>JAABUP010006716.1_pt1 | contig 16097 bp, 10 predicted proteins | sample 5559201 | NCBI WGS metagenome assembly JAABUP01 (sample SAMN10711887, study PRJNA513373) | rock metagenome | isolation source: Antarctica rocks | place: Antarctica
GCCCCCATGAATAACACACAGTCGCCCCTCAACACTTACTTGCGCTGCATGCTTGTAGGCTTCTACTTGCTCTTTCGGTGTATCAAAGCTAAACTGAACGCTGACACATGAATGCTTCCTCTGCGTGTCCAGAACTGTGATGCTGCCCTACTGCTGCAGGACAAGCCAGAAGCCACCACATGGCAATGTGCTATACCTGAATGGGACAGGATCCGGCCTGGTCAACAATGCATGCTTCCCTTCGTCTGTTGCTCCCTCTTATGCCCCATCTGGTCTAGTGAGTCGCACATGCACACTGACAGCATCTGCATATTTGCTGCATGTTGTCAGGCTGTATAGTTCTGTGTGTGTGAAGCTGGGAAAGGCTTACAAGGGCTGACTGTAGTACATGTCAGACCTAACCAAGCTGATGTGTGCACTGCAGCCATGATTCATTAGTGATCTACCTTCTGCATGCTGCTTGGAACAGGTGTGACTTGCAGCACTGCCTGCACGTCTCACCATGACTAAGCCCACATGTGCATTAGTCACCTTACAAGCTGTGTGTGATGCAGCACCTGGTCTCAGTCTCCATCATTGGGTCACATGATGACATGACTGATGACGCCTTGTCATCAGCTGTCCACCAGGAGATGTCCCAGTGGTTTGGAGCCAAGCAGACAGATGACTGGAAGCTACTGAGAGTGTACCGTGTGTCATTTGCACAGCCCAACCAGGTGGACCCTCTGCTGATGGCCAATTGCAGCTGTACCTGAGGCTGCTGTCAGACAGTCTTTTCATGTGGGCAATCAGTGAACACACATTCATGTTGTGCCCAGCTGGCTGATCAGATTTGAGGGGCTGTTGACTAACAAGTCACGCTTTGGTCGTGACTGTGCAGTATGCATGTCTCTGTCTGGCTGTTGGCTGCTGTGCCTGTGAACATTGTACATAAGCTGACCAAGCCGTTGCCACATATGCACACACAACAGAGGCACTCACTGCACGTCATGTTGCAAGGCGTCATTCAGGTGAACAGGTTTCTCGATTGATTGATTGATTGGTTGGTTGGTTGGTTGGTTGGTTGGTTGGTTGGTGGGTGGGTTGGTTGGTTGGTTGGTTGGTTGATTGATTGGTTGGTTGGTTGGTTGGTTGGTTTGAATCTGTGCCAGCCTTTGCTGTTGCATCCGCCAGGTAGGCAATGGCTATGCCTTGCCCGGATCCAGAGGGCCATACAGCAGGCTTATGTCTCACATGCCTCAATGCAATGCAGGAGCCACCCACAGACTTGATGCGACCGGTGCAGCTTGGAGGCCGTCTGTATGTGTGTGGTGACCACCGTGACCATGCAACCCTAGACGGGGCCCTAAAGTCTGGCAGAAGGGCGGCAGAAGCTCTCATTGCCGACACTGTCCAGGAGACAACCTCGAATGGAGCGCCAAGCGAGCCTGTGACTGTCGATCAGACTGAGCTGGGATAAAACAACAAAGTGACAAAGATGTGAACCGGCCCACAACTGTCGAAGCTGCAGGATTCATCCTAATTTGATGATCTAATAGGTAGTCACTGCCCAACAGCAAATCACCCTCAGAGGTTAGGTCACCATTAGCGACTAGGTCACCATCAGAGGTTGGATTCCACTGTCTCTGGATGCTGCAGCTGTGGCTACTGACCTTTTGGCCCACAAGTGCCATGAGGCGTTGAATCTCTTGTACTTTGGTAGTCTGGATCATTAGGGGACGGCAAGGTAGCATTAAATGTTTTCTGGTTCACTGCCAGATCTGGTGTCACTGCTGCACGGCAGTTGTGGTGTTGCAGCACACTTGATGTTCATCTCCCGCTACCTGCTTGCATTGCCTGTTGTTGTCTTCACTGATGTTTGAGGTGGTCTGAGAAGCAAACATGCTTTGTCATTGCTAAGCCATAGTGATTGCAGTCTAGCCCTGATGCTATGCATGTGTGACTAGTAGTTTACAGTCGTTTACTTAAGAAGTGCATGTACACCTCAGCTGACCACCTTCTGTTCAGTCTTATATTGGATCTTATTTGCACTGCAAATGAAAGGAGTACTAGTTGCTGCCTTGTACCAATGGTATCATCAATATGCAGTCCAAAATTGTCAGGTGCTTATCAGTAACGAACTCATGAGCAACCAAGTAACTATGTCCCTGTGGTTCTGCAAGTTGAGCTTCAGCGCCACCATGCTAATCAAGTCACGCAGTTGAATCAACAGAGCAACTTTGCCATAGAAGGGACATTGCAACAAACATGGCATGTACGTGCATGCACAAAAGCACAACGCTGAGAACTTGTGTTGGGCTGCCTATACTGACGGCAACGTCTCAATGTCTCTTTGAGCTGCTGAGTGTCATGCTTTCTGAGAATTGGCCGGCCATCTGGATTTTTGACGGTACGCACGGCCTTGCGATTGACAAAAGGTGGGTAAGTGATATGCCCTTCTGGGCCATCCCATGCTAGATCCAAGAACATGACTTGAGGCCCCTCTGAAGGCCTGACACCAAGACCTGGCTTGGGCTCCCTGAAATCAAATACAGACTGACTGGACTAGCTGTCATCCTCGTTTGAATCTACAAGTATTGCATTCAAGAGCACGACACAAGGGCTGCCCACTCATGCCAACCAGTCAACAAATAGGACCAAGCATAATCAGCTTGACTCGCGAGTGCCTTGCATGTACTATGCAAGCTGCATGTGCTATGCGGATCATGGACAACCTCCAATGCGTTACAAGCCTAAGGTGGAGCCTGTACTCATCACATACCTGACAAGAAGATTGCTGGGATTCAAGTCACCATGTACTGCTTTACCATCCAAGCAAGTCTGCAATGACATGAGTGCCTCCATGGCCACCTCATGCAGAGCATCCCAGTCGCCAGTGAAGCGCTCAAGACGCATCCAACCATCTGCTGGATCAAGGTAATCCATCTTGATCACTTGCACCCGACCTGGGTATTCTTCCACAGGTATTGCCAGCTTTGGCGCCAAGCCAAGGTCACTTAGTTCTTCATGCAATTGCCATGGGTATGGCGTTGCTACCACCTTTGCCACCCAGCTCTTCCCTTCTTCAGGGATGACATGGTACACATGCTTATGTCTTGCAAGCTGCTTGATGTCATGGCTGCAGAGCAGGAACACAGGCAGGTTGAGGCATGTCTGACCATCATGCCCAGAAAAGGCAGGGAATGAGCAGTATAGATTTGACATATGTCATGGCGCTTACATTGCACACTCTTCATCCGGCTGATAGACAACAGACATTCAAAACATGTGAAGAAACACAGTAGAGTCTGTAGCCACGCAGTTTGGGTGGCAACACACAACTCACCATGCAACACCTATGAGCAATCCAAGTGTAATAGAAACTTGCAGCACCACCCTGCACACATTTTGCAGAACGCAACAAGCACAAGCATACATGCAGGCAGCTCAGAGTGCCGTTTTGTCTGCCGCGTTAGCCGCAGTGCGATGCTGCGGCCCAGCTGTGCCACTTTGACAACAAAGCACCGACCTGTTGTTTCTAAGCATGTAAGGAATGCCATCAGTCAGCTGCTTATTGCGAGCTGCTGGTTTGAAAGGCTGATGAGCTGCTGCAAGCTCCGTGCACACAGAATTGACGAGAACACCCAATGCTTGAATGGTCCTGACCAGGTAGACCATATAATCTGGTTGGCCATCACACACATCCGCAAAGTGCAGCCACTCTGTCAACGGCTCGCAACAGATCTTGTCCGTATGGAAAACAGCATGAATCCTGCATGGCAAGACAGCTTGAGAGATTTTCTCTGCGCAGTGGAAATGGTCAGAGGAGGAAGCTTGGCGGCCATTGCCAGCTACTATCAGGTGCTTGTGAAACAGCGCATGTAGTAATTTCCGCAGCAGGCCTTGCCAACTGACAAGCACCCTTGATAAGTGATTGATGGGCAACTGTGAAGGCAGGCAACGCCAAACAGGTGATGTTGCAGAGCATGTGCTTCATTTACCTTAGACCATGGCCAAACACCTCAACACCGACAGCTGGGAAATATGTGTTTGTGACAAATGATGTGTCCCAACTGTCCTCCAGCACTTTTGCATAATATGCAGCGAGCTGCATAACAGGATCACTGCCGCCTCCATAGCCCCAATCTTCCTTTCCTACCAAAATTAAGGCATGGATTCCGCTGGCCTTGCCATTGAGCTGCAACCTTCCGATACCATCTGTCTCAGCTTGGGATTCCTGTCACTAAAACAAGTGTTTTAAGCGTGCAGCATGCATAGCCAGCATATTGTTCTGCCCTCCTGCTGTTGCAAGCATGGCAGGCTGTAGCGTGATGTGGATATAATGCACTATAGAGTCAGAGCAGGTCCCGAGCCAGATCGTGTGTAGACACACAAAAGTGTGAATCTGATCTTAGATGGACAACCAGCGGCTGAGTGCGAACTCAACCACTCAGTCTCACTTGAGTGAATCCCAGACCGGGCTTAGGGATCAGCTGAGGGGACCCGCTCACTAGACATGTAGCAGTCTTAGTCTGATACTCTTATACTGTGTCTAGTCTATTACACAGGCTTAGTACCCGTGCACGTGCTGCCATCTTCATGTGAGGTCAAAGCTAGCTGTCAAGCATGGACGCAGACGGATGCATTGATACACATAGAGCTCCCCAGTCCAAAGCATGAAAGGACAGGTGTCACACCTTTAACAAAGATGTAAGATTGGCAAAACTCACCCCGGATGTGAGGGATGGTTCAAGAGTCATGAAGCGCATGTCTGGTGTCATGACTTGCTGGAAAAAGTGCAGCAGCTCCTCACGCACCAGGCCGAGCATCAATTTCTCACTGCCTGGAGTTTTGCCCACAAATTGGGGGCCAAGAGTGGCCTGAAGCTGCCCAAGCACTGACTTCTTTGTGGTATCAATGTAGCTGTCACTGAGGATGGTGATCAGACGCAGCACTGTCTGGCAGGCTGCTGTTGAGAACTCACCGCTGCGCTTCTGGTCCAAGAAGGTGCCAAAGGCTGCACTTGCGAATGCTGCAGGCAGGCCCTTCAGCATGCACATAACAGTTAAGTTGTCAGTAGTACCCGGTGCCACATTGCTTGACGAGTCTTTTTTACCAGAGCCACTGCTCACACATGCAGTGATGCCTTCTTAGAGCAGAAGTTGCCATGCAACTTCATGTATGTGGCCAAGTGCAACAAACATTATGCCATACAGTAGGTTCCTTTCAGACAGCAGCTGATGCAGCCGTTGTACGAGCAGTTTCCTTGCAACAACAATGACAGCAGGATATTCAGCACAAGGCAAAGCAGCATGAGAAATCAAAGAGCAACCATCGTCTATTGGGCCACACCTTGGCACTTTGTGGCCTATAGATGTTCAACAGCGGTCCGTGCTTATCAAACTCCACTTCATCACCCAGGTTGCCTTGTGGAGTCTGGAAGGCTGACCACATTGTGCTAAATTTGTTGGGAGCTGGTAGGGCTTGCAGCTTTCGTCTGTAGGGTTTTGCCCAGAAATTGACCACTTCTTCTTGTTGACCTGCGATTGAAGCAAGTTTTGCCCCTGTGGTAAGCTGTGACAAACAAAGATCATGGTGTTCAGCGCAAAGCCAAACCCTCAAGCCACAGATGATGCTGAGAGATTGCATTGACCCTTTTCGTAAGCAAACTGCAGATGCAGGCAAGCTGGGTATGCAGAGAAGGCAATAGCACTCTCCTGAAGACACAAAAGAGGATGTGATACTGCATTCTTTAATCTGATAAGGAAAAGAGTAACAATAACACATAGCACTCACCAGGTTGATCTCTCAGGGTAAGAATGTAATCAGAGCCCGGCTTCAACTGCTGGTCACCGCCCACACGTATGGAGCTGCCTTCTTCTTGCAAAGCGCCGATCCAGCTTGTGTTTTCCTCCAGTAGTGCTTGCTTGGCTTGTGCAACATTCAAAGGACTATCATATTGCACAACAGTGAGGTCTTCTTGGCCTTGCCGTATCTTGAATGTGATTTCGCCCATGCTCTGTACAGCAGCTGTTTTGAGCTGTAATTGCTTTGCACACGCAAGCCAAGAGAAAATCACGCTCCTCAGGGCAACTTGTATCAAGTAGAGCAGTAGAAGCAGACCTACCGATAAAAACGACACACAGACCTCAAGCAGCAACTAATCACTGACTTGGCTCAGAAGCTCATGTCAAGTCGAGTTTTTTGTAGTGTGCATGCCTGACCAGAGCGCAAAAAGTCGAACACAGACGGAGGCATCCATAGGCACAGTTGCTCAGCGTCCTTGCTAGCTGGCTGTTTGTCGGTGCGCGTGCGCCTGGCTGCTAGTGTGTAACAGCTTGGGCCAATAGAACTGTAGATGCCTTAGATCTATAGGCGCTGTCGTGTGATCGGATGAGTTGCTTAGCCACACACCAACAGCGATGCCAGGCGTTCTCGAGCAGGAGGTGATTGGAGACACTGCGAGCTGACAAACTTGTGACTACAAGTAGATCCTGTGTAAAAGGCCCAAGACGAAAGCGCTTGCAAGCTGTTAGACCGTAGCAGCTTTATTGCAACGTACTCCTGAGTGCCGATGGCCCATGGCAGTGCGGTGCAAGGCCATGATCTGAACAGTCGTAGTCGACATGTCAGTAAAATATATTGTACATATATTGTCACAATTAGCGAAATTGCACGTGCGAATTCCCTTGGTTAATTCCAAGCACTGGGGTGATGGCTCAACGGTAGAGCATTCGACTCCAGATCGAAAGGTTGCGAGTTCAAATCTCGTTCGCCTCAACTTTTGGCTGTTTCTGGCTTCCTCACAATATTGCTTTTGGCTTAGGCCTGCCCCGATTTCCTTTGCCTTAGCAAAGAGTCAGCCACATGCAAGTACTGTACACCAATACCCTATTCTGTAAGTATAGCCATGTTCTAATTTCAGCATGGCCTGTCCTACACTTGTTTTCTTATATAACACTGAACTTGACGCATAAGTAATTGGTCAGCCTGCCATGGCATATATTTATATAACTTGCAGTGCGTCACTGTGCGGCTGTTGACCGGCCCAACTTGTACTCACCCTGCAGAAACAAAGCAAAGCAGCAAACCCTTGTTGTGTACCCTTGCACTGATAGTGAGTTCACGAGGTGCAGGCCCACTAAGCCTGGACCTGGCTGCAGCCAGCCTGAAAAACCACTACTTCAGCCTGTGTGTCACACCAACCTCCACCATCTGCAAAGCCGCGACGCTGGGACACACCAGAGTGCTCCAACCTGTACAGGAAAGGCCTGACAGCAACAGCCAGCCTGCAACAGCAACCAGCTCAGACAAGCACCCTGCAGACAAGGGAGGGAGCTGTGACAGAGCTGTATCAGAGTGGCTGCAAACAGTCAATGCATCAGGCAGCAAAATATTGCAGACTGTCAATTCAGATCATATGCTAGTGTGCTTCACACATCCCTGGCTGCCTCACCATGCTGGGTTAGCAATTAGAACAGAGGGGCGCATAGCAGCACCAAGCACTGGCTGCCTCAGCATGCTGGGTTATCAATCAGCACGGAGGAGCGCATAGCAGCACCCAGCAGCCTGGCAGGCATTAAGTCACACCTAGCTACAGAGTTTGAGTTGCTGGAACCCTGCCACCCAACAAGGCAACCCAATGCACAGCAAGATTATATGTATGCATGCTGTGTGCATTGATGCGCATCAATCACCCCCCACCTGATAGGCAAATTGATAGCAACCTTGTTTCAAGCAAACGTTGGAACAAGCTTAGCAAGCTGCGCAACTTATACGTAACAGGTTTAGTAGCTCGATTGTAGATCAGGCAGGCCACAAAAGCTGTATTTGAAGAGTATATTACAGCATGTCCTAGCAGCAGTGCTAGCAAGCATAAGCAGTGCAAATCTGCTGCATCTGTTGCTGCCAAAGTTCAGCACATGTCAGGCCTGCCAAGTACAACAATGTCTTACAGCAACACTGTAAGAGCTTCCAGCAAATTGGCAGCGAAGGGACAGGTGCAGCAATACAACATCCAACAATTGCTCAGATTTGCCAAGAATGATACTGCTCATGAGGAATGGCAGCTGCAGCAATAATGTAACGCGTACTGTGGTATGCCGCGCAGACTAGTATGCAGGCAAAACCGGGTGAAGCTGTGAGAGTGGGTACCCATAGATGATAGTTACAAGGTGGTTGACAGAAGCAACAGCAGTGCTACGTCCGAGGGGTGAGGTGTTGTCTTCTTGTCCACAAAGGCCTAGCAAAAAGTGTTATGCAAGAGTTTATGAAGCCACAAAGCATCTAGCAACTACACCGCAGTTCAGTTTCCCAATCTAACTTTTCAGCACAAGCTTGATGAGTAAATGCATTGTTTATGATCCTAAACAGCTAAACCAAAGGCGACAGCCTGATGGCTGTTATGTACGATGACTGAAATACTGAGCTAACTGCTGCCTAACACGTACTTGACTGCATATTGCTGCGGTGTAACTGCAATTGCAACACGCAAGCAAAGCCTTTCATGGCATTGTCACAGCTCATGTTTCACAAGCTTTTTGATGATCAATGGGAGCTGTCAGGACACTCAATGGTATAACATATTTTTGCAATCTTGATCACTACAGACATACAAAATTGAACCTTAGCCACAGATTTGTTGCTCAACAGGCAGAGCATATCCCAGGTATGCCGTGTCTGCATACAAAGACACTCAACAGAGGGTCTTTCACTGCGCATCTGCAAGCCAGCCTGTCAAAAGAGTCAAGATTGCAGTACAGACGTGCCCTGTGCAGCATGTCTGAGCAAACTCTGCTGGCAAAGCAAAGTGCGTCTGATGCACACCATCTCGCAAACATCACATCCTGTCACGGATGATCCAACGCACTTTGGCAAGCCAAAAGTGGCTGCAGCGCGTCGTCCTGATGTCTAGCAGTCCTTGCAGCCCTCGTTCAAGCTGTTCTGAAGCGCTTGAGCAGCAGCCATCCACCTTAAGATCAGCCCTGCATTTGCACACATCTGCTTGGAGAGGTCCAGTCACTGGATGAGGAGAATGTATGACTTGCGAGCAATGCCTGCGGAGGGTCCTCATGATCATTGGGAAAAGTAAGGGATGGCTGTGCTTGTCATGAGACCCCCCAGTAAAGCATACACTTACAATACAGGCTGTGCAAGACAGACTTTGCTCAGTCAACAGTGCAAACAACCGCTGCTTCCTCAGTATGCATCACCACGGAGCAATACACAGAATGGCCAAATTGAAAAGATGCATTCCATAAATGAAAGCAATTAGATGATTGGTGTTAACCTGCACTGCAGTTATGCTGTGATGAGCAGCCTGAACTGCATGGCTTAGTCACACCTGACTTCTGCTCCCAACTCTCCTTGCCACCCAGAGTTCACAAGCACAAACTGTTCCCACATTCCGCTGCTGGTGTGATATCTGATACTGCCATCATCACCATGCCATGATGCTGGTATTCACAATAATCACTCCACATGTATATCCACTGTGTAAACCCCCTTCTAGGGCAAACCTCTGCTTGTGTCCAGCCTCAATGTAACGCTCGCTTCAGGAACTGCTTGAATGACCTCTTAGGCTTGGCTGCAGCTCCAGGCAAGGGGAGAGCTTGCTGGTCTGCAGAATGTGTGCCAGCTGCTGCATCTGCGCTAACAGCTTTTGCCCCTGTGCTGCTGCTTATTGCTGTTCTGCCCTGTGACTCAGCATCTTGGCTTGAGTCATCGCCAGGACTGCCGTCTGGTGCTGCAAAAGAGAACCGGACCTTGGGTGGAGTGGCCTGAGCAGCACTGGGCGCAGCATTCGGGATCTGCAAAGGGGTGAGGCGCAGGGCACTCCCAGGCACAGCCTTGCCTGGAGCAGGGCTGAAGGCAGAACCAGCAGTAGCCCTGCCCTGGGCAGCATCCTCCTGACTGCTGACAGCGCCAGGGCTGCTTGGCTCTGAAAGTCTGTGCTTGGGAGCAATGCTGACAGCAGAGGTGAGTGATGTGTCTACCGCTTGTGGCCTGGTGTCTGGGGTGGGGGGAAAGATGGATTCAGGGATGTAGGTCCCCCTTGGTGTGGATGCAAGGGCATAGGCTGCAATGAGCTGGTCCATCTTGGAGTGAAGAGATGCCACTTCATCACTGTGGCTGTTGAATGAGGACATACTTGAGAGCTGCCCCAGACCACCTGAGGGCAACAGAGAGAGGGTGTGCTGCTGCTGCTGCCAGACCTGAAATGCTATGGTTGCAAGGGTTTTCTGGGTTTGCAAAGAAGAGCTCAAGCAAGAGCAGCAAGATGCAGAAGACTTCTGTATGCTGCTGGTGGTAATGTCACCCCTGAAGGCATTATAGCTGCAGACCTGTCCTATGTTCCAAAGAAGAGCGCTGCAAGGATGAGCTGCAGGCTGACCGCAAATGACATGACTTGACATCATCAATTGTCTACCATTGCCCTGCTAGTGCAAGTGTACCATCTTGGCATTCAAAGAAATGCAAGGGGCCTCAGTGAAAGTGTTTCAACGACTTTTGTGTGGCTTTCATCGATGACTGTGTCAAAGCTGTGCATGCACGGTACTTGTACAAAATTCTATTCATTGTTCAATTCAGTCCATATAGTCTGTGCACGGTGGGAGAGCTTACCAATCTCAGTTGGCAAGACAGGAGCAGTCTCATCTGCAAGGCGCTGCAGAATGGCACTCAGCCTATCAGGGGCTTTGCCTTTCTTCCCTTTCTTTGCAGGGGAGGGCCGGGGCCCTGGACCTGCTGATGAAGGTCTAGGGGCCGCTGCTGGAGGCCCTGGAGCTGTTGAGGGAAGCGCCCCTGCTGATGACGGCCTAGAGGGTCTCACTGGAGGCCCTGGGGCTGCTGGTGGAAGCCCTGGAGTGGCTGCTGGAGGCCCTGGGGCTGCTGCTGACGGCTGGGCCCTTTCTGATCCTGCCCTTGCTGCTGTTGCAGGTGGCCCTGCTGTGTCTGCCACTGGCACATGGGGCGTTTCTGATGGCCCTTCTCCTTGTGGCATCAATGTAGGGGCTGGTCCAGCTGCCCCTGGCAATGGCTCAGGGGCTGCAGCTGGCTGCCCTGAAGCTGGCAGTGCCTCAGCTCCTGCTTGAGCTGCCTTGGGTGCAGCTGCTTGCGCAGCTTCTGCTGCTTTTGTAGGTGCCACATCAGCAGCCTGAGCAGGCCTTTGCACAGCTGCCTGGTCAGGGTCAGATTCAGGCACAGGTGAAGATGATGCATCAGGCAGGGCACATGCTTCAGCTACTTTAGGCTCTGCAGCTACTTCAGGCTCTGCCTCTGCTGCATGCTCTGCAGCTGCTTCAGGCTCTGCAGCTGCTTCAGGCTCTACATCTGCTTCAGGCTCTGCAGCTGCTTCAAGCTTTGCAGCTGCTTTAGGCTCTGCAGCTGGTCCATCCTTTGCATCTGCATCTGATTCAGGCTGAGGACTTGCTTCTGGCTGAGGCACTGCTTCACGCTGTGACACCCTGTCAGGGTCTGGAGCCGCTTCTGGCTGTGACACTTCTTCAGGCTGCGCAGCTGTCTCAGAATCTGGAACAGACTCTGCTTCCTGGTCAGGTGCATGGGCAAGGCTTGGCTCAGACTCTGTGTCGGCCCCTGCTAACATGGGAGCCGATTGAGCAGCCTGTGAAGTAGCAGGTCTGGCAGCTGGTGCAGCAGCTGGTGCAGCAGCTGGTGCTGCAGCTGGTGATGCAGCTGGTTCAGAGGCTGGTGCTGCCTTAGCAGCTGGCGTTGAAGCTAAGCCTGCAGCTGGGGTTGCAAGTGATTCAGAAGCAGCTGCTGCAGCAGGCTGAGCTGGCGCAGAAGGCGGTGCTGCAGCTGTGCTTGGTGAGAACACAGGCGCAAACACCGGTGAGTACGTGGGAGAGAATATAAAGCTGGGGGCAGGTGCTGACCCTGGCACTCCCACTGCTGGCTGACCTGATGCAGCTGCTGCAGCTGGTGCCGCATCAGCTGCCCTGGCAGCTGCCACAGGAGCGGAAGCAGGCATATCCATAGATGCTGGGGATGCTGCAGGCTCAGCTGGGGATGCTGCAGGCTCCACTGGTGATTTTGCAGGCTCTGGTGCTGCAGGACAGTCTGACATGTTAGCATGAAGGGATGATGCCTGCTCAGGGATTGCTGGCATTTTCATGCAAAGACATGACGTGGGATTTTGTTATTATGATACATATAATCATGTCTTTGACGGAGGCTTTTGGCACAAAGTAGCGACACCAAAATCACAAGCCAGCATGATGTTGACTTTGCCAATTTTGCTCAAGAGGGAAATTGTGTGTATGCTTGCAGTCAGCACACTTTGTGTGTATGCTTGCAGTCAGACTCATTTATTGACTGCAGACTGCCTAATGGATCATGGCCAACTTTTCTGCACCTCGTTTTGTTGCTAATACGTATTTCTGAACGGCAGTCAACAGTGCTGTACGACATGTAAGCAGCATGCTTGATGATCTGCCCGGACACTTTCAGAAGATGTTGTATGTATGCTGTGGGCAACCTTCAGGCTGTCAGCATCACACACTGTGAAAGTCTGTGCACAATTACAGCAAACGCAGCATGTCCTGACCTGACTGCTCATATGCCTGGCCCACATCACTGTTGTCCAATGCTGCTTCACCAACATCACCAACCAGAATTCCACTTTCCATGCTAGTAAGCTGCTTACTCAAGGGCAGCTCAGCAAGGGGCTGTTCCTGATCAGGCTGTTCAGCAAGGGCCTGATCAGCATCCTGCCCTCCTTGTGACAGCTGTGATGCCCCAAGAGTGTTTGCTGGAGAGCTGCCAGCAGCAAACTGTTCTGCAGGAGGCTGATCAGCAGAGGGAGCTTGAGTGAATGCATTGGGGTCCCCGCCGATAGGCAAGGTCTCATCTTTACTGGGCAGAGTCTCAGACTCAATGGGCAGGCCTTCGTTGCCACTGGGCAGGTCTTGATGGGCAGGCTGGGCCTCCTCACTGGGCTCATTGGCAAAGGGCTGCTCAGCAAAGGGCACCTCATTCATAGGCTGCTCACCAGGGACCTGCTCAGCAGAGCCCTGCTGCTCAGGTTGGGGCACTTCCATCTGCCCTGCCTCCTCTGCAATGCTAGGCTCAGGCACAATGCTGTTGCTGCGCCGCACTCTGGACAACCGACCCAGCAGTGACATGCGCCGAGGCGTGGTGGGGACCGAGTGCATCCCAGATGGTCTGTGTGACAGCATGTTGGGATCACTGGCTGCCCTTCCCAGGGCCAAATCAGCCTGTCCCAAACTGCCCTGAGGCACCAGCACTGGAGGCGCCCTGCCCCAGCCCCTGGGAGATGCAGGGGCTGACTGAGATACCAGCCCTTCTGAGCCTATTGCCTGTTCAGGCACTGCTGCTGATAGGGGGATGCTGAATTGCTCAGGCATTGCCACTTGAGCATCAAGGTGTAAGCTTGGACTACGCCTTGTGACACCAGACTCTTCTTGGGACTCTGCTGGGGGTCCCACAGGCTGCTCGCCTGCCAGTGACTGTGCATCAGTCATGGCTGCACCTGCTGTGGAAGCTGCACCGCCGCTGCTGCCACGCTTGAGCAGTCCTAGCAGAGACCTGCGCTTTGGTGAGGTAGATGATCCCTGTGACTGATCCCCTGAGAGTTGCCTAGCCAGCAGACTGGTGTCGCTGGCTGTTCTGCCAAGCACCGAGTCTGGTGCTGCTTTGGTGCGGCGCAGGCGAGACATCAGAGACATGCGCTGTGGCTTGACAGGATTGGTGGACAGCAAATCCGACTGCTGCCGTGTGAGCAAGGCTGGCTCACTTGTGGATCTGTCCAGAGGTGCAGCCGGTTTCAGACTCCTCCTGGGCGCAATCTGACTTGCCTGTGCAATCACATAGCATGTCAGGTATCGAAACGAAAGCATTAGGTGTCACTTCAGCATCGGTGTCTAGTTAGAAAGCACCGACGTACAAGCATAGCCCTACCGAAAGGATGACAAACAGAAGCTGCCACTAAGTATGGGGAGCCCAGACCGTCAGAACAATTTGCTTAATGACTAACATACTTTTAGCAGTACCTGCTGGTACATTGAGTAAAATGTTGACTTGCACAATCACAAGAAAGCAGCCTTCTATGGGCTTCAAAGATGAACTCAAGCTGATGAAGTAGCAGGTATGCAACAAGCATGTAGAAACAGGGTTGACAATGACTACATACTAGCCGTCACCCTCATAGCGACAGCTGATACGGCCAAGACAGAATTCAGCTACAATTAGTAGTTGTAGCAGCAGGAGCAGCTGCTGCAGACAAGACAAGACCATGCAGGAGATACGACAAGTCTCACCGCTTCCTCATGTGCTGCTGTGTCAGCAGGCCTGGCATCAGCAGCAGCTGCCTTGGCACCTGCCACAGTGCCCTCCAAGTCTGCAGCTACCATGACAGCTGTGACATCAGGCTCATCACCCAAATTCACAGGCTGCAGGTACAGATTCACATCTTCTCTGCTGGTCAAAGGGCTCTGGTCTGTAGTAGGTAAGGTTTGCCCAATAACATCTGATGTGGCAGCAAGAGATAAGCCTGATGAGTCGTGCAGCTCAGGTGTCGCTGCTGCAGTCTCCTCTGCAGCTGTTTCTAATACTTGTTGGCCAGCATCCTCACATGCTGCCAGCGGAGCTGAGCTAGCAGCTGTTGGTGCAGCTTCTGCTGCTGGTACTAGCTCAGCTGCATGAGCACAGCTGGACTCAGCTGGTGCAACTGCTGCTTCAGAAGCTGGCTGTGCAGCTGCAGCAGCAACTGCCACTGGGATTGCTGCTGCCAATGGAGCAGCTGATGTGAAACTTGGTTGTGCTATTGCATTTGGTGAAAACACCGGGGCAAACACAGGTGAATATGTTGGCGCAAACTCCATTACAAAGCTGGCAGCAGGTGACAACGCTGAGAGCTGCAATCCTGCTTGAGCTGCTGGTTCTGAGGCAGCATCACCTTTGGCAGCTGCTGTGGAAGCTTGGTCTGCAGCTGATGTGGAAAGTGCTGCAGTACCTTCTGGATCTGCAACAGGTCTGGGTACTGAAGCTTCAGAAGCTCTCACCAGAGCTGCTGCTGCTGCTGCTGCATGGGACTGCAGCTCAGGATTAGCTGCATCAGGCATCACAGCAGGTGCTTCCAAGGGTTTGTATACAGGCTGACGCTGCTTGGACATGGAAGATGCCAAGTGGCCATCAGCACAGTGGTCGTGGCTAGCGGGCTCATAGGTGGCTTGATGAGCAACAGTCTGCAAATTGTCCTTGTCAGGAACCCCCTGTCTAGACAAGCGGTTGATTGTCTGTAAATCATCCTGAGAATGTGTTGCTGATACCGTGTCAAGCTCATCAGCTGTTGCAGCCGTGATACCTGCACAACAAACAGATGGGTTATCAGCTGCAGATTCCCACCTATACTGAAGTACAGGGTGCTCCCGCAAGCGACAGCCTCATGCTGTGCTTGCACATGCTGTGGACATAATCAATCACTGACTGAGTTGTTGCTCACCAGGTTGTTTTGACAGCGGCAGTCGTAAGCCTTGTGGTGTATTACTGCTGTTCAAGCAAAGTGAGTGACAAGCAACCCGATGCCACTGCTTAAAAGGCTTGGAGACAAAGCAGAGATTGTGGAAGGACTCAGCTAAGGTAAGCTTAGCCTTGTCAAGCCTGTGTCTGTAAACAATGCACCTGTGCAGTTGCACGGAGTGCAGTCAGCAACACTGTTTGTCTCAACAGGTACCAAGCCAGCTTGACAGGACTTGTTCTCTCACCGCCACTGGTCAAACACAGTCTGCAATTTTGAGGTCTCGTGATGTTGGGCAGCTAAAGTGGACGGTATGTCTGGCATGTCACCCGCTCGCGGGTGGTGACTCACTGTCGGTGGTGGTCGAAATGACTTTGAACGCCCGCGTGGGGGCCAACATGTTCTAGCCGAAATCGAAGGGCTTTCTCAATGAGTGTCGCCTAAGGTTGACGATCCAGTCAGAGACAAGCCAGACTATGTTTCCAATCAATCAATCAATCAATCATCATTGTATATTACGTACGGAAAATTCTGAGAATGGGAGCTATGACTATGACTTATAGGTAGGGTTTTAAAGTAGTAAAATGGTGTAGTAATGTGCTTTCACAGTGCGCTTTCTCAC
>JAABUP010006719.1_pt1 | contig 16085 bp, 13 predicted proteins | sample 5559201 | NCBI WGS metagenome assembly JAABUP01 (sample SAMN10711887, study PRJNA513373) | rock metagenome | isolation source: Antarctica rocks | place: Antarctica
TAGGCGGCTTCAGCGCGGGCGTGACGGAAGGCGTGAGGAGAAGCACCTTGGCTTTCTGCTCGATGACCGTGGGAAGGAAGAGCTGCGTAGTGGCGATCGTGTTGAGCACCTTCGCATTGAGCGCGTCGCTCCATTCCTCCGAGCTGATGTCTTCTACCTGTGCCGGCGCACTCTTCGTGTCTGGGACCAAAACAAGTCCAACGAGCTTGAGTTGATGCGGCTCCGCACCCTCAAAGGCGTGGTGTTCCCGCTCCAGCGAACCGCGAAACCGAGCCAGTTGATCCTGCGCCGTGAACGGATCCACAAGATCGAGATGCAGCGGGAGCAAATCGATCCTCGACTGCGAGCGAATGTATTGCTCGTCCTCCTGTGTACTCGCCACAACATACACCACGAAGCCCCGCCTCTCCAGATCCAAGTAGAGCGCGCTGGCCACCGGGTTCGCCACCGCGCCGGCCACAACCACCACCTCCGTCCGCGCACCACTTGCGCTCCTCTTCGCCCTCCGCTTGTGCCTGAGGTTTTTACTTCTGACGTAGATGAGCGTGCCGACCGAGCCGGTGACAAGGAAGGCGATAACGGCCGCAGTCACTCGCCGATGTTGGTGAACCCATCGCTGCGCAAGCTGGAGTGTAGACGGCGGGGGTAGACGTTTTGGCGCGGGTAAGGGGCGGACGAAAGGTGAATCGGCAGGCATCCACTGCCGGAGCTGGCCGGCGACTTGCTCGAAGTGCTTCTCTACGTCGTCGGCGATCTCGTTGAACTGCCGCCGGGCGTAGTCGAAGAGCTGTTGTGCGTCTGTCATTTTTGGGTTGTAGACGTGTGTTGCATTTGTCCGGGTAAGGTAGCAGCTGTGTTTGGGAGAAGAAGACGACGTGTGGAGCTTGCGCAACATGAAGGCAGCGTGGCATGTGACGAGTGTGGGGAACTCGAAAGGCGCGCACGGTCCACTGTCTTGCTTAGCGTGCCAGACAACGACCGACGACCGCACGACTACAGGTGTACTCGGATCCTGAGAACGTCGTTCCCCGGCCTCACGTACTTACGTTACAAACGAAGATGTACTGTACTGCCGCACGAGTCGTATACCGGAGACTGGAGAGGCTGGCCATCAAAGGATCCCCTTCCGTATCTCCAGCTGAAGGAACTGCAATTCGGAAGGAGGTAACGCGATGCGCGTTCAGAACGCCATGCTGGAGAGCCGAGAACTTGCTAACCTTCTGTTTGGCAAGTGCTGCCATCTCCGCCGCAACGACTTGCGATCAGACTGAAGTAGCTGCTGTGCAGGGGTGTGAGTGCTATGCTGAAGAGGAGAGAGCCGGCCGCGCAGGCATTTGGGACTGCCTCCTATGATCCGTTACACAGCTCTGGTCGTCGTTCTCCAAAGCCATAGCTGGCTGCTCTCTCCAAGCCACGATGGCCCCCCATGCTGCCGGAAGCAAATGTATCAGCTCACAGGTAGGTGTATCGTCTCGGGGACGTTCTATACGGTATCTCCAATGTCTTTCCACACGGCCTTAATACGCAACAACAAGCCCTCGGCCCTTGCTGTGCTGCCCTCGGGCCCGATCACTCTATCAAAGCTTCTCGTTGCGGCAAAGACGCCCTCTTGTATTTGGGAAGGCTTCTCGCCGCTGCAGTGACGCCGTCTCAAGGTTGCTCATCGACCGGGTACCCTAAGTCAACCAGGGCACGACCACCTTATAGGGGTCTCACGCTACACTCAAGTCGCCGTCTCAGACTACTTGCCGGCTGGCTACCCCAAGCTGATTTCAGCCCAACCGCTTTTCAAGGGCCTTTCGCTACTCCATAGTCGCCGTCTTGGACTGCTTGTCGATCCCCTACTTCGAGCCACTCGGGACTCGACCACTCCTGCTACTAGAACGACTCATAGCACGACAGCATCGCATCCTGACGGCAACCATCGCCGGTCTACGACCTACGCGACCTTCGTGGCGCCTCTCAACCTCACCCCGACGAGTCGTCAGCCACCGTCTAGACCATCCGGTCATGCTACATGGTTCGTCGCACTCGGAGACGCTGTGAAGACAACCCGCCGCAGGCTCTATACCATAGCTGTGCAGACTTGGCCACACAAGGAAGCAATTTTGGCTAAGCAACGATGAAGTGTTGTCTGCACAGCTCCAGATGTCAACTTCCGATCAACCTCATCGGAGGTACCGCTCGCAGCAACACATCATACTGTACGACTAGCTCTACTCCCGATAGCAGTCTTGACCAGAAACACCAATGCCTTCCGTACCCAACGGTTTGGGGTGTGAGATGACCAAGTCGTCGGACTATGGTTTCAGACGTTCGCAAACTTCGGAGGCAGCATGCACCATTCCGTTGGAACAGCAAGGTTCACGAGTTTGGATTGCGGCTATCTGCTGACGAGCTCGCTCTCTTTGCCAACCCTTAGCCGGAATCGTTCCAAGCTTACCTACATCTGTCTACCTCGTGGATGTTCTGAATCGTGCTGACCACGAAACCTTATTGCATTGGGATGGTTTTAACTTTCTGCGCAACTTTGAATCGCAAGCGCACAGCTCGTTTGTACATGTACCGTTCAGTATTGAGTACAAGACTTGCTCGAGTCCCGCTCATCTTTTTACCAAACACTGATCACATTCACAGCCTACATCTCAGAAACATCAAAGTACCTCACCTCATACACAAAGTTTTACAGCTCACAAGCCTCACACGACTACCAGATAATCCGAGAGACCAGCTTCGACCTCGCCACCATGAACACTTCAGTCTGGACACTGGAAGCGATCACCCGCGGCCAACACACCGAGAAGGACAATTCCGATATCACAGGCATATTGCTCCTCTTCCCACTCATACCCCTCATAGCCATGAACTTATTGCACATGGCATACGTACGAAGAAATGACAGAGGCTACCTCTTCTTCATCCCGAGCGTATATCTGATGTGCTTCCTCATACACCGGGCTATCGCGACTTTCATGACCTACACCGGCATCACGATCAGCAGCAAAGGAATCGAGCTTCGCCCGGCCCTGCCCCTTACCTGCCAAGCTACGAGCGTCTTCGGCATCCGCGACACCTTCCCCTGCCACCTGGAGTCCGTGATGGACTGGATACACCAGATCAGCAGCGGCGGTACTTGGAACGGAATCTGGACGAAGGCCGCACTGCACAACGCCGGCATCATCAGCGGGATCGTACTTCTACTGATAGTTCTTGGTCTTCTATGCGCCATGACCAAAATGTTCCACCCGCACTGCAGTGGTTGCAGGCAGCGACGCGAAGCACAGGACTGGGCGGCGGAGAATGATTGGTGGGCTGCCAAACCGTGGGGCACCAAGGAGATTCGTGAGATACGGTGCAACTATTGTATGGATCCTGAGCTCGGCGTTCCGAAGATGCGAAAAGACAATGTCCTGGAACTCGCGGAGGTATGAGCAGATTGCAGAAGCGGTATCTGGGCACGCGTGCTTGAGCAGTCGGAAGGGTGGTCGGGGATTACATGTTTTAGCGTGGCAGCCAACGCGGCATTCGCCTGGGCTGATCGATGTCAGTCAGTATGAGCTTTTGTACATGTATCTACAACTTGTCCGGCAATGGCCACATCGGACTTCGACAGTAAGCCGATGGCACAGTCGCCTTCTCGTTCGTCGTACAATGAACAAATCATGTCGAATACCACCAGCGCCAACGCTAAGCCCACAGTACGTATCAGAGATACAATAGAGCAAACGGCGAGACACGCTCCAAACCTCAGCTCACAAGCAGATCGTCCGTATCAGCGAGGTGTACGTCGCGTGCCGAAATGGACTCTTGCACCAGCTTCGTGAGATCTTGCACCATCTCGCCATCCGAAACGTGGTTGATCAGAAGCTCCCGTAGTCTTTCGGCCATCACTTCCACCTCCATAGTGTTTGGTGTGATTGCGAAAGCATCGTAAGCATCAACGGCAGGCTGCGACCATTCGAGGAATGTTGCCTCTTCGTCCGTCTTGCCGGCTAGGCGACATACCTCGCTTACCGATGTCATGAGCGTGGCTTCGACATCGTGTAGACCTTGACCTTTCGGGATGCGCTCGAGTGGCAGCCTCAAGGACTTCCTCCTAAGCACTTTGCCCGTGCCGTCGTCGATGGTGCAGCGTCGACGGGATGCTGGATGGGAGCGTGAAGGAGGAGGGCTTCCAACGGGTGCTTGTTCTCCATCGTCATCGTCTGGCTGTACAGTGATGGGCACATTGGCGCTCAGCTCGCGCAGGGCGTTCCGCTCTCTTGTCGCACGGCGCTTCGCCGGCCGAGCTGTCGTCTTTTCCGGCGAGCTGAAAGCATCTTCCGTCGCCATGAGCTCGCTTGCTGGCATGAAACCACGAGCACCTGTGAATCCCGTCGCTTGGCCTGCGCTCTCAATCCCCTCGATTGAATGAGACCGACTCGCAGGTCTCTCATGTGCATAATTACGCCGCTCGACGAATGATACCGCTGAGTCTACCGCAGTGGGATCGACCAAGGCTACGTAATTGCGTATGTCCCGATTGCGACGAGGTGGTGTGAGAGGGCGTGGATCGTCCGTAGGATCGCCGAGCTCACCCTGGCGGACCAAAGAGCCATCGTCTGCTCTCTGTTGATGTTGCCATTTCGACTTCTTTCGAGATGAGCTTTGATCAAGGTGGTCGAACCACACCTTCTCTTTCGGCGGACCGTCAGCCAGAGGTGACACGAATGGACGATTGAGCGAAAGCTGAGCCACGCGTTTCGGAGGGCTCCTGCGGGAGACTTCCGGTATCGCATGTAATGGCGTTCCCTCAGGCGAGGGTCGAGTTTGACCGGTTAAAGTGATGTCGTACGTAAGCGGCTTGCGGACTACTGCTTGACCGTGAAGCCAGTCCGCGACAGCATCTGATGACTCTGGCGATCGTGTCGAGGAGAAACACAAAGGAGCCGGCAAGGTTTGGGAGCCAATCATGCGACCGTCTCGTGCAAGGCGGAAGTCCGGGACATGGTTCGACGGATGGAAGTCGGGAGCGGCCTGCGGAGGCGATGATGGTCGTGGCGTAGGCAGACCTTGAGCCGCGACAGGGTCGGAACAATCCTGCCTCGCGTGCACTGAATCATCTAATTGCGCTGCGGCTGCCAGAGGCTCGACACCGTGCACACTTGTATCATCAACGTCCTCCGCCTCGGTAGCGTTAGGTCGCCGAATCAAAGTATTGATCTTCGCCATGACCCAAGGGTTAGAAACTGTGATATCCTTCCGAGCTTCTCGTAGTTCTTCGAAACCAGCTTCCGCACGTCGGGTTGCTGGCCGAGCGTCCATCAACTCAGTGTCGTCGTCGTCACTACCATACATGTTCGACCGGAAGGGCGGTCGCTGTAGAGGCTCGCCTGCGCCGGTGGGATCAGATTGCACATTGGTGCCAGCAGGAGTCGGTGTATTGTTTGCACCAAACGCATCTGGGTCAATTGCGAGCACCGTGGTGCGCTGTGGCTCGAGCGAGGTCACGAAATCGTCGTCGTCCTCCGAAACAGCTTGATGTGACATGAGACCTGAAATTTGACCTCGGGGTTGCTGAAACGTGGTGGTCCCTGGGACTGCAGTCGGTGGGTAAATTCCAGCGAAAAGCAGCCTCGCCAGCTCAATTACGATGCCCGCATCCGCAAAGAGCACGTCGTCTTTTGCCGGTTCCACGTTTGGATCGTAGCTTGCAGAAGGACAGATTATGCTCAAGTACATGAAGGGTTCCTTGACACCACCGAAGCTGGCATTAGACTTCTTCAGGGCATCGCGAAAGATCTTGACGAGTTGCTTCAGCGTGCCTCGAGCGGCTGACACTGGTCGTCTATCGACGGCTAGAAAGGTGCCAATGTTGCCGACTTTGCTTGCATCACTATCAGGGCGTGGCACGAATGCCTGCAGGGTGAATCCTTGATCTTCTATGATAGACCAAGTGCACTGTGAGACGCATGCGGACCCGACAATCTTCAATGCGGCGTCTTCGACGCTACCTCCGGGTTTCGGGGCGTACATGTAATTGCTCTTTTCGGACTTGGCTTTCAGCACCCTAAGCGAGAATCTGACATGCGGTCGCGCGAATGCGTAAGCTTGCAATGTCTGCTTAACGGATTTGAGGCATCTCTCCGCATCTTTGAGCGTACGCTGTCTCCGGACCGGATTCGATTTGATGAAGTCGGTGACTCGAACGGTGGTACCGACAGGCAGCGAAGCTCGCTCTCTTCCGACCACTTCGCCAAGCTGACTGATTTTGAATGCCGCAGCAACCTCTTCACCCTCGACCCGAGTACTGATGGTAAGAGTACCACTCATCTCGGCAGCACTGGCAAGAGCTTGGCCCCTGAAGCCCAATGTAGAGCCTCCGACTTCCTTGATATCGTCAAAGCTGTGCAGCTTGCTTGTACAGTTGGGCCTCGCCACCATTGCTCGGTCATCTGGTGCGATCCCATGGCCGTTGTCCCGAAGCTGGATGACATCGAGTGTATTGCTGCTGATCTCGATCGCGATCGAAGTGGCGTTTGCGTCCAGAGCATTGTCAATAAGCTCCTTTACCAGCGCGGCCGGGTCGGTAAGAGTCTGGTACGCGCCCAGTGTTGCAATTGCACCATCTGCGAGTTTCTCGATAGCCATATTGGCTGCATCATCCGTGGCTATGCTGTTGTCGAATCTTTATGCTGATCATGACAGGACAATCATGAAGATGCCGACTAAGGATTGAATGTAAAATCCTCACCACCCGATTGACGAGTGATGTCGCGTTGGAGGTCGCGTCTCGACATCACGCTCCACTTTTCTGCAACCTGAGGCATGGATCTGACATATGAGCTGCTGTCTTCAACATACATGTATGTACTAAGTAATGTTCATCCGCTCATAGCATTGCACTCCGTCACGATGGCTCTCAATCCTCGATTCGCCGGCCAGAAGCTGGCAGCTCACGTCTCTCCGTACACCATGCATACATTGGAGTTCTACTGGGACTACGTATGCCCCTACTCGAAGAAGATGTTCGACACCGTTTACGACGGGGTTTTCCCTATCGTCAAGCAAAAGTACGCGGACAAAGTACAGTTCATCTTCCGGCAGCAGATCCAGCCCTGGCATCCATCGTCGACTTTGGTCCACGAAGCCGGCGCTGCAGTGCTGCAAACCGACCCGGACAAGTTTTGGGAGTTTTCCAAGGCGCTATTTGGCAAGTCGGCTGAGTACTATGACGTGAAGGTTGTCAATGAGACTCGTAATGCCACGTATGAGAGGCTTTCGAAGCTGGCGGAAAGCGTCGGCATCGATGGAAAGAAGATCTACAGTCTTCTGAAGATTTCGGATCAACCGGATAAGGACGGCGGCCTCAACACTGGCAACTCCGTGACGAACGACGTCAAGCTCATGGTCAAGGTGAGCGTGTCTCATGACGAGGGCGAGTATTGGCGGCTAAAGTGAGTACCTTAGGCCAATCGACTCACGGGTGTGCATGTGACTCCCACCGTGCTTTTCAATGTAGGTCGCTTGTAGTTCAGAGGTATCCTACCGCTCAGTAATTGACAATGATTATAGGGTGTCGTAGAAGGTGGCATCTCAAGCAGCTTCACTAAGGAGGAATGGGAACAGTGGCTGGAAAAGAACATCACATGACAATCACTCACTTCGAAGCTCTGAGATGTACTCCCTCAGCGAGCTTCCGTATACGACATGGAGGCACTGGAGGTGTATCATGGCTTTCTCGTCGTTCTCAGTCCACACTACATCGCTAAACTGTTCTGAGAAATCGCATTGTCCTAGCCCGAAACCCCAGAATCACAATTCCGATTCTGTAGGTGCTAAACGTCCTTCAGACCTCCATCCACTCGACCAAGCTCATGTCGCACTGGATCCACGCAATTGATCTTGGGCCCGCAAGTACCACAGCTGATTGGCAACTCCGGCGGATGCGAGGGCTTTGCAACACCCAGTGGCAAGCCGTCTTTTCCACGAGCGCACCGGCAGCCGGAAGGGTGAGAAGTACCAGGTCGCCGCACTCTCCCCACGGGAGTCATGCCAAACCATGAGATGTCGATCCTAGACGAGTCAGTACTATTCATCATCAAGTGTACAGAACAAAATCTTGGCATCACTCACTCCCTGTTTGCTACCGGCGTTGCTTCCACCACCTCTTCCACCGGCTGGTACCTGGCGCTCCGATTTTCCTCATATGGCATAGGCGGCAACTCCGCCGGCTCCGTCTTATACTGCTCCGGCTGGTACAGCTGCGCCATCCGCTGGCCCTCGCGTGGAGGGTCCGTGACGGAGCTGACGTCGTAGTAGTTCCGCCTCACTGGCTTGCCATCGATTATCCTCTCCTGCGTGATGTAGGCCAGGATGCCGGGCTCGGTGAGGGCAGCGATCTCCCGACGGGTGCTGCGTTTGGGTGGGACTTTCTTTGGTTCCATGGTTGCGTTGTCTTATAGAGGTCTGGGGTTTGCTGGTAGGTCGGGCGTGGAGCGTCGGTGTTGGATGATGTGTTATAGGGAGGATCGTGAAAAGTTCGTAGACTTGGTTTTGGGTGTCAGGTCGGTGTAGGAGAGAAAGGCGACAGGGAGAAAGGCATAAAACTTATACCACCACGTGGACTTCTGTGAAGCCACACTACGGTCATGCCACCGCATACGTGCTTGCGGCTGCACAAGGGCGAAGATATTTTATATAGCTGTGGCACAGTGACTCTTGCAGCGGCGACCCAATGGACGGCGACGTAATGCTTGCTCCTTGCGTATTCCTTTCGACGCTTCTCGCACCGACCGCACCTACATCGCAGCAATCACCGCAAGCCTGAGTACGAACTTATGTTTGAGCAAACAATCTCGCAGGCCCTCGCCCTTCACTAGCTCCCCCTTCTCAATCAGCCGTCCACTCCTCCCGCCAAAAGTCAACAACATCCATGCACTGTTGTTCGCCGACGAAATCGCGCAAGCGTTTGAGCTTCCCGTACCCGCCCGCATACGAGGCTTGCGTGCTCAAACCTAACATCTCCGTATCCTGCGACGACAGCAAGCTTGCAGCGGCCCGTGCTGAAGGCGAGCTTGATCCCGGTGCGGAGGAGATGCTTGTGCAAGCCACAGCCAGGTCGCGCAGATTCGGGAAGAGATCAGACAGGATATAGGCGGTCTGTTGCGGCATTGGCGGGTTGGCTGTGCAAAGTTTTAGTAGATCCAAGGATCTTGGCGGCTTCGAGATGGCTTTCGGCGGCGAGTGAGCCCGGTTGGACGCGTGCCTTTTGAGTAGATCTGGCAGCGCCGAGAGGGTGGCTAGTGGGAGTATTGGAATGTACGGAACGTCTGAACGGTCCATGAGAGTGGCTTGCAGCGAAGTGTAGGCGTATATCCCATCGGAACTGGATTTGCTGCAGTTGCTCGCATTTCCTAAGAGCTGTTTGGCGGGAGTGAAAGTGATAACTGGCGGCGGCTGCAGCAGGAAAACTATGGCGAGGTCCTGGCCACCAGTGAGAGAGGCGAAATGCCGAATGCGGTCAAGCGTGATACCGATGTGGTTTTGGTCGAGGGACGAAGGCGCGAGTAGCAAATATCGTAGGTGTCGCGTGGTGGTCGCAATACCGGTCGCCGGGTCATCAGTGGCTCCTAGGGGAATGGCGATATCATGTGTATCTAGTCGAGACTCTACTGGCATCGTCAGTAGTGCCTCGATAGTGAATCGGACGTTGATACTGACCTCGAAGAATGAGACCTGCTGTCGTTGTCAACGCCGGCACCACCGAGCTAAAAGAAGCTCGCCGGCGAAGTGTCGTGCACAGCATTGCAGTGGCTGACCGAAGACACGAGCTCCGTGGTGCTGTAGCGTCAGCGCGGAGTGTCTGTTGATGAAAAGGGATGCCGAGGGGATGAAGTGCGGTCGCGATCGGCCAGATCGAGGTCACGCCTTCCGCGGTCAGCGCAGCAAAGATGTACAGCTTGGTAAGATTCGTAGAGTTGACGTGACTGCTATTTCAGCAACACTGCTGCAGTTCCTTGTATACAAAGTGGGGTATCTTAGTGATGTACATTGCCTTACAGACAAGCGACGCTGTTCTGCATTCTCATCTAGCCGTCGTCGCGGAGTCGACACGCCCGGGTGGAGATTTCGATGGCAGCGGCAGGTTTGCAGGAGGTTTGGTATTCTTGGCAGCGGTCTCTGACTCCTTCGCCGCCTTCGAAGCCGCCTCCTTCCCGTCCGCTCCTTTGACGGTGTCGGTGGAGTTGCTTCGCTGTGCGGGCGTCGGCGGTATAGGCACATTGCCAGGTATGCTCCCGTTCCCATCCGAGCCCTGCGGGATCTCACCACCATCGAGGGGCTCAGTTCTCTTCCACCAACCTGCCGGGTTGTACCAGTTGTACTTCGGATCTGGCTTGGCAATCTCCGTAGTCTCCTCTAGCTGGGGCTCGTAGCGCAGCCGCAGCCGCCCGACCTCAGTCTCCAGCTCTGCAAGCTTCTCAGCAACGTCGTCCCGTCGTGCGCTCTCTTTCCGTCTACTGCGCCAGTTGTCCCATACCAGCAGCCCTGCAGCGACCGCGAAAATGAAGGCCTCGGAGAAGAAGTTTGCACCCAGCTCGATGGCCTTCGATTCACTCAGTGGCCGAATCTTGAGCTTCGTAGGCTCCTTCTTCTCCTCCGACTTCTTCTTGGGCTCGCCTTCCAGCTCTGCTCTCGCCTGATCCTCCTCGTGCTTCGTCTGCTCCGCTGCACTTCTTACTGTGGGCGCCTCTGCCTTTCGCTTGCGCTCCTCGGCTGCTTTTTGCTCTCGCTCGTGCATTCGTTGTTGTGCTTCGGCATCGTGGAGTATGCCGAGTCGCATGCGCATGTCGACCTGATGGACTCGTTGGGCTTGCGCGACCGCGAAGCGACGGAAGCCGACATGTTCTTTTGCTTGCCGCTTGATGTAGTTCTGGTTCTCGCGTTAGCTACGCGTATCCTGCGGCGGCTTGGTGCGAGCGTACACCTATGGGTTTCGCCGCGGTCCTAATGGCCAGTGACAGGAGCTTGAAGGTGAGGGACATGATATGAAGTGGCCCAGGGCAAAGAGGGTGCCCAGACCCGAGTGCAGCGCGATCAGGTCATTGAGGCTTTACTACCTATACCTTCACCATCGCTTGACCGCTTCAGCTTGGTACCTTCGCGTCGGCCCTTTCGCGTGAGGTTGGTGTTGCAGGTCCGTCTTTGCCCGAGAGACTGGTCTCAGGACTTTCGCGAGCCAACGCCCCCATTTCAATCACCGCAACAACTTGAATCACAAACCTGAAGTCCCGTCCAGATTGTCAACATCAACAGTTCCTACAGCAATACCAGACAGACTTAGAAGTGTTGCATCAGTCGCGTCGGAAGTTAACATGCTTTCCCGGCCAGCGACCAAGATCAGTCTCACCTTGGACGACATCTACGACTACGAGCGACGAAAGGCAGCGCGCGACTCGATGCGCGCAGACCACATGGATAGCTCAGAAGACACGACCAACAGCACCGTCGAAGATGGCGCTGTGGATAAAGTCATGAATGCCGCGCAGGAGACCCAGGCCGCGAAGTCCAAGGCGGCGAGAGAGCAGAGGATCTTGGGTGGGCCTTCGAGAGGATGAAGGCGATGATATGGATGGCGAAGATCTCTGATCCCCTTCCGCTTCACCCTTGGCCCGATGACACGATCAGGAGACGAATATCCACGTCCTAGACCTTACGCCTCCAGGTGGCGGCTGCTGCATGGTCGCCAAGGGTATGCGAGCTTGCTTGGCGTGTCGGTTGGTATGAGCACGCCCTTTACATTCCACGCCCTCGGACAAACAGTCAGGACGCGTCGTGAACCGCCATGATGGACAAACTCGACACCTTCCACTCCGTCCATGCTCACTGCGCCCAACTCACCCGGCTGACACTGGTTCCACCTCTCCGACACTGTGCAGCCTTCTCGCACTCTTCTCCGGCGCCCACAGCTCTGCCCGCTCTTCTGAATCGAGTCCCGATTCAACGAGATGGCACCCTCGTCTGCCAGATCCTCAATCTTGGCGCTCTTCCTGTTGTCCTTCTTTGCACTTTGGTTGCCCAACGTACGAGCAGACCTGCAAATCCCGGCTTTGTCGCCGTTGGAGCTCAGTGTCGAGCTTGCAAATCTGGACACACCGCATCTTGGACCTCAAATCCAGAAGTTTCATCATCTGCTTGACGAAGTCGAAGCACCGCCAGGCACTCACAAACATGAGAAGCGCTACGGCTCCGGGGGCTCGTACTGGTTCTCTCAAATTAAACGCCAAGGCAAAGTGCCCTACGGCGCGAATGCGTCCTTCGTTATCTGGAGGAATGTGATAGACTACGGGGCAAAAGGCGACGGTGTCACGGACGACACGTATGCGATCAACAATGCCTCAGCGGACGGTAATCGATGCGGTCTTGGCTGCGACAGTCAGACCACGACGCCAGCCATCGTCTTCTTTCCGCCCGGTACCTATATGATCAGCGCGCCAATCATCCAATACTACTACACGCAATTCATTGGCGATGCCAACAATCTACCTACCATCAAGGCCACGCCGAACTTCGTCGGCATCGGTCTCTTCGACAGCGACGTTTACTTGGCGTACGGGTACTCGTGGTGGACCAACCAGAACAACTTCTACCGGCAGATTCGCAATTTCGTACTTGACATCACCGCCGTTCCGCCAACGCAAGCGCAGCATTGCCTCCACTGGCAAGTGGCACAAGCGACGAGTCTCCAGAATCTTGTGTTCAACATGGTCGAAGGCACGCTCGGAGATGGAAATCAGCAGTTTGGCATTTTTATGGACAACGGCTCCGGCGGATTCATGGAAGATCTCATCTTCAATGGCGGCGGCGTGGGATTCTTTAGCGGCAACCAGCAGTTCAAAGTTCGGAATCTCACTTTCAACCGCTGTGAGACAGGCATCTTCCAGAATTGGAACTGGGTGTTCTTGTACAAGAGCATCACCTTCAATGAGTGCGGTATTGGCTTGGACCTGTCACAAGGTGGTGAGATCCCTGCGACGGGCTCCATCGTGCTGCAAGACTCGACCTTCAACAATTGCCAATACGGCGTCATCACCACCTTCAGCACCAACAGCACACCTAGTGCTGCCGCAACCTTGGTTATCGATAACGTACTATTCACACAGACGGATCCGGCTGTGCAGTACCCCAATGGCACCAGCCTCTTGACCGGCAACCAGCGTGTCGTTAACTGGGTTCAGGGATGGTTCTACACTGCTTATGAAGCGACGATCAAGGAACACAACCTTACCTGCTGGGAGCCGACAGCCGATTACGTACGGACGCAGGAGCCATTGGGAGCGGCGCCGAAAAGTGCGAGTCTCCTCGATGCCAACGGCAACGTCTGGGAGCGGAGTCGGCCGCAGTATGAAGGTGTCCCGATGGAGAACTTCATCTCTATTATCACGGTCGGCAAATGTGCCGGCGACGGGATCACAGATGACACGCAGTGCATGCAGAATTTCTTCAACAGTATCAAGCCCGGTCAGATTGCATATATTGTGAGTAATGCAGTAGCTGGCCAACGCTCAGATCAATACTGACTTCCCCTCTCTTCTCCGTAGGACCATGGTGCTTACCTCGTCCGCAATACCGTTCAGATTCCCAATAACATTAAGATCCAGGGTGAGATCTGGCCGTTGTTTATGGTCGATGGCTCAAGCCCGATCTTCCAGAACATGAAGAAACCAGTCCCTGCGTTTCGCGTCGGCAACCCAGGTGATGTCGGTACTACCGAAATTGTCGAGATTGTCTTCGAGACTCGCGGACCGGCTCCCGGTGCGATCATGATCGAATGGAATCTCGCTGGCGTGACACCAACATCGACCGGCATGTGGGACACACATTGGCGCATTGGCGGGTCGAACGGGACGCTCTTGCAATCCGACAAGTGCACGAAGAATCCGACCGTACAACACAACTCGAACCACGCTTGCATCGGCTCGTTCTTGCTGCTTCACGTCACGAGAAGTGGCTCACTCCTCATGTCCAACAACTGGGGCTGGGTGTCTGATCATGAGCTCGATCTGTTCGATCACAATCAAATCGACATCTACAACGGTCGCGGCGCCTTGATCGAGAGTCAGGGCCCGGTCATGATGTACGGGACGGCGTTTGAGCACAGCATGCTGTACAACTACAACGTCGCGAACGCGAAGGCCATCTACATGGGAGTCATCCAGAGCGAGACTATGTAAGTACCAAGATCACAGCGACCCGTAGTACATGTCCAGTATGCTAACATAGCTCTCTACAGGTACGCCCAAGACAACCCCAACTCTCTCGACCCCTTTGCGCCCAACAGCGTCTACTCCGACCCCACCTTCTCAGAATGCTCAATCATCGCCATCTGCTACAAGACGTACGGCCTCTATCTGTTCAATAGCACGTACATCTTCATCTACGGCGCCGGGCTGTATAGCTTCTTCAACAACTACGACCAAGGGTGTCTGCTCACGGAGAACTGCCAGGAGTATTCGGTCGGTATGGCGCAGAGCGAGGGTATCTACATCTATGCGTTGAGCACGAAGGCTGCGTCGGTCATGGTCGAGATCGATCAGGTTGCTGTTGTGCCGCAGGCCCGGAGCCCGAATGGTTTCTGCCAGACTGTAGCGTTGTTTGAGTATCCTTGAGAGGTTTCGTGGTGTGGGCGTTGGGGTTGACTGTTGGACTTTGGGTGAGGGGTGACAGTAGATACTTCGACGCAGTCTGTAGTTCTCTTCCGTAGCACGCTGATCGTTCTCATTCACGAGTTTGCGACGAGCTATCGCCGGTCACGTGATTGAGGTCTCCACCACGCTAGCGTCTACATGTAGATGGATCTCAGCATCCATCCTCATCGCACAACCCGTCCCCCTTTGATGATCATGATAAATACTGCCCACCGCCATGGACGTCAGTGGAATTCACGAGATGATGCAGGTCATTTTGGTGGTGCGCAGCGCAAGACGCATACTCTGGGTCAGACGGCGACCACAAAGGAACCTGCGTCGAGCGCTCGGCACCTCTTCCACCAACGCTGCTAGCGACGAGCGTTTCTGGGTAGCTTATCTGCGTTCTAGAATGATGGCAACAGCCATACGACGGCGTGGACCCCAATACGGACAGGCGGCCTCGACATATTCGGTCGCGTACGACTCCGTAGTCTACGCCGAGACGCGCCTTTGTCTCAAGCAATCAGCCCCGGAACGTATCCTGATCATGCCAAGCCATGGTCTCCGAGAGAGTGGTGCGGCGTGTATATGTAGGTCTGTCCGGGCCGGCGATGGAATGCAAGGTAGTCTCAACAACGCGTCTTCAGCAATATCGCGAATTGGCACTCTTGCCCGCCTCTTTTCTGCTCGACGAGCGCCTGCACACTGACTCCCCTTTCATCGCAAATCATTCATTCGTTGTACAGCGCGATGTGGTCCTCGTCACTCGTTTCGAGGCCGAGCATCGTCTGCGCGCTTTCTTTACTTTCTTCGGTTCAAGCTCAGAGTATCCCTGGAGCCACCCTCTTTTCCGGCAATGGTGCCCCAGGTGCTGGGCCATATCAGTTGGTCGATGACTACGAATCTGCTGTCTTCTTCGACAAGTTCAACTTCTACAGCGTAGGGTTTTGAGTCGCATCGTTCCCAAGCGAGCCTGGCTGACCATTCTCAGTCCTACGACCCTACATATGGACACGTTCAGTAAGTGACACAACCTCCGATGGCCTTTAGCAGCATTTTGCATTTAACACGTGCTAGATACGTGACCGCGGCGGTCGCTGAGCAGAACGGCTTTGTCACAACCCCAAACAGTACCGCTGTCATCAGCGTCGACACAACGAATCAATGGCCAAACGGTGGACCTGGCAGGCCCGCAGTACGATTGATCAGCGACAACACCTACACCCACGGTCTTTTCATCCTCGATCTGGTCCACATGCCATGGGGATGCGGCACCTGGCCGGCGTACTGGCTCCTCGGTCCCAATTGGCCTTTCAACGGCGAGATAGACATCATTGAAGGCGTGAACACAGGAGAATCTGACTCGGTATCCATGCACACGAATCCAGGTTGTGAGGTCGATGGAGCTGGCCAGAC
>JAABUP010006721.1_pt1 | contig 16082 bp, 19 predicted proteins | sample 5559201 | NCBI WGS metagenome assembly JAABUP01 (sample SAMN10711887, study PRJNA513373) | rock metagenome | isolation source: Antarctica rocks | place: Antarctica
TTCTAGTCAGCTGTCTAATCCTTGGCTGTGTTTAATTGCAGGTGCGTGACTGTGGAAGCCTGCTGACAGTTGGCGGCTTCAACATCCCTGCAGTGGATGTGGACGACATCACTATCCACTACAAGGACTTTCAGGGCGTTGTCAACCACCTCAGGTTAGCATGCAATACTGCCTGAACCCTACACCCTATCCGAAAGCCCCATTTGCGCTGCAGACCATATCTGGGAGGCACATCTATGCAAGTTTTGTCAGTGCTGATTTTTCCTCATACTAAGTGTTGATTTGTAAGTAATCCTCAAGCAACAAACAACTGCCACTGGTTGCTGCTTTGGTGAGCCCGGGTAACTGATGTTTTATTTTTTCAAGGTGTTGCTTTGACAATGCAGTTACCTTCAATGTTGCTTTGGTGTCGCGTGCAAACCTCACGTTGTTCCAGCTACCTACACTGTTACTTTGGCGATGCATGGTAGCTCACCTTACTCAGCTACCTACAGCAAGGTGGCATAGTCAAGAAGCAGTTTCCTCCAACACAAGACTGTTCAGCAGCAGTTCAGCGCCACGCCACCCCTGAAAAGAAAAGAAAAATAAAATATAAAAAAAGGTTTCAATGCCACGTATCTTGATGCAGGGCTCTTGGCGAAAGCAATGCTGTCAGGACCAAACAGCCTCTGATGCGCAAAGCCACGGCCCAGCGCGCAGCAGCTATTTACAAGGAGCGCTTTGAGGATCAGGACTCCAGTACCCTTCCCGCCACCTTCCAGGCACGTAACTCTGTATATCGTGAGTGCATGCTCATCAGTGTTCAGAAACCTCATGAATGCAGCGTCCCTGCATTAGAGAGTGTGAATTTTTGAAAAAGCACCTAAGCGTGCAGGGCACATGACTTTGTGCTGCATCTACAGCTGTGATTTGGGGTGAATATATGTGGTGTGAGTGCGAGTGAATATGAATGCCTGCTGCAAAACGCAGATGTGCCAGGAAAGATGCTGTGCTGTGCATTGTCCCTCCTGCTGTCAGAACATTGCACAGGTCTCACAGCTGGAGTTATCTGCAGAAGTTTCACCGGAGTTATCTGCAGGTATTGTACATGACAGGCTGGGCCCCACATGCATCACAGCAGCAACCTTCTCGCAGAGGCTCAGCAACTGTGTCCTTTGAGGATCTGCAAGATGCCTTGAAGGAGCAGTCAGACAAGGCAGGAAATGCAAAGTAAAGCTTGAGATGTCAAAAGCCTGCAAGGTTTTGCTAGGGCGTTGTTGCTTAGTTGCTGACATAAATTTTCATGCTTCTAAGGCAGTCAGGTCTGTGCGTTCAAGTCCATCAGCTGTTCAGCAGGCATCACTTTCGATGTGTAATATAGAGAATGACATACAACGCTGCTGCAAGGTTTGTGGTGTAAATCTCTCATGTCCACGTGCAATGTGTGGCCAGACGCTGCTGGACATGTGAATGTTTGTCATAGTGGTTGTACAACGGGTGCACCAGAAGCTTCGTTCTTGACATTGACTCAAAACTGAAAATAAACTTATTGCTTCAACATGCGCATATGTATGACAGGTCTAGTACTGTCATGGAACATCGTATCATCAGAAAACTACATTAGTCTGAAACAGATCAGTTCTGCAAAGCATTTATTCACTACAGCAAGGGCTAAGGAGTGTCAAGTGGCACGCATGCTAAGTCCTAAACAAAGAGCAAAAAAATTCTGAGTGTTACTGCCAGCTTAAGTAATGGTCAATATGAGTCAAGCAATCACTGGTAAATGCGTGTTATTGCTGAGGTGTGAACAGAAAGGTGTTGCACATTAATCAGACAGCATCACACAGGTTTGATCATAATGAACGAATGACGCACAGCATTTTATTCACAGTGACTTTGGATAGATATAATACAACATGGCACACATGTGATAAAGTAATCAACGCTTTTTCAAGCCAAACAAGCCTGACAGACTGCTGATCCAGAGACAGAAGTTACACAAGTGGAACATACACACAGAGAAGCCAATGTGGCAGTATACTACATAGCTACAACCGAGGGTCAAAAGTCATGTACAAAATCACAATGGACACATAGAAAATACATGGAACTGGTTACTATGACTGTCAGTTGCCAAGGATCACAGCCTGGAGACATGACCAACGCCGCCCAAACAGCCTCACAGGTGGATCAAAGCAGTTCTCCCCATGGCAAACAAGGGGCTCATTGCCATTGCCTAAACAAGCAATGTCTGCTATACTGATACAGTTGTAACCCAGGTCCAGCCTTTGCAGCTGCGGCCAAGCACCCTTGACTAGCTGCTGGAGAGCTAGACTGTCCAGATTGTTACCTGCCAACACCAGGCTTTGTAGCAATGCCCATTTCCCCTTGACAAGCTGTGAGATCCCGTCAACGTTCATGTGACTGCAGGCCAGGTTGAGGGTCTGCAGCTTTGGCCAGCTGTTTCTGATGAGCTGCTCTAACGCTGGTGTGTCAAGCCTGTTCATGGACAAATCAAGGCACAGCAGAGACTTAAAATTGCCTCTGACCAACTGCTCAACTGCTGATGCACCCAGATGGCTTCCCACAAGGTGCAATCTCTGCAGTCCTGACCAGTCAGCACTGACGAAGTGCGCTATGGCAATGGCATTCAGGTCATTGCAGCTCAACTGGAGGGTCTTCAGCTGACGGGACAAGCTGCCATTTGTAAGCTCTTGCATGGCATCTGCGCCCAGATTGTTGCTGCTGAGGTCCAGATCTGTGAGGCACAGGAAGTTGGACTTGGCCAGATGGCCGACTGCTTCAGCATCCAGGTTGTTGGCGCTGAGGGTGAGCTGCTCTAGCAATGGCCACGAGGCGCTGACTACATGAGCCATGGCAGCCGCACCCAACCTGTTGTTACACAGGTGCAATGCCTTGAGCTGACGCCAGGCGCCAGAAGCAAGGGACAGTGCGGCTGATGGCTCGAGTGCTGAGTTTAAGCGCAAGCACTCAAGCTGAGGCCACTCAGCTTTGAGCAGGTCGGCCACAGCTGGGGTGTCTAGCCTGAATCCTGGAGGCATGCTGAGATCTAGAGCTGTCAGCAAAGGCCAGCGTGCATTGGCTATGTGAGAAGTGAAGGGTGGCTGCAGCGGATTGTGGCTGATATTCAGGCTGACCAGCCTTGGCCATTCTGCCTTGACCAGAACTGCCACTGCATCTGCATCAAGCTGTGTGTCTGCCAGATTGATGTGCTGCAGACGCTTCCAGTTGCAGGAGGCAAAGACTGCAAGCGTAGCAGAGCAGACAGAACACCTTGACATGTCCAAGCTTCGCATTCGCGGCCAGTTGTTGCTGATCAGGGGTAGGAGTGCTGCAGCTTCCAGAGTGCTTCCGCTCATGTTCAAGCATTGCAGCTTTGGCCAACTTGCTGCGGCTAGCTCTGTGATAGATGCTGTGTCCAATTGGAGGTGCACGAGGGACAGGTGCTGCAGGTTGGGCCAATGACCGTGAGCAAGCAATTGACAGTTGACGAGCTGATCAGTGGAAGAGGAGGGAAGACGGATGCTAGTAATGGTCTCCTGCAGGGTCTCACGGACTTGTCTGCAAGTGTTGAGAAGCATTCCTAGAGAGCCTGGCGCCAACAACTCAAGCAGCCCAGGCGCAGAGTATAGTACATCTGCAAGAGTCATGTTTGACTCTGTGAATTTATTGCTGTGGAGGAGCTTGTCTGGTGCAACTGCACAGGTGAGCAGCACCTGCAGGCATGGAATGCTAACATGATGACATCAGAATCCAGCGTGTGCAAAGCGGGTTGTATAACTGAACAACCTTTACCTCAATAGACGTGATCCAGCTTGGCAAGCCTGGTGTGGATCAGCGACCTTCCACGAAGTATGCCAGCCGGAACACCCGCCCCCGTTTGGCCTGAGACAGATGTTGAACGACTGCAGTCGCGTGGTATAATGCACATTATCCACAAGCTGAAGTCACACAACCACACAGTTCAGGCAGCTTGAGTTGACACCTGGGTTTTGTCCAATGTAATGCAGATAGCATCTCGACTCTTACCATGCGAGAGTACTGCTCCAGATAAGTCGGCCTCGGCAGAGTCTCCTGTGGTTGAGACGCAGTGCGGTCAGGTGCGTGTCACACGGTTCAGAGGTTCTGTCAACGGGTTCCCAGTTGGATCTTGGAGGGATTCTAGCCCAGGTCATGTCCTGATCAGGCATCAAGCATTGGTGAACACTGGCAACATCACGTTGTCAACATGCACAGCACAAAGTTTTGACATAAAGAATTGGCTCATTTTGTATGCAACATCAGACATGCCATGTCTGCCATTAGCACATTTCCTTATTGGAAGGCTAAGCTGACTTTCCAGCTAAGCCGCAGTACATGAAGCAGCTTCCATGCTCGCTCACGCGAACGGCGCGATAAAGTGCCTGGCAAATGCAATAGCAGCCGCAAGCAAGACTTCAGCGCATCAAGGAGTTAGCTCAATGTATCCCTCTATTCACTGACGATTCCGTTACGCCGTCACAACAAAGGCAACTATGCATGTTCTGCAAGCAGAACTTCTCCAACATTGCCGTGTTGCGCTTGCGACATTCTGATATGCCAGAACAGGCCCATTGAAGCAATCGCACGCTTGATCTTGAAAGTCCGTGTCCAACAAGCGTCCTGTTCACCGGTCAAGGTCGAATACTGTACATACCTAACTTGTGGGATCAGGCGTTTCGCTATTTGGGCTTCCTTGAGTCCATTATCAAGATCGCCCCAAGCAATACTGCAGTGACTGCTGTCGGCTGTGGCAGACGTTGGCTGGTGTGGAACACAAGCCTTATAGTGGGCATATATGCCAGCGGACTGTGACCGATCGCCAGCTGGGTTGTGCAAGCGGTAGCATATGCCTAAGAGAAAGAACACGACACGTATCTGCCTGAGTCTTGCCATCCTCTTGGTGGTCATTGTAGCTGCCTACAACTGGGCAACTTCTCCAGAAACAGCTTCAGAGGAGCCTCTGAGGTACGATGCACAGTCTGGGGCAAGTGCTGTTGAGTGTAAGCAAGCCAGTCTTGTGCAGTGCATTGGCAGCAGCAGCAAAGCCATGTTTGCCCATACTGTTCTATAGGCAGCGCCAGCTCAACAGCCTTAAACAATGGTTTGCACGGGAAATGGGGAATGATGCACAGCCCACAAAGTAAGCCCTGAGGCATACTTTAATTTGCCTGCACACCTGCACGGCCTATATGCAGTTCAAGTGTTGCATGCTGCTGCTGCTGCTGCTGCCGCTGCACTCTCAGCTGACTCACAATGTCATCATTAGCATGCATCTTAGCAGCACCATTTGCATACAGTACAACAGAAAGCGTGTGAGTTGCGCAGGATCACACAGTCTGTATCGTCAAGCGGCAAGGGTGAGAGAGAGTCTTTTGGCAAGAAGAAAACAAAACTGAAACGCAAGGATTTGCTGGTGGCGATTCCGTCTAGTTCTGACAGGTGTCCTTTCGCTACACCCCTTTCACGCACCCGGACACAAGTTTGCTTGCTGCCAACCATATTGAAGTGCCTTCTTGCTGCTTATCAACGCCTGATTATATGTGAAGTGATGTCCATGCTGTTGTGCAGTGTCTAATGCGCTGCTCTCACTTCAAAGATTGCATTTTGCATTTTGCAGATTACCACTTGTGCGTGGCAGTAGATTGTGGCGGAGGGGTGTACCGTCACTCATCATCACAGAGTTTTGGTCAGATCCTGACAAGCTCACCAGACAGGTAATGCATTGAAGATGATGTGAACTGACTCTGTCCAAAAGTGAATCCGTCGTGTGCAACAGTCCTTTTCGCTTGATGATGATGGGCTCTCTCCTTGGGTATTGCCACCGCATGTTGACAACCCCGTGGGGCTCAGTCTGATGCCCTACTGCCTCGGGCAGTATTGGCTTCCAGTCATTGCAACAGTCCTTTCCACAGGACCACCAGCTTTACTGCATGAACAAAAGATCCAACAAGGTCCCCTTGCTACACAGTTCATGGTTGCAAGCTCAAACGGTGCTGATGGCATTTGTGTTCACAGCAAGAGAGCAAGCAAAGCAGACTGCACAAGTGATAGCTGCAGCTACTGACTGCTCCAAGCAACAAACCAAAAACCTGCAGAAGTCAAACATCAGCCTCTGAACTACATCATCTCAGTGTCATACCAATTGTTGCATCTAAAAGTCGGTCACTTCTCTGATACATTTGCCACAGTGATCAACAGTGGAGGAGGCAGCTGGTGGGGTCAGGCAGATGACCCAAAGATAGTGTTGGGGTCTGGCACGCTGACACAAGAGCGCTGTTCACTGCAGGCTGAGTTTGAAGGGGAGAAGTTTGAAAAGTATGGTGAGTGGAGGGAAGCTTGGGGATGCTTGAAGATTGGGGATGTCAGGTTAGTATCCCCAACCCCCACCCATTCCCCCCCCCTGCACCCTTTCATTTTCCTGCAGAATGACATCTGTCCGTGCAATCTGATGCTCCTCAAAGGGTCATATCCAACATGTATGATACATCCACTATGATCATACATATTGGATGTATCATCTTTGTGGTGGTCAAGGGCTGCTAGTCACAGTTCAGGCCCACCTTCTTCTTCCATACACCTAAAACATCTCCACGATGTAGAAACGCGTTTTTACTGTCCCCAGATGTTTCTGAGTGTAGATTTCTATTGTAGGAATGATGTTTCTGAATTGCAATACACGTTTTGGAATTGAGAAGAGCTACCCCTAATCCCATACAGTCACCTTTCCAAGTCCATAATGGCTCCGAAACCACAAGCATACAATCAGATGATGTTATGTTGGCATTGCAGGGCTGGGGTGACCCCCTTTCTGGCAGCCCATCTCCATGGCTATAATAACTTCAAGTGGATGCTATATGGAGATGATGACACAGTCTTCTTCATAGATAATGCCCTGGACATGCTGGAAGGGCTGGACCACAACATGCCCTACTTTCTCACTGACCACCTTTGGTTTCCTGATCAATTTGGTAAGCGCTAGACATACAGTATCAGGCCTTGGGGCAAATTCACAGCATGAACTTGTATGCTTTCCCAGGATCTGGTCAGGACAAGCATTTGTTTGCCTTACCACTGACTGTTTCTGATTCCTTGACCAGATTAGCCAGGATTTGGCCTACTTTGTTAGGGTTTGTGGCCAATTTGTGGATAGGCTTGGCATGTGTCTAACAGAATTTGGCCACGACAGGCCCTAGCCCTTGTTGACCAGTGAGACAGAAGAGTTGCTTTGGCTGTTTGACAATTCAGGCAAGAAGCAAGTAGGACAAGCTGCTGACAGATTACCAGGAGTATGCCAAATTGTCCTGCCAATTTGACGCTTGATTTGGCATACTCCTGGTAATCTGTCTGCAGGTTGTCCTTCTTCCTTCTTGCCTGAACTGTCAAACATCCATATGTGCGTGCCAGCAACAATGACTGACCTGCAATGCAGATGGTCGAGGGGGTGATCATCGCAAGATGCACCCCAACCGGTCGGCCCCCCGGTGCTTACCCTGCGGGTACCAGGACCCCCTCCATCAGCCCAATGGCACCAGCATACATGTCCCTGCAGGCTCTTATAGAGCCCCTGAGGTAAATCCTCTTGGCCCATCGCTTTTTCAAACTCGGCCTGCAAATCAGCTCATTCATTCAAGTCAATCTGTAAAACCACCGGCTTCAAACTTGCATGCTGAGTTACATATGTTCAGTGTGTACGTAATCTATGTTATGTATATTGCTATAGGACATCTGCACCGCATTGCAGTGTACTATACTGTAGTTGATAATGTTGTATATGGTAAATGTACAATGTCGTACATACAGTATACATATGACAAATAAAGTTCAGTTGGGCAGGCTTTTCAATGCCCTAGGAACAGAAATGGCATCACCGCAGTGCCAATTCTCCTTGGAACATATCTGAGCTTTTCCATGGCATGTTTGTGTTGATGCTTTTCCATGGCATTATTTCATTGATACAGCATTCGCCGCCTGCAGGGGTGTCCTTGCACGTTGGAGACCCTATGCAGGGGGGCAGACAACCCTGGGTACTGGGGGCCCGAATGCCAATGGAACAAAGCTTCCCATCCTGGCTGGTGGTACTTTGCCCATGGCGGTAAGCTTATACTGAAGTTAGGGTTTTAACACCTGTTTAGGGTTCTTAGGTAGGTATGGGTTCAGTTGAACCCTAAAATCTGACCGGTAGGTCATGTCAGACCCTTTTGCTTGTGTGGCTGTGGCACCATTCAGTTTGATTAGGTCATCCTGCTCAGAGCAATCTGCACAACTGCAGTGGTTGCTAGTCATGGTACTGTAAACCTTGCTTGTTGACTCAACTGACAGGCCCTGCATCTTGCATGATGAGTCATGGTGCTTTTGACTGACTTACACAAATGCGCAGCTTGATGAACATGGTATGTGATTCTAAATATCACATGTGCGGGCAATTGGTATACATGTTCTGCATATACCAAGTGTGGTTGGTCATTTTAAAGCAGATCCTCTGTACAGCTCTTCTGATTGATGAGCTTGTATTCACCAGTGTGCATAGCAGTAAGCCAAATTGTGAGGCGTGACTAAGCACCAGCTGTGACATGATGCATTAAGCAAGCTGAGCTGTGACTGTGAGACGAGCAGAGATGTGACTGCAAGCAGCGGCAAAAGCACTCCTGTGCAACAGACATCAAAATTGATGGATTGCTGTGGCTGTTTCCAGGTGCTGGGGCTATTCTGAGCGTGGGACTGTTGCGCAGCATTGAATGGGCCAAAATGGAGAGGCGTTTTGATGTGGATGGTGGCGTGTCAGGAGGTCTGCACTCCATGCACATTGCTCTTCATCTCTGTTGTTGAGTCTCTCATAATCATTGTTGTTTGCGGGTTGTCACAAGTTCTTATGGGGCTTGACAGCACCTCCTTGACGCTTTTCAGCCTAGCCGCTGTATTCATCCTGTGCACCAGCTTCCACACTTTCTCTCTGCTATTTCACAGTCTGACATGTACAGCCAGCTGGAGAATACTAGCGGTTATAATGATGATGATGATGGCATCAACAGAAGTGATGATGTTCACAATAATTGTATGCAAAGCAGTAAAGCAGTGACAATGACACCAATAATTGTCATGGCGATGGTGGAATAGATGAATGAAATGCACAACCACCTCATGCAGGGAGCTATTTAGGGCTGTATCAACTTGCCCTCCGTTTGTGATGCATGTTCAGTCGATTAGTAATGAGGGATGCCATCATACTGACACATGCTGTGCTGCGCTGCAGACTCACAGTTCATGGCAGCAGTCTTCGATGAGTCAGGGATTCTGCCAACAGATCCAGGTCAGCTACTTAACACTCCATACAATGGTCATGAACTGTCTCCGCTGCTCTGTCATCCCAATTTACAACTTGGGCATGCCACTGCCGATTTGTGATACCACTGAAGCATCTCCACAATGTAGAAATGCGTGTTTACTGTCCCCAGGCGTTTCTGAGTTTAGATCTCCAGTGCAGGGATCACGTTTCTGGCTTAAGATAGATATTTTGGGATCAAAAAGGGATTGAGTGTCACTGTATGCCATGCTGCAGATGTGTCATGCCATTGCTGCAGACTTACTGCGATACCACGCATACGGCCGTATAGCAGTAAGTCAGTGCATATGTTTTGTTGCTGCCTTCTTGCCACATTCAAAACACTGTCTGCTGCTGTTTCGTTTATCTGGGGGACTGTTGTGTGGAGTCAAAGGCATGAGCAGTCTGGACTCTGACACTCCCACTTCACTCTCTAGATTGGTGCTAGGTTGATTGCTTTGTCATCAATGACTAGTAGGGAATGCAGCAATTACAAAACAACTAGATTACCAGCATTTTGGCTTGCTTCGTAGCGGCGTGTGTTACATAAACGAGTGAAAAGCACACCGCAATGTTGGTTCAGCTTTACAACTCAGGCTACATACTGAACCTGTTACGTGCACAGTTGCTGTATCAGTACGTATTGCTGCTTCAGGGTTTGGGTTCTACCGCCCACAGATGACCCTGTTTGACCCCGGATGGAGGGGGGAGCAGGCCAGGGGCCCTGAAGATTGGGGGGTAGCAGATCTGGGCAACGATCCTATGGGTATCATAGACAGGTGATCTTTGTGATTTATTATCATGTGGCTATTAACTTGTCCTACTATGGCAAACTACTCCATGAAGCAACTAGCCCTTGGAGAATGAGCAGCTGTTCTTGTGCAAATTTGAGAAAATTACGTGAGCTTAGATGTTTGATGCGCAACTCATCATGGCTACTATGCAGATAATTGGATTCTGATGTCTGCTACCGTGACTACTGTGCTACGCAACCTCGACAGACAGACAAGCATGTGTTCTGTTCATGTATGTACGATACAGGTCCATGGGTTATGCAAGTTGACGCCAGACAGCACCTGGGTGCAGTGCCTGTCTGCATTGCTTATTCCAGAGTACACCGATTAACTTGAGGGTGATATGCCTGTGTTGCATGCTGCAGACTCCATTACTCTCTCACCAAAGGACACTGCAGCAAAGACTGTGAGGAGTCCTTACAGCATATGCTCACAACACATATTAGAGCGCGGTACGCAGTTGGGGATGTGATCCCTCAAGACATGCAGAATTTCACATATGGTGGGCCTGAGGAACACCGCGCCACGGTTTACCTGCAACATAAACTAGCAACCATGTACGATAGATACATGGAGAAGAAAGGGTTTCAGCGAAGTTGATCCGATAATCGAATACTGGCAAGCTAGTTTCTACTCAGTGCAAACGTGTTGCTTGCCTTTGAGCTGAAGTGATTGTAGCAGTGTTTGGTTTCTTCTCATACAAGGTAGTAATTGCAGCAGTAAACCTAATACTGCTGCTGCTAGAATTTGTAGATGAATGCATGAGAGACTGGTGCACAATACGTCTGGTGGTCCCAACTATGTCAACTTGCTATCATCACGCATTAGAATAGATCATCAAGCACTCACGCCAGCATCGTTTTCGATAGTCAAAGGTGCAGCATATCTCATAATCAGGAGATGTAGGTACTGTCAACAGAGCTGTTCAGCTCTACCTGCAGTTGTATGCTGACACCTCGAGCACAGCTGGTGTACCAGCTCGGCGCAGCTGCATGGAGTACAGTGTGGTTGCAATTTACCTTGCAGAGATGCACATCTGGTGATGCAACACAACTTTTTGCACTTTTGCTATGATAGAGACGATCTAGCCACGAACCCATTCTCAAGGTAGTCTTACTAAGTACTTTACTTAAAAAGTACACAATTCTGGGGCCCCAATATGTCAATATGGGTATGGACCTAGTATTACTACGGTAGAGAGCATAGTTTCTAAGTATAGCAATCTGGCTGCGACACATACTAGACATACTGCACCCCTATGGCATGTTGTTTTTCATGCATTCTATATGCTAGCCACCTCAGACCTCTTTCTTTTTGGTCAACTCAAACATGACTGCAGGCGACCTGTAGATGTTGATCAGCGCCCAATACAGTTCCTCCTCAAGCGCCAGTTCTCCCTGAGCACGTGCAATGTAGATGTCCTGACACAGCGCTATCAACCTCTTTGTGGTGGGCAAATCCTCATACATGATGCGCATGCGAATGTTTGTGGCTGCCAGCCTCAAGAAACGTCCAATACCAAAAACGAAAGTGATGTACAGCCCTGTGATCCCAAAAGATGACAGCGTCTGTCCCAGGAACCCTGTCTGAACCCTCTCCAAAACTGCGACTAATCTAGGGCCATAGAAGCTGCCCTCATTGCAAGTGGCCCAGCCCCTTTGGCTGTTGTCAATCGGCTGGTCGTTGTCATCAAGAACCTGGCACTGAAGCTGCCACCATACATCATTGCGAGTGGAGTCTGCCAACGAGATGTCACAGCCGACGTTCTGGTTGCTCCATTGCTCTTCTTGACCGCTGCCTCTACCCCAGCCTGGACTTTGATACCTGCATGCATTCACATGGGTCGCAAGATTCAGTTCATGTTCACAGAGTGTGATGAGTAGGTCCAGGCAATCTGCCTCACAAGTTCCAGGTGCAGTGAGCATTATGCATGCAAAATTTGACCTGATTGCAGTTGATCAACCGCTGGCCACACAGCATCAGGTCAATTTTGCATTTGATTAAGTGCACCCACAACTGTTGATGATGGCGTAGACAAGCATGAGTGGCGCATGACTTTAGTGCAAAACCTCTGGCATCTGTTTTTGGCAACAGCAGCACATGCAACAGACGCAATTGCAAAACTTGATGCACGCATGCACCCAATATGCCAGTGCTGCAGTCGTTACAAACGCTTGACCTAACACATTCAATATGCACATGCTTAAATTGTAATGCTTGCATATGCTGATTATCAACAGCAAGAGAATTACACAGCAAAGTCAGGCTATAAGCATTGTTTCTAAGCTGTAGAGGAGCAACACCCACTTGAAGTCTGTCCTGACGGCGCACATGTCTCCTCTGAATTGCCAAAATAGGCTATACAAACCCCTGGACCCCCCCTTGCCGGGTAGGTCCCCTTCAGGGTCTGTCTGATTTGCAACCATCAACGCTGCAGATGTACGAGTTCCCTGCAAATAATAATAATAATAGTAAATAATAACAGCGCTCTCCAGCTCATGATGAGCTAGGTACGTGCGGTTCGAGTCTTGTCTTTCCAAAGCAGTCTGAGCAAAGACATCATGCATCCCACTCAAAGCCTCTCCTTCCAGAACTATACACTGCACTCATGCCACTCAGTGATTGCAGCAATGGTTAGAGAGCTGATTCCTGCTAAGCGATACTTGTAGTATCACCGTCAGGCTGTATAGTGTTAACAACAACACATTCAGCAGATTTAGATTTGGAGTCAGACAGATCAGAAACGGAAGGGATGATGATCAACTATGCAAAGGTGTATGACCTGACACATCCAGCCGCCAGCTTTACACAAAAGGACTGAAACACAGCACAAAAACACTCCAACAAAGCTATTTTTACAGTGTTTGGCATCTCTTTGCACACAACCTAACAAGTGAAGAAGTACAAAACAAAGCCAGCAGGCTCTCAACACACCTCAAGGATGTCTACCAACTCGGTTCTTGTTTTGGGAGCCAGCTGGAAAGTTTGGGTGGCCTCACACATGGGGCTGCCATGGGGGCTGAGGGGTGGGGCATTTCTGAGCACAGACCAGCTGAAGCTCATGGCTGCTGAAGAGTCATCCAACAGCGCAGCCAGTGCTTTCTGTGCTGGAGGTGTTAACCTCCACAGCCTGTCTGAGTCCTGCATACACAAGGCAACAGTATGACTATGTTTATGGGTTGCCAGAAACCCTACACCCTAAACCCTGCATACACAAGGCAGCGGTTTCAGTTGTTGAACAGCGACGCTGTAAGCTACAATGCAGTAGTGTTGCCAGGATCTGACGCATCTCTACACTTCAAGCAATATGTGTTCACTGTCCTCAGGCGTTTCTCAGTTTAGATTCGCACTGTACAAGGAACATTTTTGTGAAATCCCAGGCGTTTTGGGGTGGAAGAGAGCTTCTGTGTCTTGCATCCAAGGAAAAGAGCTTCTTGATGACATGACTCAGGCCATTGAGTCGTGTGATGATTCACAGCGAGTTTTGCGTCCAAGCAAAGACAAACTCACCCTTTTGTGGTTAGTGCATCACAGTGCTGCAGTCTGTTTCAACTTCTGCACACATGCTGGATGCAATAGTTTCAACTGCAAGTTCCAACTACATTGTGTACTGAACCAGAAATCACATAGTCATGTTGCTAAAGGCATCAATCTTAACAGCCAGTCTGTGTCTGGGCAATACTCACACAATGGTGACTTCAGATCAGAATGTCTACAAGCTCCACTCAGGTAATGTGGAGTGAAGCAGCCAAGGCCTAATGTGCTATATGTGTCAAGTTTTTCACCCTATCTGGCAACATTGATTCTCACCTCAGCAACACACAGCAGCTCGAGTTGGTCGTCAGTGTACTGGTCGCCCATACCAGCCGGTAACGTGCCGTTACCCACCCACTTACGCTGTAGCTGCCGCTCGCCTCCAACAAACAGGGGGAAGGTCATGCGTGCTTCAAAGTCACCCATGTCACCATTTGCCACGCTGCCTATGCTGGCATTCAAATAGAAGCCTGCCACCCCAGGAACCTAAAAGGAACACATGATGCGTTTACCTGTGGAACATGAGCAGGAAACGATTGCAGGTATGTTCTGCAGCTTTCTTTGACTTGTTTCTCAAATTTGTGATTGAGGTACAACTTTCCCCGTTGTGGGATTTCATTGTGTCAGCACTGCAAGCTGATCACCAAGCTGAGGCAGAAGGCATAACATAAAGCAGAGTCATGTGACACACGGCACTGCTCTATGCTTGCCCAATGCATGCTGCAACATGACAGCATGTCCTAATGCGGATGGCTGTGCTATGGTGCACAATGCAGAAAAGCTAAAGAAAAGGAAGGGAGACAAACAAGCAGATGATATATGATCTGTACGAGAGCTCACTCTGTATGTGGGGTTGCCTGATGAGAACACGATGAGGGGCACCCACAGCAGCACCAACAGCCCCAGAAACAGCACAGTGCCCTGCACACCACATGCTCATCCAGCTTACGACACCCCAAGCACCAGAAATAATAGTTTGTTTTTACAATTAGTACCGTTATTATTAAGCACCAGGACTGCTGCAATTTGTATTGCTTACATCAACATTGCATTCCCTTCAGTCAGCAACTCAGTTTGCAGATCAACCAGGCATTTGCTGCTGTACACACACTCATGACTCAGCAATGTGATGATCCAGGATGATCCAGGCAATCACGCCACGTACGGCTTAAGATCATACTGACTGAGTACAGCATCAAGCTCAACTCATCTCTGACTTTGGCTCGGTGACGCACATGCATTAGTCCGGGAGTTTATTTTGCCATATCAGAACAGCAAACAAGGCCTAACCACCGGCATAAACTCGGCATAACTCAGCAGCGGGACGAGAAAACTGCCAACCTGGCAGAACTTCATGTAGCGCGGCTGCCTGTCACCAAGTTGTCGCCCCTCCCTCCCATACCTATCACAGGTCACAAAGTACAGGCTGGTACTTATGTCCTCTAGCTTGAGCCAGTCAAAGAGCTTGAGGGTGGTTGGGGTGCAAGACCAGTCCAGAACAGCCCTCAGCTCATAGATGAAGGGCAGCCCGCAGAAGACTTGCAGCCCCAAGTAGCCCCAGGTGTTGACATACCTCATGAAGATGAAGGCATGCCGGCCTCCTGCGCCCCTGTGTGAAGTATGGGATGTTAGGGTTTAAAGTTTTAGGGGATAGGGTTCTACAACGAAGGCATGCCGGCCTCCTGCGCCCCTGTGTGTCATTTGGAACCTTAGGTGTTACGATTTCAGACCATCATCTGGGATAGACACATAGTTGTCAACTGCAAGCTTACAAAGCCTGAAAAGCGCTTTTGCTGCATCAACATGAGCACATGCAGCATCACTACAAAAGGGACAGCTTCACGCATCTTCTCAAGATGTTCAAACTAATGCTGTAAACAGGACCAATGCTGGCAGGACATCCTACCATGACGCAGTGATGTCTGGCTGGAATGAAGCATGAGTCACACTGGACAAGGCTACTCAAGGGCAATAAGTACCTGAAGGAGGCTCTAGGAGGGTAGCCGCTGCGCAGCTGCAGGGCTGACAGTGCGAAGCTAGCTGTCTTCATGAGCATGAGCAGGCGCAGCTGATTACGTGCACTGCTGCTGCTGAAGGGGCTCCAGAAGAGGGAGAAGGTGTAGTAGTAGAACAGGGCCATCTGGGCCCACAGCAACAGAGCCTGCAAAGCATGCAAGCCTTCAGACCAGAGCCAGGCTGTGAGTGTGTGGTGAAGGTATTGGTTAAAAAGAGGCATTGCAGGACAAACAAGGCTGTGATGTCCCTCTCTATAATGAGATGTAGGGACAGCCATGCTGAGGCAGGGCAGGGCAGGGCGAATAGAGAGGAAGCGTAGAGCATGGTAGGAGCAGACATCAGGCAGGGCAGGGCAAAAGGGGCAGGGCACGGCAGGGCAGGGCACTTGGCACGGACAA
>JAABUP010006722.1_pt1 | contig 16080 bp, 13 predicted proteins | sample 5559201 | NCBI WGS metagenome assembly JAABUP01 (sample SAMN10711887, study PRJNA513373) | rock metagenome | isolation source: Antarctica rocks | place: Antarctica
CTAAGACTAAAGCACATTATCTTTTTGCTTCTGTATGAAGCTCTTCTTTTTCTCTTCATAGTATTCTTCTTGTATTTAGAAATTATCAATCAAGCGTTGATCTCATTGTGAACCCATGACAGATGCCTTAAATATTAAGGCTAAAGGTTTGTGCTTGTTGATATAAAGATCTCAGTGTACAGTGTAGAGTAAATCAGTAGTTAATAACTTGTATTGAGTTAAACATGATCATTTTCATAGAGAAAACAATTCTACTTATATAGTATGCTTGCTTGCTGTGCTTGCTGTTGAGCTCATTGAGCTGACTCACTTATGCATTATTTAAGCTGTCTCATCATGCTCATCATTGAGCATGTTGAGCTCATACTTGAGTGTATGCTTTGTTTGTGTAACTCTACATTCACTAGCCTCTTTTTGAACTATGATTGTAACAAATTCATCTTTTTAAATGTAATAATGATGTCTTAATCTGTTTAACATAATTCTTCACTGATTTGCAGTTGTTATAGTGATGAAAAAGAAGAATAATAAATGTTAAATAGCAAATATTAAATCTTTAAACTTTATACAACTTCTTTAACTTTAATTATATAAAACAGACATTAAGGTTCTTAATAAATCTTTTAAAGTCATTTATACAGCTGAATGCAATAGTGTCACATATCTTACTGTTGTTTTTACTTCAGAATAGATGAGAGAAAGTGACTAATGACTTAAAAAGAGTTTTAGATAAAGATTTAGAACTGAAAAGAAAAGATGATTTAGTAAAAGTGTCATTAACTATCTTTTAAATGTTTTTATTTATAAGAACATACTTAATATTAATAACTCAGAAAGCATAATTGCTTCTATTAATGAGTTTAGCTATAAAATAAATGTTACTGTTTAAGAAAGTTATGTTGTTAACTAAATGTTATGCAATTGCAATTAACAGATAAAAGAAGACTATAAATTAAGAACAGTGAGATAAAGACTGTTAAAATAAAGACAATTAAAATGTTCTAGATGTATAGTGTCAGACTTATAACCTGTTAAACATAATAAAGTGAGAATGAATGTTCTTATATTGCTTAAGTTGCTAGAAATAATATCTAGCTAAGTTTTATGTGTGCTGAGGTCACATAACCTCAGAACAGAATTTAAAATGATTTAATGCAGAACTGCACAATTTTTAACAATACAATATAAAGATTTACAGTTTAAAGTAATTTACTGTTAAAAATATAAAGTTATAAAGTTGTACATGTTAGTACTCTGTAGATTAAATTTTTCTTAAAGTTAATGTAAATTTTACTTTCTTCTTTTCTCTGACCTTGATGATCTCTATGCCTGTTCAGTTAGTAAGGTACTGCTATTGATATTGATAATGACTGCTCATAATGAACTTGTTGTGACCCAACAACTTATTTGCTGCTCACATTGTCATGAACTTGCTGATCAACAAGAAATCCTAGTTGTCACCCATGGATGACTCAAACGCGTCAACTCCGTCTGCTGAAAGGCATTTGTTATTTGCTTGGAGCTGGCAGCGCACCCACAATCTCATCTTTGAGGCTGCTTTGGCAGAGTCGTCGCCTTCGCTCCTTCATGGACCTCGAAATTGACCAAGACCCAAAGAGGAGAAAGCTGAATCCAGAGACAGTTTCGAGAAGTTCAATGTCCGGAGCGATGCAGCGAAGCATAGAGCTGACACCCGTTGAGAACACCTTACGGCGAATCTTGCTAGATGTGTCAGCCTCAACTGACAAGAAACCAGAGCTTCGCTTTGCGGGAGGTTGGGTCCGCGATAAGCTCCGTGGAGAACACAGCAGCGACATCGACGTTGCAATCAGCTCTATGACTGGCCAGGAATTCGCACACCAAATCAAGGATTATCTCAATCAACCCGGCATCCTGACCAAATACAAGTTGGCCAGTGACGGAAATGATATTGGAATGAGCAATATCCTCGGCAGTATCAATAGAATTGGAGCGAACCCGGCGAAATCAAAGCATCTTGAGACCGTCACCACCAAGATGCTGGGGCTTGACATCGACCTTGTCAACCTTCGAAAGGAGACTTACACAGATGAGAGCAGGAACCCGCAGATGGAATTTGGCAGCCCGGAGGAAGATGCTCTCCGTCGAGACGCCACTGTTAACGCTCTCTTCTATAATCTTCAAACATCCACCATCGAAGATTTCACAGCACAAGGGCTACATGATTTGGAGCATAAGATCATCCGCACACCTCTGCAGCCATACTGGACCTTCAAGGACGATCCGCTGCGAGTTTTGAGGCTTATTCGGTTTGCGAGTAGATTTGGCTATCAGATCGACCAAGAGGTGGAACAGGCGATAGCAAATGACAGTATCAAAGCGGCTTTGAGAGCCAAAGTCAGTCGAGAGAGGGTAGGAAAGGAACTCGAGAAGATGCTGCACGGTACCGATTCCACTTCCCGAGGGTATTTGATACTTCTAAATATTGTTTTAGGACCTGATCCTTACAGGGCCCTTTGTCTTGTTGATCGCCTGGGACTCTATAATACTATTTTTACCAACCCCGAAACGTCTGAGTTTGATATTGCAAATACCGACACCTGGAAGAGGTCTTATCATGGGGCACACGACCTCATAGGATCTGACTCATGCACTTACACCAAAGCTGATAAGTCCCAAGCTATCGTTAAGAGCATACTAGTCCGCGATTCGGAAGAAGCATATCTCACCTGGCTACTAGCTGCGCTCGTGCCCTGGGCGCGCTTCCAAACAGATTTTCCCTCAGCAGCCGGAAATAAGCTTCCACCGCCGTTAGTGGCTACTGTCGCAAGGGAAGGGTTGAAGGCTGACAATAAGGTGCTGAGGATCGTCCAAGGCGCTGTGGTGAATGTGAGCGAGATTTCTACACTTAAAGAGGCAGTGGCGCAAGGTCAAGCAGAGGGTGCGAAGATGAATCTGGGACCACCCCGTGATGTCTTGGGAATGGCCATCCGACGTTGGGGCCAGCACTGGCGATTGCATGTAATGCTGTCTCTTCTACTGGAGATTGGGGACGTGCAAGACACAACAGATGGTATGTCGGCCATTCTTATAAGATGTGGTGGTCTTACTGACGTTTGGAGGTCGCAAACGGGTGTTTGACGGATTTGCGGCCTTCCTTTCCCGCCTAAAAGATCTCCATTTACTGGATGTGTATTCACTTAAGCCGATTGTGGATGGCAAGCAGATAAGCAATGCTCTATCTGCGACGGATGGTCCATGGCTCAGGTCGGCCCTGGATATTGTCATAGTATGGCAACTGCGTCATCCGGACCAGGCAGAACCTAAAGATGCAATAGCTGAACTCCTTAGGAGGAAGCATGAGCTTGATATTAGATAATAGCAATGGATACCCATGAACACAGATACGAGGCATATGCAAGTCATTGAGGTTCCTAGCATTTCTAGACGTTGCGAATGGGGAGCTCGTACCGTTCTGTGACAGCTTATATCAGCTGATGAGAATCTCCGAAGTCCCAATGATTGCTTCTCCAAAATGTTTGATTCCTAGTGGCTATCACTTTCCAAGGTAGTAATGTAAGCAACTTCGAAGATATGAACACTATAGTAGGGAGACACATCTTCGGTCAATTCATACGATGATCCTCTGCAAACTCGATGACGAGCCCCTTTGATATACTCCGCGATGAGGCAAGGGAGGTAATAGCAAAGACAAGGTCAGGCTCGTCATTCTCACTTGACGACAGCCGACTTCAGACCATACCGCAAAACATCTCGCTGGTAACAATACGAGATAATCTCATACGTGACGACGTTGGCAAGACTCTAGACGTAAGAAAGTGAGCATAGCAACAAGCTTCTACTGAACGCTGATGGAATCTATCAGACTCTCGAGCGTATTATCATCGCCGAAGCATGTCTTCGAGCCCGGGGCAGCACACCGCTGGAAACAGATGACAAGATTGCAGCTTCTGAGTTCTGTGGTTGGATTTCTTCATTCATTCTTCCAGGCAACGAATTCGTCAGAAGATCAGATTACGAACAAGGCAAGGACCATTTCATGCTCCTGGGACGTGCTTAATCTGACAGATCATAAGATGATAACACCTTAACACACTCCGAGGAAGTCGAGCGGGCTCGTATCAGCTCAGAAATGGCCATCCGCATTCTAGTCCGATTGAACTCAGTTTCCCCTACTTTAGGGCACGCAAATTCCCAGGCATTGATTGTCAGCTTGGCAGCCTTCACAGACGAGAGGGATCCGTGGGTTACCGTGGAGGCTTTCCAGATGGCTACCCATCTTCTGGACGAATACGTGGAAGATATGACACAACGTAGCGGAAATTGTGGCTCGATTATCAGAGCGATCCTAAAAGACAACGTACGACCCCTATTTGTAAGGTCCAAGAACCCGGCCATTACGTCTCAGGGCCGGAAATCCATTCGGCCAGCCCGAGTCGGCTATGACTCGAGTACACTCGACAGAGAGACAAAACCCTGGAAGTTCCGTCATGTCTACATCGTTTCGGTATTCCGATGGGTTCTACAACGTCTCGACGTAAGGACGTCTTTTGAAGAGCCCAAGTCGAGAAGGGCTGACAACATATAGGCAGTGCTTGCAGAGGAGAACTGGCCTTTGGTCATACCCCCCTTACTGACAATCATTGACGACGACTGGGTCGAATACAAAGCGAGAGGATGCGAGCTCATGATCGTATTGCTTCAGGCCACCCCATCCTCCATGTTGTCCAGGACAGGCCTGGGAGAAGTGTTTGAAGAGGCAATAATGCCGTATCTTCAGTACCTACCAACTCTCACCCCAGAAGACCAGTCCCTTCGGCTTCTCAGTGCGGCATACCCAGCACTTTTATCCTTGAGTCGCAACAGGTACCCTGGACACAGCAATGTGACCGCCAGGAGGAAATCCCTGGATAACATCGTGCGGCAAGGGATAATACAGGGTTACTATCGCGCCAACGAGCATGTCAAGATCACGGAACTGCTAGTCCTACAGATTCTCACGCTCGTTGATGAGATGGGAATTTGGTCGGTTAAGCACCTGAAGGTATGAATGTAGAAATTCGGATGTGCAACACAGGCCCGCTTACATGAGGCAGGACCTCATTCCGTTGCTTTCGGAGGTACTTGCTGCTCCATTTGGAACAGCCTATCCCCCGTTGCTCCTGGCAGCTGTCAAAGCAATACAGGCCACCCTAGTTGATTGTTGGCCTAGGATCGCAATCTACAGGGCAGAAATACTCAGGGGGTTGGCGACATGCTGGTGCAGAATTGAGGAGGGTGGTTCGGAGGGGCTTGACAATGTTTCCGCCGCCATCAAAGACGCCGTTAAGCTTCTTACAGCAGCGGTTGGGAACGCCGTAGACGCCAAAGCAGATTATGAGAGCCTGGTTGACAGCGACGAGCGCCTTTCAGATCTGTTCACGTACAGCACGTAGGACTAAAGAAAGCTCGAGTCCGAGCTAATTGCAATGCGATGCTAAATGATTGAGAGCGCTGATTTGTGCTTGTCTATCGCTATGCTCCGATCTCTGCAAGTTGGTGAGTAACGCCAAAATCATAAGCCCTACCCCATACTCACCGGCCACTATACTCTACCAGGGGAGGTTATGGAAGGCCGGGACTGCTTAAAAAGGTAGCTCGAAAGGTGTTTCGGTCTCAACCAAGAACAGTTTCAGGAGCCGTTAGACAATGATAAGGTTAAGGATCCACTCGCTGCTGTTTGAAGAGAGATCTCCCTTTGAGCCATTGACGGTAAGCTTTGTACCGCTTTTTAGGCGCATCTGCCGCCGTTACAGTAAGAGGATTCTCGGAAACGAGGAGGAATTCTGCATAATCTGCCATGTCTTCCTCACTTGAGTAGGGCGCGGAGACCCCCGCCGAGGTGACACTGTTCACATAACTCAGCAGCTCCGAATCTGGATCGGGCGGGTCCTCGGCCGAAACGACCAGCGGAAGGTTCAGAGGGTGACTAACATAACGCTCATATTCCTCGGCTTCGCTTTTGGTCATTGATGGGTCGAGAGAGTTGTCGACGAATTGGTCTAACGTCCACTGCGCTGTGGACGATTTACAAAGTGGGGCGACGTCTGGTTTTGGCGGCTTTAGCCGTGACTGGCTACCCAACATGATCTTTACATGTGGCTCTTTCGCCATACCTTGCTTGGTTGGAGGCTTCTCATTCAATTGCGATTGTAACCAAAGCTGACTAGCCTTACTTGTCGGCAGTGTTGCAGTACGTGAGGTCTGGGATGAGGCATCATCGCTGTGTTCGTCTTGTGGATCCGAGATTATCCAGCCCTTTCTCAGTCTGTCTCTCTTCTCGGGTACTTCCTGATCAAGCCCCGTTCTTAACCGGAACGGACTTAGATCGTATCTCCCTTCCTGTGTTGACCTGGAAGGGATGTATCTCAACGTAGAGTTCATTCTAAATGAGAAAATCTTCAGAAACGAAGACAAGGCTAGTGGTCGATAGTACTCGAGCCAGTAGTCTTCCAAATATATTGCCGGATTTTGATGCGGAGTAGCCTGCGTGAGCGTGACGGGTGGCATCTTCTGTTTACGCAGGAACTCTGGCGTGAACCAGTTGATGTAGCTTCTCCGCCGCTTTCCGGACCATGTTTTAGGATGTGCGTGGTGGAGATAGTAGTCCGTCGAGAGATCCCATAGCATCGGCTGCCCTAGAGCAAAGATGTAGTTGCCAAGGAACAAGTTGTACGCTTCCTGACGTTGACCATCAAGGAAGGAATTGTTGTAGTAGCGCTTGAAGCTTTCCACCATATCTCTAGAATGACTAGTCCATTGGTTGATTTTCCTGTAAGTCTCCATAGTGTTCACCAAATGTGACCCACCATACTGGATCGCGATTGTGTCGCCATGATCATGGTACCTTACGCTGATCAGCTTGAAAGTCTGTCACTCCTGCTTTGCCCCGGGCTTACATATGTGTAAAAAGATTGACCGCATCGGTATCGTAGTCAATCGAGGTATCGCTGATCACGCCAAGAGCGTGTAATTGATGTCCAAGGGCTCGCTTGCCGATTACAAACTGGGCAGCGTTTGTACGATCGAGACAGTCGATACAGTTTGTTCTTGCCACGCCGTTCTGCAGCCTCAGTGTATCCATGTGGTCGTCGCCATTACGGAAGAACCCTGTAGTACCCATGACTTCTTCTGCAATGGATTCCAGCGTCCCAATGACGTCTTGATCACGGCTGTATAATCGTTAATGTAGACTTGGGCTAGGGTTGGAACTTGCCCACCTCTTTGACGCTCGACTCATGTCCCACGCTCTGTAAATGATCTTGTTGTCGTCGGGCAAGAATTGATTGAGATATCTAATGGCATTCGTGTATTCATCCAGTAGTTTGGCCTCCCTAGGTGTCCGCTCACGTGCCTGCAAGGCCTTAGGCTCTCTATACAAGGAAACAAATAGGGTTAGATTACCTTAATCAGATTCAGAACGAAGATAGGCGACCCATATCGTTCGAACAAATTGTCAAAATGAAGGGCCGCTGCACCATAAAAAGGGTCAACAAGGTTCACTGCCCGGGTTAGCCCCCGCGTGTGCACATTCGGCGTTGAAGACCCTACATTGAATGTCTGGCTTAGGACTGACCCCCGCGTTGTCTTGCGTCCAGTAGAGAGGGATACTCCCGCGGTGCTGCACGTAGGAGGTGTAGTTAGGATTGGCGTATAACCTCGGTCCAGGTGCATGGAAGGAGGTAGTTAGCATCTCGGAGACTATTTGCTCGGTTTCTACGTCGTTCGCAACATAGCCCTAGCAACATATGGTGAGAAGAGCTATAACATCGCTGGGCAATCCGATCTTACCAGATCATTTGCACCACGCTTCAAAAATCGTGCACCAGCAAAGAATCTCGACCGCCTCGCGATGATGGTGATATACACAGTTCGTCCGTAAATGGAAATTGCTATCGCATCTGTCAGTGGATTTTGCATGATGTGTGAGATGATACCTACTGGCTTGATCGATGAAACCGTGTACGATCGGCAGACACCAGTCATGGGTATTTTTGAGAGTCTCTATCGCGGGTCTGAGAAGGTGTTGATTCCAGACGAACATCTCATTGCAATCTTGCTGCGCCGGATGCAGGCGACCTTGTTGTAGCGCTTCCCGCTCACGGATAATGTTATGCTGCAGTGTCCGCGTTATATCATACGAATAGCTGAAGTAGAAGGAGCGTGAGAGATCAAGATTACTCAGAATTCCGATGAATCTAGCTTCCTCTGGGTGTCGATCAACCTTAAAACGGGTTGACGGAGGAGTTGCGAGAGGGACCAGTTCTGTTCCATCAACCTGGTAGACATAGTGGCCCCCAATCATGGCCACTTGACTTCGTTTAGTTATCATGAGCATGTAATAAGCGCCAGTGAACCTGATAAACCCGAGCAGACCCCAAGTGCTGCACTTCAACTTCAGGCCGCCGGTGGTCTTATTGCCGTCGTCAACAGCATTGAGCAGCTGATTCATCTCCTTCTTGGTGTACACGATTTCGTCTTCAGCTATGCTTAAATCGGTCACCTCTGCTGTACGGTCGATTTTCAGAACCCTGAATCGGCTGTCCATGATATCACTCCCGACGAGGTAATACCGAGTGGCGGTCTCATACAGTGAGAACCTGTGCATCCTGCAGATTTCATCGTTGCCATTTTTTGGGTACAGTGCTCCTCTATTCCTCTGCATTGTTGAGGTTGGACTTGATGATCGATGAAATGACTTGGGCATAGCTAGCTCTTCGTCTTCTACCTCGTGATGCACGACTGTGGGAGGCAGCTGTGGAGACGTAGGTCGGTCGTTGTACAGCTGAGGAAAACTACTGTGACCAGCGTCCGGATTTACGGTCTTCACTCCGTTGCCGTCAGATTCTGTGTTACCCAGAAATGAGGTTGCTGTAGCCAGATTGGACGTGGCGGCTCTTTCTCCATGGTCATCATCTAGCGGTGATGGAATAGACATTGACTTGCCCGGCACATCAGATGCCTGACTCTCCTCGGCGCCATTAAGACGCTCGTGACGGAGCTCTGCCATCTCGCCCCTAGAATTCTTGGTGTACTTTTCCTGAATGACTAGATTAGACCGGGCTCACGTCCGGTTTGCCAGATCCTCCTGACATTGCTCGCACTGAGCGCATAAAACTCAGAATGGAAAGCGTCAATGGTCAATTGCCATATGATTAAGAAGATGATCTGACATGGGTATCTCTGTCCAATAGGAGCAAGAAAGGATGCAATCCGATGGACAGTATACCATCACTCCTAGATTTCACGAAGACCCGCCAACTTTGGGCTCGGGACTCAGCGTAGAACAGGATTCTTCGAGCGTACAGGCACGTTTGGGTCTTAGATGTCGGTCTTCTGCCGACTGCCTATTCTCTACATTGACTCCAAAGTCGGGACTAAATGCATCAGATCGACAAGAACAATGTATGCGCAAGATACTTTCCCAAGCGCTCTCCAGAGGCAAATTGGAAGTGATACAGAGTAGTTCGCTAGTGTATCGCAGGTGCACGTTCAGGCCAACTTTGCTCTGTCCAGTCCTTCTAATACAGTGTATTCTATATACATGGATAGTTTACAGTAGATACTAATCACGGCTGGCTATCCTAAATATCCCGCTGAGGTTCAAGTGACTACATGCGGCGCATTCCCGGAGAGAGTATCCCGGGAAGGAGTCCCCTTACCAAGCTGCCGTGGCTACTATTGCAATATTGGCGCGAATGGATAGTTACCCTTTGCATGATGTCTCCAATTTTGCTCCTAGAATCAATCGTAGCTAATCATAACGACTCGATGCAACATTCTCTAAGAATGCTTAGAATCAGACTAATACCATGACACACCCCTCGATTGACCTAGCCGCCCGCACCACTGACACCAACAAACTCGAAAGACAAATGACGCATGTCATCTTTCAAGAATTCCGGCCCTTGTCCGCACTTCCACTAGCTTGCCGTTCGTTGAGCTGGTGAGCCTAATTGACCCATCTAAGCCTTTGGTATGAATGGTGATCTTTGCAGCAGAAGACACGTAGGTACAAGGCCATCGTGAAAGGCCCACCAGTCTGGAAAGGAGCTGGATACTCGTACCATCAAGAGGCGTCGTTGCCATGACCATGAATTGAACCCATTCGCAAAGCCCAGGTAGAGAGTTCGTGCCTTGACGACAGCTCAAGCCTTGACTGTTAGCTTTCCGCCCACCTTATATAGACGTGCAGCAATCATAAAACCCGCAGCTGCAAGAATGGTCCCTCCGGCGAGGAGTTGAGGACCCAAGAACTGGCCCGCGGCGTTAAGGATTGCACCTGACACAGGCGTACCAACGAGCAATCCAAGAGCGGAGAAAGCAAAGCTCATGCCCATGCGTGTTCCGACCACTCTCAGGCGCGGAGACAAGCTTATAAGTGTCGTCGGCGGAAGGGAAACAAAGGTCCCGGAGAAGAACCCATACAGTACAGCGAAGATCATGAGACCAGGAGTATCCTTAATGCCAATCCAGCAGAAGACAAGTACAGCAGCTATCAGGGCACATGGTATCAGCATGTTCAGGGGACCGGTCTTGTCGGCGAAAAAGTTTGGTACCACACGACCGAAGATAGAGGCCGCGTTAAGGATAGGGAGTATATAGAATGCTAGGTTGGTGTCCATGATCCTTTCTTGAATCGCGTATGTTTGGATGTAGAATATGGGTGTATAAAGCCCCATGAATGAAAAAAACAAGCCTATTGTAAATAGAGTGAACGGTGGTTCCCGGAATGCAGCCAACTCGAGAAGCGCACGCTTCTCCTTTGGAAGGACCCTGACTTGCATGAGCGAAAGAGAGATGGCAGAGAGGGCCAATGCCAGGAAGCCGAGAACTCGTGTAGCCCAGCCGAATCCAATCCGCGGCGCAAGCCTTTGAAAAACAATCGGATAGATGATGCCACCTAGACGAAAATGAGCGAATATTCCCAGAACCTTGAAGCAATTGTAGAACCTCTCACCGAGACTGCTCCCACTTGCTGCTATACCGTTGGCGAAGGCCTTCTTGGTCGTGAAATATTGAGGCAGTATTGCGACGGAAGGAATGAACAAACAGCCACTTCCAAGTCCCACGCATATGCCCTGCGCCAGCATGACCTCCCAGTATTGTGTACAGAGACTTGTCATCATGATCCCGAAAACGACGAGGATGGAACCCGTCCAGACGAGGGTTTGGAAGTAGCCAGCATCATAGATGGGACCCGTCGCAACACCTACGATCAAGAGGAGGAAAGCCTGGATAGAACCAATCCATGAAATGTTGGAAGGAGATTCATTGCTCAGTAGATTCGTTTCATAGTAAGTTTGAAAGACACCGAACGCATTGACGATTCCCCTACAAATTGGTAATGTGGATTAGCGGACGGTGCTCGATAATGGCGCCCGTGAGCGACGATACACCGGTGGATCATGAACGGTTAAAGGGAACGATATCGCGTACCAGGAATTGAAGAAGAAGAAGAACGATCCAATGACCTGCGACCATGCCTTGAACCCTCCATTTGGAGGAGGGTCCTCATCCGGGACTGTTAAAGGGAGTTTTTCTCTAGGGCCATTCGTCGAGCTCACCGTCGAAGATGGCGAATCGGCAGGGCGCCCGTCATTGATATCCCGTAAATCTCCTGACACTGCTTTTTCGCTCATTTTCAGCGGACAATTCCCCACTGAGAACCGAGAATGGGACGGCTGCCATGAAGGCAAGAAAAAAGTAGTACCACGAAGTATGAATCGAGGTAGCTTACCCCCATAACAATAAGGTAGTGCGCCTAGCGGTGCCGTGTATCCATCCCTCCACCTGCGAAGCCGAAGAGCGGCAACAAGTGGTGGCGCCCTTCAGCCTTCCTGCTGTGACTTCTCAGATGTGAACAGGGGATTGATCACGGTGGCCCTGCATAAGGTAGTTCCTTTGATTCCATCCGGTACAGCGGATATCATAGGTAACTTGAGTTGATAGGGCTTAGCGCCGAGTAACGCACCTTCGCGTCATCAGCAATACTTGTAAACAGTGGTCAGTATTCTCCATGTAGATGATACAGTCTGAAATACAGATATCCACCAACGGATCTTGTAGCGTCCATGCGTCTATTGCCAATCCTACGCTTCAGAAGTACACCAATGGCTGTAAACAACACCTCAAAGCTCATCTGCATGTCTTTCCCAGGATGAGAAACCCCACCATTTATTGTTGCTAATATGCCATGCTCTGATCAGTCGCACCGGGCGGATCCTCAACCAACATCCAAGCAGATCAATACATCAAAGGCGCCCTCGATCACTCACAACTTGTTCCCTCCCCTTTCGACCAGTTCAATGCTTGGTTCACCTTCGCTCGAACTAGCGGAGTGCACCAACCGGAAACAGTATGCTTCTCGACGGCGTCTCTACCCTCCGGACGAGTCTCAGCACGATACGTCTACCTCAAAGAGCTCGATAGCAGGGGCTTTGTAATCTACAGCAACTGGGCGACGAGCCGGAAGGCAGAGGATTTGAGGAGGAATCCTCAAGCGAGCCTGACGTTCTGGTGGCGCGAGCAGGAGAGGCAGGTCAGGGTTGAGGGACCGGTGGAGAGGCTGAACGATGAGGAGAGTCAGGTCTATTACGACACTCGGATCAGAGGGTCACGGATAGGCGCCTGGGCCAGTGCGCAAAGCTCGGTGTTGCAGGGGAGGGAGGAGCTGGAAAAGAGGGTAGAAGAGGTGGAGAAGAACTTTGAGGGGAAGGATCGGATCCCTGTGCCTGACTTCTGGGGAGGAATGAGGGTTATTCCGGAAAGGGTGGAATTTTGGCAGGGCAGAGAAAGCAGGTTGCACGATAGATTTCAGTATACCAAGGATGAAAAAGCAGAGTATGCTTGGAGAATAGAAAGGTTAAGTCCGTAGCAAAACTTGCATGACGAGTCAGACCCATCGGGGAGCAGGAGTCACAACAACCAGTATGCGGTGTTAGTCGTTTGACAATTCCACTCCTGATAACAAAACTATCCAGACCGCCAGTACGCTGGATCTGTATGTGAGATGAGATGATCTATCCGTATGTTACAACTGTTCTGCCTTGCGCATCCCACCACAACCATAAACCAAAGGCGCCTAACCTTGTTGATAACGCCAGCTCAACCACGGTAGTACAGGGAGCAACGTTCCAATCGAACGCCATGTATCGCGAACAAACAACCCTGCAAGTGCTGGTGCTGAGCAACTGCTAAGACCAGCCCCAACCCAGGACACCATCCTCCTTTGTATGTCACTGGATATCGTAAGTTAGAACAAGAAAGAAGGGGTTCACACCCAGGACAGTTTCTGGCAAGAAAATCCGTTTGTGGATCTTTGCCAACATCTAATCCACCATCGAACCTATGACGTAGTTGTTCGAGTATCTGCCTCGGAAGTAACGATGCTTTCAGCGTAAGAAATATCACCTCCAATCAAGTCCATTATCTTCCCTGACACTGCTGATGGATATCCTCTTGACGACATTTCACGAACTACGTTCGCCGCACCGTCTCTGTCTTCAACAGCAAGGAACCCTCTCGTCATAGCTTCATAGGTACTCGGTTCTCTCTTCTCAAGGTCAAGGTCGTCATAGATGGTCTTTGATCTTTTAATATCCTTCGCGGTCGCCCATCCGTGGATAAGAGTGTTGGCAATATACGGAGTCATCTCCACGTGCCTTGAGGCCATGTCCTCCAGTATCTCTTCGGTGTCAGCAACTCGATGGTTGGCGACCATTGCCTCAAAGAGAGCTTGATACAGGCATGCTTGCGGGCGGACCTCGCCATGGCACAAAACGTTATCGAACAGTTTCCGAGCCTCGTCCATATCATGTAGCACGCAACCCTTCGCGTGAATCAGCGACGCGTAATGAACGGCTTCTGGATGATACCCAGCCCAGCGGATCGTCTCCAGCAGGGCCTCCGCAGCATCCATGTCAATGGGATCAAGTGTAGCATACGTATCGATGAGAAGCTTGTAGGTATGCATAGTCGGCTGAATGTTCTTTGACTTCATCATCTCGTAGTAGGCCAGCACCTTACTCCTATCTCGCTTCGTCGTCAAGAAGAATTGCATTAAGCTATTGTATGGGGCTGGCCTTGGCTTGTAATTTGGCATTGTCTCCATCTCTTCGAAGAGCTCCTCGGCGAACCTCTCATCGCTAACACGACAAAGAGCATTGACAATGGTGCCGTAAGTGACGCTGGTTGGCCGAATGCCAAGAGAGCGCATCTCCGCGAAGTAGAAGAGACAATCGTCAATGCGTCGAGCTTTGCCAAGCTTGCCTATAAGAGCATTGTAGAGAAACGAGGAGGGCTCAACGCCTTCGGTCTTGGCACGGTGAAATATTTTGACCGCCTCGGTGGCCTCGTCAAACGTCTTTGTGGAGTCTTTTAAAGTGGTTATGTAGAGACCGAAAGTATTCGCCGTAGGTGCGGCACCCAGATCCAGAAGCTCTTGGTGATAGTGCGCGGCTAAAGCTCTGTTCCCAAGAACTAGACAGGCGCCGACCATAGCATCAAGAATGGAGACCCAACCGTATCTGACAGTGCGGTATTGTGAGATGAAGGGCACGTCTTGCCTTGCCATTCCAAGAACGTCCTGAACGAGGTTCATGCGTCCTTCTCTTGCTGCCGCAGAGATCAGTTTAGCGTACGTGATATAACGTGGATGACGGCCAGCGCGACGAATGTTCCTCAGCCTGGTGAGGGCCTCGCCAAGGTTCTGGCCGTTTCTAACATTGTTCCGATCCAGCTCGTCAGCAATGACTGTAGAGCCTTTGTAGTCGGTAGTTGAACCGTACGGGTCGAAATTTTCTTCATAGACTGCAGGCGCCACAGCAGAGATAGGATGTGGCCGTGGAGTGTACTGAACTGGCGTGTAGGCCTGCTGCAAGAGAGCTTGTGTATGTTGCTGCCACTGCTGAACAAGATCCGGACGATCATTGCCAATTTTCTTCAGACTTTGCTCGATGAGGTGTGTAGTACGCTTGTCAAGAGATACACTACCAGCAAGTAGTGCCCCAAATATATGAGCAAAGCGTGCAGATTGCGCGATATCTTCGGACCCGTCGATGAGCATAGCAGACTGTACTTGGAGGGCCAAGGCAAGATCTTTCCAGCTCAGCTGCGCGATCCCCTCTGGGCCTAATCCAGCAAGCATTTGTTCAGCGACAGGAGAGACAAGACCTCCGTTTTCAACCATCGTCCACATTAAGCTCAAGCTGGCGTGGGGCGACGGTACGATCCGCTTGTCATTTAGGAAACGACCAATGGATTCGATACCCTCATCAATCTCCTCCGCGATCTCCACTCTCACTTTGGGAGCGTTCACCGACTCACGAACACGACCGAACATGTTCCGAGCCTGCATCAGACCTTCCTCAATGTGACCGCTACCGATGAGAGCTACCGTGTACATGACTGCTGGTTCGATGAAAGTGGCGTCAATTTGCGCTGAAGACAATAGCATATCCCAATAACCCTTGGCTGTTTCGATATTCCCTTGGCGCACATGAAGAGCCAACATCGCTATCGCAGGGGCGCAATTTTCCACTTCACTGGAGGAGAAATACAGGAATGCTTTTGTTGCAATGTCGGTGTCATTATTGTCTGCTGCGGCAATGGAAATCTTCTCCATGGCTTGGCTGTGAGCGTGAGCGCTTAAGCTTCGTTCTTCAATCCACACTAACGCTTCCCGAAACACTCCGCTGTCAAGGCGTTCCTGTACAAGGGCATTCAGGACCACGGTATCTTGCAGCGCTTCTAATCGTGCTTGACGGTTCTCCGTAACTCCCTGATATGAATCGAAGATTTTGCCGAGGAATCTGACACCGCCGGCCGTCTTCCCACAAACAGCATAAGCCTTGATGACAGCCGCATATACTTCGTTGTCCTTGCGGTTCATGACACTAAGCCTACCGCTGTCATCAGAAATAGCCAGAGCCTTATATTCGTTATAGCACTCAACGGCACTGCTGAGGTCACCAACAGCCCCAAAAGCTTCGATCATCGGTACGAACATCGAAGCGAACGGGATGACTTTTCGCGATTCCA
>JAABUP010006724.1_pt1 | contig 16078 bp, 14 predicted proteins | sample 5559201 | NCBI WGS metagenome assembly JAABUP01 (sample SAMN10711887, study PRJNA513373) | rock metagenome | isolation source: Antarctica rocks | place: Antarctica
GAGGACGGCGACGCCTCCCAAGTCGGCCCCTTGCTCGACCAGATCCCTGGCCCGATCGCGTCGGTGACGGCGGACGGTGCCTACGACGGCGAGCCTGTTTATCGGGCCGTGGCCGCGCGCCAGCCCGGCCCGCCTGTGGCGGTGATCATCCCGCCGCGCTCGACCGCGGTGCCAAGCCCGGATGCCGGCACCACGCCCACCCAGCGCGACCGGCACATCCAGATGATCGGGGACAAGGGGCGCATAGGTTGGCAGAAGGCGACCGGCTACGGCCGGCGGTCGCACGCGGAAACCACGATGTTCCGCTACAAGGCCATCATCGGCAGCAGCCTTCGCGCCCGGACTCTATCTGCCCAGAAGACCGAGGCCAAGGTCGGCTGCTCGGTGCTGAACCGGATGACCCGCCTCGGCGTGCCAGTGTCGCAGCGCATCTCCTGAAAGCGCTTCGGGCTGGCGCTCTACGTCCATCACCCGAATTATGCACCAACGCCCCGCACACAGCCTGTTTCCACGCCAAGACGAACGACGTATCAGGCCATCTCTAACCAGAAAGGTCGCTCATGGCGCGCAAGCCGAAAGCCCAGCCCAGCACTGAACCTGCCGCAGCCATCCCCGTGGAGGAACTCGCCGCCAAGGACAAAGCTCCGTCCCCGGCCACCCGGGGCCGCAAGCAGAAGCCTGCCGCGCCGTCGCCCGAGTTGCCGTTGGCGGCCGACGGCGGCGGCGCAGCCACGAACGAGGCTAAAGCTGCGACCCACACGGCCGAGCCGGTCGAAGCGCCCCGCCGTAGAGGCCCAGGCCGCAAGCAAATGCCGTCGCCAGCCGCCGAGGTCGCGCCCTTGCTCCAGAACAAGGCTGGGGCACGGCGAGGACCGAAGTCCCGCAAGCCAGAAGCAGAGGCAGCACCGGACCCGATCGAGGATGACGCGCCCCCGGCTGAGATGGCGTCCCCGGTCGAGGGTGCTGCAGGTGGTGATCCCATCCAACCGGAAACCGATCCGGGCAGCCCGAACGAGGATGCGCAGCAACCCTTGCCGGGTCTGGTGGACACGCCAGCCACGATGAGGCCAGCGGCAATCTGGGACCGTGCGACGGATACGGTGCGGTTCGACTGGCCCGAGATCGAGTGGATAGCGGCACAGGAAGGCCCGAACCAGGGCATGGCCAAGCTGCTGGTCGCGGCCCGCGCCGAGGGCGCCGACTCGCGCTGGCCACTCTGACATACGGTCCGCCGCAGCCAGCGCAGGTGGATGCGCTCACGGAGGATCGGTCAGACTACCCGGCAAGAGTGCTTGTTCCTCTCACCATCCTTTGGGTGCCGATCGCCGGGTTCATCTCGGGAAACAGACGGGTTTGTGTCGGCTGGCCTGAAGGCCTGCTGCAAAGGTCGCGGTCCGGCTTTCTGACCTTTCCAGGCATGACCGGTGCGTCTCGCGGCAGGCCGCACAACAAGAGAAGGCTTGTCGCATCGGTCAGGGCGTGATTCGGTCAGCGCCAATCAGCGACTCGGAGCATTTCTTATGGCCAGACAAGTGACGACGACGAAAGACCCTGCAAAGGGCAAAGCACCTCCTGCCGTCAAGGCAGCACCGAAGACCGCACCCAAAACACCTTCACGCACCGCCGCCAAGCCGGCCGTGGCCAAGGCACCCAAGAAGGCGCCTGCCAAGGCAACCGCAGCGTTGCCCATCGCAGCGCCTGTCAAAGCGGCGACACCGGCGACGGTGACACAGAAGCACCTCGCGGCGGGTCTTGCCGAGCGGCACGACATGCAGAAGCGCGAAGCGGAGACGATCGTCACCGAAGTGTTCGCTCGGCTGGTCGATCACCTGAAGGCGGGCGAGCGGGTGCGGATCGGCGGCCTGGGCATCATCGAGGTGAAGGACCGTCCAGCACGGATGGGCCGCAATCCTGCGACCGGCGAGGCCGTCCAGATCAAGGCGAGCCGCAAGGTGGCGTTCCGCGCCGCAAAGGAGCTCAAGACCGCGATCTGACACAGGACCGCCCTCCCCTACTCCGACGAGATATCGGCAGCTTATGCCGGACCAGGAGTTCGGTCCCGACCAGCCCGCCGCGGATTCCAAGCGCGGCAGGCTCGTGCCATTCCACGCCGACAGCATGCCACATCTCGTTCGACAGGGGGCGATGTCCTATCGTGTCCCGGCAGCACCGGGCTTGCCTCCTGCGATCGTGGTTGCGGGCGGGGCTGCATGAACGTCGGTCAACGGAGAGAGCGATGCTGGACCGAGCGCCGAAGCGGCTGGCCAAGAAGGCGAAGCGCGGGTTCCGGGGCTACCCGGCTGCCACGGTGAGCTGATCCAGCTGGGTTCTCGAACTATTTTGTGGTAAATCACGCATCGTGCGGAGGCCTGGATGAGTGTTGCCTTAGCTGAGATTGAACGCGTCTACTCTCGCGAGGAGTTCCATCGGTGGTGCGCGGACCAATCGTCGGGCCGCTACGAACGGCTGGATGGGAGGATCGTGGCAATGGCACCTGAACGCGGAGCGCACCTGCGCATCAAGGCCGCAGTCTGGCTCGCGCTGCGGCGGGCTGTGGCGGCGGCCGGGGTGAGCTGCCAGGCGCTGCCGGATGGCGCCACCGTCGAGACCGGTGAAAGCGACTACGAGCCGGACGCGCTGGTCAATTTTGGCGAGCCCATGGCGGACGACGCCGTCGCGGCCCCCAAGCCTATGGTCGTCGTTGAGGTGCTGTCGCCCGGAACCGCTTCGTCGGACACGGGAGGAAAGCTCGCCGGTTACTTCCAAGTGGCCTCTGTCAACCACTACCTCATCGTGCATCCGATTAAGCGTGTGATCACTCATCACCGCCGGACGCCGGACGGCATCGAGACCAGGATCGTCGTGAACGGTTCCATCGTCATGGACCCGCCGGGCATTGAGATCACAGTAGACGAGATCTACGAGGCCGACTGAACGGAACCCGTTCCATCCGTCAAGATAGTGTCCCTCAAGCTCAGGGTCACTTGGTTCTCCGGCCGATGGCTGCGTTCAGAGCCTGTTATGATGTTTCGTGAGTGCTCGCAGGCCTCGACGCTCTTCCCGTGAGCCCGCAACCTAGCCGGACCGTAGCAGCACCCTAGGACTTTGAACGCTCCCTATTTGAAACTGCTCGACCGTCTTTTCGCTGCGAACCTCGATCCATAGCACGTCCGTGCGTCTGAGCGTGGGACAACGCCACGCCCACTTGACAGGCAAGCGGGCCGGGTGCGGTCATCGGCGCGAAGTCAACTCGGAGGAGCACGGGATGCGCCTGTTCGCGGCCACGATCGCCACCGAAACCAATACATTCTCCCCGCTCCCGACCTCGATCGAAGCCTATCGCGAAGGAGTGTTCCTGCGCCCGGGCGAGCACCCCACCGACACCCCGCTCATGTGCACGGCGCCGCTCTGGGTCGCTCGTCGCCGGGCTGCTGAGAAGGGGTTCACGCTGATCGAGGGTAGCTGCTTTGCAGCCAGTCCCGCGGGGCTGACGAACCGTGCCGACTACGAGGCGATGCGCGACGAGATCCTCGCCCAACTCGCGGCGGCGCTGCCCCTCGATGGTGTGCTGCTCGGACTGCACGGCGCGATGGTGGCGCACGGCTACGATGATGTGGAGGGCGACGTGATCGAACGGGCGCGCGCCATCGTCGGCCCAGATTGCGTGATTGGCGTCGAGCTCGATCCGCATTGCCATCTCACCGTCAAGCGCATCCGCCTGTCGGACCTCATAGTGCTCTACAAGGAGTTTCCACATACCGACGTGGTCGAACGGGCGGAGGACCTGCTGACGCTTGTGCTGCGCACGATCCGCAAGCAGATCCGCCCCGTTATGTCTCTGTTCGATTGCCGCCAAATCGGCTCCTATCCTACGACGCTGCCGCTGATGCGGGGCTTCGTCGATCGCACCGCCGCGATGGAGGGCCACGGCGGCGTGCTCTCCGTCTCGATCGGCCACTGCTTCCCCTACGCCGACGTGCCGGAGATGACCGGGCGCGTGCTGGTGGTCACCGACGGCGACAAGGTGCTGGCGGACCGGCTGGCGACCGAGATCGGATACGAGTTCGTCTCCATGCGAGGCCGCACCGCACCCGAATACCTGAGCGTGGAGGCCGCCATCACCACGGCGCTCCAGGTGAGCGGCGCCCCCGTGGTGATCGCCGACCCGGCCGACAATGCGGGCGGCGGCGCGCCCACCGACAACACGACGGTCCTGCGGCACATGATCGAGCGCGGGGTGGAAAACGCGGCGTTGGGGCCGATCTGGGACCCGATCGCCGTGCGGCTGTGCTTCGATGCCGGGCTCGGCGCGGTTTTCCCATTGCGTTTCGGCGGCAAGATCGGCCCCGCCTCCGGCGTTCCCGTGGACGCCGAGGTCACGGTGGCCGGGCTTGCGCGGGACTGCCAGCAAAGTTTCGGGCCGACCCAGGTGAGGCTGGGGGACTGCGCCTGCGTGCGGGTGGGCGGGATCGACGTTGTGCTGATCACCAACCGCACCCAGGCGCTCGGCCTCGAACTGTTCCGCAACGTGGGTGTCGAGCCGAGGCAGCGGAAGCTGTTGGTTGTGAAATCGACCAACCACTTCCACGCGGCATTCGGACCGATCGCAGCCCAGGTGCTGTATGTCGACAGCGACGGCCCGCTGCCGCGCGACTACGCCCGCATCCCCTACACCCGCGTTCAGCGCCCCATCTGGCCGCTGGACGCCGAGACCGCGCCCGCCTTGATCACGTAGTGATTTTTAGATAAAGCCTAAGCCTGCTTCACTCCCCACGGGTAGGGTGCGCTGCCCTCGCGCATGCCGGCGACGTTGCCGCGATACATCGCCCGGATGAACGCCTGGCCAAGCGGGATCGAGGCCACGCCCTCCAGCGCCGCCTTGTTGATCGCTTGCGCTAGCTTCAAGCGCGCGGCCTCGTCGGGGGCCTTCAGCCAGTCGGAGACCAGTTCCTCCACGTGCGGGCTGTCCCACCAGCCGAACCAGCCCTCCCTGCCAAGCCCGCGCACCGTGCTCGATGTGGCCGGCGTGGCCCACGCCGTGCCGGAGCCCCAGCTGTGGAAGATGCTCCAGCCGCCCATGTCAACGGGTTCGCGCGAGGTGCGTCGCTGGATCACCGTGCCCCAGTCGCTTTCCATCAGGTCCACGTTCATCCCGGCACGCTTCAGCGCGTCGTAGGTCACCTGCCCGAGCGGCCCGATGGTGGGAAAATCGGTCGGGTTCAGGATTACCACCCGTTCCCCGTTATAGCCCGCCGCCTTCAGGGCCGCGCGCACCCGGTCGGGGTCGTGCGGCACCTTCAACAAGGCGGCCCCGTCCTCGGACTCGTAGGGAGTGCCGCAGGGGAACAGGCTGTAGCAGGTGCGCCAAACGGATTTGTCCTCGGTGCCATAGACGGCGCCCATGTAGTCCTCCTGCTCGACCGCCATCATCACCGCGCGGCGAATGGCCTCGTTGTTGAACGGAGCTTGGAGGTTGTTCAGCCGCATCACCGCGCAGTTGCCCGCCGGGTTCTGGATCATCATGCGGATGTTCGGATCGCGCTTCAGCATCGGGATCAGGTCCGCGGTCGGGGTCTCCCACCAGTCGATCTCGCCGCTTCGCAGGGCGGCCGCGGCGGTGGCGGCGTCGGGGATGATGTTCCACTCGACCCGGTCGTAGTACGCGACCTTGGCGCCGGATGCCCAGTCCGGCGCCTCAGGGCGCGGCACGTAGTCCGTGAACTTGGCGTAGGCCACGCGGCTACCCGAATTGAACTCGTCCGGCAGGAAGCGATACGGACCGGAGCCGATCACCTCGTTGATCGCGGTCGTCGGCGCAGTACGCGCTAGGCGCTCCGGCATGATGAACGGCACGCGGGAGTCGGGCTTGGCGAGCACATCCAGCAGCAGCGGGAATGGCTGGCTCAGCCGGACCTCGAAGGTCCGGTCATCGACGGCCACCCAACGATCGACCATCTTGCCCAGCAATTTGCCGAACTCGTCCGCTTTCGCGAAGCGTTCGATGCTGGCGATGCAATCGATGGCGCGAACCGGCGTGCCGTCGTGGAAGCGCAGGCCCTCCCGCAACCGGATGCGCCAGACGCGCCCGTCGTCGGAGGTTTCGTGGCTCTCCGCCATCTGCGGCTTGGGCTGCAACTTCCCGTTCACGGCATAGAGCGTGTCGTAGACGTAGTAGCCGTGATTGGCCGTGACGGTGGCGGTGGTCCAGATTGGATCGAGCGAGACCAGGTTGGACTGGGGAGTAAATCGCAGAACGCTGGTGCGCGCGGGCTGGGCGATCGCGGGAGCGGCAACCAGCGAGGCTGCAGCGGACGTGAGCAAGGTGCGGCGGCGCATGAGCGGCTCCTGGAGGCTTCGGCGTCAGGCTAGGCGCTCACGGGCGGACAGGGCAATGATGCGCCTGGGCAGGCAGAGGAAATCGCTTCGAGGTCACGACCCTTCCGATAAAAGCACCTCCCAAGCTGCATTGCGTGCTCGGTTAGGCTGTAGCCATTCTGCAGAACGTCGCGGTGATTGGGTCAACTTGCGGCACGATGTCGACGTCCCCCCGCCCGGTAGCCTTGGATTAAGCTGTGGTCGAACCGAAGGCCGTTGGCATAGTGTTTTGGGCCGCCAGGGCCGCTTGCTGCGCCGCTTTTGCGTTGAGATAGCCGGGCCGGGTGGAAAGCCGCGCCCAATAGACTGCTATCTCGGCGTGGTTCAAAAAGTGCCATTCCCAGGTAACACCGGAAATCGATAGAGAGATGATGGTAAAGGGATTTCTCGTTTTGGGTGTTACCCTGATTTAAACCACGCCCGAAGGACTATGCCGAGCTGGCGGCGGCCGGAAAGCTGAACGTGATCGGCACGCCGGTGCAGAACGATCTGCTGTTCGTGGACATGAACGTGCAGCTCAAGCCGTTCGACAACCCGAAGGTGCGCCAGGCCATCGCCCGGGCGGTGCCGTATCAGTCTATCATGGACGCCGCCCTGTATGGACGCGGCGTGCCGATGTTCGGGGCCGCAGCGGACAAGCCCTATCCGCCGGCCTGGCCCGTGCAGTCGCATTACAGCACCGACCTTGCCAAGGCGAAGCAGTTGCTGGCCGAGGCCGGGTTTCCCAACGGCTTCAAGACCACCCTGTCCTACGACTTGAGCCAGGCCACCACGCGGGAGCCGATCGCTCTGCTGCTGCAGGAGTCGCTCGGCAAGATCGGCATCGAGGTCTCGATCGAGAAGGTGCCGGGCGCCAACTGGTTCGCGCAGATGGCGGCCAAGACGATGCCGCTGGTGATCACCGAGTTCTATGGCTGGCTGGTCCCGCCCGAATACTTCTACTTCTGGAACTTCGACGGCAAGAACAACGCCGTGTTCAACACTGCGAACTACGTTAACCCGAAGCTTGATGCCGTGATCGACGCTGCCCGCTTTGAACGCGAAGCTAGCCGATATGACGCCGACCTGGTGCAGATGAACGACATCGTCATGGGCGACCTGCCGCGCATCCCGCTCGCCCGGCTGCTGTTCGACGTCGCCATGCAGCGCAACGTTAAGGGCTACGTGTATTGGTTCCACACCCACCTCGACTACCGCACGATGTCGAAAGCCTGAGCGACGACCGTGCGCGATGGTCAGCCGAGCCCTGTCCATGCAGCAACGCCGTCCGCCGCATGACCCCCGGACATGGGGACCGCGACCCTGTCGCCTACATGGCAAACGACGACATGCCATCCCAGCCAGGGCGACTTGCCCAATTCGGTGCAGCGCGCTGCCCAACGCCGCGCCAAAGGAAAACTGATCAGAGCCGCCCTAGGGGGCGCCGCGGCACCAGTAATTTGGTACGTGCCTTGCTAGCTTCGTCGGACAAGCGCCGAGAACGGGCGTTGATTAATCGTGAGGACTAGCCATGGAATACAATCGCCGCTGTCTCGCGCTCTCGATCGCCGCCGGAGCACAGGCTTATACGCCCAGCCTGTCCGCCTCGGTCATACTGTGGCGCTACAAAGCACGCGGGCCGGCGGGCAACGGCAGACATTGATGGCCGAGACGACGCTTGCGGCGGCCAATGTCCGCATCGCCCACGATAAGACGGCAAACCTGCGCCGCTTCGTCGAACTGATCGGCGAGGCGGCGGGGCGCGGCGTTGACATCCTGGTATTGCCGGAAGCGGGATTGCAGGGCTATGCCGATTTCGCGCTGCGGCCGGGCTCGAAGGAGGGCGCCGAGCAGAAGCGCTACTATCATCATGAGGCCGAGACGATACCGGGTCCTGCGACGGAGCGGATTGCGGCGCTCGCGCGCCAGCACGGCATGCTGATCCAACTCGGCCTCGCCGAACGGGCGCTGCATGGCAACGCCATCTATAATTCCACCGCGCTGATCGGACCCGGCGGCGTCATCGGTGTGTATCGCAAGGTCCATAACACGTTCGAGTTTCCGTACTTCTCGCCCGGAGAAGAAACACCGGTGTTCCAGACCGCGCACGGCACCGTTGCCAGCCTGATCTGCTATGATCTCTGTTTCCCGGAGCTGCTGCGGACCTATGCGGTCAAGGGCGCGGAGATCGTGCTGATGTCCACGGCCTGGCCGATGAAGGGCCATGACCGCGCCGACGACTACCATGGCTGGGCGATGGATCTGGCCGCGCAGAGCAACGCCTTCTTCAACCAAAACTGGCTCGTCATCTCGAATCACTGCGAGACCGGGGTGTATCGCGACAAGATCGACTATTACGGCAACTCGCAGATCGTCGATCCCTGCGGCAAGGTCGTCGCCTGCCTCGGTGCCGAGGAAGGGCTCGTCACGCATCGCGCCAACCTGCGCGGGGCAGTGCTGCAGTCCCGCACCGAGGCCTTCTTCGGCCTCAACCTGCTGCAGGACCGCCGTCCCGAGCGTTACGTGGCGTTGCTCGACCAGAGCCATCGCTTCCCGGGCGAGGCGCTCCGTCCCGCATCGCCGGACGCCGCACGCCGTCCAAGCCTGGCAAAGCTTGCCCGTTCATCGTGACCCGATGATCACGCCCGAGACTCTCGCCGCCGCGGAGACGCTGTTCGGGGTGGCCTACACGCCGGCCGAGCGTGCGCAGATGCTCGACAACCTTGAGAGCCAGATCGCATCCGCCCTGGCCCGCCGGGCATCACCGCTCGCCAACGACATGCCGATGGCATGCCGCTTCGACCCGCGCCTGCCCGGCACGAGCCTGCCCGAACCCGGTCCGACAGTCTTCAGCCGGGTCGAAACGCCGTGCCCGGGCGACGACGAGGACATCGCCTTCGCACCGCTCACCCATCTTGCCGCCTGGATCGCGAGCGGCGCGCTGACCAGCCTGCGCCTGACCGAGCTGTATCTCCGCCGCATCGAGACGCTCAATCCGGACCTGTTCTGCTTCGCCGCCGTGGCGCCAGAGCGCGCCCGGGCCCAGGCCGAGGCTGCCGACCGCAAGCTTGCCGCCGGCATCCATCTCGGCCCGCTGCATGGCATTCCCTACGGGCTCAAGGACCTGTTCGACACCGCAGGCCTGGTGACCGGCTGGGGAGCGGAGCCGTTCCGCAACCGCGTCCCCGAGCGCGACGCGGCGATCGTGTCTAAGCTGGAGGCGGCGGGGGCCGTCCTGCTCGGCAAGACCACGGTCGGCGCGCTCGCCTATGGCGACATCTGGTATGGCGGCCGCACCCGCAATCCGTGGAACCTGAACGAGGGAGCGAGCGGCTCCAGCGCGGGGTCGGCCTCGGCGGCCGCTGCCGGGCTGTGCGGCTTCGCGATTGGCACGGAAACGCTCGGCTCCATCACCTCGCCCAGCCAGCGCTGCGGCACCACTGGCCTGCGCCCGACCTTTGGCCGCGTCTCGCGCGCCGGCGGCATGGCGTTGTGCGGGTCGCTGGACAAGGTCGGCTCGATCTGCCGCGGCGCCGAGGACACCGGCATGGTGCTCGCCGCCCTCAACGGCTTCGACCCGGCGGACCGCGGTTCCATCGCCGCACCCTTCCGCTTCGACGCCGCAGCATCCATCCGCGGCATGCGCGTCGGCTTCCTGCCGGATGCCTTCGGCGACGGTGCGACCGAGGTTGATCACGCCGCCCTCGAAACGCTCCGCTGCCTTGATGTCGAGGTGGTGGAGGCAACGCTGCCAGACCTGCCCTACGGCGCCTTGATGAACGTGCTCTATGCCGAGGCGGCCGCGTCGTTCGAGGACCTCACCCTTTCCGGCCTGGACGACACGCTGACGTGGCAAGAGCCCGGCGCCTGGCCCAACACCTTCCGCAAGGCGCGCTTCCTTTCGGCCGTTGATCACGTCCAGCTCGACCGCCTGCGCTACCAGGTCATGCTTGCGCTGGATCGGCTGTTCACGCAGATGGATGCGCTGATCGGCCCGTTCGCGACCGGCCCGATGCTGATCGCCAGCAACTTCACCGGCCACCCCTGCCTGCACCTGCGCGCCGGCTTCCTCGATCTCGCCACGCGCGGCGGCGCCTCGTTGGGCAGTGGCAAGCTGACCACCGGCGAGCCTGCCGAGGCCGGGCGCCGGTTCCGGGTGCCGCAGGGCATCTCGCTCTGGGGCCGGCTGTTCGACGAGGGCCGGCTGCTCAGCCTCGGCATCGCCCTCGAACGCGCGCGCGGCGTCGCCGGCGAGCGCCCCACCTTCGCCCGTTGATCCGCACAGGAGCATCAAACATGCATCGCAGGGACTTCCTCGCCGCCTCCGCCACCGTCGGCGCCGGCCTGCTCTCCCCGGTTTCGCCCGCCGCCGCCCAACCGGCGCCGAAGCGGGGCGGCACCCTGATCTGGGGGCACTCCGAGACGACGCAGAATCTCGACATCCATCAGTCCGGCACCGCGGCCAGCGGGCGCTTGCTGCAGAACATTCACTGCGCGCTGATCCAGCCGGACAAAAACTTCCGTCCCGTCCCTGCGCTCGCCGAGAGCTACGAGATCAGCCCCGACCTCCTCACCTACACGTTCAAGCTGCGCCCGAAGGTAAAATTCCACGATGGCTCCACGCTAAGGGACCGTCCGGAGATAAACGCTCTGATTCGCTCAAAAATAAGCGAGCCATATCAGAATGTTAAAGTAATCGAGTTTGATCACTTATCTCCGGATGGACCCTAAGCTCGGCCGACGTCAAATACTCGTTCGAGCGCGTCCGCAATCCAAAAACCGGCGCCGTCAGCTACGAGGTCTTCAACGACGTTGACACGATCAGCACGCCTGACCCGCTCACCGTAATCGTCAAGATGAAGCGCGTGAACGCCCCCTTCCTCAGCCGCATTTCCGAAAACGGCGCCGGCGCCATCATCCCCACCGACTCCGGCGACAAGCAATCCGCCACCCCCATCGGCGCCGGCCCGTTCAAATTCGTCCGCCGCGAATTCGGCCACGAAACCGAGCTCGTCCGTTTCGACGATTACTGGGAGGGGCCGGCCCTCATCGACCGCCTGATCGAGCGCGAAGTGACCGAGCCGACCGTGCGCCTGACCGGCCTGCAGACCGGCGAGCTGCACCTCATCAACGACATCCCCGCCGACCGCGTTGACGAAACCGACAAGAACACCGCCCTGCAGACATTGAAATGGTTCCCGCTCAACTTCGACTTCGTCAACATGAATCACAAGTTCGAGCCGTTCAAAGACCCTCGCGTCCGCCTCGCCTTTGACCTGATGATCGACAAGGCCGAGTTGCTGCAGGGCGCGCTCTGGAACCAGGGCAAGCTCACGGCCTCGCCTAGCTTCCCGACCTCCAACTCGTACGACCAGGTCCTCAAGAACCGGGCCCAGGACATCGACAAGGCCCGCGCCCTGCTCGCCGAGGCCGGCTACGGCCCCGGCAAGCTCAACCTGGTCTTCAAGGTCACCACCAACCATCCCTACCATGTCGACGCGTCGCAGATCATGGCCGAATGGTTCCGCGCCGCCGGCGTCAACATGAAGATCGAACAGCTCACCTGGGCCGACTGGCTCAGCCAATGCTGGACCAACCGCGACTTCCAGATCACCATGATGAACTTCTTCGGCCTTTGGGAGCCGGACTTCCTCTATTACAGCCTCTGGAACTCCAAGGGCGCCTTCAATTACCGCAACGTTGAGGACTCCGAGATCGACAAGCTGACGCAGCAGGCCCGCGGGCTCGTCGAGTCCTCCGCCCGCGCCGATCTCTACAAGCAGGTGCAGCAGCGCGTCTTCGACCAGACCCACGACGTGATCTTATGGTTCCGCAATGGCACCATTGGCGCCCAGAAATCGGTACGCGGCCTCGACACGGTCGTGGCTCCCAACGGCAGCGGCCTCAACTTCCACAAGGTCTGGATGGATGCCTGAACCGGTCCGGCAGGGCTGAGCGCAGCACCCGATGATCTACGTCCTCAACCGCCTGGCTTCCATCGTCCTCACGCTCGGCCTGATCTCGGTGATCACCTTCGCCGTGGTCAACATCCTGCCGGGCGACGTCGCGATGATGGTGCTGGGCACGCAGAGCAACCCGCAAGCGCTGGAGGGGCTGCGGCAGACGCTTGGCCTGCACGATCCGCTTCCCGTGCAGTATCTGCGCTGGATGAGCGGCCTGCTCAGCGGCGACCTCGGCCAGTCGCTGATGTTCAAGACCGCGATCGGCCCGCTGCTGCTGCAGAAGATGAAGGCGAGCGGGATCATAGTGGTGATGTCCATGGCCGTCGCACTCGCCTGCGCCGTTCCCCTCGGCGTCTGGTCCGCCGTCCACCGCAACAAGTGGCAGGACTCCACAGCGGCCGGGGCCGCCCTGCTCGGCATCTCGCTGCCCGACTTCTTCTGGGGCATCATGCTGATCCTGCTGTTCGCCCGCACGCTCGGCTGGCTGCCCTCCAGCGGCTTCGTTGACCCGGCCACTGACTTTCCGGGCGCCATCTCCCACGCCCTGCTGCCCGCGCTTGCGCTCGGCCTCGGCCTGATGGCGCATCTGGCCCGCGTCACTCGCTCGACGATGACCGGCATCCTCAACCAGGAGTTCATCCGCGTCGCCCGCGCCAAAGGGCTCGGCGAGGGCACCGTCATCTGGCGCTATGCACTGGCGAACGCGATCGGTCCGGTGATGACGGTCGCCGGGCTGCAGATCGGCTACCTGTTCGGCTCCATCATCGTCGTCGAAAGCCTGTTCAACTACACCGGCATGGGCTGGGTCACCTACCAGGCCCTGCTCAACCGCGACGTGCCGCTGATCGAAACCGCCATCTTCGTCATCGCGGTCGTCGTCATGCTGGTCAACTTCGTCGTCGATCTGCTCTACCTCGCCGTTGACCCGCGCATTCGGATGGGCTGACCGCTTGCGCCGCTTCCTCACCGCCAAGAGCATGGTCGGCCTCGTGATCATCCTCGCCGTCGTCGCCGTGGCGACGGTCGCCCCGATGGTGATCCCGCAGAGCCTGGCGACCCAGATGCACATGGCGCTCCGCCTGCGCCCGCCTTCTGGAGAGCACTGGCTCGGCACCGACCAGCTCGGCCGCGACCTGTTCTACCGCGTCCTGCTCGGCACTCGCACTTCGCTCACTATCGCAGGCTCCGCGGTGGCGATCAGCATCGCGTTCGGCTTGCCGCTCGGCATCATCTCCGGCTATGTCGGGGGCTGGTTCGACACCGTGCTGATGCGCGTGGTGGACGCCATGCTCAGCTTCCCCGCCCTGCTGCTCGCGCTGACCATCAGCGCCATGCTCGGGTCCAGCGTCCCGAACACGATTATCGCCATCGGCGTCGCGTTCACCCCGTTCCTCGCCCGCATCATCCGCGGCGAGGCGCTGCGCGTGGCGCAGATGCCGTATGTGGAGGCAGCCCGCGCCGGCGGCACCAGCGATCTCGCCATGATCGTCCGGCACGTCTTCCCCAACGTGCTGCCGCTCGTCATCGTGCAGGGCACCATCAGCCTGGCCTTCGCCGTCCTCGCCGAAGCCGGCCTCTCCTTCCTCGGCCTCGGCACGCAGCCGCCGCAATCCTCCTGGGGCCTGATGATCCAGGCCTCGCGCGACTATCTCGACGTGGCGCCCTGGACCGCCATCGTCCCCGGCGCCGCCGTGGCTCTCACCGTGTTGGCGCTGAACATGTTCGGCGACGTGCTGCGCGACGTGCTCGATCCGAGGACGCGATGAGCCCGCATACGAACGGGCCGCGCGGCGAGCCCATCGTCGCCGTCGTCAACCTGCGCGTTGACTTCGAGACCGACAGCGGCCCGGTCACCGGCGTGCGCGACGTCAGCTTCGCAGTCTGGCCCGGCGAGACGCTCTGCGTCGTCGGCGAATCCGGCTCCGGCAAGTCAGTGACCTCGCTGGCCATCATGCGCCTCGTCGAGTTCGGCGGCGGTCGCATCGCCAACGGCTGCCTGAGCTTCGCGCGCGCCGACGGCGAAACGATTGACCTCGCGGCCGCCGCGCCCGCCACCATGCGCCGGATACGCGGCGGCGAGATCGGCATGATCTTCCAGGAGCCGATGTCCTCGATCAACCCGGTGTTCACCATCGGCCGCCAGCTCATGGACGGGCTCGAGGCGCATCGGGGCCTCCACGGCGCCGCCGCCCGCGAGCGCGCGCTGGAGCTGCTGCGCGAGGTTCGCATGCCGGAACCCGAGCGCCGCCTCCGCCAGTATCCGCACGAGCTCTCCGGCGGCATGCGCCAGCGCGTCGTCATCGCCATGGCCATGGCCTGCCGCCCGCGCCTGCTCATCGCCGACGAGCCGACGACCGCGCTCGACGTGACAATACAGGCCGAGATCCTCTCGCTGATTGATCGGCTCAAGCACGAGACCGGCATGGCGGTCCTGTTCATCACCCACGACATGGCCGTCGTCGCGCAGATGGCCGACCGCGTGGTGGTCATGTATCGCGGCAACGTGGTCGAAGAGGGGCCGGTCGAGCGCATCTTCGCCGCTCCGCAACAGGACTACACCCGTGCCCTCCTAGCCGCCGTCCCCAAGCTCGGCGAGATGCGCGGCACCTTCGCACCCGAACCGATGCGCACCATCGGCACCGTATCCGCGCCCAACCCGCCGCGCGCTCCCGTCCCGGGCGGTCGCAACGAGTTGCTCTTCGTCGAGCACCTCACCACGCGCTTCCCGGTCCGCGGCGGCGTATTCCGCCGCACCATCGCCAGGGTACACGCGGTCGAGGACGTCAGCTTCTCGCTACGCCGCGGCGAAACACTCTCCCTCGTCGGCGAGTCCGGCTGCGGCAAGTCCTCCTGCGGCCGGAGCATCCTGCGCCTGGTGGAGCCCGAAGCAGGCGAAATCCGGCTTGACGGCCAGGATGTCCGTGCCCTCAACCGCCTCGACCTGCGCCGGGCCAGGCGCGACATGCAGATGATCTTCCAGGACCCGTTCGCCTCGCTCAACCCCTATCGCCGCCTCGGCGCACAGGTTGCCGAGCCGCTGCAGAACTTCGCCCTCGCACCCCGCAGCGAGATCGCCGATCGGGTCGCCGACCTGTTCGACCGCGTCCAACTGCCGCGCGACTTCATCCGCCGCTTCCCGCATGAGTTTTCCGGCGGGCAGCGCCAGCGCGTCGCCATCGCCCGCGCGCTGGCGCCCATTCCGAAGCTGATCGTCGCCGACGAATCCGTCTCCGCCCTGGACGTTTCGGTGCAGGCGCAGGTGCTGAACCTGCTGATGGAGCTGCAGGCCGACCTCGGCCTCTCGTTCCTGTTCATCAGTCACGACATGGCGGTCGTCGAGCGCGTCTCGCACCAGGTTGCCGTCATGTATCTCGGCCGCATCGTCGAGATCGGCCCGCGCGCCGCCATTTTCGAGGACCCGCGCCATCCCTACACGCGCTCGCTCCTCGCAGCCGTGCCCGTTGCCGACCCCGCGCGCCGGCGCACTACCGAGCAGACGGTCTACACCCCGCTCCCCTCGCCAGTTTTCCCGATTGGCACGCCCACCCGCCCGTCTGTTTATGATGATGTCGGCGGTGGCCATCTCGTCCTGCAATCGGGCTGATGGTATCGCGCGGTTGGGACGACAGACCGGGGGCGTGGTTCAAAGCTGGGTCACACGTGAAGCTGGGTTGGCGCTGGCAGGACGGATGATGGCACCCTCATGCTTTCAGTGGTGGTGCGAGTATGGACCGAGGTGATGGCGCAGCAGCGAGGTTGCC
>JAABUP010006725.1_pt1 | contig 16077 bp, 18 predicted proteins | sample 5559201 | NCBI WGS metagenome assembly JAABUP01 (sample SAMN10711887, study PRJNA513373) | rock metagenome | isolation source: Antarctica rocks | place: Antarctica
GTGGAGCTTCTCGTGCAGCGCGACCTGACACTTCGCTGTAACGGCAAGAGGGCCACCAGGAAGGTGCGGAGGCGTTCAATCGAAGTTGTTTCACAACTTGCAATCGACGTCGATGCGCAGATTGCGGAAATAACTGGCTCAAGTGAGACCTGTCGATAGGGGCACGAGCCCAAGACGCAGCAAAGCGACGAGCCGAACCTGATCCTCGATGTGTCGGCCCAGCTGAAGAGAGCCGGCATGGAAACCAGACTGCTGGTCGAAGCTCCCGGCAACAAACACCGTCGCGCCCCCGACCGCAGCATGCTGCGGCTCCTGGCACAGGCCCACGGCTTCAAAGAGATGGTTTTACGCGGAGACGGCAACACCGTCGGCGACCTTGCTACCGAGGCCGGCGTCAGCTCCTCCTACTTCACCCGCATCCTCAAACTCAGCTTTCTGGCTCCGGATGTGGTGCGGACCATCCTGGACCATGAGCACCCACTGAGACTGACGGCCAGGCGCCTGTCCCTGAGCATCACAATGCCGAACGCCTGGTCGCAGCAAACCGCGATGCTGCTCGCGGCCTGATCAACAAAGCCGCTCTTCGGGAGAGGCTCGAACCCCAGCATCCCCGACCCAAACACTTTCACGCCCTCGTCGAAATCCGGCGAGGGTTTGGTGGTCGATCATCAGTGTGCTGGATGTGAGCGGGCGCTAAACGCCCTTCGGCGTCGCCATGGAGCCCACGCGCAACCGGACCACCGAAATCGGGTTAGGAGACTTTGACAGGACCGGCGCCGTAGTTTCCGCACTCGAACGGTCTCTCGTCACAAGGAACCGGCCTGCGGCGGATGGATGAGCTCCATCTCGAGTTTCCTTTCGCGGGAAGCCGGATGCTGCGCGATCTTCTCAATCGGGAGGCGATCGAGATCGGGCGCCGGCATGTCGCGACGCTGATGAAGCGGATGCGCATCGAGGCGCTCTACCGGAAGCCGAACACGTCGAAACCGGCACCGGGTCACAAGATCTACCCCTACCTGCTGCGTGGGGTGACGGTGGATCGCCCCGACCAGGCCTGGACCATGGACATCACCTACGTCCCGATGGCTCGCGGCTTCGTCTATCTGGCCGCAGTGGTCGACTGGTACTCGCGCCGGGTTCTGGCCTGGCGGCTCTCCATCACCATGGAGGCGGGCTTCTGCGTCGAGGCCCTCGAAGAGGCTCTTGCCCGGCATGACAAGCCAAGCATCTTCAACACCGACCAGGGATCACAATTCACCAGCCAGGAGTTCACCGGCGTGCTGCTCAAGGCCGGGGTCGCCATCAGCATGGACGGCAAGGGAGCCTGGAGGGACAACGTCTTCGTCGAGCGGCTCTGGCGCTCCATCAATATGAGGAGATCTACCTCAGGGCCTACGGCAGCGTCGTCGAGGCTCGGGCCTCGATCGGCCGCTACCTGACCCTCTACAATAGCTGTAGGCCGCATTCGAGCCTTGACCGGAAGACGCCGGACCAGGCCTATTTCGACAGGCTGCCCAGATCGCGGCAGCCTGAACCCGGCAGGGCTCCACTCAACGAAGCGCCGGACGCTGTTCAGACAAACGGAGCCACCTCAAACCCTCCGCGACGCCGCAAGCTTTCTCGCTTGAATGCTCGAAGGCATGACCTGCCGCTTCGCCACGCCGTCAGACGTGCCTGACGAGCACGGCGACAGGCGGCCACGACGAGCGAGACCAGCGTCGCCAGCATGCCGCCGCCACGACAGGCGAACATCTGCGCAGAGTTGGGTCGTGCGAACAGGCCGACGGGATGCAACAGGCGTCCAACGAGGAGCACCCACAGCAGGGCGAGCACGACGGCGTGATTGCCGCCGCCACTTTCCAGCAGGCCGATGAGCACGAGGGCGAGCGGCACGTATTCGCCAAAATTGCCATGCGCCCGGATGCGGTTCTGCAGCCCCTCGTTGCCGCCGTCACCCTGCAGGGTTCCGTTGCTCGTCCGTGAGGCCATGACCCAGACGGTCATGCTGGCGTAGACGAGCGCCAGTACAGCGGCGAAGATGGCGGTGGTGGCGGGAAACAGCACGTTCGATGACCTCTCAGGTTGGTGCGTCCTGGCGCTAGGCTTGTCGCCGAGCAACTTCAGCGTAGTACATCGGCAGACCGGCAAACAAAGCTTCGCCAGCTGCAGCCGACCCCCTATATCTTTTAACTGATAGGCACTGTCTGGCCGCCGCTTACTGACGATTCCCGCACGATCGAGATCCTGCTTGAGAGCATTCACCGAGCCGAGCTCGGCATAGGTTCGGAAGATGTGCCGGACCGTTTCGGCCTCGCCCTCGTTCACCACGAGCCTGCGGTCGCGCACGTCATAGCCGAGCGGCTGTGTGCCGCCCATCCACATGCCCTTCTGCTTGGACGCAGCGATCTTTGTCGTATTGAACTGTTGCGTCACGGACACGAACGAAACCCCTGCCCGGTCGACACGTCCACGATCTTGGCGAAGTCGCCGAGCGAGCGGGTCAGCCGGTCGACCTTGTAGACGAGCCCCCCAACGCGGTGACGATGCCCGCGAACAGCGTCTGTGTCATGTCGTAACCAAGGGACAGTATGGTGATGATTCCGGCTGCGAGAACCAGCGGCGCGTGGAGGATCAAGGCCGCCGCCGCGAATGCGCCAAGTGTCAAGCCCAGCGGCAAGATGCGGCCGCGCCCCCGTCGGTCGGCCAGCTGGCCGATCAGCGGGCCAAAGAGGAACCCTGGGATGCCGTAGCCGAGCAGGGCCAAGCCGATCCCAACCGGCCCAAGACCATATCGCTGCTCAAGGTAGAGCCCCAACCACGTGAACACTCCGGAGTGGAAGATCGAGTTAAGCAGAACGTAAGCGTAGGTGCGCTGCCCGCGGGGGTCGGCCAGGAGGTTTCGGTAGGCTCGAAAGAGCGTACCGAGACCGCCCCCGGCCCCATGTGCGGCCCCGGGGACGTGCTGGCGATAAGGCAGCAAGGCAAAAAATACGGCGGCGGCGACAAGGCTGACAACGAGGAAGATACCGCGCCATCCAATGTAGGGTTCCAGCAGCGCCCCGAAAGTCGAGCCGAAGGCCATGCCTCCGGCCATTGCGCCGAAGAGCCAGCCTAGCGGGCGGCCACGCCGTTCGAAGGGGAACAGTCGACCTACCAGGACAAGTGCGAGTGGCACCACCCCACTTGCCCCGAGACCTGTCACCACCCGCCAAAACGCGAGGGCCTCGATGGACTGTGCCGTGGCCGTGAGAGCCGTCAACCCGACGAAGGCTCCCAAGGAAACTGCCATAATGCGCCACAGACCCAATCTGTCAGCCAGCAGGCCATAAACCAACGTCGCGACCCCGTAAGGGATGAGATAGGCGGGGACGATCAGTCCGGCGGCTTCCGGCGAGGTCGCGAAGATGTCGGCCAAGCGCGGAATGATGGGAGCCACCATAAATGCCTGGAAGAAGATGACGAAAGTGGCGGCCGATAGCATCCAGAGGAGGTGCTCCCGTTCCCGCTCGCCCTTCGCATCACCCGGCGTGCCCGCGATCGCGCTCAAAGTTTGGCCGCGTCGAAGCCTGCGATCGCCAACGCCGCAGTGATCGCAGGCTCCCCAACTCGGCCTGGCTCGTACCGCACGATCACGCGCTTGCGCCAAGCGCTTGGCTTGGCTTCGAGCACGCCGGGCACGGCGGTCAGAGCCTTGCGGACCTTCTCGGCACAGCCCTCGCAGATCATGCCGGGGACCGAGAAGTCGAGCTCAGCTAGGCCGCCTGTGGCCACCACGTCAGACATCCTCATCTACGATCCTCAAAGCAGGGCCTCATAGACCCGAGCGTAGTAACCGCTCACCCCGAGCAGAGCGACGCCACTCAGGATCTGCATCGACCGGCCCCATATGCCGAGCCGCGCAAGGCGCGTGACGGCGCTGCCCGCCAAGCCGGCAGCTAGGAACGGCAATCCCCGGCCGATCCCAAATACGATGGCGAGCAACACGCCCTGTACGGGCTCTCCTTGCACAGCGGCAACCGTGAGTAGGAGCAGCAGAGGCGCTGGCGACGTGCCCACGCTGAAGACTAGCCCATAGCCGAAGGCACCAAGCATGCCGGGCCGCCGCCAAGCCGTTAGAGCGTCGAGCTTCATGCGCGGCCACCAGAAGGCGAGCAGCGCGGCGACGAGGGAGAGGATCGCCATGGCCAGTGCCCAATCCCGTCCGAACGACTCCGTGGCGAGGCCCCCGATCCGACCGGCAAGCGCGCCCAGGATCGCGAGGCTGAGGACGATGCCGAGGAAGAAGGCCGAGGCGATCTGGAGGCCGGCGCGGCGTGATCCGGCTTCCGATGCTCCGGCCATGCCCGCGATGCCGAGACCCACCGGGAGCGTGCAGGGACAGATCGCACTCGCCACGATGCCCGCGGCGAACGTGATTCCGGCCACCGTCAGCGAGCCTTGATGGCTCGATGCGAGGGGCTGCAGAACCTGATCGAGCGTCACTGCGCCGTCGCCACGGGGGTGCCGGCCTTGTAGCCAAGCGCGTTGATCGCTGCCGCGACCCGCTCGGGCGAAACACGGCTGGGTGCGTAAGTGATCTCGACGCTGTTCTTCGTGAGCATCACCTCGACGCCGGTTACGCCTTCGATCGCCTTGACGGTCCGTTTGATGGTCGCAGCGCACGAGATACAGACCATGCCTTCGACCGGGATGCTCACGGCCCTCAACTCCGCGGCCGGTTGAGAAGCAGCCACCACGCCCTCCGCGGCGCGAACGGGCACCGCCGAGCCAAGGAGGGCCAGGGCGCACGCCGCGCCGTGAAGAACATCTCGCACGCGTGGCGGTGTGCCCGGGCGCCGTTTTCTCTGCAGCATATGTCTCTCCTTGAGGCAGGTGATCTCGATCCAAGAGGTCAGGCGGTCTGCTGGGTCGCACGCGGCGCTCGCCCGACAGTCGAGATGGCCTCGAAGAACAGCTTGGGTTGGCCCGAAAACGAGTTGACGAATATGGCCGTGACGCTGAGCGCCATGGCCACCATCGCCCAGATCGGATGGATGAGGCCCGTCGCAGCCACCGGGATGCCGACGCCGTTGAAGACGAAGGCAAGTCCCACGTTCTGGAGCATCTTGCCGTAGCTGATCCGGCTGACCTCCCGGCCGACCGGAAGGGCCGCCAACCGGTTCGACAGGATGATGATGTCCGCCGACTCGATCGCGATGTCCGTGCCGCCGCCCATCGCGATCCCGACATCTGCCTGCATCAGCGCGGGGGCGTCGTTGATGCCGTCCCCCACCATTGCAACGCGGCTCCCGTCGGATTGCAAACGGCGCACGGTCTCCGCCTTCTCGTGGGGCAGGACGCCCGCGTGCACCTGGTCAAACGCCGAGTTCCCCTGCAATCAGACGTGCTACGCGCGCGTTGTCCCCGGTGACGATGATTGGCACGACCCCCGCATCCCGCAGCGCCGCCACTGCTGCCGAAGCATCTGGCCGCAGCGAGTCCCTTAGAGAGAGCAACCCAGTGGCCCGTCCATCCCGGGCCACGGAAATCACCGTACGCCCGGCTTCTTCCAGGGCATCGATCCTTCCGGCGAGGCGCGCGAGGTCGACGCCGTGCTCCGCGAGGAAGCGCGGGCTGCCGACGAGGACCTCGCCGCCAGCGATGCGGGCGACCACACCCTTGCCCGGAATGGCCTCGAACGATTCAACGTCGGGCGGTACAGTACCGCGCTCGAAGGCGGCCTTCACAACGGCCTGTGCGAGGGGATGCTCAGAACTCGTCTCTGCGGCGGCCACGGTGGCGAGGAGTTCGTCCTGCGTCCCCTCGAGGGCCTCGACCTCACGCACGACCGGGCGGCCCTCGGTTAGGGTGCCGATCTTGTCGAGCACGATCTTGGTGACGAGCCGGTAACCCTGGAACGCTTCGCCTGTTCGCATCAGGATGCCCTGCCCCGCGGCATCACCGGCACCGCGCACGATCGAGAGGGGGGCAGAGATCCCGAGCGCGCACGGGTAGCCCATAACGAGCACGCTCAAGCCTGCGAATACCGCGCGCTCCACGTCGGCGTGGCCTGTGCCGAACCAGGAGACCCCGAGCCAGCCAAGGCGAGTGCAGCCACCACAAGAACGATCGGCGTGTAGACGCGCAGAAGTTGATCGACAAGGTGGAGGAGGCCGGGCTTGAGCGCGCGGGCGTCCTCGACCTCGCGGACGATCCTGTGGAGGAAGCTGCCCTCGCCGATCGCCGTAGCCCTCACGAGCAAGGTGCCCGTGCCGTTGATCGAACCGCCGATCACCTCGGACCCTTCCAGCTTCTCGACCGGGATCGGCTCGCCTGTCACCAGGGACTGGTCGACGCCGGAGCGGCCGCCTACGACCGTGCCGTCCACGGGGATGCGGTCACCCGGACGGATGCGGACTAAGTCGCCGACCTCGACCTCATCGAGGGGCACCTCAGCCTCGGCGTTACCCCGCACCAGCCGGGCGGTCTCGGGCTGAAGGTTGAGCAGCTTCTTCACCGCTTGCGAGCTGCGGGTCTTAACGATGAGCGAGAGCCACTCCGAAAAGATATGGTAGGTCGCCACCATCACCGAGACGGCGAAGAAGGCCGCGGTCGGATAGCCCGGCCGATCCAGGACCAAACCAATGGTTCCACCGGCCATTCCTGCAAACGCGCCGATCTCGAGTAGCACGTGCTGGTTCAAGATGCCGCGCCGCAGTGCCTGCACGGCCATATAGAGGATATGCCGCGCAACTCCGAAGACGAGGACCAGGGCCAGCGCGGCCGCGAGCCACGGCGCGAACCTCGTGAGATGGCCCTCGAGGTTCAGGTAGAGCAGGGTCAGCGCCATCAGGGCGAGGCCTGCCGTGCCTGCGACCGCCGTCCATAGCCCTGTCGGCCGGAGCACCAGGAAGACGAGGGCGCCAAGGCTCAGACAGACCAGGGCCGGCAAGAAGCCTATCCAGCCTACGCTGGGGTCGGCTATGATGGGGATCGCAGCGACGCTGAGGGCGACGGCGACCACGAAGCGTCGGCTCTCGCGGACGAGGTCGCGCTCCTCTTCCTCGAAGGGTCGCAGTTTGCGCGGATCAGACACCGTGTAGCCGATGTCACTGAGAACCCGGAGCAACTGCTCCGGTTGCGCGATACTGGGGTCATATTCCACGAGCGCCTGCTCGTGCGTGAGGCTGACGGCGACCTTGTCGACGCCGGGCCGGCGCCCCAGCGCCTTCTCGACGGTGCCGGTGCAGAGCGAGCAGTGCAGCCCCCCGATGCGGGCGCGGATCCTCCTGCGATCCGGCCTGGCTGCAGGCTCCTCTGTCCATGGCCGGAATGCAGCATCGACTGCTGCTGTCACCGTCATGGCGATACCACGCGGAAACCCGCCTTCTGGATCGTCGTCACCAAGTCTTCCTCAGAGATCGTTCGTGGGTCATAGAAAACGCGTGCCTGGCCTTCTTCGAACGACACGTCAGCCGCGCGAGTGCCCGGCTGAGCGCTAACCAGGGATCGGAGTGTCTCGGCGCATCCGTCGCAGCGCATCCCTTCGACCTTCAGGGTCACGGACTTCATCGTGTTCTCCTCTTCATCATCGAAGCGCGGCGAAGCCGCTGCCTGGGGCCACGGTTGCGGTGCATCCTCCAGTACGTTCAGGATCGTGCAGGCCGTGAGCCTCCCGCGACCGGGGCAAGACTCCACCACCTTCTGCAGCGCGGCGCGGACACGCCCCAGCTCGGAGATTTTCCGATCGACTTCTTCGATCTTGTGCTGCGCCTGCTGCTTGACGTCGGCGCAGTCGGCATTCGGATCGGCGCGCAACAGCAAGAGTTCCTGGACCTCGCGCAGCGAGAAGCCAACCTGCTGGGCGCGTCGGATGAAACGGACGCGCGCGACCATCTCCGGCGGGTAGACCCGGTATTTCTCCCCCTTCGCCGGTTTCTCGACGAGGCCGCGACGTTCGTAGAAACGGATAGTCTCCACGTTCACGCCGGCCTGCTGCGCCGCCCTACCGATCGTCATGTCCCTCATCAAGGCCCCTCTGAAATTTACCTTACTCCCCGTACCATGGTACGGAGCTAATGCCTTCTAGGACGATGCTGTACGGATTATTCGGAGCGGAAGCGACGCGAGCGGACCCGTGATGTGAAAGAGCGCCGAAGTGTGACGCCAAGTCTGATCAGATTTGTCTCCCTGATTAAACCGGCTAGTCGTAATTCCTGGTGGGGTCACGATTGGCGCCGATCCTGACCCCGACGGAAGTTTGAGTTCCTAATCTGTATCAGCGACTTGAGTGACGAATGGACAGGGGTCAACATTTGACGCTTATCGACAAGCAAAGTTGACGAATACCGGCCGTTCGCGCCGAATGCCTGCAATTACTTGCATTTATTTCGGCGGATCACCTTGGCGCATAGACGCGGATCTCGGCAGATAGCTCGCCGGCCGCCGGGACCGCCAGGAACAGCCTGTCCAGGACCGGAACGAACAGGGACGTCCGGGCGCCCTTGCGCGTAGGTATCTGCGAGGCTTCCGCTAGGCCCGACCTCGCATCGAGAATGGCAATGCTCCCACCGCCGCAGCTGGCATAGAGACGGCGGCGCGCGGCGTCATAGAAGATATCGTCAGCGTCGCCGCAAACGCTGGCTTTGCCGACGACATCCCCGCTCCCCGTATCGATGGACGCAACGGTGCCCGGCCAGCGGTAGGCCGCGAATAGCCGGCCGCCGCTCCCATCGAGTGCCATGGGAAAGTTGCCAGCCGCAAGCCACAGCCCCCAGTTCGCGATGCGCTTGCCGGAGGAGCGCTCGACGACGGCGACCTGGTGGTGAGTAGGGAGGTTCACGTAGATGCGGTCCTGCTTCGGGTCGATCTGAAACCCTTCCGGATGCGCGGGCAGGGGGATGTCGGCCACCTTGCGTCCCGTGGCGGGATCTAGCGTGGCGAGGCCGCCGCTCCCATAGCCGACCACCAGTCGCCCGGCTTCGTCCAGGCGGATGTTGTCGGCGTCCTCGCCAAGCTCGACTGTTGCGGTCGGAGAGAGGTCGTCCGCCTTGAACAGCCGGACGCTGCCGTCTCCGGCGCTGGCGACCGCCACCGTGCCGTCCGGCGCGACACCGATCCCCTGCGGTTCGCGCAGGCCCCCGATGCGCCGGAACACCCGGCCCGTCTCGAGGTCGACGGCATCGACCGAGCCGTTGCCGAGCTCGGCAACGAACAGCCGCTTGCGGGCTGGGTCGATCGCCAGGTGGTCGATCCGCCCCACCACCTTCCCAAGGCCGATCGTTCGTTCGAGCACGAGCCCCGGCTGCTGCGCGATCGACACCACCGGCGCAACAAGGATGGCGAAGCCGACGAGCGCGGTCGCGGCGCGCCGTCGGGCCATGCGGAGCCTCACTCGCAAGACACTCATTGTCGCGCAGCAACCAGCCGGGCGATCTCAGCCGGCGCCTGGTCGGGGATGGCGAACACCGAACTGACGTTGATCTCGCAGAGCACGTACGTGTCTTCGCCTGACGTCCTGCGCGGTCCATATAGGAAGTCGGCATCCCAGATAATGGGCAGCGACTCAGCCTCGATGCCGAGGACCGCCATCATCTGGGGCGTCCACTCGGTTTCCACCTTGGTTCGCAGCGCCTGGAACGGCTCGGCCGAGGCCGGGTGCATGATCCGCGGCCCCGGCTGCGCCGCCTCGGAATTCGGCCCTTCCGGAGGCGGCGGGATCAGCGCCTTGATGAATTGTTGGCCGAAGCCCACAACCCTGTCTGCCCCCATGTAGCAGCGGATCATGCCGTCCGGCAGGCGCGGTTGGAACGGCTGATCCACGATGCAGCCGTCGAGCCTGAAGTACGGCTCGCAACGTGCTAGGAATTCCGCCAGCGGAAGGTCCTCCGGCATGCTGCCGCGCTGGGCGTGCAGCACCCGCACTGCCGGCGCACCGTCGGGACGCGGTTCGATCAACTCGACCTTCCACACCCCCCGACCCGCGTTGCCGCGGTTCTGCTTCAGCACGCGTGGCGCGGCACCCCGAAGGCACTCCGGGAACCTGTCACGGAACTCCCGCGCGGAGCGGTAGAGCCTGGTGTCGGTTCCCCATCCCAGATGCCTCGTGCGGTGCAGGACCTCCTTCACACCCATCTTGACGATCACGTCAGGATGGGCGCTCACCCAAGGGCCGAGGGCCGCGACGTCGCGCAGCAGCGGGTCGAGCACCGCGCGCGTCTTCCCTTCGTGCAGCGGGTCGACCCAGACCAGCACGCCGTCCATCGTCAGCAGCTGACGGCGGACCTCGTCCGCGAACGCCTCATCGAAAACCGCCGGCTCGGCATGGATGCCGATCGCGGCGAGCTCCTCGAAGATGCGGTGGAAACGGTTGTTGTGCGGCGTCGCCGTGCGTCGCGCCTCGCGATCACCGCGCCAGACCACGGCCACTCTGGTCCTTCCAGTCGTCATCCCGCCTCCTTGTTCGAGCGATGCACAGAGGCCCGATGGTTCGGCCCACGCTCTTGGGTGCGAGGAGGCCTGCCTGCCGCCGGGACCGCCGACAGGAGCGCCCCTGGCGGCTCGGGTTGCCCGCCGGCGTCTCTCGCGCGGCAGGCATCATCCATTGGGGGCCACGTGCACCGCGTCCAGCGCGGCGCGCAGGCCCTTTGCCAGCTTCACGGCATCGTCGTTGGCCCAAAAATGCACGAAGAAAGCCCGGGGCTCGTCGTCGAGCATGTGGTTGTGGATCGCCGTCACCTCGATGCCGCTATCCCGCAGCGCCTTGATGAGAGGGGTCACTTCGGCGGCGAGGGCCACGAAGTCGCCCGTGATGGCCGCCTTCCCGGTGCCGGTGGGCTGGAAGTTGATCGCGATCGCCGTGCCCATGGCGCCCGGAATCGCCATCCCGCCCTGCTTGATGCTGTCGGAGCGCGGCACCCCGAACGAATAGATGCCGTTGTTGTTCTTGCCCCTGAAGCCAATCGCCTTGTCGATCTCCGCCGTCTCGATGCCGAGGTCGGCCGCCGCGGTGGGAGCCGGAGCGGGGGAGGCATCGAGTGGGGTCTTGCTCTGCTCCAGCGCAACGCGAACCGAACGAGCGAGCTTCTCAGGGTCGCCCTGGCCGCCCACATGCAGGTAGAAGGTCGGCGGGCTGGCGCGCAGCAGGTGGTTGTGCACCGCGGTCACCTGCAGCCCTTCGGCGAGCAGCTTGGTCATGACCGGGTTGACTTCGGGTTCGGTCAGGACGAGGTCGCCCATCATCATGGCGCTGTCGCCCATGGGTTCGAAGGCTACCCAGCCGCCAAGGGCCAGGCCCGCCTTGATCTGCACGCCGTCGAGGGAGACCTTGAGGTCCGACCGGGGAAGCCCGTAGCGGTGAACGGAGCCGTTGACCGCAGCAGAGCGGGAGAAGATGCCATCGACCTTCTTCCAGTCCGTCTCGGCCCGCGCCGGGATCGTACAGGCCAAGACCAGGGCGGCAGCCGTAAGCATCAGGTGTGAGCGCATGTCGTTTCTCCTTCGTACAGGCATCAGAGACTTCGGGGTCGATCAGAGGTTGTGCTTCCTCTGCTTCATCAGGACGCCGGACAGCGGCGGAGAAGCCTCCTGGCCTGGACGAAGCTCTACGTCCGTCCCCGAAATCCATACGGCATAGCATTGCAGCAGTGCGTTCTGGCCTTCGCTCATGCAGAGCTTGTTGCTGTCGACGTGCCAGTGGCCGGTCGTCTTCTTGCCCAACGAGTATAATGTGAGCATACCCGCTCTGGCGAATACGTAGGCCCAATGCGCTTCGTCCGTCAGCTCCATTCCCGAGAAGCGTCGGGCGACTTCGCTGCCGCTGAGTTGCCGTGCTGCGTCCGCGGCGCTTGCTGGCTGGCCCGCAGCCATCACGACGGCGATCGTGACGGCCAGGAATATTCGGTCGATCATGCCCGCCTCTTGAAGGGTGAATGACGAACTCCCGCCGCAGCAGAGGAGTGGTGCCGCCAGCGGTCCTGTCCTGCGGGCGACAGCACTATTTCCATCCCTTGCGGAAGAACCTGTGGAGGTCATCGAATACGCTGCTGCCGCGGGCAATTCGCTCCTCGTCCGTTGAACTGGAGGAGCAGATGCTGGCGATCAGCATCCGAATGCCTGGCGCTTCTTCCCGGCCGAACTTGCCGTCCTTGAGGTCGATGTCGTGCACGATCTCGCCGATGGGCTTCAGCGCCGGATCGTCCAGGCCGGCCCGGGCGAGCAGAACCTCGAAGGTGCAGCGATCTCCCTCATGGGTGAATTCGGCTTCGAACATGTCGAAGCGCAGCTCGCCCGGCTCCGGCTCGTAACCCTTCGGCTTGACAAACTTGAACTTCGCCTGGGTGTCGATGAAGTGCCGGATGAGCCAAGCGCTCGCGATGCGATCCACATGAACGCCTTCGCGCGTCACCCAGGTGGCATCCCTCACGTTCGTCAGCATGGAACAATTCGCCTCCGCTAAGGTTCCTGGGGCCGACTCGGGCACCGGCTCGGGTTCGCGCAACCTCGCCTCGAGTTCGGAGAGCAGGCCATCGACGGCCTCGCGCCCGTTCGCGCCGAAGAAGTCGATCGACACGATCTGGTCGCGTCGTGCCTTGAGGCGCCGCAATTGAGGCTGGCCAGGACCGCGTTGCTCGTCCGACGCAGGATTGACGAGCGGGCCTGCCAGCGCTCTTACCTCCTTGGCTAGCTCGTCGTAGTCCGCGTCCCGCGCTGTTCTGAACACTTCCCGCACCTCCCCGTCCGAGAGGCCTCCAACCAGGCGCGCCTCGCAGATCATCCCTTCCCCGCCGCCTTCCACGATTTCCTTCAGCAGCCATTCGAAGTCCTCGTAGGACTGCTCGTTCGCGGGCAGCGCATAGACGGCGTTCTTGATCCCGACGGCTCCCAGCGCCTGGAGGCGACGCCAAATCTTCACGCGGAAGTAGGACGGCTTTGGCGGCAGCTGGTGCGTGAGGAGTAACCATTCCTGAACAGGCAAAACGGTCCCCGCCGTGTGGCTCAGCGGCATATGTATCATGCTTCCTATTTTTTGCAACAGTTGCATCATTGAAAGTTTACGGTATGGTCGCGGTCACGTTTTTGGAACCGCGCCTCGCTGGATGAGGCCGCGCGGCCCGGCCTCAAGGGAGAGCTTCCATGAAATGGATTACCCGCGAACGCCCGGTCATCGATCGCATCGCCTGCCCTTGGCTTGTTGCCCGGTTCATCGACAAGGAAGCCGAGTTCCTGTTCGTGCCGCCGGGAGACGTGATCGAGACCGCCAAGCGGACCGGGGCGGCACCCTATGACGTGCCAGGAGTGGAACTCACTCATGTCGGCGAGGGCTGCAGCTTCGATGCCTTCGTGGAAAAGTATGGGTTGGCGAACGACCCCGCCATCGTCACCATCGCGGCGATCGTGCGAGGCGCCGATACTGACCGGCACGATCTCACGCCTGAATCAGCCGGTCTGCTCGCCATCTCGATGGGGCTGCGGGACTTGAGCCCCGACGATCACGAAGTGCTGCGGCATGGCTTCGTCATCTACGACGCGCTCTATGCCTGGGCTTCCATGCGCAAGGACGAGACGCATAGCTGGCCGCCGTCATCGAAGGCCGCCTGACGATGGCGTCGGTGGATGAGGCGCTCGCGGCAACCTGGATCGACCAGACCCGGCCGGCGCACGGCGTGAGCCTTCGCGGGGCCCTGCCGGTGTGGCTGCGCGTTGCGGCATTATCGTTCGGCGGTCCCGCCGGACAGATCGCCGTCATGCACCGCATCTTGGTCGACGAGAAGCGCTGGATCGGTGAGAACCGTTTCCTGCACGCGCTGAGCTATTGCATGTTGCTGCCCGGCCCGGAAGCGCAGCAGCTCGCGACCTACATTGGCTGGCTGATGCATCGCTGGCCGGGCGCCATCATGGCGGGAGGGCTGTTCGTCCTCCCGGGCATCGTGGTCCTGATGGCCCTGAGCTACATCTATGCCGCCTGGGGCAGCGTCCCGTTGGTCACCGCCTTGTTCTTCGGGCTGAAGGCGGCGGTCCTGGCGATCGTGTTGCAGGCCGTGCAACGGGTGGGAAGCCGGGCGCTCAAGAGCCGCCCCATGCTGGCGATCGCCGCCGCCGCCTTCGTTGCCATCTTCTTCTTCGCCGTTCCGTTCCCCATCATCATTCTGATCGCGGCCGCCATCGGCTTCCTGGGCGCCCGCACCGGTTCCACCGCGTTCCAGGTCGGCGGCCACGCCAGCGACGGCAAGAAGAGCCTTGAGGACAAGGACAGCCTGCTCGGCGGCGATCTGCCGGAGCACGCCCGGCCAACCGTTGCGCGGGCGCTGAGGGTTTCAGCCATCTGGCTGACGCTGTGGCTCGCGCCCGTGGCTGTTCTCTTAGCCACGCTCGGCCCCCACCATGTTTTCAGCGACATCGGGCTCTTTTTCTCCAAGATGGCCGTCGTCACGTTCGGCGGCGCCTACGCGGTGCTCGCCTATATGGCGCAGCAGGCGGTCGACACCTATGGCTGGCTCCGGCCGGGCGAGATGCTGGACGGCCTCGGCATGGCCGAGACCACGCCTGGCCCGTTGATCATGGTCGTCCAGTTCGTGGGCTTCATGGCGGCATTCCGCAACGCCGGCACACTCCATCCGATGATTGCCGGCGTGCTGGGAGGGCTGCTGGCCACTTGGTGCACCTTCGTCCCCTGCTTCCTGTGGATCGGGCTTGGAGCGCCGTTCATTGAGAAGATCAGGGACAACAAGCAGCTGAACGGTGCGCTCGCAGGGATCACGGCCGCGGTTGTCGGCGTGATCCTCAACCTTGCCGTCTGGTTCGCGCTGCACACGGTCTTCAATTCCATGCGGCACGTGAACGGCTCCGGCTTCTCCTTCGATGCCCCCGTTCCCGCGACCGTCGATTGGTGGGCACTCGTGCTGTCGGCGACGGCCATTATCGCAATCTTCCGTTTCAAAGCCGGCATGATCCAGACCCTGGCCGCGTGCTCCGCATTAGGGGTGGGTCTCTATTTCACGGGGGCGATCACGTGAAAACCGCGACCTCAGCCCGGATACTGCGCACTGTCGGCAAGCGACGCACGCGTGCTCCTAAAGGCCGGACTGGTCGCGTTCTTTCCCGTGTAACCCCGTCGAATCCACACAGGCCATTAGCGACCGACACCGGGAACAGGCAACATGGGTGAAGCCTCAACCTATATTCCAAGGAACGGTGTGAATCGCTGGCTGGAAAGTCGCCTGCCAATTCTTGGCCTTGTACATTCGTCGTTCGTCATTTTTCCGAACCCGCGAAACCTGAATTATTTTTGGACGTTCGGTGGCATTCTAGCCTTTATGTTGGGAGCCCAGATCGTGACGGGGGTGGCGCTGTCGATGCACTATACTCCAGAAGCCACGATGGCCTTTGCTTCCGTCGAGCATATCATGCGCGACGTCAATTACGGATGGCTTTTCCGCTATGCTCATTCGAGCGGCGCATCCTTGTTCTTCGTCGCGGTTTACATCCATATTGCACGAGGGCTGTACTACGGATCCTATAAGGCGCCTCGCGAGGTGCTTTGGATCCTGGGCATTATCATCTTGCTCCTGATGATGGCCGCCGCCTTTATGGGCTACGTGCTGCCCTGGGGTCAAATGAGCTTCTGGGGCGCCAAGGTTATCACAAGCCTGTTCTCGGCCATTCCGCTGATCGGCGATTCGGTCACAGTCTGGCTGTGGGGCGGCTACTCGGTCGACAACGCCACGCTTAATCGCTTCTATTCATTGCACTACCTGCTGCCGTTTATGATCCTTGGTGTGGTCATGCTTCATATCTGGGCGTTGCACGTGCCTGGATCGAATAACCCGATCGGCATGGAAGTGAAGAGCCGCAAGGATACCCTGCCTTTCCATCCTTATTTTACGATTAAGGACGGGTTGTCTTTAGCTTGTTTCCTGATCGTCTATGCCTATTTCATCTTCTTCGTGCCAAACTACCTGCTAGCGGCAGACAATTACATTCCAGCCAATCCGCTCGTCACGCCGGCCCACATCGTGCCGGAATGGTATTTCCTGCCCTACTACGCCATGCTGCGCGCCGTGCCCAGCAAGCTTGGCGGTGTCTGCGCGCTGTTCGGCT
>JAABUP010006727.1_pt1 | contig 16068 bp, 17 predicted proteins | sample 5559201 | NCBI WGS metagenome assembly JAABUP01 (sample SAMN10711887, study PRJNA513373) | rock metagenome | isolation source: Antarctica rocks | place: Antarctica
AGTTCAGTCAAACCCGCGATGCTTGCTCACAAATGTGCCTGCTCAAGTTACACAAACTCTTCTTGTCTGCTTGTGCAGCTGATCCAAGCCATCCTGTTGGAGTATAGACACATAGAGACCTTCTTGGAGTCCTCAGCCAAGAAGCAGCAGTCAATTCCAGACATCTTCTACTATGCTGTCAAGTCTGTTGTGCATCCAGCAGAGCCTCTGGTAGAGTTCACCACCGGCCAGCTGAAGCCATTGTGCGTGAAAGCACTGAAGCGTATCTTCCTGCTGTGTGATATCAATGCGGTAGGCATCTTGTCCACTTGTCTAAACACACCACTGCATGCACATGCAGACGCATCACAGCTTTATGCCGCCACGGATTGAAAATGGGCCGCCTTTGACAGTCTTGGGTGCGTCAAGTATATAAAGAATGTAAATGGCCCATTTTAAATCCGCAGCGGCGTAATGCAACTGCAGGATGGTGCATTGAATGATGAGGAGCTGAACAGATTTCAGATCAAGTGCTTTCATGCCCCGCTGCAACCCACAGAGCTGGCAGGTGTCAAGGAAGTCGTTGGAGAGCGCCTGCCAGGAGTAAGCACATCACTCTCTCGTGCCTTTGGTCAATGAGTATTGTTCTTTGAGACCTCTGTACCTCATGTGAAACACTTCACCATGTAAATGTAGTGACAATGTATATGCAGATAGTTGTTTTTTGTTGTGTCCTGTATACTGCACCTTGATTTGTGCCCATCTGCTTTGCAAGACATCAAGCGCCCAGAAGCCCTCTCTCCCCCTGTGTCTTCTGACCTCTTGCAGGGCAATCTGGCAGACAGCTGACGCAGCAATTCCAATGCCACCCTGTTGCCACACTCGCAAGTCATGAGATAAACGTGTCAGCTGAAGTGACCCCTGCTTCTGCCAAATCAGCAAGTCTTCAATCTCTCTTCACGCACCTGTCATGCAACACGCCTTGAAGGGCCGTTTTTGCAGGGCTTGAATGATGATGGGCTGACTCTGAAGGGCTTCCTGTTTCTGCATGCCCTCTTCATTGAAAAGGCGCGCACAGAGACAGTGTGGACAGTGCTGCGCTCATTTGGCTACAGCGATGAGCTGCTTATTGAGCAGAAACTGCTGGACAGCGTCGATTTCAGCCATCAGCCTGACCAGGTGCACATACTACCACAGGTTCTTGTGGATGTTGTACTGTTCATAGAGCACAACTAGATAGTACGGTTGCATTGCAACTGCGTGCAGCCTTTCTGCCAAGCCTGTGTCAGGTTCATGCCCATCTTGCATGGGTGGCCAAGTCTGCATCAATTGCTCATTCAAGACAGGCATGTTCAAGCATTGGCAATCTGGCTGTGTCCAATTAGAGGCATAGCAGGTTGACAGTGCGTTCAAGAGTCTCATGTGATGTATGTGCACTCTGACACAAAAATGTCATGTTTCGGTTCCGCAAGATCCCTGCTCCTCACATGCAATCATGCATGACAACGCCATCACTACATCTGGGCACACTTGGCCCGGCTGTCGTCTTTAGTTTCTGAAGCATGACTTGTGAGCTGACAGGGCTGAGGCACCATCAACAAGAATTGATGCCAAGTTCTTAGCATTTGTCATTGATTGCTGTCACAACGTGGTCTGTCACAAGCTGGTCTGTTACCGGCTGGTCGGTGTGTCTTGCTTCACAGTATAAAGCTGAGCTCTGGTGGGAAGCAGCATCTATGGCGCTGGCTTGCAAACCAGTTGCGCACATGTTCAGATCTCTGTTGTGACCTGTCCTGCTGACACATTGTCCATGCTGTTGCAGAGCTAGGTTCTGATGGCCAGCGTTTGTAGCAATAGAATATATAAAACCTTGGCATGAGTTCAAACAGATGTTCTGATGTCAACTGTCCTGTTGAGGGCATGCATGTGCTGATGCAGAGCATGAAGTTCAGTCAGTCTGTGAGCAGGCACTGCAGCATCTGCTTGCCATCAAGTCTGAAGTTCATGCTTTGCATCAGCACATGCATGCCTCACTGCACCTCTGGAAGCTTTCATGCTGCCAGCTGTCCTGCCAACACAGTGTGTATGCTGACACAGGGCACCAGCTTTAGCTCTGATGCCAAGCAGTTCCTACGGCACCTGTTCAGAGCCTGACTGCAAGATCAAGACAACTTCTCTGCTGTCAGGTGTCCAGCTAAGAGTGTGTGCTGACGCAGAGTGTGGAGCTGAGCTCTGATGGCAAGCGGCTGCTGCGCCGCCTGTTCACCAGCTTTGATGTGAACGAGGATGGGCTGCTGTCGGACGCTGAGCAGACCGAGATGTTTTCTGCGTCGCCCAGCAGGTCAGCAAACGCACTGGCCTTCTTCTGGACTCATGTGATTTGCCTCTCGTACTGAGACAGCTGTGACCTGAGCTTGGTTGATAGTGTATCTGCCCCAATCAGCAGCAAATTATACTTACGGCGGGAAATAGGATGCTGTTGAGTGCATCTCATTTGGGATCACCACTCATGATCTTGCACATTTTTTTGTTGCAAACGGGAATCTTCAAAGCTACCTGTGTTGTCATTGCCACAATCTGCTAGAAGTGGTCCACGATGTGTGGCCCAAACACCAAGCTTTTTCAGACTGGCAAATGCAGATGGTCTTATGAACCCATCATGGTTTATTTCCTGTCTGGAGGGACGCCCTTGTGTATTGATCCATAATCAATATGTTTCCTCGCTGTTCTTGACACCTTATCTTTGACAGTAATGCCACATTTCTAAACAACACCTTGGCCCATGCACACCTGGGATGCCACTCATCATTTGCTTGTTGCTGTACTGCATGCTGGAACTCCTGTCATAGTGTGAAGTTTCAGGGCATTGCGGCTTACGTAAAATGCGCAGACCTGTGACGCTAATTGGACACAGCATTCTGCAGTTGGCACATGTGACATGTCACATGCTGCATGTGGGTGTCTGGGTGAGACTGACTCCAGTCCTGCTGCAGTCCCTTTGAAGGCGCCAACCTGAAGGGCATCATGGTGCAGTCCTCAGACCAGGGCCTTACCCAGAAGGGCTTTGCCTCGTGCTGGGCCTACCTGACCATTGTCGACCCCAGCAAGGCCCTGGAGCACATGATGTACTTGGGTCTGCCCATGGACCCTGCATTCATGCAGCGCCAGTTTGCCATCAGCAAAACGAGGCAGCAGGAGCGGCGAAGAGGCAAGGACTTCCAAGGCAGAGCGCTGTTCCAGGTCAGCTTGGCCTCCACATGTGTGACTTATTGCTTGGGCATGTTGCCGTGTTCTTTCGGTGTTATGTTGCAGTGGCGGTGGGACGTCATTGCTGAAGATGTCAACAACAATATCAAGCAGTCAAGCAACAGCACATGCACACATCTTGGGATCTGCTGGCGACATAGTTGTCCAAATAACACACAGGCATGACAGCACTGACCATGTGCGCTGGTGCAGTATTTTGCGTCTGGTGCAGCTAACCCTGGCAAGATATTGTTTTGAACAACACATAGGAGCAGGCATGAAAGCACTGAATGCGCATGCTGTTGCAGTGTTTTGTGTTTGGCGCTGCCGATGCCGGCAAGAGCTCCCTGCTGCAAGGCCTGGTCAGAAAGCACGGGCAGCCAGGCAGCGGCAAGAGTGAGCCTAAAGAAGAGGAAGGAAACGCTGGGCAGGCCCCTGCAGCCAACATTGCTGTGAATGAGATTCCTGTCGCACGCGGCAACAGGCAGCGCGAAGGTCCGACACAAGCCCCCCCTGTCTGGCAACCAGCGGCTCATGCTGATGCTGCTGCAATTTCTTTGATTCATTCCCCACATATCCGTTTAATTGTACAATTTGTTTAGACTCTCGGGTTTCCTGGCGTTTGCAAAACTCATCACTGAAGCAACCACACAGTCACCTGTGCATGCGTATAGCAAGGTCATGCAAGGCTTGATATGTGCGGTCCTTGTCAGCAAGGCCTGCATAACGGTATTGCTGGTCAGCGTCGATGGTAGCTGGCAGATGGCATCAATGTCAGCTACAGCGTGGCTGCATAGTGTGAATTTGGGCATTGCATGTTGTCCGGCTATAAACGGCGTCGCAACACACACACAGCAGGGTTTGCTATGATACAAGCTGCAGCTTTGGTGTGACATCTCTGCTTCTCTTTTGCCCTTTGTTTGGCAAGTTGCAGCTTTGAAGCTTGTCATAGCATGGACAGGTACGATAGTGTCTGCCAGTTGCATGTTGCCAGTCTCAATGTCATGACAGCTGCATTCCAGCACAGCAGCTGCTTGTTGAGCTTGCAATGCTGCAGTCCTGATTGTGGCTGCTGCATTGTCTGCGGCCATGTTTCTGCTTTAGCCTTGGTTATGGTGCACAATGTGCAACAGGTGTACATGGATCAGAAGCTGTATATGCACCCAGGGGCTTTTCTGATCGGCTTGTCTAGCGCTGCCCTTGTCCCTTGCTCAATGTGTGAGCCTGTTTGTGCTGCTGCAGTCACAACTACATAGCGCTGTGCAAGGTGCAAGAAGCACAAACACGGAATCCAGAGCAAAGTACACACAAGCCTTGCTGGATCCTAGTTTGGCTGTCTTGTCCTTGCAGCTCTCGATTGCTGATGTCAAATGCTGCTGTTGCAGTCATGACGACGCTGGTGCTGCGCGAGATGCAAGAAGCACAGATACAATCCTTCGAGGAGGACCCACAAGCCCTGCAGGACGCATGTGATGTTGCTGCTTTTGTCTTTGATGGAAGCAACGTCGAGTCCTTCAAGGCTGCGCAAGACCTGCTGCTCAAGCTGGCTCGTTTGGCAGATGACACCATACCGTGTGTCCTCATAGCTGCAAAGGATGATCTGGGCATTTCTATGGTAATCTCAGCCCTTGGAACCCTCTGAACAGGCTTTGTTCTACCCTGACATCCACGCCCTGCATGTTGCATCATGTTGCTCATTGTGTTGTGTGTGTGTCACGATGATTACCACTCTGCTCCAAGCACCTTGATGGCATGTCAGATCTGGAAAGCGCAGTACAACACCTTTGTTCTTGATAGCTGCACAAGATGGTGTTTGATTGATCACCCTACCCTGTCTGGACACAGCAGAGATGCAGCACAAATGTCGTGGTTCTCTGCGTCGCGTATCCTTCATGTCTATTGCATGTTACTCTGCTTAATGTATACATTTCACATGACAATGCACTGTGTGTCCTGCTAGCTGCACAGGATATGCTTAGGGGCATCTTTTTGAAGGCCTGCGCATATCTAGCTCATCATGAGCCAGAAAGCATAAACATTATTAATCAGTGCATCGTTTTTGTGGAGGGCCTGCTTTTATCACGAAATGCCGGCGTCAAACACTTCGGCTACTATTGCTCCCTTCACTAATCCTTTACTGCTCAAGCAGGCTCAGTCACATTTCCCTGCAAGTATCTGAACCTAGTCTTCCCTCATGACAAAGGAAAGTCTGTCATGGCAGTGCGACTTTGGCATGACGTGGCACCAAGTGTACAACTGGGCAGCCAATCCTCTTTACACAAGTGCAGGACATACAAGATGAGTATGGCAGGGTGGCACAGGATCTGCGCATGCAAGTCCCCCTGCAGGTGTCTTTGCAGACAGATGACAGCAGCCCTGTCTACTCCACCCTGGTCACTGCAGCCCTGACACCCACCAAGTTCATACCTGAAACCCCCACACTCAGGGTAAGCAACCCACCCTCCCCTGGCGTTCATTGCAACTTTATTGCGTTCAATCGTTTGCATTCATATGTCTGTGCATGTGCTTGTTGCAGTTGCACATGTACAAGCTTCTCAGTCATGAAACATGACATCGTATCAAACATCATTGTATTATGACTATAGGCAAAACGGAGGTCAGAGCAGGCCAGCCGCCGCACAGCCAGCTTTGTAGCTATCAGTGCCCTTGTGGTGGCTGGCGTGTATGCTACATATCGATGGAGCAACTATTCTGCGTCTGTCACTGAAACCAGTAGGAGCAGTGGCTCCAAGGACACTGTGGCATTGGGAGACAGGAATCAGACAAAAGGGGGTGCTTCTGATGTACGCAGAGACGTACAGGCATATGTAAAGGGGCTTTTTAATGGTTGGTCACGCTCTTGACGGACAGATGCATGAGCATACATACCTTGAGACATGCTGTGAGACATGCTTAGTGGGACACCTTTGTATTGTGTGGAGTGGTATCAAATTAGTGGTGACTGATATCGGCCTGTGCTTGTACTAAGAACACATGTCCAGTCTAAGCCTCGACTATTGAGTTAGGGCAGATGTCATCGTGGTTTATGTAAAGTCAAAGTACGTTACTCTCCAGCACATTCAGGCCGCGCATATGTATAGTGTGCAATTTTTGTATCACAAAAACAGGTTCTGTGCTTGCCAGCTTGCAGCAACTGTGTCTGAGAATCGCCATGGACTGGACACTTCAATCAGCTTATCAACGTACCAGTGATTTGCAGCGCTCTATGTTACACACATCTTGCAGAACGACAACATTTAAATCGCACCTGACCTCGCAGCAGGGAGTATAGCTGTGGCATAATGTGGTGCATACACATGTTTGACTCAAGGGGTCAAGTCCTAGGCTTGACGCTCCCTGGAGCTCTCAAAATGCGTTCGATTTAACTTCGAACGACTAAGGCCCTCACGTCGTCTGTGTGGCAACTATTGCAAAGGAGAGCCAGTCAACTGCCATTCATGTCCGCAGCGCAAGCACGTCAACTACACAACACTTCAGCAACTGTGAGCGCTTGGCTTGATAGCACTGTCTCAGAACAAGCGATTTACAACGCAATGACCTCCAAACTCAAAAGGGCTGCAACTGCTTACTGGAAGCCAGCGCGCTGGTCTTAAGTTGACCCTACAATCTGAAAAGATACTGATTGTGCTGGCAAAGCATTGGGGTCCTGAATAATCGCTTATGCGTGACTTCCTGAATGGCACACGATCATCACTATAACAAGCAGGTTACAATCTGTAAGCTGACCAGGGCAATTCACCAGAGCAGCTATGGTGTGTAACATAAAATGTTTGCACAACTATACAACACAACTTGAAACAAAACAGATGCTGTTAGTCTGGTAAGAGGTATTCAGTCAAATATTGAATCTCCAGCACTTTCAGAGGGACCAGAGTCTAGCCCAGGAATCAGCGATTTGTCAGCAGACCCAGATTGTTCCCCGCCCCCACTTGTTCGGTACGGAAATGCTTGTATTGTGTTATCAATCACTGGTCTTGCCAATAGTAGAATGGCAGCAACACCAGCTGAGACGAATAGGAAGAATCCAACCTGCAGCATCAAGTATACAGGGCGTTTCGGCCTGACTTCAAATATTGCAGCAAACCATACACCTGGTACAGACCAATTGTGACCTCCGATAGAACATGCCATGGATCTGAGAACAAGTGCCCAAAGAAGAGTTGCGCTGCAAAGGTGTCGTCTGCAGTCATATACAATCACAGACACTGGCTGGCTCAGCTGGTGGCTACCTTGAAAACAATGCCAACTGCTTCACTTTCCAGAAACCCTGCTGGCGAATCCACATCAAAGCCTCCGACTATGTCCTTTTCCTTTTCATCTTGCTGTTGCGCTCTGCAGACCAGCTGCCTGGCTGTCCTTTGGCCTCTGCAGCTTGATCTGGGCTCGGCTGATGTTGCTATTGGTGTGGTGCTGTGCGTCGCGACCTGTTCTCGGATTCTATGGTGTGCCGACAGAGATACCTTGGCATTGCAGGAGCGTTGCCGGCTGTGTGTGTCCACGGGGCACGCGCTGCACGACTTGAAGGCTCTGCTAGACTGCGGTGAACACAGACAAAGCGTGCTCGTCATCTGCTGTGGCAGCTGCGGGCAAATGGCTGCCAGCTTCTGTTGGTACACTTGCTGTTTGAGACAGGGGCTGGGAATGGATGTATCAAGCAAAGCCTGGTCGGTGTAATGGTGGGTAGGTCAACCGGTCAACCTAGCTAGTCTACAGTCAAGCCAGGATATGAAACGGTTACTCACAACCCGAAGTGTTGGGCAAAACAATCAGCGAAGCCTAGCGATCAACACAAACTGATTCTGGCAATCAAACACCGCGATTCTGTTACTCAAAACTGAAGCGTAGCGACTACCAGCATGACGACTGCCACCTATCCCAGTGGCTTACAGCACTGTCGTTGCGGCAATGCTCGCGTGGTCCCGCCAGTCTTGACCTGTGCACTGTCGATGCATAGTGCTGCAAAGCGCAATCAGTTTTATCAGGTATGTGCGCCTGCACTTTTACTGCCGCTGCTTCTTTTCATTTCGTGGGTTAGTGGACGTCACACTCAGTATGCATGCCTGCTGCAGATTGCAAGCACTCAGCAGAACAAGCATGCCACACAATGTGGACACCAGCAGACTCCGCGACAGCCTGTCGTTCAATGTCAGGCAAACGGTGCAACAACCACGTCATCACTGATAGACACTCAAGCACCCAAGCGCAGGTGTGACAACCAACGCACACTGCAGTGCTCCTTTTGAAAACAAGAAGTGCTCTACCAATTTGCATGTCAGTGTTGCTGCAGAGTTATGTTTCTGTGTCGAGGCGTACCGGTCTAAGTGTGCACAAGATAACATAGCTCATCTTGTATACAGAAGGCTGATCATCATGAGGCATGCTGACAGCATAGAGCGCACTGATCCACAGACACGAGATCATGAGAGGTCCATCACAGACATGGGACGCAAAGCAGCCCAGCAGGTAACACTTTCGGCAGTCAAGGTCATCAGATCACTTATTGCATTGCAGCATGGTGTAGTGTCATGTTTATGCATGTGTGCTATGTCATGTCAGGGATCCAGCATCTGCATTTGTAACTGTGCCGACATGCTTGCATGTGGTTTGCAAGCCTATCCACTCTAGCGGTATTCTATCTCAAGGTGTGTCTGCGCCTACATGCAGCAAAGCTGCTCTCACAAGAGATAAACCAACAACTTTTTTGCATCTGGCAGCTACCGAAATGGCAGGTGCTTGCTGCCATAGACTGCAACATGAGCAGCACGTTGTGCACTCCATCAGCTGCATTTGCCTGCAACGCTTCATTTCACGTCTTGAGCCATGGAATGCAGAATCGCACCGCAGTGGCAGCTACTCAGGACTGCATGTAACTGACCCAATCAAAAGACATGTGGTGAATGAGTGACAGAATGACTGAATGAACACAGCCGCCCAAAGCTGGGCTTACATGTTACGGCATTGATGCAGACAGCGCAGATGTTGCATGAGAAAGGCTGGCTGCCAGAGGTAGTCATGAGCAGCAATAGCGAGCGAACAAGGCAGACTTTAGAAGCAATGCGAGAAGCTGTAGATGCTTTTAGGTACAGAGTGTCCTTGCGGCAGTCTGAATGGGAACTGCCTGAAGAGCAGCACCGACATAAGCATCAATGCTGCTATGCAACTCTGACACCATTTGGCCTGTGCAAAAGGAGCATTACTGCACACACTGCAATGCAAATTATGTGTTGTTTGCTTGTGAAAGCAGAACAAGCTGCAAGCATGCAAGTCATCCACTTGCATGCACACAAGCTTATGTTGCAGGACTTACTGCTCCTGGCCCCTCTTGCCATGCTGTGCCTGTCATGCAAGGCCTGCTATAATGTGCCTTTCCTGCTAGGCCTGCTATAATGTGCCTTTCCTGCTGGGCCTGCTATGCTATGATTTGAAGGCACATGATTTTCCCAACAAGCTCCAATTGATTTCTTGCAGGCATGCAGAAACCCACTTCAGAGGCAGTCTGTACACCATAGCAGCTCTAGATGGTATGACTAGGAAGCACCTCCAGAATGTGATAGTGGATGCCTGCCGGCAGTCCATGCATGACTGCGTTCTGTGCCTAGGACACAACAAGGGCTGGGAAGAGGCTGCAACAAGCTTTGCGGTGAGTTATGCAATGAATGACATGACCAGGCAAGTGCAAAAACCTTGTGCAATGATAAGTCAAGCATTCTGGGCTGCAATTGGAAGACTGACAGCATTGCGCCTGCTGCTCTCCTCACTGCCTAATAGTGCCGCCAAACATCATGAGGTTCACAGCAAGTCTCCCATGCACATGTATGCCCTGTGAGAAGTCAAGATGCATCATCATATGCAGCTTGCACACAGAGTACTGGATGCAGATAGTCTGTGGCACCAACGGCAGCTTATGCATAGAGCTGGTGTTGGTACGCTGCACTCTTGCAAGCTTCTGTAGCAGCCTTGAGGGCTGAATGGCAATGCGTTGCCATTTGATTGGCTTGTTTTGTATGCAGGGTTACCCAGTCAGACTAGAAACAGCAAATGCAGCACTTCTAGAAGGGTCTGGAGAAACATGGGCAGATGCTTTTGCCAATGACTCACATTGGAAACTTGTAGGCATACTTGTACCCTAGTACACTGATACACTGCATTCTGCTGATACAGCTATGTTGAGTGCTGACACCTAGGTAGGGCAACTTTTTGGCAGGGATAGTGCTTTTCCAGCACTGTTAGCGTCTTGATTATACGTCATACCCAGGACAGCTCAAGGCCTTGGGAAAGGTGACCTGCATCCCATTTGGCAATGACTCATGACTGTCAAGGCAGATCAGCCTGCAAGGCTTTCTGCATCAAACCTTTGTGTTGCCAGTGTGATCTGTTCAGGGATTATTACGCAACAAAGCAGTGTCATGGCCTAGAATATTGCTAAGTTTGCAAAAGATAACTCAATTGCGTTCAGGCAGTGTCTATACATGAGGCTATCTATTTGCTGGTCCCCATGAGAGCCAGTGTATGTCAGGACACGAGCTGAAGGCTGTGATCATATCCGGTCCTGTGTGGCTGTCCCAGATCACCCTGTTGTAAATGCATGCCAAACCGAAGCCCGCTACACTGGCCTTCTGCTCCTCTCTGCCCAGGTCTCTGACAGCATTGCCAACTCCAGCGCCTTTGCGTGCGTGATAAAAGCCAAACAATTCGGACACCAAGACAAGCAAACGTGCCTGCTATAGCTCTCCAATTTAATGAGTCATGGCTTGACAGACAGTACTGAGGACAACGTCGACGAGACAGTGATTGTACGAAGAACCCGCACGTGATAGATAATCATGGAAATTTGGGATCATCCGTGCAAAAATCTCGCGTCTGTTGACCTTGGCTTGGTCTATTGACGCCGAGAGCGAGGTGGCTTTAGCAGAAAACTCCTGCTGGTCTAGTTTGAGTCTTGTTGTACCACCGGAGACTGTTGTACGCAATCTGCGCAGCTTTCGCGGCGCCAGAAGGTTGACGTGGTTTCACGAGATCTATACGGTCATGTCCACCTCAGCACTTCCTGTCTCAGGAGACTGCGTTGTGGCACCGAACTGCATCGGTCTCTCCACAGATTTCTGCAACACATGTGAGCAGATGCGCCGCTGCAGTGCTTCTTTGGTTGACCAAACCCTCCTGGTGTGCAAAGAAGAGCTGCCCACCGTTTCGTGGCGTCTGCAGGTCCCAGCATGCACGAGACATGCGGTTCCTTCTGTGAAGAGGAGGCGGACTTTTTGAGCGAGCTGCTTGTGAAACAGGTTTGCAGCTCACCCGCCTGCTGTTGCTCGATTCTGTACGTCGCAGCACGCGTGTCCGTAGGCAAGCTTGTTGACCTTGCAGGAAGCCGCTGCGCAGCCAATACATTTGTTACCTGATGACGGGGCCGAAAGCTCCGGAACACAAGCTGCAACGTCTGACATATCTACCACGTAAATTCTCTGACTCTGGGCAGCGATTCAGCCATCCTTGATGTTGATCACTCTGCAGCCTGGTGTTATTAAGCAGTGCAAGCTTGGACATCAATACAGTAATTCCTTGCATTCAATGCCTGTTTGCCGCAGGTTTGGGGACTGGGAAGCAGATGGTGTGGTCCCAAACCTGACCTGCGCATCAAGCATGGTGAGCTGCAAGCTTGACTATGCAAGTCAGCAATCTAGCTCAGTGTCTGGCCCCAGGTTGCTTGCAATCCTCATGTTGAGTTCACATGTCTGCTGGGCTCATACAGCTAATTGGTCAGCTCACTGAAAGAGCAAGAGTGTGTATTTTGCTTGCAGATATCAAGCCTTCAAGTTCCTGTGAAGCCAACGTCGCTGATGCTGCAATTGGACTATGGTGACGTGATCAGGTGTGCAGTTGACGCCACAGATACTGCATGACAAGCTAGCAGGACATGTGAGCAGCTGGGAAGATGCTGTACACACCAAACAGGAGTACTCAGTTGTGTGGTGCAAGCTCTGTGAAATCAGCATTGTATCAGCTACACTGATTCAAGCTTGTTGACTATCTGTGGCAACAGTACACTGACAAGCAAGTTAAACCAGCTTCTCAGTCAACAATTGTGCTTTGCGCAAATGCAACCTCACATGTGCAGCACCGTCTCAAAACATACTGTTGCTCTTATGCAGTGCATGGGAAGAAATGGCAACTGACCAGAAGCACCCTATCAGTCAGCCCCTGCATCAGCACACTCACTCAGACCAGTTGATCACACTACATGCGCCATGTACGTACAGCATGCCACAGTCACCACTGTCGGCCCTAGACGCACTCCCCAACTTTACCCCCAGCTTTTCAGCGCCCCCCAGGATGTCAGGCAGATTAGCAAGCAGATCAGCTCCACTTAGTCACATGAGCGGACAGTGTCATTCCATGATGTCGGCTATGTCTGCACCCACCCTGGGGCCCCAGGCACCCTGCCTGCCGGTTCAGCAAGCTTGTGCAGCGCACACGGTTGCAGAAAAGACAGGTGATCTCCTGCTTAGTATCTCTGTATATGTGCTGATGCTATTCTATCTGATGCCACTGTATCAGTCAAGATGTACACTCCTATTCAGGGCAAGTTTATACAATGCATGCCTCTTGTGTGTCGACACACTGTTTGGACTTTTGTTTTGCACGATGCAAAGGTCCAGGCTGGAGGTTTACAATCAACAACATGTGTTTGGTATACTGGAATAGCACAGTCAACTTTAGACATTCAGCTGCCTGCCTGCCATATACAAGATCATGCAGGAGTCAATTGCTTGTTTTGTTTATTTGTTCACAAGGCTGTGCAGCTTTGTGTCTGGGGACTGACAATGCTTGCATGAGTGTGCAGCCAGTCTTGAGAGATACAGAGCAAAGAAGACCACAAGGCAGTCCGGTGGTAGCAAGATCCGGTACCAAATCCGAAAAACCAACGCAGACAACAGGCTGCGTTTCAAGGTGCCTCAGCTGAACCCAGTCAGTCCTGTGATCGATATAATGAAAGTTGCATCACATCTCCATGGCCCTGTGGCATAGCATGCATGCAGTCTGCGAGCATGTTTCGAGTGATAATCTTTTGCATTTGTGACAATTGGCAAACGTTGGCCATACATTGAGTTTCTTGTCGGTACAAACAACCACACTTTCTGTATTTGGCTGAATGTCTCATGCTCCAATGAACAGTAGTAATAAGCATTGTGTGTACCAGCAAATGCTGGGTGCGTGTGTTGTACAAGTCTTGTCTCCACGCCTGGCTGAACGTTCCATGCTCCATCTGCAGGGATGCTTTGTGAAGCCAAGTAAGCTGGCTGAGCTTCAGATGGAGGCGGCGCTGAACAGTGAGTGTCAGGATGCCAGCAGCCCAATGATCTCTGGTGGATCATCAGAATCCGTTTTCAACTGAGCAAAACCTTCCCGCCATCCGTTTGTTTGCAAGACGTACAGATCTGAGCGGGAGGCATCTGTCATAAGGATTTTGGCATGCTGATCCAAAGTCTTACAGAAATTGTGCCAGGGGTTCTCAAACTTTTCTTAAGGCCTGAAAATTGTCAAATTGTCTTAATTTTTCACAGTTCAGCGTCAAGCAAAGGCAGCTTGGAGTAAAGGTGAGAGTGTCAGAGTGTCTTTTCTTGAGAGCAGCATTTGACACTGGAACTGACCTTGCATGTGTTGAGCTATGTGCTTGTCACAGATTGGTTCACTGACTGAAACCATTTGGGATATGTGTTGTTGCCCGTAAGGTGGGGTGTGACATACAGATGCAAACAACCATTTTTGTTGATGTTGTGCTCATGTCTGCAGTGTATACTTCTAGTTGTACATGAGCGCAGCAAGTCCTTTCAGCCAATGCTCAATATATGCTTGAGCTTGATGTCAGCTGCTGGTGTATGTAGTAGCTGGCATTTACCAGAGTCTGCGATATCCCATTTTTGTCCTCGCTTGAGCATTGTCTGTTTCTGCTAATCTCTTTTTATTGGCATCACTTAGGTTGGGGGTCCCATCTGCATGCAGGAATGGCACCACAGGATGATTTTATAACTAGATGGCTGGCATCTCCAGCCATGCAATGTTGATAGGACGCACATTTTTTGCAGTGTGCTTCAAAGTGCGGTTCAGAATCGGATTTCTCGAATTGATTTCTACAATGAATGTTACACCCTGCTTCGTCATGCAGGCCATAGCATGTGTAAAGTCGCTGTAACAACCCGTCACTAAAAAGTACTGCATTCCAGTCAGCAGCTGAGTAAGCTGAAGGATGAGCATGATTCTCAGAATCCTGAGGAGGTTTATGAACCTTCGATGATTGTACATCAGTGACACAGATGCGCTGACGGCCTGTCAAGTGTTGGTCTATTGAATGACAGCACAAGGCCACAAATGCATAGTGTCATGACTACTGATCAGTACTGGATTGCATATTGCTGCTAAATAGCACAACTCGCTGAAAGAAGCTGTGTTTTGCGGCTTGGACATGTGGACTGCCAGATGCATTTCCATAGAGCGTGATGGCCGAAACTCAGGTCATGAACAGTCTTCATGAGCGTGTCCAAATTTGTCTGTATTGGATGCATAAGGCTGTAGACATCGATCTTGCAGAGCCCGCATGCCAACCCAACTGTAGTGACCAGGGTACCAAGAACCCCAGGCTGAAATGGATGAACAGCTGCATGAGGCTCTAGGTAAGGCAACGGCTCTGGAGCAGCTGCAGCAATTGCAAGTACATGTCAACTTGTCATAGTGGCTTTTGGTCGTACTTGAGCAGCAATGACAGATATTTGACTTCTGATTAAGCTTGGCTGCTGAAGTTATAGCCAACAATCATTAGATTTGAGCAAGGTGAGTAGCATGACCTTGTAGCTGAGATTCCTGCAGATGTGGAGAGGCAAGTTGGCATGCTAATTTCAGCACGTACACACTTTCGTACTTCATGCTTTATACCATGGTCTAGTAGGCATCAAGCTTTCAGCAAGCACTCAGTGACTCAATGATTGCCAGCCATGTCTATGACTTGGGCTTCTGCTACTGCTTCTGTGCATCACCAACATGGAGTGCATTTTTGTATTGTGCTGGACCTCAACCTGTCCTCAAGTTTGCTGACTTCAGTGCATGTAGAGCTTGAAATGCACAAAGCAATCAAGGCAGCCTCTCAGTCGCTGAGCATTGGCTGGTTCAAGGGTTGGCTGTTGACTTGATGCAAACTCTGGTTGAATGGGACATGGCATTTGGAGAGTGCTTGCAGCCTCTCAGCCTTGTCTGTGACTTGAGAAGTTGGTATTGACTTGGGTGCTTTGGTTCCCTCCTGCTTGCAGTTACCGCTGGGCTTTGTGTCCTCTCTCCCGTGAGCTCTCTGTGCAAACAGCTCACAAGGGAAAGTACTAGGGTAGCCTCATGCTTCGAAAGCACCCGCGTTTTGCAGAATGCGCTCTGTCTGGACTGCGCAACACATTTCAAGGTACTAGCCAAGATCGACGGCGCTCGGGATGTTTGCTGTGACCTTAATGCGCGCGGAAGGTGATGTACATATCTTTCTAGCACATATTGTATCAACTAGGCCATCAGAAGGAACGTGTCTATGCATAGCATACCCGACGATAATCCACAAGTCTGGACACATGTTACATGTTACATATGTCTATGCAGTTGTGGAACAGGTGGAGAGCTACAAGTATTTGGGGTTTGTCGTCCATGCCACTAAGAAACTGACCTTTGGGACAGATGCTCTGGTGGCTACGGCAAAAAAGGCTCTGTTTGCTATGAGACGGCAATGTGCACTTCTGGGCATACGAGATCCAGCTCTGCAGTGCAAGCTATTTGATACTCTGGTGTTACCCA
>JAABUP010006728.1_pt1 | contig 16067 bp, 21 predicted proteins | sample 5559201 | NCBI WGS metagenome assembly JAABUP01 (sample SAMN10711887, study PRJNA513373) | rock metagenome | isolation source: Antarctica rocks | place: Antarctica
CAGTTCCAGATTGCAATCCTAACACACAGCGCCAGATTGCAAAAGACAGCTGACAGGGCCTACATCAAAAATTTTCATGATTCCATTTTCATAATTCCATTTTCACCAAGATGACAGCTGAAAGGCTTTACCGGTTTGGTGTCCAAAGCTGCGACAGCTGAGATCATGAGGATCCAGTAATAGTTGGCAACCACCACACGGCATACAAAGAACTGAGCAACAAAAGCCATGCCTGCAACACAAAGAGCGCTGAGACTACACACGCCATGTGATTACTGCAGTGCTGTGTTGGCATGGATCATGTGTATGTAAGTAATTGCACTGAGCAGACTGCCAAATTGCATTCCTTGCATGCACAACAACAATGAGGTGTTGCTCTGGGTGTCACAGCTCAAGTGCACCGCAAAGAACTTGCACAGCATCATGGGTTTTTTTGTCGCAATGGGTTGTCTTGTTTTGTGTTTGTTCTGCTTATTCTGTTGTTGACAGTGCTAAATAATCATTGTTTGGCAGAAACAACTGAAAGTCATCCTGCAGTATCACAAGCATGCAGAACAGTCATCCTACCGTGTCAAGGTGCACAAGCAAGTTTTCAAGGTTCAGGGTGTCATTTACAATCCAGGAGGTCTCACCGGTGGCAGTGTAGCTGGGGGTCCCTTCTCGGCCCATCAGCTTCAAGCAGCCCATGAGATGTAGCAAGGGCGTGGTGCCCTCAAAGAACACCTGAATGGCTGTCCCAAACAGGGCCATCTTGTTGAAATAGAGCCCAAAGCAACAGCATGTGAGCCCCAAGCAGTGGTGCAGTAGAAAGGCCACTGTCCCAACAGCCTCGTAGAACATGAGCGTGAAGAGGGTGTCGTAGAGGAGGTAACCGTACATGATGCTGCCCCAGAAGAAATGACCATCTGAATGCATCACATCCAATGGTGAGTGGTAATAGCTGATTGGTCGGTTAATTGATTGATTGACACCAATCTATAAAATGGTTGACACCAGTTACAAATTGGTAAAATCGTCCATTGAGTGATTTTGTCTGTCATTCCAGTCTACTGGTCAAATGGCCCCAACAACCATCAAAATCAAATGAACATGTGAACTTTCTGTGGAAGTGCTGATGGCTCACTGTGACTTAGCAGCGCAGCTTGACGGTTAAGTCCTAATTGAAACTGTGGAGCGATGTGCTGCATGCCTTATGCAGGCATCATCATCAGGCAAATACTATGAAAGCTTGTGCCAGCAACATGTAAGATGCATACATCAGCTACATATCTCGGATATGGTGTGTGAGCCAACTGACCTGTAACTCCAAACAGTGGATCTGCATTGAGGACTGGATCACTCAGATTGCTCACCTGTCCAGCTACCAGAATTGTTGCCTGCAGACATGCAATCATTCATTTGTTTGTGCATTATACATGAATCCTCCCACACAGTTGGGTGCATAAGGGACTGCTGCCTGCAGACGTGCAAGTCCCCTCTGTGGAAACAGTATGAAGTCAAACCCTAAGCCCTGATGTGAGCACAGCAAGCCCACAGAATAACACTCCAGAGAACCATTCAGCCTGATCACACAAATAAATTGACAGATTGATTGAACGAGTGGGTCAGAGCGGCTGATTGGAAACAACCGGACATGAGCAGGACAGCTGCATGCTGACGACAAAACTTTCAGAGCTGCACATGCACTGTCAAGACGCGTCTCTTGCCGGTGTGACATTGTCAGATCTTGAGACCAGTCAGATGTATCTAGGTCAAACGAATTGTCCATAACAATGACAGGGCAGGACTAGATGCTGCGCCAGCTTAGCAAATTGGCACAAAGCCCACCTGTACAGCAGCACGGCGCACAACGTGTTTACTGCAAGGCAACAAATAGATGCGACACATGCTAGACATGAACAACTTACATGGGTTGCAGATGCAATGCGGTTGCACCAAGCCAGCTTGTGCTTGTACTTCAGCTTGCTATAGCCATGCCATACGATGGAGGTGGTCACATGGGCCCACAGAGTAACTAGAACCCTGCATCAGAAATGCAGCTGTGTCAGCATGAGAGTTTATGCTGCACGTTGCATCAAGTTGCATGCAAGCTGTGTACACTGTTGAATGTGATCTATGCATGTGTGCTCGAAGATGATTGCTGTTGTCAGCAATGTATTAGAAGCACCGAGTCTACACGACAGCTCCTTCTCGACAGAAGTTGTGATACCATAGCAAGGGCTGGTAACAAAACATCAAGACTGTTTTGTGAAACATAGAGGTACTGCTTGCAACAGTACTACTAATATGAGAAGAGGCAGACGTACCATGAACAACAAGAGAGCGCAGCCACACTGTGTGTAGAAGCCACAGGAAATGAGCAGGAGGCCATCTTAGACTACTTTGTGTGGTCAGCGTGCTGGGTGTGCCGTAACAAGGCCTGCAAAGCAGGAACAGGACAGAGATTGCTATCCCAAGTGTCACAGAAGCAAGCTCAGCTCCACTCAGATAGCTTCTGCACATAAAATTGTGGTGACCGCAAGATGATGTCGTTTGCTGGGGCACCCTGGCCCATCAACGCCAGTAATAAGAGACGGTGCGGTTCTATTGTCTCACCGAGTACGTTCGCAGCTAGTTGGGGACTTCAGCTTAGCCTCGGGAACTGGACTCGTGCAAGGCCAGTCCTTAGATAACAGACCGCAATGGTCGTCACCCGTGTATGCAGCCGACCAGCGGCTACAGCCGCTGGGAGCAGGTTCAGTGAGGAACTACGGACTTCTACCTAGTCGGCAACGAAAGTCCACGACTTTCTGCAGGCCAAGCAACGAACCCATCCGCGTACTTTTTGGATCTGCACAGGAGCTGAAGCTGCCAACAGGAGTTCTAGACGAGGACATGCGCAATGCCAAGGCGCAAAGTCTGGGCTGTCGCATGTGCGTGCCGCATCGTGCGTATGTGCGTGCCGGATTGTGTGCGGGGTGTGTGTGTGTATTCACATGCGCGTACGAAATAGCGTGGTCGAGCATGTCCAGTCTCCTCAAAGATCATGATAGCAACATGCACTGAAGCAGATTGCATCTGTGCCACAAACGGGCATGGCGAGTGCACCCATGGTGATAGGTTAGGCCCTGGTACGTGGTTCTTTAGATGAAAGATGTTGTAGGGGAAACCCCAAGTTGCGCATTAGATGCCCGTTGAAAATAATTTCAATATTGTAGTAGGGTACCCTGTTGCCAAAGATTTCAAGCTTCAGTGCAGTGAACGTCAGCCGATTGACATACCGCAGTACGTCGAACGTCAGACAGAATATTTGTGAATGCAACTTATTGTACGTGATGTTGATGCAACCACCTGTTCGAATCACCCTCTGTCTATATGTAAATAAGGGCAAAATGTATGTAGCACGTCCTGAATGCAAACTTGGGTGGTGTTCAAGTCATGGTCAAGTTCCAAAAGTACACATTTGCACACTGTTATGCTGTTGGTGTGTTGCCACCACACTTTACAAATGCCGCCTAAACTTATCAAACAAAAACTTAACATGTAGTTAAAGCGCAAGTAGACTGTCATAGCATAATTTGATCTGAAATAGCATGATCAGAGCTGCCCTGATCTGTAAACTCTACACATGCAACATGAGATTGGAGTGCAGCATCGCCCTGCAAAACCATCACAACATCAAGAAACAGCATTGGATGCACAGGTGATGATCGATAAAACACATTGTCAAGTGACTCAGCTGTATTGAAACCCTGTTGTGTCCAGCGCCATCATTGATATTGTTGCTCATGCAGCAGGCTGCAATCTGTGGTTACAACTGTGCTTTGCGTTTCTTTTCAAGCTCTTCATACTGTCGTTTTTGAGAGCACTCGTGAAGAGCTAGCTCTGAATACAGCCAAAACATGGCAAAGGCGGGCGAGACCTGCACATACAATTATGTGGCATTGTCTCATGCCTCTGACTCATGCAGATCTGAGCATGAAAGTGCTCCATGCCTCAAGCATAATGCAACCGTGGAATCTGCAGAACTTGGTGCAGCATTCAGGACTCTACCATGCATATGCATCCCAACAGGTATGCAGTGTAGCACGGTAACTTACAACGAGGGCTGCTTTGCCGCTGACTCCAAGCGACGTCCTAAACCCATGCCAGAAAGTATTTGCACCCCCAACAGTTGCACCGGCCAGACCTAGCGCGGTTAAAGACGCTTTTGTCCCTGCCTGCCAAGCTTCCTTCTTGCACCTTTTCCCAATCTCTTGGCGACGCTGCTCGTCAAGCTGTGCCGCTGACATCCTGGATTTGCTCTGTGATTTGACTCTTAGCAGGCAAGGATGAATGTTTGTTGTCTTTAAACGCAACATGGCATGCATCGGAAGCGCCCTCGCACCAGCTCTCGCATAGGCCCTTCTGCCCCCTAGCGAAGTTAAGCTTCTTTCCTGGCAAGATCACGTCTCAGACTGGTAGTGTCAACTCCCCCAGAGTTTGCGATGCGCAGTGTTGGTTCCTGTGACTCAGACCCGCCCGGTCGGCTACGTGGGTGTGATGCAACACAGACAGGCAAGGGGTGATCAGTTCACAAGTTCTCTGCCTGATGCTCTGCTGACCCACATCCTGAAGCTTGCTGATCATGAAACGAGGTTATCGGCTCACTTGGTCTGCCAGAGGTGGACCAGAATTCTAAGGCGGCCCACCTGCCTTGACTTGTGGGAGCCGCTGCCAGTTTTGCACCTGTTTAAGGACAAACTTAGTCCTGCTGGGACTGCGCATCTGTCACGTGGCATGGCATGGCTGGCAACTCGAGCAGCTGGGATTGCTGTGGCACATTTTTGCTTCCCTGGACAATGGATGCTTGAAAGACTTGCCCCCGAAGAACCTGGTGAAAGTCCAGTAAAAGATGAGGCAGAGCATGTATGCCAACAGCAACTGCCAAGACTGATTGGTCGTCTGGACTACATGCAAGAATCAATCAGGATGGCCTTTTCCTGTGCAGGTATGAGAACCACTTGACTGTTGGCATTTCCAAGCTCTGTACTCTGACAAGTTGGGACTGACTTCAGCTTGCTGTGCAGATGTTATCATACTGACAACCTGCTTATTCCATGACCTTGCGCTATCTTCTTACTTGGCACAAAACCTTGTTGAGCTGGATCTTGTGGCCTATGAGAAGAACACGGTGCAACATGCCATATCTTTGGATTGCATAAGCATCCTGCACAAGCTGGAACAAGTGACTATGCGGTCAAGCTGCAGACATAGCCATTGGCAGACACAAGGGGAGCTGAGCAGTTTGACCTCCCTGCATACTTTCAAGTTCAAGGCAAACACAGTACTGCATGGAGATATTATACCAAGCTTCTGTCATTTGCCTAGCTTGGCGCACCTGGAATGCAACACAATTCCAGGAGGCAGACTCGAACTTGGCACTGGGCAGTTCACTGCCCTCAAATCTTTCTCAAAAGGAATTCCATCACAACATAATGAAATTGAGGTGCAGCCTGTTCAGTTCAGCATGCCAGCTGCATTCAACAGCCAGCCATCGCCAGGTGACATTTTGGGATCTCTGCGCTCCTTTTGTGTCCATGAATGTTTGTTTACTTCAGCACCAGTCCCTTTCTGGCAGCTGTCAAGCTTGACATCAATTGCGTTTTATGATTGCCGTTTTGAGCCAGAAGATTGTTTAGATCAGATTCTGCATGGGGCGGTACAGATTGCAGAGCTGATCATGTCAGCTTGTGAGCTTGAGAACCTATCTATGAGTGTATGCCAGCTCACCAACTTGCAAAGCCTCAAAATAAATGACCATTTCTGTTGTGATTTTCCAAGTGCCTTTTCAACACTGACTGCATTGACGATGCTAGACCTGAGTGGCAATGACCTGGATACAGTCCTGCCGTCATTGGCGTATCTGTCTAAGCTGCAGCATGTCGAATTGTCAATCTGTGCAAGCATCAGCAGCTCCCTGCTTTTCTTCCTTAGTTTCTCTGCTCTGCAAAGTATTACCATGGTAGCAGGGTATGGGGAATGGGAAGGTCTGTCGCTGTACTATATCGGCCACCTGGAAGCTTCTTTGGAAGAACATTTTGCTTTTGGTAAGCCCATCATTCAGATACTTATAATTTGATAATCGTTCACACAGGTGATACAATTGGTCTCAATGCTCATTTTGAGGACAAGCTTTGAGATTGACAGACAACAAGGACAAGTGTAGCTGAAGTGGTATTGCATTTGACCTATGCACTTGTGTAAGCTTGGTATTCTTTGATGAGCAACAGCGTCTGCCTGACATCGTCGCAAGCTCAACTGGGTGACATAGATTTGCTCGCTAACACGCATGCCCCACAGCAAGGTTGCTGTGCAGATCATCCTTGCACAAGCCCAGCATCGCCGTGTGGGGTGGCCTCACACTCCTCTCAGGGTTCTCAACAAGGAAAGGCAGCATATAGCTGCAAATTCTAAGCTTAAGATCTTAGCACAAGCGTCAGTTGGGCAGCCAACAAAGACACAAGCTGACATACAACGGCGTTTGGACAAAGCGGTGGGGTTGATAAATACAGCTGACCTACTTGCGCCCTTCGACCGTGCTACCTATACCGCTGCTTTGGTTATATGGTGCGTTCGATGCCGAGAGCAGCTCTGCCGACTCACAGCAGCTCGCTCGCTTACTGATATCTTTGAGAAATGCAGGCAGGCGATTGCAGACATCCCACCTGCAGATAGGGCAGAGCTTCTTGACCGCCTCAATGCCAGGTACCTGACCATTGCCTTTAACGTTATTGCCAATAGCTGTTGTCTAGATGAGCTCTTTCTTTGCATGCACTGAACACCCATGACATGCTTCCTTGTCCCTTGGTCATTGCCAAACACCGCTCGAACAGAAAAGCTAGATCATGTTTTCAGCTTTGTAAGTCTGCGCAGTTGACTGAGCTTGGCTTTTAGGGCATTCTTGTCATTGGTAAGCTGAAATCTTTTCTGAATCTGCTTTACGTGTAGCAGACACAAAGGACAATCCTAAAATAATCCTAAAATCATTAGTGCCAAGACAATGAATACACTGGAGCAGTAAACCTGCAGGGACATCAAGAGACTTTGGAGGCTATCCGGGCAGCGCTATCAAGCCTCTCAGCAGCAACTGCAGCTTAGCGTTGGCAGCTACGATATCTGGGATGATCTGCCAACAGAGCTGGATCAGGTATGCCATGCATGTCTGCATGGTGCTGAGACTTACAGGACAAAGTGCATTCATGGTCTCAAAAACACTTGAACTCTGATGACAATGATGCACTTGGTATGGAGTCAGTCTACTTGACATTGCCAATCTGATTAGCAAGCTGTGGTTGATTTTGGGCATGTCAGGTAAAGCTAGCAGGGACAAGATTATGGCAAGAGCATCTAAGCTTCTAAGTGGGGCATGCACAATCATGCACTAGTGCATGTTTAGAAATAGCTGTGTCTGTACCAGCTGCCAATCTGCCTCATGCTTGTCAGGAAATGCATGCATATGATAGCAGGCTGCTGCTGACCACGCTGCATCTTGATAGCTCCAGACATGAGCAACACTTTGCATGCTGTCAACATGAGCGTGCTGCAAGTATCCATTTACAAAGGCTGCTTTGGTAGCTCTTCGCAATCCCGAAATGTCTGTATCTGTACAGAATGTCCATCCTACAGTGGAAATTTAAACTCAGAAACGCCTGGGGACAGTAAAAACGCGTTTCTACATTGTGGAGATGTTTTAGGTCACATTTGCGTGTATCACTGCTTCCCTGTGTGCTTTCTTGCAGGTGACAGAATTTGCTGGCAAAGCAGCAGTGCCTATTTCTGGCATGTTTAGGTTCCAGAAAGCCTTTTTCCTGCACCCGAAGACAGATGAGCTCTATGGACGTGTTCAGCTACAGAAAGGGCCGCTTGGCAATGCCCTGTATCCCCTGTACTACAAAGCATCTGTCACGCCATCCCTGGTTTCAGGTATGGCCCACAACTGTGCATCTGTGCTCTGTCTACCTGCAGCTTGTTTACACATACTCACTGCTTGTATGCATGTACTTGTTGGGCCTTCAGCGCACTCAATTCAGGCTCAACAAGGCACTCAGTGATACAGGCTCTTGTTGAGATTAGATGCTTTCAACATTTGGATGCCTGGTTCACGAGTGGACCGAACCGCGATCATGTAGCTGTACGCACAAGCAGATGCTTGCCTTTGCTGTTTTCAGGATCTGACCCCAATCTGTGTCAGTGACGTTTGCTAGCATGCGTGCATGACCATTTCTGCTGTGATGCAGCCACAGATGAGCTCACGGATGTGCAGCTAGAGTACCAGTCCCCAAATGACCTTGGCTTGCAGCCTGAACACATCCCAAAGGGTTGGCCCCAGCCCAAACAGCCCTTGTACCCTTTCAGTGGGGGACTTGTAGACTACTGCAGGCTAGTTGCCCCCGGGGTCCTTGTGGGGGTGGGCTGGAAGGCGCCAAGACCAGGTAGAGATGTTGGCAGGAGGTTTCTTCACTTCATACTTGTCAGAAAGTATCAGTGAGACAAGCTGTGGCTAATAGAACCTCAATTTGCTTTCGAAGCAGCTGCTGGTTCCATCTGACTTGCATGAAACATGCACGATGCAATAGAATGAACGCGTTGACAATTATGTTGTGAAAATAGTGAGATCCGTAAGACTGGCCAACACAATCTCTATTAAAGCAGGGCGCACCCAGTATCTGGCTCCTGAGGTCTTTGTTGGTCATGCCGCCCTTCCTGTGAACATTTGGGCTTGTGTTGCAGTATCATATCAGCTGCTGTCTGGTCACGCAAGTGACCAGAAGCTTCCCGTTTGGTCACCATACGTATCATGGCATCAGGTAATGTGACCAATGCTTAAACAGCCGTGCTCTCATCATTAGAGAGACACCATATGGTGTGCACAGCCAGGACAGTCATCTGGCATTTTGTTTATCAAGGTGTAATCTGATCTATGAACAAGAACTGCATGCAGCAATTGCATCTTCACAGGTGAGCCAAATGAATACTGATAATCACTTGCAAACACAAAGACAAGGTCGTAGGATCCTCCGGAGTACTAATTATGCCGCTACAGAGATTGTCACTATGTTTCAAAGTTGCAATGCTGATGATGCTACAAAGCATGAACAGCATGGGCAACTTTGCCAATTGGCCTATTCATGGGGGAAGTTGAGCAGCAGCGGGTGCGTTTGGATCAATGATTGGTTGAGATGCTGGAGGAGCATCAACGGCGGCAGCGGGGCTGGGTCCTCCAAACACTGGTTGCATATACTGAGCATCAAAACGGCCCCACCACCTTGTTATCCTGCCGCTGTGCATGCTGTGAGCTCTGTCCAAAAGATTTTCTTCATCTGCAGCATTGCCCGGAGGCGCAGCAGGATCAGGTATCGCCCGTTGCTGCTGTACAGTGCTCATGAATGGGCTGACTTGAAAAGTAGCTGCAAATGGGGACGGAGGGACGCTGCCGCTTTCCGCATGCCCAGGAGACTGCCGTCGCTCCTCGCCAAAGTCGTCGAAGCTGCTGCTCGGCGGCATGAGCCGCGATCCAGTGCGGCCGTTCTGCTGCGGGCTATCATTGTGCTGTTGCCGCTGCTGCATCTGCGTCAGGTCTTGGTGCGAGCCTGAAGGAGTCACTCCCAGGCCGAGGCTGCTCGTCGTCCGCGACTCCGGATTGAGCGGCATATCTGACATCTCAACTGACTGCTGTTTGTCTGCCTGCCGTGAAGAAACGCCTGCAGGTCCCAGGCGCACTGTGCCGTCCGCCTGCACTGACTGCCGCAAACTGGATCCTCCTCTGAAAGGAGCAGCCCTTCCTGCCTTGACCGCTTCCAGCTCGGCAGCCATAAGGTCAGAAGAATCTGAGGCTTGATTGCCATCCAACAGTCGGTGTCGGCTGGTGTCTGTTTCAAATGCATCACTGCCGCTGCCATGATCGTTTGGTGAGTCCTCACCGCTATCATGCTCATCATCCATGATGACTGTGATGTCTCCATGAGCTGACCGCTTGCTGATGCGTGTTCCTAGCATGTGATTGGCTACCTGCAAAGGAACTGGGTATTGTTAGCGCTTGGCAACAGTGCTTCTGCTTGGGATTGAAGGGCTGCAGCTCCACCCCAGAAGGCCTATGCAGCGCTTTGAAATGCAATGTTATTGAACAACCAGATCAAAAGCGTTGGCAGAGTGTCAGCAAGTATTGCTGCACCACTGCGTGAGACGTGGGGTGTGCAAGTTGAAGCTGTCAGATGTCAGGAAGCTGCTAGACATTAAGAAATTCTTTGCATGCTCTGAATCACATGCAGCTAGTCTCACAACAAGATCATGTACCATTGCTAGTGACACACCTCATCATTGGGATCCATGGTGACAACAGTATACAGTGGTGCTGCATTGTACTGGCCAGGGTGGTGCTGCAGCTTGCCACTGCGTGTTCTGCCAGACACTCTGCGCCTGATTGTGCCATCGTCAGCCAAGTCTGCAACATGCACAGGCAAACATATTGAAGAACATGCTGCACAGTTTCCCTGCTGCTGCAGGATCACAGCACTGATGGCTAGACAGGTGTTTGAATGATACTGCTTTGAAGGCAGATGCTTTGCAATGGAGCAATGCAAATGGGTGCTCAATCCTCAGAATATCCTGCTTCAGCCGCTTTTGTTGCATAAATTGAATATAGGGTTTGCTGTTGTACACAGCACAGTCTCAAGGCGCTGCTCCTTTGTGGTTCTCAGTCCAAACAATGCAATGTTGATGGAAGCAGATCACAGCATGCACAGCAGCGTCATGTAAACATGATAGCTTTGGAATGGCTCACCTGCGCCTAGCATGAACTCCAGCAGAGGCTTTGTGGCTGCGCTGAAGACCACAGTGGAGAAGAGGACCAGAATGAGAGTGGTGGCAATGATAGTGGACCTGTGGCTGTCCTCTGCCATCCCAAAGGGATCAAAATAGTAGTACACCAGGGCAACTGCAATGGCCCCTCTTTGTAGCCCTGCCCACCTGCATCAAAGCAAGCCTTCCGCATGCATTGATGGCACTGTTAACTGCATATTCAGGACCATCAACACTGCAGATAAAAGGTCAAGGGCAGGTGCATGAGGACTCATGCACAGCACAGGTCTCAATCTTGTGCACTTTCACACAGTTTACTGACAGGCGAGCGACATAAACTGCTGGTGCTGAGCTGAGAACAAGGGCGCTCCAGTCACAAGCTGTTGCAAGCATGTCTTTCATTCAATCATTCATTCATTAGATGTTGAACTTTGTTGGGCCTAAGTATGACCATTTGACCACGTATGCAGCAGCATGTCCTGCAAAGGCGCATTGTGCTTCTTTGCTGCATTGCCTTGACAAACTGACGCATGCACTGCCTTGACAGACCGGGTGCCTCATGCTTATTAGTGTATCCAAAATTCTGGTTTGTCAAGTTGAGAGCAATAGACGCCCTGGTTGAGGTTGCAGGGGTTGGCGTGACCATGACCAGGGCATCTATTGTTCTTGACTTGACAAAAAAAAGCTATTTGATTCACATGCAAGCATGAGGCGTAGGTTGGCATGCAACACACATGCTGGTGATATGCTAGCTGCCAAGATAGGATCTCAGGGAGCTACTCAGGACTGTACATACCTGACCCTAAGGCAATACACTCTTAAATGAGGAGTAAATGAATGCATGGACGGACGAACAGATGGATGGGTGGATGGATGAATGGATGCATGAACGAAACTATGATCGAATAAAGGAAGGAATGGATGAATGGACGGATGGCTGAATAAACGGATGCATGAACAAATGGATATGCGTGACATTGACTTACCAGATGACCACCATTTCCCGCTTGGCCAGCTTCTCCCTGGACCACAAGTTGTGCAGGAAGCTGATGGGGAACACAAACGCTGCCCTGCCCAGCATAAGCAGCACCAGCAGCACAAAAAACAACCACAGAGCCTCGCCCAAGTATGTGTTCTGCAGCATACCAGCGCATGTAAGCTATCACATAGTACTGAATCAGTTGTTGTTAACCAGGCGACTGATGTCTGTGACACATGAGTGCAAGTTAGTGGCTGAATCTTGTTTGGCTAAGTTACTGATACCCCAGGCACATGTGTGCATAATAGCTGGCTTTTGTTGGCTAAAAAAGGCATATCCTCCGCCTCGTTTTGACATGAAAAGCCAGCTGAAAGATATCGAGCTGTTGGTACGCAAGCAGGCTGGAGGATGCTGAGTCAGATGTTTTTTCTGGCCCTACCAAGATCATGATGCACTGCGCCTGTGTTGTGCCAAACATACAGTCCTGGTTGTCTTGTTGCATGCAGGCATGTATGTGCCCACTGTGTACCTCACCAACATTGGATGAGGGTCAACAGATGCAATGTCAGTATACTGCAACCATCGGATGATCCACGTAGGATCAGAGTGAGCCCCCCACCTGCCATTTGAGGGGGTCTAGGGTATCCATCCCCACATAGATGAAGATAGCCCCTTCTGACACATAGCTGAGCGTTTGGAAAGCACTGACTGTGGTGACTCTTGACAGAGAGGACACGTTGTGTAAGGCGTAATGGGAGATGGTTACGGCGCAGCAGAAGAGGGCCACAATGCCTGACAGGCCCAACCAGTCTCCACAGAGGTAAGACAGATATGCTAGCATGCCAATAAGGGCAACCTCCTGAAACATGACGCAGGACAGTTGAGATTGCACATATGCACACCTCATATTCAGAGCTCTCCTAATGAGACGACAGTACCCAAATTGACAAACTACACACATGAATGGCATGGAGGGACAGAGGCACGGCTTGGACACAGGCAGAGTGCATAAGACAAGAAACAGGTGCAGATCTGCAGATTTGTGAGGCGCATACACTCTGATTGGATGTGACAACATCCCCTTTATCAGACAAAGACAGCATTGGCACGGTCCTGCACAGTCTGGCATGACACACAGCACATGCACATTGCATAAGCATGTTGTGCATTCAACGCACCGCTGATCATGCACCGCTGTGGGAAATGCAAAGTAAGCCATGCTGGCAGTGTGCACAAGATGTCTTCTTGGCTGTGCATCAACTCAGGCAGACAGGCAGCCAGACAGGCTGACCTGGGGGGCGCTATTGCTCTTCAGCACCTTGAGCAGCACAGCTGTGCCCAGGCCAAAGGTGAGGCCTACCACCAGGCTAGCTCCAAAGACATACAGGAACCTGGCAAAGATAGCAAACACTGTAGTGCTTTGCAGCTTTATGTCTTTTCCCAAAGCCTGCACACAAAGTCGGCCTGGCTGCGCACAGGAAAAGCTCCAACTGAAGTTATACAAGCAATTGAACCAGGATTATTAGGAATCCACTGAACAAGGGAGCAATGTGTGATCAAATGGTCACGCATTGCATCTTTCTTACAGCAATGCGAAATGCAGCAGACGGCAAGTAGACGCCACTCAAGCTGTGATTGCATGCAGCTGTGGTGGACAGACCCTGGGAGCATGCACAGTACGGCTGTGGCATGTCAGACCAGGCCATGCTGGGCTGTGCTGTCCTATGCTGGCATGAGTGATTGTGTGTGTGATAGCGAGACATGCATCTAGCCATGTAAGCATAAAGCTCACTTTGCAAACAATGACCCAGCTGGTGAGCAATCTAAGCACGCATCTGTGGTGAGTGTGTGGTGTAGGTGCAGGGAGTAACCTGCACAGCTCTGAGCAAGGCAACAGCGGTGGCATCATTGATCACACCCTCTCCAAAGACTAGACTGTAAAGAAGAGGACTGCGGTCTTGCTTCAGCACTTGGAGCACAGCCACAGAGTCCGTGGCTGCAAAGATCACACCCAGTGCTAGGCAGTCCTGCAAATCCAAGGCCACATTTATGCCTGCCAAGATGCATGCATGGAGCTTTTGCTTTGTCACGGCCAGTGCAAGGCAATCCTGTGTGTCAAGATGATGGTCATGCTAGGATGCGTGCATGGAGTTCTGCCGTGTCACATGCACTTCAGGACAGCCAAGATGTGCTGATAGTTTGCCCATTGGCATAAGCGTCAGAGGTGTCAATGCAGCTGCTTATTGTGTACCCACTACCCTATTATGTCAACCACTAGCTGTGTAAGCAATGCACGCAGCCGACTGATACTGCTGTACAATAGGATTGACGGATGCAATGCTAAGATTCTGCACAGGCTAGGCTGTGACGTGCAGTGCCCACAGTGATTTGAGAGAAGCTCACCGAGAAATTGAGGACATTGGGTAGCTTGGAGAAGCCATATAGCACACAAGCTATGACTGCGAAGGCAATGTAGGTGCCCAGCACTCCAAAGGTAGCAATGCTGGCAAAGTTTCTGAAGAACTGCTTCTTCTTGACTGAGATGCCGGCATAGAAGATGATGGGAGGCAGCAGATACCTGCAGCACACACAGACAGGGTGATGACCTGCACATATATACTCACTACCTGTATTTATTTGATGCCTGTGTTCTGCTGGTCTGCTCTTGTGCCAGTATAAGAGGCATACAGGCAGAAACCAGATGCAGTAGGCAGCTGGCTCAAAGCTGCAGCAGATTCTCTCTGTGTGATCGTACAACAGCCACGCATACTCATGGACAGAGTGACACTGTACAGCTCAGCGTCTGCTGATAGTATGCCCTCGTATGAACTCTTCAGGGCTTGCACCAGGTGGCTTCCTGCTGTTTGTGCGGCAAGTGAGTCAGGAAATTGTCTGAGCAACACGCAAGCCCATCGCAGGCAATGTGTGCTTTGTTGTTGGGCACTAGCTCACGTGAAAAAGTCTGCTGGATTGAAGGTCAGGAGCTGATGCAGTGAGCTTTCTGTCAGGTAGCGCTGCATTGTCAGCACAACCAGCCCAGTGAACAAGCCCAGCATGCACGCTGCGCTTCCCTCACCCACATACTTCGTCCTACAAAGCATACCAATCAACAAATATTGCATGCAAGACATGGTAACAGCACTCTTTGCTCATTACAGCATACAAGGACCAGTCAAAGCACGACAGCGCGGTCACAACCAGAAACATCAGAAACATTTTTTCAGCAGGGATGGTTGGCATTTTGTACCTTGCTGCAATTTTATGCCCCAAGGAAGCGTACAGTATCATCATCAACACCATCAGCCCTGCGCATCACAAAGTTGTGTGGGGATGACTAAGCACATGTGCAGGTCAGGTAGAGCTCGAGTTTAGTGGCAAAACTCAGAACATTGGTTGCAACATGTGACGCAAATTGGCCTTGGCACCTGTGTTGAAACTGTATGCTTCCACCACATCATCGTCTGCGGACGGTACTGGCTCAGCGGGTTCTGGGGCCAGGGCAGCAAGCAAAGGAGACAGTACGGGCGAGTGAAATGTAGCGTCGCTCATGCTTCAAGACGCAATCACCGCAAAGGGACTGGCTGTCAAGATTGCAGCTTCGATGGGGCTCCCAATGCGTGTACCGACTCTACTGCCGAATGACATCTCATGTCACAGAGTGGCGTTGCTGTTAGGCACCAATCCGACAATGCTTGGCGTTGCACCCAGCAGTCGAGCATAAATTCAGGCCACACACCACAAGTTCCTGCTGATCGATCGCATCTGGTCTGGGTCTTGCTAAGCTTCAGCTACCTCTTGTTCATTTCATTTATTCATTAGATTTTAAAGGTCGTTGGGGCCAACCATGACCATTGGACCAGTAGACTGAAAGTGTCAGACAAAGATACCCAAATATTCTAAAGCACTTACGAAAACATTAATGTTCACAGCTGACGCACTCCAAGCTAAACTAAAGGGTATGTCCAAATTGTGCTGCCACCAGGGTGTTCCTATGTCCAAAACATTCCCTCAAAAACCTAGCTATGACTTTGGGATCATGTAGAGTAAAAAGAAGACAGTGTAGGGGCTGGGCCCCAAAATATGTTTGTGAATCTGTTCCTGATGGCACAATATGCAGGGCAATCAAACACAAAATGATGTGTAAGAAAACACAGTGGCGTTGCTCCCTAGGCACCTGCTGTGTCAAAGGCAAAAGCCTACCAGTATCTACATGAAGACCATGACATCCACATCTAAATCTGCTGATGAGTTTTCGGCTCTTGAAGCCCTT
>JAABUP010006729.1_pt1 | contig 16067 bp, 17 predicted proteins | sample 5559201 | NCBI WGS metagenome assembly JAABUP01 (sample SAMN10711887, study PRJNA513373) | rock metagenome | isolation source: Antarctica rocks | place: Antarctica
AGCTCACCCGCGCCACCGTCCGCCGCTGCATCGACGTCCTCGCCCTCGCTGCCGCCACCGTAATGGCAGGCACAGGCGACCTGACCACATTCCGCTACCTGCGGCGTCTGCACGGCCGCACGGATGCCGAGACGCCCTACGGCAGCCACATGGCCGCGCACCTCGCCATCGGCGTCCTCTTCATGGGCGGTGGGACGTACACGTTCGGGACGTCGGATTTCGCGATCGCCAGTCTGGTTTGTGCTTTTTACCCCTTGTTTCCGGCGGACGTGCACGATAACCGGGTCCATTTGCAGGCGTTTCGGCATTTCTGGGTTTTTGCTGCGGAGGCGAGGTGTTTGGTTGTGGACGATGTTGATACGCACCGGTCTATTAGGATGCCCGTCACGGTCACGTTACGGGATGGGGCTGTGAGGAAGTTGCATGCGCCATGCTTGTTGCCTGAGCTGGATACGATCGCGAAGGTGACGACGGAGGACCCTGCGTACTGGCGTGTGACGCTGGATTTCGAGAGGAATCCACAGCATTTGAAGGCTTTTCGTGAGAACCAAACGGTGTTTGTGCGGCGGTGTCCTGCGGGAGAGGCACATAGTTCGGTGTTCAACAGTACCTTTGCGGCACTCAACGACTCGCAGATCTCCTCGGCGGCTGGCAGCGTCGGTGGGGATCTATGGCAATCGGTCTTCAGTCTCCCGGCATTGCAGGGACTGGATAAAGCGGATGTGGAGCTGATATTGTCGCCGGATGTGCATAGTTCGGTCAACACGGATGAGCGGACTACGGTGGTTGATGATCGGCTTGTATTGGGAAGTGCTGCTGCGACTACGATGAGCAGAGGGGGCCTGGGCGGAGAAGGCGAGGGAGGATAAGGTGGGCGAGGTGAGGTGGTTGGGCAGTGAGGTTTTGGAGGTGCTGAGGGGGAGGGTGGAGGAGAGGATGCGCATGGTTGCAGGGACGGAGGAGTGAGGGACTTGTGGCTCTGAAAATTACGGACTATGTGTTTAGCGAGGCGTTGGGTGTGTACATTGGTATTTTCTGAAATGGACCTCTCGCATGCCTAGCGCTGCCAGAAGCGAAGGAGCTCACCTTGCCCACCTGACAGACAGAACCATGTTTCTGGCACCATCAATTTCATGGAGATACCGTGAAGTATTAAATGGAGGTTCATAAACCCAGCTTCATGCTCCTGCCCAGCTTCGGCTTCCTGCCAGACCGAGACATCAATCTCGGCACAGTCCTGACAGTCGTAACGGGTTCAAAACTCCCTTCCAAGCTCCCCGATCCCAAGAGACCGCTCAACAGAACTTCCCGAGTCGCGATCGATGCCAAAGACATCCAACCTCAGACGTATAAGCCGTGGAGCTGGGACAGCACAAGGTCCCGCTCCGACAAATTGGGCCTGACGGCTGATGTGTCCCTCCTTACAGGCGTGGGAGGCAGTCTTGCGGGCGAAGGAGGGAGGGGAAGGGAATTGGTGATTGAGTGCGACCGGATGGAAGTCAAGACTTTCCGGCCGGACCAGAAGTACCTAGCGCAGACTTTGCGCGACGACCTGGTGAAGACCGTAGGCTGGAAACTCACCCGGCCGCCGCTGTACTTGGTCACGGGGTTGATGGTGGCTTATGGCGCGGTGATTATGCTCAAGGGCGATAGCAACAAGGGTTTCAGTGGGTCGGCGAACGCGGATTTCACGTCGCTGGGTGTGCCTATTAACGCTGGGCCGCTGGCTGAGCATAAGGTGGGCAAGACGTCGAAGCTGGCGGGGGTGCCGACTGAGCCGTTTATACTGGCTTACGAGCTGTTGAGGGTGCGGAAGAAGCACGATGGGACGGTGGAGGAGAGGGATGAGACGAAGTGGGCGCTATTCAGTGATGATGGAAGCAATGCGGTTGTTGATGATGATGGTGTCGTCGAAGCATTTACCAAAGATTGGGATGTTGAGCCTGTGGCGCCTGGGGAGTTCGTTGCAGATGTCTGAACGGCAGAGAGATGTCTGAATGCATTACGAAATTTTCACGATGAGATGTGACGTTTGAGTGATAGTGGAAGGGTTCTGGTTTGGGTAGGATTATGGGACCTGGCAGTGCATTCTAAAGAGGCTCCAGCTTGTACAGGATCTCCTTGACGATGTCTCGGTCTTCATTGTCGTTGTCGAACAGCCGCCATGGTGCGATGTAGTCGTAGCCTTGCCGCTTTTCCGTCATCAAGCCAAGCACCGCTTTCATACCCCACGGCTTGCCCAACGTGTGCAAGTGTTGCTCATACTTGAGTTTCTTCTTCTCGTTCCAGAGCTTGCTGACAGCTGGCAACGACTCAAGATAAGCTGACTTCCGGGCCCGCATAAGATTCATCACGACGCCCGCTATACCTGCAGCGATTGGGGTAGCACACGAGGTTCCGGACTTGTGCTGTAAGTTCCCGCCATCGTTCAACGCTGGAGGCCAGCACGCTCCGACGGAGGTGCCGAGCACTGCTAGTTTCGTGCCTTTCTGCGGTGTCGGATTCTGGCGGTAGAAGTTCCCGTAAGCATCAGTGGCGAAGACGCATATCACGTTAGGATGTCGTGCCGGCCAGCTGATGGGAGCGTTGCCACCACAATTTGAGGCAGCTGCGAACATGATGACTTTCCCGGCATGGTCATCAATGACTTCTCCGATGGCGGGTATGGCGTTCTGATAACCAAAGGACATCGAGATGATGTCTACCTTCCAGACTGTGATTGCGTATTTGAGGGCCTATGATGGTCTGTCAGCTCGCACGATAGCCTATGAGACTGGAAGTCTCTTATTTGATACACGCACCCTTGTTATTGCGACCTGTGTAGCTTGACTCGCTGCACCGCGATCATGGCCCTCTTGGGCGTCGAATACCTGGGCAGCGTAGACTTCGCAAGGCGTGTGTTGAGTCGCCTGAAGGAGGAGCGACGTGGCATGCGTGCCATGGCCGACGCTATCTGTGGGCGACAACATCATCTGTCCGACGTCCCCGTTTGCGTCTTTCAGCCAGCTTCGACACTCCTTTAAGCGTCCATCGTATTTCAGATCGAGCGTGTCCTCGTCGATGTGTACTCCAGTGTCGATGACTGCTATTCTCACCGGAGTATGGACGGCGATTGCAGGCCGATGACGAGACGCACTTCTCCGAACACTGTCGTTGAGGTCGTTGAGCCACTTTGTAGAGCTCATGGCCCTAAAGAATTGGTACGCCATATCAGTATATTACGTGAGCTGTGTATCGGAAACTGTACTTACTCTCCCTCGCTGAGCAGCTCGACTGTCTCGACTGCACCATCATCGTGCAAGCACTGTTTGTCTTTCGCGGCGGCTGGATTGCGCTTTCCGGGCTTCTCATGACGAGTCTGCTTCGGAATGGACAGAAGATTATCTGTGACTTTCTGCGTTTCCGCGCTTGCTTGATCGATGGCTTTGTTGATGTCTTCGTTGTACCCGACGCTCAGAATGTACTGTAGCTTCTTGACAACGCGCTGCATAAAAGCCAATCGCATGCTCTCGTCCTCTCGCAACAAGCCGCCAGTCTTAAACGTAAGATCGTCAGTCCCGAGGCAACTTTCCACTGCCCCAAGAAGCTCCTCCGCAAATGCCTCGTCGTTGCTTCTGTACTCCTCTATGGCCAGGTCGAGGTCGGTCCATTTGATCTCACGACCCATCGCGATGCTCAACAGCATCTTGCCGAGAATGGGGAGACTCGGCATCTTCGGATTGGCTGATCGGACGGTCGCTGGCACACGCACAGGCAGAAGTTGGCGATGCAAGGAGGCGGTCAACAAGGGCGAGAATATCAAGGGCCTTGTACTGTTATTGGACGCCCAGATCCAGATCACTCCCGATGTTGCATGATATGGCCACCACGGTCCACCGCTGAGGTGTAGGAATAGATAAGAGAGGTAGAGTGCCAGTAGAAGCCTTTCTTTCGTCTTCAGCGTGGCTATGTTTGTCATCTGCTGCGAGTCTAGACTGGATTCGAGCAGGCTGGGCTCTTCGCAGTCCCCGCGATACGACACAGTATGAGAACTGCGACCCTTTTCTTGCCCACTGGCTGGTGTCTGGGTCACTTCGAGATCCCGACATAGGTCGCCGAACCTATGGATGCCGGGGCTGTCCGATCTGTCAAACTCCAGTCTTGCATGCTGCCACTTATCCGGACTCTCGGAGGATTGATATATCATAGAACAACGTAGCAAGTGTCGTTCCTTCTGCTGCGAGGGATCGAATGTGAACTTTGCTTCTGTGTGTAATGGGCTGCAGCCACAGGAGCAGCGCCAACTCGCTTCCAGTTGGGCGTGCAATGTCTCCATGGCATCGCACAGCGGCTTCGCTCCATACCATACCGGTAACCGAGCTCGCTCAATTTGCGCCTCTACCGAGTTGAAAGCCTTCTTAACGAGACCACACACCTTTTGGTAGCAGCCGCGGACGTGCTCGATGATGCGACGCTGCGCCAGTGGGCCCGGCCGTCTGAAATTGATTCGTTCGCACAGCCATTCGACCTTCTCGTCCGGGCGAAGCTGGTCCGTTCTCGTTTGGATGAGCTCTAGGAGCCGTCGAGTCTTTGCATATGGCTCCCGATCGTGATCGGGCTTGAGATACAGTTGGCATTGCGATCATGCACAAAGGTCGAAAATGGACGCTTCTTACCAAATTCTCCAGGTCAAGATCATCAGTACTAGGCACTTTGATTATATCCTCTTCGATGACCTGTAAAAGGCTGGTAGCAGACTCTAGGAAGTCCAGGGATAGCTCTACTTGTTCCGTCGCTACACTCGCGAGGGTCGTCACGAGGGATCTGAGATCAGCCCATATGTTTGCGTGGAAAGGCTTCTTGTAGCCTTCTCTGTGATTGATAGTTCGCCGGGCCTTGATCGCCCGCTCGTCGCGGCCGGTGTAGAAAGTGGCGACCTCAAAGAGTACTGGCAGTATTGAGAGGAGTAAGACGACGTCGGGTGGCATGTTGCTCATCTCATTGACGTCGCCGAGCTGTTGAGCGAGACCGTGCCGGTACAGCCCATCAGTCCGTGTTTACTGAGTCTGCATCGTCGAGGAGATAGCGTATGCTCGTCTGTGCGTGTCCTGGGTGGTTCGACGATGGCATGGGTGGCTTTTGCCACCACGTGACTGTGCCCGCCGCTTTCAACACCTCATCCATGTCGTCTAGAACGAGTACTGGGAGTTCGGATATCCACGTCTACACGGGCAGCCGAGATCTACCATAGACGAATACACATATACTATGACCGACTGGCCAAAACCTCACCCTCATCGGTAGGGTCGCTCAGCGACTTGGTCTGTCTACCTCGACATTGATAGCAAGATGCGCTCGAAATGGCAATTGTAAAGGCCGCCTCGGATTGCGTCCAGGCCTTCCGCCGCCTGGTACCGACAGTATGGTCGCAGGACCAGGAAGCGCGCTTCAATATGTGGGCCGCGAGCTTAGGAGTGTTTGCCGAAGGACGTATGTCCATCGAACATCGTCTCTACAAGAACGATATTGTCTCCGACATCATCACCCAACTCCTCGGCGGAATTCACGATGCTCTCGAACACTTAGAAGCTTTCGCAGAGGGGGGAGCGGAACGCGATGGGCAAGAATCGTCGTTGGTCAGTGAGCTGGACCACGATGCCGGGAAGCCTGAGAAAAGCGATAGAACTACTGGGTCCACTGCGCCGCAGAGGGGCCCGGTGCCGACGCCGGAGTCTACCAGCAGTGGCTCAACCGACGTCGAGCATGACGAGACAATCGACCCTTCCAAATTGAGCGCTCCGCGTGAAGACGTTGAAGAAGGTATCGGCCGCCTCATCCGTCTTTCCATCCAATTGCGAAGGGAAGGCTTCCAACAACATGAAGCAAAAGCGGTTGACTTCGAACCGAAAGACGTCAAAGGCAATTCCATGGTAGACGAATTTTGTGAGTTCGCGCATTTCCAGTGCTCGCAGCACTTGTCGCAGGAGAAAGCGCAATCGATCGACGACCAGCTTTTGCAGAGACTGGAGCGAACACTGCTGAAGCGCTGGCGTCTCATGTGCTATCGCTCACACCATGCGAACCGCATTGCAAACAATACACTCAACAAGCCCGGCGTAGCGTATCAGGGTCCCGTTTCGCCAGACACCCTTCCCAAGCTAGGGCCTGTGCAACAGGTTCCCGCCCTCATACCGAGCAGCACACATCAAGCCAGTTTGCCGGATGTCGGGACTCGCACGACCCAGCAATCTTCTACAGCCTCCGTGTTGACAAAAGACTACAGGCCTACGGATCGAAGGACATTGAGAGCTTCAAGTATAGCGACCTCGGTCCCGCGGGCGGTCTCTGGCAAGAACGACTTCCCACCAGCACCCAAGATATCTTCTGGGGTCGAAGAGGCAGAGTGCCCACTTTGCAGGCTCATACGACCCAGGCACGAGCTTCACGGCGACAATTGGAAGTATGCGCTGTCGTAAGCTGTGTCTTACGCTCGCTGACCATTTCATAGATCTCATGTTCTCCGCGATCTCTTCCCTTACATCTGCAATTTCAGCAAATGCGAGTCCGGCGACATACTGTTTCGAAGCTATGATGAATGGGTGCGCCATTTGAAGGCTGCGCACGCCCGTTCCTCGTGGTTGTGTACCGAGTGCCAGCTCACGGAAGCGCAAGGTTCGCCCCGGACTTTCGAGCATCCTGGACAGTACGTCGCACATCTGCAGGACTCACACGCTGGTACATTCAAGCAAGAGGAGATCCAGCTCATCGTCCGATACGGTGTCCGTCGCGAACCCGTGTATCTATCAAAGTGTTCGTTCTGCGAGTGGAGTCTTCCGACTGGAGATGTCCACGCTCTCAGGATCAACCAGCCGCAATTGTTTCAGCATATGGCAGGCGCTCATCTAAAGGTCCTTGCGCTCATATCGTTACCTTGGGCGGTTGATTCCCAATTCCTGGCGAGTTCGGCTACGACCTTTTCTACAAGTGTTGGCAGTGCCAAAAGCGAAGACTACAGACAAGAGCTGATCAGGTCTGTGACTGTAGATAACACTCAACATGCATCGCCGGATCCAAACGCCGCAACATTGGCCCAGATCAAACAGCTTCGCTCAGCACCGTCTCTCGACGAGCAAAAAGCAGCAGTAGCGAGCTGGCTAGAGCTGGCATATGCCACAAGCTTGGAGGGTACTGAACTGACAACGCAGGGCCCTGAAGCAGACCCGCGATCAAGCATTCGCATCGCTGTTATGGGAGTCACCGGATCCGGCAAGAGCCGTTTCATACAGATCGCAAGTGGCCGCAACGACGTCGGCGTTGGTCGATACTTGCACTCCTGTCCGACATACCCTTTCCGTCTCGCTTCATGATTGTTGCTAACGGAAGCCGCAGATACATCCGAGGTGCAATCTTTCGAATTCGACTATGATGACCACCATATCACTCTCATCGATACACCAGGTTTCGATGACACGACCAGAAGCGAGACCGAAGTATTGAAGTCAATCGCAGGGTACCTTTCGTCTGCATACAGTGACCATCAGAAGCTCACGGGGATCATATACTTGCAGTCAATCATGGACTCGCGGATACACGGATCCGCGCTTCGAAATCTCAAGATGTTCAGAGATCTAGTCGGCCCAGATCCCTTTCCGAACGTCCTGCTCGTGACTACGAGATGGTCCCAGGCCATGAAATTGAAGGAACTCACTTTAGCCAAGTCTAAAGAGTCTCAGCTGCACACGGGCGAGGAGTTCTGGGCGCCGATGATCAGGCGTGGCGCGCGCGTAGCTCGCTTCTATGATACTCGGGAGTCTGCCATACAGATGGTGATGAGCCTAATTTATCAGATACCCATCGTTTCACAGATCCAGGCGGAGCTTGTGGATCAGACAAAGAATCTCAGCGATACTACTGCGGGCATAGCTGTCAACGAAGAGGATAAGCGCCCGGAGCGCAAGTATCGCGATGAGCTTGCGGAACTCCAAAAAGAGATGGACGAGGCTATTGCGGAACGGAGGGCTTTGTCGCAGAATGTCCTAGAACAATCCCGAAAGATGATCGAGCAGAGACTCGGTGCCATAAATGCAGAACGAGACCTGCTGAGACATGACCGCCTCAAGGCCCGCGACCACCTGCGTCGTGAGACCAAATCGGCCAAAGCTAGTCAAGACGGTATCGCTTCTCTTCCCCTAGCTGCTGAGCCCACTCCAGCACTTCAACTCAATCCCAGCGCCCGCAGTGGCAGGCCGAGATTTGTTGTTGGTGTGGATTACGGTACTTGTTATTCTGGTGAGCGGATTATCGTCTCAGCGCTCCCATTGAGTCAGGCACTAACACTTCTCGTAGCACTAAGCTTCGTGAGGTGCTATCGAGCACACCCAGAAGACGTCAACGTTGTACGGACTTGGCCTGGCAGAGATGGCGAGTGGAAGGTACCGTCTCGTATTGCGTACCCTATCGAAAACGAGAGAGCCAATCTCCGCGAGAATGCGTGGGGCTACCTCGTCGAACCCAACATGATCTCTAGCTCCTGGACGAAGTTACTAATGCAGTACGACACGGAGCGCAAAGTACGGTTTCGTGAAGATCCGAGCGACGATCCTACCGTCGATATACACCTACCACCCGCGCTCTCCGCTTACGATGTCGCTACCGACTTGCTTCGCGAGTTGTATACGTGGTTGACTCGGACACTGATAAGGCATTTCTCTCAGGAGGTTCTGGATCACACCCCCATGGATTGTTGGCTCACAGTGCCGTACGCAGGAAGTGAACAGGCCTGTAGTGCCTTGCGCGCTGCTGCGCATGCCGCCGGATTTGCCTCTCGCCAAGGAGACACTTGCACGCTTATCTCGGAGTCTGCAGCTGGGGCACTGACTTACTTGCACGAGTCAAGCAAGCCTCACTGGACGTGGTCGAAGTGGCCGAAAGAGCGGACAGATGAGCTTTTGCAGGCGAAAAGCCGTGTCATGATCTGTGACTGCGGTGGCGGCTCGGTGAACGGTGCGACTTATACTGTTGACATAGCCGAACAGACGCCCTTACACGAAGTACCCCATACAAGCTTCAGTATGTAATCTGTACACCCCGTAGGCACCTTTCTCAGAAGCCTTGCTGACTTTCTCAAGGCGGTAACTGCGGCTCAACAGCCGTTGATCGTAACCTCTACGCGCTCATGCGCAAGAGATTCGGCAGAGCATTTGTGGCTGTGGAAGAACGCCGCAGGGGTCCCGGAAGTCGCTTCATGAACGCTTGGGAGACGATCAAACGGTCCTTTGGCACTCATGCTGGACACCAAGTCTACGAGATCGGCCCGCTGGTGATGAGACATCTGGAAGACTCGGAACATTATGATGCTGACGAGTGCATGGTTCTACTCACGAGGTACGCTTCTGAGTGAGTAAATCTTTCGATGTGGCTGACTTGGGGCAGAGATGATGTCGAGAGTCTCTTCACGCCCGTTATGACGGAGATCATGAGTATGATATCTGAAGTCATAGAGCGCGGAGGTCCCATAGAAGTGCGCCGTGTCACACAAAGGAAGGCTGTCCAAAATGCTGATTTTTGGCAGCGCCTCGTACTCAGCGGCGGTTTCGCGAACTCCAAGCATCTCATCTCCCAGTTTGAGGCATGGTGTGCAGAGCATGGCGACATTCAACTGATCTGTCCCGACCACCCGTAAGATCACCCTCGATATCTGCCGAGAGTCCGAGAGTCCGTTAACGGGTCCACAGTGAAACCGCTGCCGTCAAAGGAGCAGCTCTAGCGGGTCTCCGATGGGAGTCTACCCACAACCTAGGGCTCGCAGCCGGGAAACCTCTGGTAGGGATGCAGCCCCATACCGACAGTGTCAGTTCGTCAAAGATTGTCTCCTTTCGATAGCCGTGGAAGATCGGGGCCATACCGCTGATACCACCGTGCCGCACCATTGACCGTTTCTCGCCGTACGACGAGCTGTATGCCTTAGTGTCAATAACCAACGTACCAAGTACAGGATCGTACAATGTAATATACTCAAGTACATGTATGTTACAACGCAGTATCATAACACCACGCATCAACTTGGGCGCGGCCCAAAACAGCCAGGAACTGTATATCGACCATCTGACTAAGTGCTGTCTCCGCTTAATCCTTCAGTCGTTCACTAAAGTCCACTTCTTCATCTCCCTGGACCTGAATAAGAGTTCCTTATTTGTCTACGCCTTCGAACAAGCGTTGCACTCCAAGCTGCGCCGAGATGGTCGGATGAGACTGCCCTCAGTCGCGAGATCGTGCTTATGTGGTTGGGTGCTGGTGATACTCGAATAGGTCTCGACTTCCGGCGTTTCAGCACGATCAGAGGAGGCGATGTGCGGTGGGCGGACAAGCAGGCTCGGGGCGACTTGAGTAGAAGCCAATGCGCCTTCGTGCGCTCTGCATGCATGCAAGCGCGATCAGAAGGGATGCAGCGGGATGGCGGAGGGCGAGAGTAGGTACGCCATGCTGGAAGACCCGTCTCGGTCCAGTGGAGGCGGAAGAGCTGCCGCATCCATAGTGCAGGTGCCCAATGCCTGATTTCAGGCGTACCAATTTGCCCCATTCAAAGGCTCTGCTTGTCGGCATGCAGTCATGGTCTCTCACTTCTGGCCTCCCTTTCCCTTGCCACTCTTCTTTGCCGGCTCCCGCACACCACCAACGACTTCTACTGCCGCGGCTTTCTTCCCACTTGCCTGTTGTTGTTGGGCGGCAGACGCGGCAATCAAGTCCATGAGGCTCTCTTCCTCCTGTGCCGGCTCATCTGGTACGCCTTCGTCCTGCTGAGTCTGAGTGATACAAGCGCGTTAGCAAGCAATACACCGTCTCTACCCTTTGCGCTTTCTCAATGCTCGCGTACGTTTTCTGGACCCTCCCCCCGCTTCTCCTCAGCATCAACATCAAACCCCCTCCCGAACCGCTTGCGAAACCGCCTCAACCTCCCTGCCTCGTCCTCCTCCACGTTTAGCAATTTCCGACTGCTCGGATTCCACACCACGCTGTTCTTCGTATCGCGCGTAGACTTGTAGATCGGTTGTGGTGAAGTGGTGCGGTGGGTAAAGGTGCTGCCATCGGAGAGGGTGATGAGTTGGGTGAAAGTGTAGGGGCGGATGGGCCGCCGGAGGAGCGAGGCGTGGCGTGTTTGGGTGTGGTTGTAAGGGGTACGGAGGGAGGGTCTGAGGACATGGGGACGGGAATGTAGGGAGTGCATAGCGTGAGTATATGGGGACAGAACGAGTACTACAATGCGGTGTTAGAGGTGCAGTGTAAGATATGTACAGTGTAGTGCATGCGGCGAAAAGCGGAGGTGAGCTTTCGGGTAGAGACTTGGACTTCACCCAGCGCAGTACGACTTCCCCAGTGCATAAGGTACATGTACAGCTTCCGTCTTTCATATCTTAGGATGTCTCCACGCACCTCCCGCTCCGCCCAGCTCTACGCCGCCTTCTATCGCTGGACCCTGCTCACCTCTCAGCGCCGCTGCCCACACTCCATCCGCCAAGCCGCCCTCTTCTCCGCCACCGTTCGTCCCCGGCAAGACGACTACCAAGTACCGATTCGCAGGGTCCCCAGGGATCACAAACTCTCCAATGGAGATGGAATGCGAACCTCCAGACCTCGCAGACGCTCGGCAGTGAGGGACTCGACTAACAATACGAAACTCAAATGGCGAACGCAAGCGGTGGAGAACACGGCGGACAGACCCTTCAAGGCATTGAAGGCATGGGACGAAGCGGTGCGGTATCGTTCAGAAAACGGGATCATGCTGGAGCTTGCCGTGCCGGAAGAGCGGGCAGTTGAGTTGAGGAGGAAATTTGGAGAAGGTTTGCAGGGACTGAATAATTTGACAGGCGCGAGATCGGAAATGGGGAGTCCGGTGCAGGCAGCACATGGCGACAAAGTGACGAGTTTACTCATATCGGGATCGTTTGATGAAGCGACGAAAGTCATGCAAATTCTGGCGGATTTCAGGAGCGCGAAGACGGTGGCGAAGGTGGCGGTGCCAGTAGGAGAGCCTCGACCGCCGGTACGATCTGAGGTGTCTGATAATGCACTCAGGCATGATAGCTCTACAACGATAGAGGGTGTAGGCAGCCACCTCGCCAAGCTGGATACTATTAGCACCTGCGACGAAGTCTCCTCCTCCGCCATTAAACCCTGGGCTGTTGTGACACGTGCCAGAAGCCACGATACCGTCACCTACGAGATTGCCATGCCCGAGGATGACGTTCAAGATTTGCAGAATGCATACGGCCTGCAATTGTGGCGGCTCCTTCGCAAGAAGAGGATGAAGGGGGCGCAAGTTTCAACAGCGCCTACATCGATACATGCAGAAGGTGACTTAGCCAAAGAGGTCCGTTGCCTTACACTCTCCGGTCGTCGCCTTGCCGTAGACCGTTTGCTTCACACTTTGAGCTCCTACCGCAACAACGAGCAACTCCGCAGCCAGCTACGAATCAGGCGAGAAGCGCAACAAGATATGGCTCCATGGCAAACAATGGAACGTAAGCGCACTCGCGACTCTACAACTTTCGAAGTCGTCATCCCCGCTGCTCGTCTCGATGGCTTCCGGAAAATCTGGGGCACCCACTTGGAACTTCTTACCTTGGGCAAATACGCCGGGGTCAACGTCTCATCTACGCCATCGCGTATACACCGAGAGCACGGCGAGGTTTGCTCCCTCTTCATCGTGGGCCCGCAGGATTTGGCGGAGCGCGCGTGCCAGACGATCCAGAGTACCAGAGATGAGTCTCATTACCTGGCCAGACTTGGGCGGGTTGGCATGAGAAATTCTGCTGTGCTTTCGTACCTGGAGCTGCCCAGCGAGTTTGTCACTCCAGGCCAGCACGTCGTCAGGTCCGCCTCCAATGGAGGAACAGAAGGCAGTGTGGAGTTTGTACTTGACGAGAGCGGTTCGCAGGCGTTTGTGGCTATTGGCGGGGTACCCTGGCTGGGGAAGCAGGTGCGGGAGGGATTGGACAGCGTGGAGCTAGGGCCGGTCAGGGACAGAGGTCAGCAGCTCGTGAGGTCTGTTTTTGCGGCGGGAAAGATGAACGCCTTAGGGGATGTAAGGCACATCCTGAAGGTGTCAGGTTTGTTGGACCGTGGGAAGGGGAGTAGTGCCACCGGCGGGATGGTATCGCAGACGGCAGGAAGGGAAGTGACGTCCACGGCAGTCGTTGGAGGTGGGACTGGTAAGGAAGTCGACAATGTAGCTGCGAATGGCAGCCCGTCGGCGCAGGCGGAAAAGCCTACGGCGGTTGCCGACACCACCCTCGAAGGAAACGACTACTTCGCCACCGCCGCAGACTTCGAAGACGAGCTTGACACCAGCAGTGCAGCAGAACATACGGATTCCAGCTCTAATGTTGTCAGAGCCAAACCAGCCCCGCAAGACCTGGCGAACAAGTTGATCATTGTCCCGATATCACCCTCTCGCGTTCAAATTACGATCCCGCCCTGGACGTATCGGCACCTCGTCGGGCCAGACGGCTACACTCGCTCCCGCCTCCTCCGCCAATCCGGCGCCACTAATCTACATTTTTACCAATGCACAAAGCGGAGTGGTGCACGCGAGAGACAGCATGCCATTGTCGACGGCTCGGAGGCATCATTTGAGCTCGCCATGCAGCTGATGACGGAGGTCATAGCCCGTGCGGTGCACACCTCGCCTTACCTAGCAGACGCCACCATGTATCTTCGCAAAGGAGGGGCCAGTGCCCCGAAGAAGTATTTTGCGCATGTGGGTATGCCTGGGGCGGGGACTGAGCGGAAGTGTGAATTCGTTGTGTATGTGATGGGTTCGCACGGGGACGATTTGTTTCGGGAGGCGGTGCGGAGCAAGGCCTTCGTGGAGCCGGACCAAGTGAGGAGGCGGGATGGCTCGATCGACGTATGGGCTTATGAGCCGCTTGATGTGGAGCATTTGGTGGCGGCTATGGGGGATACGGCGAATCTCAAGCCGGATCTGCGGGAGGGTGAGGAGAGTGGGGTGGTTATCCTCGGTCGTTGGGTGGAAGGCGCGAGGGGCGGGCAGGGGTATGAGAAGATTACGGAGGGGTGGGAGGTCACGGTACCGGCTACTACTGGGCGTCCTGAGAGTAGTGGAAAGGTGGGTGTCGTTGATGGTGGCGTGGGAGCCGATATTGTGCGTTCAGGTGGTGGCAAGGAGGGAAGACTGGACGGGACGTCAGCCAGCGAGGGGGTGGCGAGCGCCACAGCAGTGAGCGGCGATGTTGCTCATGAGCAGGCGGCGATCGAGCCTCAGCTTTCGGGAAAACACAACAACATGAAGGTGGCTAATACTTTTGGAGCTGAGGGTCGCAAGACCTCTGCAAATCATGTCGCCTCAGAGCGGTCTCCCAGGTCCACTAAAGCCGACCGCGTGCAGAAGGACGTCGGGAAGCTTGCAGACCACTTGCGCGCCGTCTCCCGCACCCTCACGCACCCAGTCGCGCTCGTCACCTCGCGCGCCCCTACATCCACTACTTCCACCGCATCCACTACTGAGGATTACACCGACGACTGGCTCGCCCAATGCCGCGGCGTCACCGTCTCATCCTTCACAACCCTCAGTCTGCACCCGGTCCCGGTCGTAACTTTCAACCTCAAGGTCCTCTCCGGAACTTGGGACGCCATCGCCGCCTCGGAGCGCCTGTGCGTACACCTACTAGCCGCAACTCCTGAAGCCGCAGGGCTGGCGCACCATTTCAGTCTCCCGCATGAGAAGGCGGAGGAACAGACCCACACGAGCGGTGAGATTGAAGGGAGCAAGCCTCTAAGCAGGTTTCACGTTCCCCTCCGGGTTTCGCGTCAGGATCTCCTGTCTTCTCGTCCGATGCCCCCGAAGATCACAAGTGCTTCCGACTCAGTGTTTGCGCGGCTTGGAGGCGTTTTGTTGAAGGAGAAGTGCGTGAAGGTGGGGGATCATGTCCTCGTCGTTGCGGAAGTGAGGAGGGTGGCTGTATGGGGAAGGAGGTGGAATACGGCGTGGGACCACAATGGAAGTGAGAGAGCGCTGGAGGAGGTGGTGGGATTGGGATATGGGAAGCGAGCGTATAGGAGAATGGGGGAGGTTGTTGAGAGGGAGGAGGTGAAAGGCCAGGGTGCTGCAGGCTCGGATGCTGTCGGCGAGAACGCTGCTGAAGAGGATGTTGGAGGTATGACTTCGCCGGAAGTGAAGGTTACGCAGCCGGAGATGATACTACCGTCAGGCGGTGCAACAAGTCAGGACGTTATCAACGAAGCCGGTCCCGAACCGGACGTGCTGGACACGCCCTCCGGGTCGAAGACCTCTCGACGCAATGCCGTGATGGAGGAAGAGGAAGATTACGACCTTGGTTTCGGTAACGAGGCTGAAAACCCGCCTATCGAGGGTTCGGAAAGCGTCTTCGACCACTCTGCTTCGAAGGATACGGGCAATGTATTGCCGACAATTCGGACCTACGGGCGAGGCCGTCGATCGAGGGGCGGACCATTCCAGCAAGTTCGTAATTATCATCGCAACGTAAGTACGAGATCGGCCGAGAACGACATATCCGCTGTCACGGCAGCACGACAAGAATATGGTCGAGCACTACCGGGCACCTCCGCCCGTGGACTTCCCGTCAATCCCGAAGATCGCGTCTCAGACCCTTCTATCCTCAACGCCACCGTCGGCGAGTTCCTCGGCCAAACCGGCGTGATCACCTCCCGCGGCCGCATGCAAGGTCTCCTCAAAGCCAAAGCAGCTGCCACCCTCGCCGCGCGCGAACTCGAAGAGGCACTCGCGGACGGATCTTTGACTCCCGAACGCAGCCTCGAGCTCGAACGCACCATAGCCGTTAACGAGCGCTTCGTGGCGCGGAAACTGGCTTTCCGCGCCGCCAGCGAGTTGAGCAGGATGTTGGACACGGGGAAGGTGAGCGTGAGGCGGAGTCAGTGGTTGGAGGCTGCTGTGGAGAAGGGGATGGCGATCTGTGTGGAGGATGGGAGGCGGGCGAGGCAGGGGTACGATGAAGGCAGGATCGATGAGGAGAGGTTTGCCGTGATGAGGGAGAGATTGGGGGTGGATTTTGGGAGGTTGAACACGGAGG
>JAABUP010006731.1_pt1 | contig 16062 bp, 23 predicted proteins | sample 5559201 | NCBI WGS metagenome assembly JAABUP01 (sample SAMN10711887, study PRJNA513373) | rock metagenome | isolation source: Antarctica rocks | place: Antarctica
ACAGGGGAGGGGGGTTGGGGGGGTGGCAGCACATTGACTGCAAGCGAATAATGGCATACATGGAGGTATGCAAGCTTGCATCACACATGGCACTCATTGCATTGATGATATGTAGGCTCAAATCCAACACAAGAGCAAGAAGATATCACCACCTGCAGGTAGCATAGTTATGCTTGCATGATGATCCACTAACAGCCTACTGTATACCTGTTCAGGGCATGCTCCAGGCTGCCCTGCTTGTGGAAGGGCATCGTCAGCCTGCATCTGCTGTTGACTCAGGCCTGCAGCTGCACGGCTGGCGTCCATCTTCTTCAGCTGTGCCCTGACAGCCTTCTGGGTGCGGCTGCCCACATGCAACGCTATAGCCCGCACATTCCTGCGCCGCCTCAACACGTTTTGATACTGTAGCATATGCTATGATTCTCCCATCGCCTTGACATATACTCTTAGTATAGTATGTACAATGACTTTTTCACTGCCCTTGACACCTTTTTGTTACCATAGCATGTACAGTAATCCCTTTGACGCCTGACACATTTTGTTGCCATAGCCTGTCCAATGATTTGTTCGTTGCCCTGACCCGTTTTGTTGCCACAGCATATACAACACCTCGTCCACTTGTTTGCTGATTGGACATATGTCTTTCCTGAAAATCAGGTGCATACATTTGTATGGCTCCCTGCAAAAAGTCCTATCTTGACATACCGTACAGCAGCGTAAGTAACAGTAACAGTGATGGTAACAGTAGCATAAGTACATGTGAGCCAGATCCAACAGTATCTGGCCCTGACAAAATTGCATTGCCATGACACAGGCTCTTGCCACAACACCTGCAGGGCTATGGCTCTCATGTTCCAATATGTATATGATGTACAATTGATTTGCGTATCTGGCAACATACGCACATATGCTCCTGTTGCAGTAACAGGTCACATTAGCTTGAGTCCTACTGCTGGTGTAAAGACTGCACCACGCAAATCTTATAATGGTGTCTGGAATGGGCAGCCTGTACATCCACAGCTGCCAGCACACAAGCATCTGGCAGGATTATGCCTTTTGAGCCTGTGACGATGACCTCCAAGGACCTCCATTGCTTTGTTCCCATCCCCAAGGTGCACCTCAGCTTTCCTTGGCATCGTGCAGAACATCTGTCGCTCAGCATAACCGGACAACACTCACACGCAAGACAACAGAAAGCAGCTGTCTGACTGACAACAGACACTAGAGACTAACCCTGGATTCAAGCTGCTGGCTTCGGCCAACTTCTGTTCCTCTTCTGGGGTCCAGGGCAGGTCAAACTCGTAGCGCGTCCGTGCCACTGTGGGTGTCCCGCCAGCCTCACTTGTGACAGCGGCTGCTGTGTCGACTGTGCCTACGTCTTCACCTTCAGTGGTCGTCAAGACTGCTGCTGCAACTGCCATTCCACCTATGCATTGAATTTGACAGTGAGTCCACACAGATGGACACTGTCAAATGCACTTGCAGCTGAAAAATAGCACAGCATGCACAGCATGGTGTGCACTCTTCAAGACTGGGCAGACCACTGCACTCCATCTGCTTGACCTGTGAGGGGGGATGTGGTGTGCATGAGCGAGATGCTACCGCGCAATTTTCCAAGCAGGCTGCTATTGCTATCCATGACTTTTTGTCAAAATGATGCCCAGCGGTTTTGGCGTACTCTGATTGCCCAGCAACTGCATGTGTGCTGCGCAAACTGGGTAGTGTAGCCCACAGACACGATTGGACCAGTATGACTAAGGGCAGCCATGTCACCTGTGCGTGAGGGGCGGCCTCTGAAAGCAGGGCCTTTAGGAGGGCCTTTGGCAGCGGCCCCTCTGCCCTTGCTCCGCCCAGGGCGGGGTGGGGCATCCAAGGGTGGTGCACTTTGATTTGTGACAGCTGTTGCCACCACTGTTGTGACCCGTCCTACACCAGCAGAAACAACAAGCTTTGTTTTCACAGAAAGCAGAACCGCTCACACTTGGTGGGTGCAGAATCAGCAGCAGAGGACAGGGAGTCCTGTGCTGCCAAGTTTACATCTGTCTGTCTGTAATAATGCACTGCATGGTGCATTGTAACACATGCAACGCACAACACAGGCATGCGCTTCTTTGGTATGTTTGTCTATCACATTGCGCAATGTGTCTTCTGATGTCTTATCTGATGTCTTATCAGATGTCTTATTTGATGTGTTATGTGGTGTATTGTGTGATGTATTGTCTGATGTGCTGCCTGTTATGTCACGTGGTGATTTGCCTGCTGTATTGCGCAGTGCGGTGCAGTGAACGGGCACAGGCTAGGAAGCATTCATGACCACTGCAATCTGTGTGCAATGGATGACAGTATAACTCATGGGTACGTGGCAAGACAAGTAACGCACAGCATGCAGCTTAGGAATGGCCACCTGGAGCCAGCTTGTCTGCAATTTGGGGGCACAGAGGCACATCTTCAGCAGAGGGGATGACAAGGTACTTTCTTATAGTATGTCAGGTAGGATGCACACCTTGGGATTTTGGCGGTTTCTGGTAGGGGTCAGGAGGTAGGGTGAGTTTGGGTGAGATATAAGCTATGGGCTTGTCAATGAAGCACTGTGTGCACACCAGTCAATTGCATACATCGCGTCATGTGTGCAGTGCATAGTATGCAGTAGTATGTAATACATGGTTTGCAGGCGGTGTAGTGATTGCCAGAAAATGACAACCAGTGTGTCAGCCTGCAGATGCACACCTTTCCTTGATGGAAGGCATCTCAGGTATGCGCTCCCAAGGATGCACTGATTGACAGAGCCTTGAAGAATGCCTGGGATGATAAAGACGTTGTGTCATAAACAGTGTGCAGTCAAGAGGCAACTAGGGGGCAAAGGAGGCCAGGCCTGACATGTGAGTAGTAACCTCATTTCCCAGTAAGCAGTACCCCACAGGGAAGCCCAATGTACCTCACCCTTGGGCTTTTCTTCGATCAATGCCAAAAGGCGTAGTCAAGTTTTCTTATGCAGTGAAGATGCAAACCTTTAGGGGGTTTGTCTGCACTCTGAGGGCGTGGGGGCACAGCAGTGGCGGAAGACAGGAAGCGCTGTTGCTTGTTGGTGGCAGTGGCGCGCCTCTTGGTGCGGCCGTACTGTGACAGGGTGGGGCGGAACCAGTCAGAGTCCTTCTGATCGTTGTAGATCATGGCGCACTGGAAGGCTGTGCGGTCCCCATGATATCAGCAATCTTGCCCCATTTCTGCGACAAACAGATTTGATGATTGTTGGTAGCTTGGGTTCGAGCATGCTGCAATGTCAGCTGCTGTCCATACTTGACAAGAGGACTGGTAGCCAGTCAAAGTTTGCATTGTTGGTGCGGCTGCCTTGGAAGGATGTGCGGTGTTGCACAATCTGTGCAAAGTTGCCTCATTTCTGTGGACAGCAGAATGTTTTTCAGTGATGCTGCTTGAGAGGAAGATCATGGGGGGCAGCTGTGGATGTATGGCTAACACGATTTATGACTCATGAAATGATGGCAACTGCTTCACGAGCATTGAGGCTCAATGAAGCTGGACTCAGGTCAATGTCACGCTGGCCCACAGGACAACATTGAAAGGCCAAAAGGGTTGTAAGGGCAGCTTTGAGGCAGCAATAGGACAAAGGCAAAAGGCAAGAGACGATTGGAAGGGTATTGGGAAGGCCGTCATAGGGCAAGGGGCAGCAAGCACAGCAAAAGCAAAGCGCAGCTCAAAGGCAGCTGCGGTACCTTGGGGAACCTGATGAAGGCTTTGCCAAACTTGACCTGATCTACCTCATTCAGCTGCAGGCTGGCCTGTTCAGCTTCCCGAGCCTCCCTGAGGTCATACTGGTTGTTGCAGTCCACGAAAATGGAGTGCTGCTTCTCTACAGGGTCCAGGATCTGATCCGGGATCTGCAGGCAGGAAGCATGCCATGAGCCAAATCCAGACGTAGCATACGCCAGCAGTCAGTGACTGTGTCACAGCACACAGGCAGGGCTGCGTCTCAGTGACGGTACATCTCTGGTTGCCAACCGAGGGAAAGGCTCAGAGTCAGACCAGCTGTGCTCAAGCACAGAAGGCAAGTCACAAAGTATGAATGGGAAAGGCGTCCATGAACTTAGCTTGAGCATAGACATGGTTTACAAAGCATATGACTTATGCCAAAAACAGATGCAGCTAAGACAAGGTCAGGCAGCATGACACTTGACTTGCAGAGTGGGATTCAAATTTGTGCTGTACTGTGCAATAGAAGCATATGATGGACATGAGAGATTGAGAGCAGAAAGCAGCACTGCTGGGGGGGGGTTGGGGGCAAGTGACATGACATGGGACAGTAGCATGTGCATTCATGTATGTGGTAAAAGCTCTGTGTACTGGGGCATTGCATAGGACATCACCACCAAATCATGCCATGTTCCTTACAAGCACCCAAAACAAACCCTTTGTCCCTTTCAAAAAGACTCTGTAAGCACTATACCACCTTTGCCTACCTTGACCTGGTTTCGGATACGCTCCTGGGCAATAAGAATCCTGGATCGCTCCTCCGGCGTATACTCCACAGCCTCAGCCCTTATCCTTCCTGCACAAACACAAGCACCATGATTAGCAGTAAAAACTGAGCAGTCAGCGCTTGTCAGCATGAGGTTGAGGTGTCTGCTCAAACACAGTTTAGCTCACATGCAGCTCTGATCAATCGCAGTTTTGATTTGATGGTTCTCAGCCTTTTTGTGTAACAAATTTGCCTGTGTATTTCTATGATAGCCTCGTGACTCAGGCTGGACACTGACGTTCACACCCTGAGGTTGATGCAGTCATGCTCCCTTAGCTCAAACAGTCACTCTGAGCACCTGCTGACAGTGTCTGTTCTGCTGTTGCATGTCACACCCTCTGGACCATGCTAAGCGCATGCAGCATACAGATCTTGACGCATGCACTTTTGAAAGGTGACGCAGCTCAAGCCCATGATGTGTCATCAACTAGACACGTTTGTGTGCGTGAACCCTCCTGAGTGAGGAGGGATGCACAAGCCTGGGAGTGCAAAGTCACCCTCAGAGAACTCGCACCCGTGTCATGCTGATGCAGCTGCTCAAACTCAGCATTGTATCGGCTGGCAATCTGCATCTGCTTTGCCAGCACCAGCCGTTTCCTTTGAGCCAGATGGCGCAACATGGCAGGCTTGGCTGCGGCAAAGTCTGCCTGGATCTGCTTGACCAAGGGCATGCTGGGGATGTCCAAGGGCTCAGTGGCGGCTACAAAGCCCTCTGGCAGATGCTTGCCTACTGACTCCCAGTGCTGCTGCTTGGCAACGGCCTGATTCTCAGTATTCACCTGCAGCATTGCAAAAACAGAATGAGGTGTGGTGTTTACACTGAGGGTAAATTTTGTAGACCTAGTGCTTGCCCACTGTAGAACAGCGCTGCTCCTGGCCAGTGGCTTGACCCTCAGTGTTTTGTCAAGAGAGGACAATTACGGTTTCATTTTGCACGTGCTTGATGTGGCATAATTCAAACAGTTCACTGGCTGCCTGCAAAGCCTTCAGGGTAGTGTGGTTCCTGCAAGGGTGGTTTGGCAATGGCTTTTGCTGTCAGCGTGAACCTGCAGCACTGCAAGGGTGATTTCAGCTGTGGGGCTATGTGGGACATGCCCCACTTCACCTGCAGCACTGCAACTTCAGATTGTAGCTTTGAATTGCTACTTTAGCTGTGGTGCCAGGTGGACCTGCCCCATAACATCTGGCTGTCTGAGAGCCTGCTGGCAAATGCTGTCCCACAGCATTGTAGTGCTGCTGCCATGGGCTATGGCCTGGTCTCCATGTTCACTGCAACTTTGCAGTATTGCTCATTCACCACACTGGCATTATCCAGCCAGGTCAGGGCACAGTCCCCTTGCATCTGCCTCATGAGGTGCAGCGCCAGGGAAATTTGCGAGGCAGTGATGTCAATGGGGAGACCTCACTGCGTCACAAGACATGCGATTGCATGTTGTGATCGTGATGATGTGACTGTACGTGTGTGTGTAGATATGTGTGTGGCAGCAACATGTAGGAACAGGTAGACGCACTTGACCAGGTCATCACTACCTCATGAAAGCACCAGAGCTTGGGGTCGACATGGCACTTAGAGCTTGGAAATGGCGTTGCATACTTCCTTCCAGAAGCTCACAGCAATGAGCCAAGCTTGTTGACTGTCGGCATTGTGCAACCTACCTGAATGATTGTGTCGATCTGCTGCTCATGGTGCAGCAGATACATGAGGTTGTCAGACAGCACTGCAGGTGCTCCGTTGGTCGCCTGGAGCCTCTGCAATGTGTCTGTCATAGAAACAACCCTAGAGTCGGAGCCTGGCAGATGCCCACTAGGGTACGCAGCCTGGACCAACCTCTGCTCGTTCTGCTGTGTAACAGCCTCAGGACTTGCAGACTCTGGCTCAGACTCTGAGTCCAGCTCATCTGAGCTGCTGATCTCTGGGTCTTCCTCTTCGCTTTGTGAGACATCTGACAGCACCAGCGTGTGCTGGGCAGCCTCTTGCAGCTGTGCAATGTCTGCTTGGACTGCAGCTAGCTGAGCTGTAATCTCTGCCTCTTCTTCCAGGGCTTTGGCCCTTTGCTGCTGCTGCTCTTGCTGCTGCCTGAGGGCTGCTTCCTGCTCAGCTCGTGCCAGCTTAACTTCCTGAGTCAATGTCTGCTCCTGCTCTGAGAATTCTCTGATGCTCTCCTGTGGAACAGACACGTGCTCTTCAAAATCTGCTTTTCCTTAACAAGCTCAAGAGCCAATGCTAGGAGCTGCTATAGAGCAATTTGGCCACATCCAAACACTCATGTGAGTACATCACAAGGACATGGCGCCAGATAGGCAATGCCAAGCATGCTGACACATTTTGTAGAGCACAAGAGGTAACAAAACCCATTCGGTCAATCTTGTTGCAAGACTCTGAAGCCCACAAGACTTGAGAGTGTGCAACAGACCTGCAGGCGCGTCTTGTGGGTGTTCAACGACTGTAGGTCCTTGTGGAGCTGAGCCCAGCTCAGCCTGCTCAGAGACTCAGGTGAGTTCTGAGCCAGCAGATCCTCCAGTGTTGCCACAACAGCTGCAGGTGACTCAGACTCAATCTTGAACTGCTCAGCTCGAGCACGCTCAGGAGTGCCTGCAGGATACTGAGGTCCCTGGAAAGCAGGAGTCTGACCCCTGGCTTCATCACCAAGCTGAGCCTGTGCTGCATGTGACGCAGCATCAGGTGTGATGCTCTCAGTTGCGCCGGTAGCAGAGTCTGGCACAAGCAATTCGTTCTGAGCTGCAGAGCTCATCCTGCTTGCTAGTCCTTTCCCGAACTGCAGCTTAGGGCGTTTGGGTGGGGGCCCATCAGTGCTGGGGCTGGCTTCCAGAGTCCCAGGAGCTGCAGCCACTTCGGGCAGCAATGCAGAGGAGGTCTCAACCCTGGCGACCACAGCTGGCTCGGCCGAGGCAGCTTCGGGCAAAAGTGTTGCCAGGATATGAGGGCCTGAAGACTGGGGCTGTAGCCCTGATGGATGTCTTAGCAGTACATCAGCCGGCCCATCAGCAGTACCCAGCGGCATGCTAGTTGATGAGCTTGTGGCAGCTGAGCCAGAGCTTGCATGCACAGCAAGTGGAGCCGTTTTGGTACAAGGTGGCTGATCATCTGCAGCTGTGGTGGTTGGTAAGTGTAGTCTTGGAGCGGCGGGGGGTTCTAGCAAAGCGGTGCTGGGCTCAGCTTGGATGAGTAAGGCTGTTGCAGGAAGCTGGGGAGCTGACAGGCGGGACTTTGGTGGGCTTTCTATACGGCCCGACTGCTTCCTGGCCAATTCCCTGGATGCGCCTGCAACAGAGATGACCTGAAATGAGATGGATATTCCTTTATTTCAAAACACTGAGACTTCCAGGCAGAGCCCTGCTTTTGCTGAGCGATGTTGACTGATGCATGTAATGCTCGCCAACACTATCACAGCTGCAGAAGCTGCTGCTCAGATGCATGGATCTGGCAGATGCAGCGTCCCACCTGAGCTCCGCATAGGGCTGTGCCCTGTAGCCCCACTGGCAGCCCTGGATGGCCTGGAAGATGATGAGTAGCCACGCTGTGCTGTGTCACGTGACCCATGTGACACATCTCTGCGGCGGTCTCTGGCAGTGCTGCCGTCCTTGGATCCATTGCGTGCACCGCTGCTTCTCTGAGAGCGCTCTGGGGTCCTGTTTGGAGGTGCTCCTGGACCAGAGCCAGTGGGTGGGGCAGGTAGGGGCTCATGAATCTTGGGAAGGGAGGAAGACACACGTCCATGGGGGAAGCCCCTATCACGGGAACCAGAAGCTGATCTTTCCTGTGCTGCCCTACTGTTCGGCCCTCTGCCTGGGGCTGAACCTGAGCGTGCCCTTGAATCTATGCCTCTGCCCATGGGAGGGGCCGGCAAGCTCTGATTGTGCACATATCGACTGTATCCAGTATCCCGCCTGTATGCATTACCACATTGGGCATGCACAAGCAATGGCAGATGGGACAAACTGGGCAACACACCAAACAAGGGAAGCAGAATGCATGGCAGATGCCTCCAAGACTGTGTGAGTCACCCGAGTGCATGAAGTAGGTTACATGCATTGTTCTGAAGTGGATGAAGGCTGCATGCTACAGCATTGCCGCTGAACTGCTGCTGTACATGAGCTTACCTGACTAACATCCCATTTAAGATGCCACCAGCATGATGCCAGCCAAGACGCAATCAACATCAGTGGGCTTTGGGTCATATAGCAATGCTGAGCTAGACTGACTAGCTATAGGCACACAGCATACGTGTGTTACAACATATACACATTTTGTATTTTGCAGAGCAGGTGATGATGTGAATGACCTTGCAGGGCCTGAGGTCATGATAGGGCGGGGACTCCCCTGGGGAGCTGGGCCATATGAAGCTGGGCTTGGACCTGGCCCAGACCCCCTTATGGGGGGCGGTTGCCATCCCCGCTCCAAGGACTGCCCCCTTGACAGCGGCCTGCCCAGATCCCTGGGTGAAGGCCGTTGTTCTGCTTCTTCCTGGAATCTCATGGGATTGCTAAGATGTCCAGTAATTCTTGGGCCAGGTGCCATTGGATCAAAGTGAGCTGGGCTGCCATAGCGGGGGCCAGGGTGGGGTACACTCAGGGGGCCAGCAGGGTGGGTGTGGTCCATGCCATGTGAGGGTCCCTGCCAGGCCCTTGGGGAGGGAGTTGGGGAGGGCTCATGCTGAGGGTAGAACTGTCCCTGTCTGCCTGGTGCATCCCTGAAGTCTCTTGCCTCTGGGGGCGGCCAGCCTGTGCGGGCAGGGGGTGGGGGGCGCATCCCGGGGGGTACTGCTGGATAGTGAGCTCTACGTGGCTCAGGCTGTAGCATAAAAGCTTTGATCTTTTTCTTGTAGTGGAATTTTGCAAACTTGCAATAAATATGCAAGAGGATGCAGACAGCAGCCATGAATCAATGAGAATTTACTGAACCTTGGGGAGAAAACAGCTGAAGATGATTGGTATAGCTGAAGCTGCTGAGAGGGCAGACCAGGTCAGCTCAGAGCCGCATCTTTGTGACAAAGCAATAACATGTTATTGCACATAGCGATATGACTGTCATTGCTTACCATGCGCCCATAACCTCTCCCTGCCAGGCCTCGCCCCCTTGCAACGCCGGGTGGAGGATAAGCTGTAAGAACAACAAAGCTTTTCTTTGTAGCCAACCAAATTGAACACCAGCACCTTCAGTAGACAAGGCCATAGATGCTTTTGAGAGGTGACCCTACTTTCATATCGGTCTCTAGGGGCAGTAGGAAACATAGGTCCTGGAGCGGGACTGACTTCCCTATATGAAGGGTATGCAGGGCTGCCTTCTCGCCTGCCTCGCTTTGCTGCTGGATACTCACTTCTTTCACGTGCTACCTGCCGATCATGGTAATCATAACCCCTAGAAGGCCCTTCCCGCCACTGCAAACAGGAAAAAGCAAAATTCCCAGGTTGACGACTGCAAAGTGGGATCAATATGGCATTGTTGGGACTGGCAACCTGCTGCTGGTATGTTCTGCGACTTGTGGATCATAAATGACATGGTGCCTTGCTGCCAGCAGGCTGACTGCCGGACGAAAGACTGATCTCACAAACACTGCTTACCCTGGGCCTGTACTGTTCTCGCTCCATGTTGGCCTTATGAACCTCTCATGACATACTTGATGCACCCGTTTGGTCACAACATTCTGCTGCGGGTCTCACTTAGCAGCAAGCACGAGAACGCTGTCGTGAAGTTAGGAGCTCGGCAAGTGTGTTCAAGATGCGCGGGCGCATCACTTCACGTTTCACATGCGGGCACGGAAACGCCGGGCGCAGTCGCAAGACCGGACCAGGCCCTTTGCTCTGCGCGCACAGCTAACAAAGGCTAACAAAGGCTGCACAATGCAAGAGCCATGTGGCACCCATGTGTATGATGCCCTCTATAAGATTTAGTTTCAGGGGCGATGATTTGCGAGGTGAAATTTTTGCCGCCTTTCCACACGTGCGTGCTAGGATGTTTCCCTCCTGCTAGCCATCTCTCAGGCCACACCAGCGTGAAGCAAAGCAGCCGCTGCAATGGAGAGGAAGCATTCTTTCAGCTTTGACACGTCCATGATGGACGTAGGTACTCCAAGCTTTGCTCACGGCTTCATGCCGTCCCCAGCAAAGCCTCAACCTCCTTCACCAGAGCAGCCCGCCTCAACATGCGCCAAAGAGGCACATAAATTGAATCCTTGGGCCGGCGAGCTGAAACACGACGAACTTTTCTGCCTTGAAGAGCTGGTATGCACAGCTACCTTGCACACTCTGCAGTGATCAGTAACCTAAACATCTCACTGATACCTGCTTTCGTCTGCAGGAATAACATGCAGCCGTCCGTCTGCTCGAATTTGATGGACACAGTATGCTGAAGGAAGCATCACGTGGTTGCCTATAGAACCTATACTGACCAAATACTACTGACTGTCACTGGAATTCTCTGGGCTTCTGTCTTTGCTGTCAGCCACATTGCTACTGATCAGCATATGCTATCACCACGCCATCTGACTTATCAGGACGGGCGCCCTGACCCCATAGTTGCTGAAAGTTCTGCTTGCATGTCTTTGAACTGCAAAAGTTATCTGTTTCTGCTACTGATAAAATGGAAGTAGGATACACATATTGGTATGCTTGCTTTAGCAGGCTCATTACATTTTTGAGGGATATCTGCATTGAACCACACAAGCAAGCAGTCACACAGGGAAATATTCCTCTAGAAGCAGCATGAATACATGTTGTCTGGGCTAGAACTTACCTTCTCCTGGCGCTGAATTGCTTGTGATGGAATGTGTGTGCTCTTGCACTCAGACCTAGTCTTTCTGTGTTTTACTGAACCTCTTTTCCCCAAAAGTTTCAGTGTATTAAACATTTGGTATATATTGGGAGCTTGAACTCAAGTATCTAGATCTAAATGCTTAACAAGGATTGGAACTCGATCTTGTAAATAACTGTACAGTGCCTGTCCATGTGTCGTTCAACTATGCTGTCAGTGTCACTTGTTGATGCCAGCCTGATGGCCTTTCTCAAACATACCAGACTACACGGCAACTGTGGCCTACAGTCTTGCACAATGCTGTTCCAACGTTTATATGTCTGCTACACACCTGAGCGTTGCAAAACATGGAAAACCTGCTGAAGTCTATTTGTGACACAGATGTCATTTGCAAGATACAGCCTTCTGACATTACTGGATGCTACTGCATATCAGATAATGACAGGTGTATCGTACCCAACATTGATTTTCATCTCATAACAGAATGTCACATCATAGGGTCAAGCCAATCATGAGTTTGTGTCATGCAATGCACAGTATCATGCGCCCTTAACGCCTGCATTGATGCCAGGACTAGTTCAGCATTGGATCACAGACTCATACATTCTGCATGTGAGCATGCACGTGCTCCAGTGCTTGTGCAAAACCTCTGCTCACATCATGAACAACATGTCAGCCCTAGATGAGGCCCTAGACATCCTTCCTTTCACAGCTTGATGGAGTATGCTGCAAATGAAATGCAGTAGATCAGCTCTGCATGTATAACCTGTTGTATTATGCCCAGCACACCGACAGGTTGCATGATGTCAAACAAGCTACTGTATACTCTGCAAAATTGATTTGCATATCCTGTACACTGTAAAACCTCACTAGGGAGGAGATGTGAATGTGCTTGGAAGTTTGGTCGCAGAGCTGGTTCGCTAACTTGCTGCTGAACAGCAGAGCTGCTTCAATGGTACAACCAGCAGCCAATGTACTGTCTGTATCAGTCTCTTGCCTCCGATATAATTATTTTGTAAACTTGTGGCATTGGCCCCCAAGCAAGTTTATGAAGGTTATATTGTACGTTAGAGTAAGGTCCGAGCATGGTGATTCTTGCTGGCAAGGTGGCAAGGCAAGATACACAACTTCTGCAGAAAACGTCGAGCAGATGGCATGAAGCAATAATGCATATCAGCAAGTCCCATGTTGCTTTCACATAATGAGGTTGCCCAGGCTCATTCAGATGCTCAGCAAGTCTTGTTTTGTTGTTAACATATCTTGCATGCAGTATATCACAATGTTCTGCTGAATATGCAGCTGGCAAGGTGGCAAGGCAAGATACAAAAGTTTCTCGATAAATCTCAAGTTGCATGTTGACTCTAGATTGAGCCTCCACCTCACTGCATGTGCAGTTACATGTGTCTGTGATGCTTTCTCTCTTCTCTCTGTCTATTATGCCATCTTTGTCTTGCGCCCACATGTTTTGTATTGCTTGCAATGGTTGCCCTTGTTTACAGCAGCTGGACTCTCCTTTCATGAGTATGTTTTCTTCTGAAGTTTGGTATTCTGCCTTGCCACCTTGCCACCAGCTGCTCACCTCAAGATACTGTCATGCATGTGAAGTATCCCTGGTTCACGCTTGAAATACACAGCAGCTGGACACTCCGTTCATGAGTATGTTTTCTTCAGGGTTTGGTATTCTGCCTTGCCACCTTGCCACCACCTGCTCACCTCAAGAAGCTGTCATGCATGGGCTCGCATTGGAAGTCAGCACCTTACATTTAATGCATGATGCCTTGCACATTATTTTCATCATTTTGTTACAAAACATGTATTTTATGTAATTCACCCTAAACCCTAAAGACTATAATATACCTAGTGTCAATTGCATGTCATATATGTTAGAAGTCTGAAAACAGCATTCACTCATCATCATAGTCTACAAATACCGCCTGTGGCCTTGCGCGCACTCCTTGACACGCCATGGCTCTGTTCGGAAAGTTTCTAGATTGTTTGCTGCTGAAACCCTTTATCTTCATCAATTCTAAGACCTTTTTCTGACTGTATTTACGTGTGTTTTGAGTCCTTTTGTTGAACTCCTCTGCAAACTGAACAGTTTTCACCTCAAAACCTGCTCCAACCTCGCACGACTCATCCAGATACTTCTGCAGGTCGTCATTGTCGTCCTTGTACTCCTGAAAGCTGCCTTGACTTTTGCAGGGGCCGGGGCAGGCCATCCCGGTGCCAAGCGACTGCACCTCTGACAAGCCAGACTAGGAGCTGCTCCTGTCTTTCACAGGTCAGCAATTTGTCTGCCAGTGTCTTGTCCATCAGCCTGTGAGTTGGGTCTTGCTGGTCCATCTCCTCTGGTGTCTTGAAGCGAAGGTCAAAGGGGATGACAAGCAACCTCCTCAACACTGCTTCATCATTGATGTTTATCATGGGTTTAGCATTTGTGAGTAGCATGGGTAGATGGGTAGGCTTGAAGCAAACTGGGTTTGCATTCAAGAACCTTGCTTCTATGGTTGTCTGGCCAGTGACCCTTTTGACTGCCTCCTCATCCAGCTGTACATCATCAGGTGCTTCATCACAGATAGCCAAGCGAGCACCTTTCAGTGCTGCCAAGTATGTGTTGCAGCACCCTTGCCTGCTGGTCTGTCTCTCTTGAGGATGCAATCGGGGCTCATGGTGACCATTGCCCACCCCAGCACAGCTTCCAAGATCTGGAATAAGACTCCTGCGACAGCATGCCACCTGTCACATGAAGCACATCACGCTATGCCAGCACACAAAATGTACTCACCCTTGCCATTTGAGCCGCTCATGTTTGTTTTACAGCTTGACTCAAGTGAGACTGCATAAATTGGGCTATGCTGCTGTAATTTTGCAAGACAGCTTGCAGTACGCACTTCAGGACCGCTTTTGCTCACACTGTGTACATTGTGCCACCCGCTACTGCTAGTACGTGCTGTCAACAAGCCAGAACGGTCACGCGGACTAAAGTTTGCTGCAACAGCCGTTGACTTGGCAATTAAAGTGAATAGGGCATGCTGAGGAGCATGCTCCGTCAGAGCACGTGCTCCGTAATGACCCGTATTTGGCTAAAGCCTCCGTGTGAGCGGTGGTAGAAGGTGATGAGTAATCTTGCAAAGCGGCTGGGAGTACATTCCGCGAAATTTGCAAAGCGGCTGACAGCAGATTTATGGGGGAATTCGCAAGCCTCATTGAGGCGAATTGTAGCCTCAGCTATAGGGTACCATTAGGGTTAGCTAATTGTCAGTGCGAGCATACGCACCGGAGCCCATCGTCAGAGAAGGCTGTCTGCTCAGGGCCCCAGCCACGATGGTGTTTGCTGGTTTCAACTGGTTTCTGATCATTATCACAGTCGTGTTGGGGCTGTTATCTATAGGTGTAGCTTTGTACCTGTTGATTTCCTACCAGCATCCTGAAGACAAGAACCAGGCGTGGTTTCCGAAAATAGCGGTAATATTTGGCATAACTTTATCGATATGGACGATACTGTTGTTTCCAATAGATGTAGCGAACACTCTAGCCTGCTCGGATTCGCTGGCGTTCACCTCCTGCGACCTTGCACTGCCAACAACAACCCTGTGGTATATCTGCTACATAGCGGCAGCAGTGATGGCATTCTTCATTTGCCCATTCGCTCTGTATTATTACGAGGCAGACAGCGACGTGTAAGCTTGCAAACCGCTCGTTTATCTTGCTGCAACTTCATTTTGAGTGCTATTGTCACTCTTTTTTGTTTGCAACTGGCACAATCATCACTCAAATGTACAGGTCCATTGTGAAGCGCTGGATCAGTGCGCTCATCTGGGTGGCTGTGACAGCTGCAATTCTGGCACTCATCCTTGGCATCTGCTATGGTGAGTCAAAGCATACGTCACTGCATATTCAGCAAAGTGCTGCACTGGATTAGTTCCAGGCCTTGCCAAGTCCTATTGGCGTGCTGTGTTCATCATGCATGATTGATTGCATGATTGATTGCTGGATTGATTGCTGCTCCCTACACTGAAGGTAAAAGAATGCCTGCTGGTCCCTACATTTGTGCAAGAAAGTATTGTCTGTGTGGAGTTTTCTAACACTTGCAGGGCTGTGGGGGTATGTGGAGTATCCTGTCATTGGTTTGGCCTCTGGCCTTGCACCCTTCTCTGCCATCAGCAACTCCTCAGAGCCGCTGAACAGATGCATTGAGGTGCTGTCAGGGGGAGGATCAGATCCAATCTATGGGGGAAGGAATGTGAGTGCCAAATTGTCTCACTGCAGCATCCTGTGAATAGCTATTGTTGGTCGATGTGGCAGCACTCTAGCAGTGTGCTGCTATTGCAGAGATGGAAGAGGGCACACTGCAATGCTATGTCATGTACATGTATGCGCAAATTGGGGTTAGCGCATCGCATTTCTGCTGATTACAATGCCTACAGCCATATCAAGTATTCAACGCCCACCCTCATCAAACTCTTCATTCAGCTTTCATGTGTAAGTATGGTGCGATGCGTACCAACAAAAATGATGTGGTGCAGTGTGATGCCATCAACGGTGGCCTGCCTACCTATACATGGAAGATCAGGCTGTCCTTCCTGGTCTACATCATTGCTGTTGTTACCACAATAGGTGAGCTAGTCACCACGCAGGACTCAAAAACACCCTGCAGCATGCAATGTGCACAGTATTCTAATGTCTTCCTGTGAAACAACATTCACAACTTGGGCAAAGCACTGAGTTTGCTCATGATAACTTCGCACCTTTCACA
>JAABUP010006732.1_pt1 | contig 16062 bp, 18 predicted proteins | sample 5559201 | NCBI WGS metagenome assembly JAABUP01 (sample SAMN10711887, study PRJNA513373) | rock metagenome | isolation source: Antarctica rocks | place: Antarctica
GCAGAAGGACTCAAAGGTATGCTGTTTGCAGGACTGGTTTGCACCGAGCTGCAAAAACACCACTTCAGTCAGAAAGCAGCAGGGCAGTACAAAATCAAGAACAGCCTGCCTGTGTATTGAGCACACCAGAATGTACAACAGTCAACCTACCGGGAAGGCCAAGCATCTGCGGCAAAATTCACGTGGGATTGCGCTTGATGTTCTGTCGCTGGGTAGGAGGCATTGCCAACCACGGGGCCTTGACTCTGTGAAGTCCCCGCATACTGATCGGAGAGTGGACCACTACTGCCCGCATCGGAAGCCGGCGTTGGAGAAGACTCTTTGCGCTTGCTGTTGCCGCTTTTGAAATTGTATATTGATTGCCAAGGCATGCTGTTGTGCCCCTTGCTTCATTCAAGGAGGCACTTGCAACTGCAAGCTGTGTCGAGCGCCTTCTCGCATCACAAGACCTGCGGCATGCAAGGGGAACCTGGTGGATTCAATGTCAAGGGTCGGGTTGCAGTGTACTGCATTGCACTTTTGCAATCGTCCCCAAATCCAAGATCGGGATCGGATTTACACAGCCTTCTGTCCCACTACTTCTTTTACCTGTTACCTGCATGAAGAGTTTTATACGTTTCAGACTCAGCTCTCGTTCGCTACCAATCGAGACAGGCGGAGAATCTGTAAGTGGACGCAGATCACGATCTCCTTAAGCGTCTGGAACGCGGGATTTGTGGTCTCAAAGGAGTTGCAGATCCTGCAGGTTAGTGCTCAGTTGAAACACAGCTTCGACTTGACAGTCAGAGCAGTCTCGCAAGCTGTGGCTGGTTTGGCTTACTTGTTTCATATTACCATAGCGTCTGAGCAGGATAAGTCGGTCTCTCGGCCTCGATTTTGGCTTAAAGGATTGCTGTTGATCTCAAAAGCATATTCAGGTGGCATTCTCTCGTACAAATAGAGCAAAATCAACACGAATCCTTGGCCTTGTCTGTGGCTTGAGGCATACCCACGTTGCTTGCATCCTTGGAAAGCCTGTGAGCAGCCTTGATGCAGCCTGTCAGCCTTGTCTGTGGCTTGAAATGCTTGCATTTGGCGTTAGAAGCGTATGTAGCTTGACAGCATTTCCACAAAGCGTCTGAGCAAAGTCAGTGCATGAATTGTGGAGGCAGCTGTTTTGAGTTCTCAGGATCTGAGATCTGTAGATCACGTGTGAGTCCCTTGGATGCCTGACAAGAGTAGCCTTGAAGCAGCCTTCTGCTTGGCTACTTTGCATGATCAGAAACTGCATCTGCTTGGTGATCTACTGCATTTGAAAGGGCTGATGTGCTGTTTGCAGTTGTCGTGCAGATCAAATGATAGTCACACAGCAACATAGCACAGGTAAGCTGTCCAATCAACTTGAGATCTCTCGCAGCTCTGCCACTGTGTTTGCGGCAAGGAAAGAATGTAGTCCCGTCTTGCAAGGGAAGCAAAACAGATGCAACGGTTCCATTGCATCTTTTTTGCTGTGCAATTGCTGTCTTTGACGCCAGTTCTTCTGTTTTGCAGTCCAAGTAGACTTCTACGCCGCTTTTCGAGAGAAGCTTAAGCTTTGTGGCATCATCAATCCAGATGCAAAGGCAATAACCCGTTTGGTGCTCACCTTTCCAGCACAGATGCAGGCAGCTTCTTGTAGTTCGGTTGACCCGGGTACTGCCTTGCACCTCTATCAACAGATCAAAGATCTACCTGGCACTGAAACACGTGCAAACATGGTACAAGAAGATCACATCAGCATCAATGGCCCTCATTTGCCAAGCCACCCTCACATACTGACAGCAGTGGATCTGGACAGTTGCAGCTTGCTGGTACTCAAGCTCTTGCTACCTACGTCCCAGGAACAGCAGGAAGTAGCACAGCGTGAGAAGCGTGCTGTGAGCCTTCTTCAACTTGACACAGCGCCAGTGGACAGGGCACTTGTGCCTACGCAGATACACAGTGTCAAGGTATCTGCTGATCACGCCAAAAGTTTGGGAGCAGGTTCCTATGATGCCTTGAAGATACCATGGTACCCAACAAGTTTGCAAGAGTTGCCACAGCTTTCACACAATCTCCTGTATAGTGGTGGACGCCGCCTGCAGCAAGCTGTGACAGCTATGCACAAAGTCAGTCTGCTGCACACGGACTTGAAGGCATCAAATGTATTCGTTGATTTGTCTGGTCCTTGGTTCCTGGGGGACTTTGGAGCCTCCCACCTCTTTGGAGACAGTATCACATCCTGCACAGAGGTATTGTTCTGAATTGCTAACCAATTGCCTCATGGTGCACCTGTGAGGACATGTGCACTCTGCAGCTGTGAGCAGTGCTGTACGCGCATCCTTCTATGCACCATGTAGATATGCATGAGCTTGTTTTGGGTCAAGCCCTGTTGCGAGCACAATGCAGTACGCTTCGTTCCTGTTTCATGCAGGCTATGTACCCAGGCAACATGGCATTTCAGCCGGCAGCTCCCAAGTATGATTGGGGCTTGCTGGTGGTATTGTTGGCAATTGAAATGGACAAGAAAGACTGGACCCAGCTGTACAACAATACTGAGCCCCGGAAGATGAACCTCCAGCGTGTACAGCAGAAATGCAAATCTGATCACCAGGATCTGCAAGCTTTATTTGACGAGCTAGTGGCTGCTGCAGGCTGGGAAAATGCCTGATGAGCAATAGGCAGTGATCATTTTTGCTCACACAAGATGTAATACAGCTCAGGAGTCCAAATGACTCCTACTGAACCAGCATGCCTGCAACAAAGTCAATTTTGCTCGAGTGCATCTCGAAACAGGTCTGCAAGTTTATGCGCTTGCAGTCAGGATTGTAATTGGCATTTCAGAGGCAGCAAATTGCTGCGCAAGAGCTGTAGCACCTGTGTCGTATGAGCAATCACATGGACAGTAGGCTTGTAAATCACTTGGGGCGCATTTGCGTACATTTAGATAGCATTCACATCGAGGCGGAAAGCATGGACGGCACGCGAACGTACTCCGTGCCACATGTGCTTGTTAAGACGCTCCGTGAGAGCGGTGGGAGGGCGGCGATGAGTAACCACTGGCTCTGGCCCACCAGGCTTACCCCACCAAACTGCTTGGGACCCGGGGGGCCCTTGGCCCTGGAATTACGGGTGTGATCCGTGTGCGTATGCTTTGCGAGTTCATGTGATAGAGTTTGGGAGGGCATGTGAGAAACCACGGCAAACGTGCAAGAGCATACCTGTGTGATCATCACTGCCAGGCGCTACCTCGTCGTGCAGGCTTTCGGTTGGGCAGCTTTCACTGTTGATACACAACGCTTAACATTGAGCCGTTCTCCGCACTTACGGTCCCCGAGCGGCATACTTAGCTGTCGCTCAGCTGCCGTTCTGGATACTTGTTCTCATACTTTTGGCGGCAGGCTTCAGTAGCGGATGCTATGCTGAGTCTCGTTCCAAGACTGCATCCGCATGGGCTGTTATTCGAGCAGGCTCAAACCACGAGATGGCATCCACATAGCCCCTGTTGACGTGAGCACGTACGCTGACCTGCTTTGCAAGCTGGCCAGCAGAGTGTGAGAGCCTGGTCGTGGTCGCGACAGGACTTAACCGTATTTCTTCTGTTTACGCACTAAGGCACGGCCCACTGTCCCCTGCCCCCGTGTGTTGATCACCCTCCCCAGTTGGTGCTATGGTTTGTGTGGTGGAACTGTGTTTTAGTGGCAAACCGATACAAGCATAAATCAAGCTTGATCATGCACACATGCCTGTGTATGTAGGCGCCCATGGGTGAGCAACCAAGGCGTGCAGGCTCAGACGCAACTCAGTACACAGACCCAGAGGCTGAGCATCTCAGGACAGACAGGGAGCAGTTCAATTTGGCACACAAAGACACTTTCACAGTGCTTGAAGGCTTCCCAATCTCTGCAGCTGTCCATTCGACTGCACCTCTACCTTCCGATGAGGATGCGCGTCTGAGTGCGCTTAAAAGCTTGGGCATTCTGGACACCGCCCATGAGCAGCGCTTTGATGACATCACAGACCTTGTGTGCTCCATATTCAATGTGCCAATTGCCATAGTGTCCCTGGTTGATAAGGAGCGTCAGTGGTTCAAGTCCTGTGTGGGACTGAACTGCAGTCAAACAGACAGGAAGTCTTCCTTTTGTGCATGGACCTTAGTCCCCAAGAACCCCGAAGTGCTCGTGGTTCCTGATGCCACTGAGGATGTCAGGTACCCATCTTCTGTCTCATGCACGAGGCCTTGCCTGCTGTCGTTTGCAGCTCTTGATCAGCATCACCAACACCACAGGCTGATTGTCTGATGGTTGTATCTGCTGTCTCATGCATGAGCAGTCTGGCCTGCGCTGCCATTGTTTGCAGCTCTTGATCAGCATCACCAACACCACAGGCTGATTGTCTGATGGTTGTAGCTTCTGTCTCATGCATGAGCAGTCTGGCCTGCGCTACCATCATCTGCAGCTTGATCAGCATCACCAGCACCACAGGCTGATTGTCTGCTGGTTGTATCTGCACACACTCTTGTTGTTGTCATTCATGTACTCAAGTGTTTGTTGTACACATATCTTCCCTTGGGGTGAGATATGTACAGCTGGAAGCATCTCCTTGGCTTTTGTCTGGTGGGTTGAGTCAAGTTTCACATGCTGCTTTCAGTACAAATGTAGGATCTGCATCGGCAGTATCTGGGGTAGAGGTATCCACCAACAGGATGCCCTCTGACTCAGCCTCCAGTGATTGCTGAAAGCCTGAGACGCGCTCAAGACTCCTCTGCTCGGCTACCTATGAAAGCAACGATCAGTCAGCCTGTTGCTGCCGCAGGGCTTGTGGCTTTCACAATGCCTCGATGCCTAAACGCACAGAATATGATGCAGAGGCTGACATCGCTGGCGATCAGCCTCACAGAGGGGCATGCATGGCAACACAATGATAGACAGTGGGATTTTCAAAGCTGCATGTGAACGTTCATGCGTCATGACCAGTGTTGCAGTGATCTTACTGACAGGCAAGCAGCCTGACATGAATCAAGCCCAGTGTTGCAGCAATCTTGTGGACTGGCAAGCCAACTGGACAAGACAAGGAGCGATAGCCCAACTTGGAACTGGTCATACATTGCCTGCTGGTAAATCGATGCCATGGAGGGCCCCTTGGGAGCCTTTCACAGCAGAGGTGTGGAAAGAGGTTGGGGGGGTAGGGGGGCAAGTAAACAGCTTACCCTGGCTTCATCCTTCTCCAGTTCCCGAACAACAACTTTTGCAAAGTTGCACAGCAGCCGGCCACTCTCAGCATCAAAGTGGCGCTGCTTCCTGTCAATGATACACCTGCAGGTCAACACTTGCTGCACGTCAGCAACTGTTGCAGGTCAACATTTGCTGCAGATCAACACTTGCTGCCCATCAGCCACTGTTTGCAGGTCAACATTTGCTGCAGGTCAACACTTGCTGCACATCAGCAACTGTTGCAGGTCAATGTTCGCTGCAGGCCAGCAGTTAACTGCAGATCAACAGTGTTTCAGGTCAGTTGTCATTGCTGCAGCTCAGCTCAATGCCTGCTTCTTTGTGTGATATGAGCACAGCATACAAACGTTACCCTGCATGCATGGCAGAGTGCACGTGGCACATCACACATGATTGTAAACCAAACTTGCAAGGACTACATCACGATTCAGCAAGCAGGCAGAGGGACGCAAGCCAGGCTTGTCTGTCTCACAGCATGCATGCATATTGTACTTGTCCTAGCCAGGTCAACTGCTGTTCCTCACAATGTGGCTTGCTGTAGGTAGAACAATGCCACAGAAGAGCCCAATGGGGGGGGGGGGGGAACTACTCACAATGAGCCAAGGCGATGTCCTTGAGTGGTGACTAGCGGCGCTCCAGCATAGAAGCGAATGAAAGGGTCATTCAGCACCAGTGGATTGGCCTGAAACCTGCAGCAGTTTTGAGAATCAAGTTTGCAGACATCTCCTTCAACAGGCATGACATCTTGGGTTGCTCCGCAAGATGCGTTTTGGCAGTACGGTCTGTGTATGGCAAGATCTGCCAGGCATATTCAAGTGGGTGTGAAGGGGCTTTCCAAGCAACTTCCAGAACGAGGCCTGGTTGCGAGCCACTGGAATGACCCGAAATGAGGTGCATGGTGGGAAGCTGTGGCATTTGTTCACACCCGCCGGACAGACAAGAGTGGGTACCCTCCCCCCTCATCTCTTGTTCTATAGCCACACCTGCTGCACAGACAAGTATACCTGAGTAGTGCGCTATGCTGGGTGTGATCACACTCCTGGGGAGACAGTTAAGGATTTAGCTGTTCTGAGCATCACTTGTGAATTGTGCGAGGTCATGGCTGACTGTGATTCCTGGCGTAATGCACCATTTTGACTTGCAGTGCAAACGCACTGGGTTGCACTGCAATATGCAGTATGCAGTGAGGTCTGTGCAGTTTCATCAGTCCAATCAGTGTTAGATTCAGGTTGATTTGTCATCATGCACATCTGGTCTGTGGCATTCCAGTTTGCAGATACCTCTGAGACTTGCTCATATCAGCCTGTTTGCAGGAACAGGTCACTCAAGAGTATCAGAAAGCCGTCTCAAAGCAGCTTTCCTTCACGCTACATCTGTTTGCAGGAACAACTTACTCAAGAGTAACAGAAAGCCATCTCAAGGCAGCTTTGCTTCACACTACATCTGTTTGCAGGAACAAGTTACTCAAGAGTATCAGAAAGCTATCTCAAAGAAGCTCTCCTTCACGCTACATCTGTTTCGCGGCAGACCCACGAGCGCATCAACACGCAGGCTTGTCATAGCGCACTTCAAAGCAGCAGCCACCGAGCACATCAACTCCAGAACACCCTTGGTGGGCGTTCCAGGGTCAGTTGCCTGGAAGAATGGCGAGGCAGGGCACCTCTACTTTGTGACAGTGCAACGGCACCAGGAGCCAGATGTTGGGTGAGCCTTTGTAACGGCCCTCATCAGCCCCCAGAATATGTCATAGAAGAAAGCAGGACACAGGCAACCTGCACAGCATCAGCAGGACCTGGTCGCAGATGCAGCAGTGAAACCAGTTTGGAACAGCTTGTGTTGAGCAATGCCTCTCACTACTTTGAGTGTCTGTCTGCACTGCACAACAAGCTATGCTGCAAATTCTTTTAAAGTGATATGGAACACAGCAAGACTACTATTGGTTGCTGACAATGCCCAGCATGACACTTCTCCAGCAGATGGCAGCATGTACAGCGCTGTTTCATTGCTGGTGCATCATTTCAAGTATATGGCAGGAGACTTCTTCAACTGCGAATTTAGAAGCTGGCAGGACTATTAAAGGCACAGCAGAAGGCCACTTTTGTCTCCAGCTAACCCAGTGCTAACCTAGTGTTAACCCAGTGCTAGCCTAGTGCAAACCCAAGTTACACCTCATGCTGGCCTGAAGCTCATGAAGGGTGCGTGTTGCGCAGGGGTAGGGATGGGGTGCAGCAGGGGGTGGAGGCAGGGCAAAATGAGGCCTTTGAGGATGTGCAACTGGGGCCCTTGTTGGGTCAAGGGGGGTTTGGCAAGGTGTACAGGGGGCTCTGGAATGGGGCTGCTGTCGCTGTCAAGGTATGTTTTGTGTTCTTTTCTGTTTTGTTTTCAAGCTCCCGGGGTCATGACCATTGGACCAGTGGTTTGAAATTCCAAACTACGTATCAACTGTTCTGTGCTGCAGCCCATTCCACAGAAAGGGGCTCATTGCAAAGTGGACCCCTCAAGAGCTGCGAAAGCAGTTGCGTTACTGTTTAACTTTGATACTGATCACACCTAGAAGACAGAAGAGCTAGAAGTACCCAGTCTGGGCATCCTATGGCATTCATTGAGCTGTTGGGGATGCAGAAACGTTGTTTGGGTTCACACTGAAGCAATGAACAAACAACCAATATATATATCATTCCAAACCAACAATGCAAACGACTAGATCATGATCGTCTGTAGTGCAAATGAAAAAGCTTGTTGTCTGGCATTGCAGATCATTCAACATTCGGGCCCGCTGCCCATCTCAGAGGTGGCATATATGTGCTATTTGTTTAAACTAATAGTGACATTATCTAGATTGTGATCATTTGTATTGCAACCAAAAACAGCATGTTGTCTGGCACTGCAGATCATCCAACATTCGGGCCCGCTGCCCGCCTCAGAGGCGGGCACCGACATCAAGCCGGTGCTATCTCGCAGGCCCGAGCGACAGGTCTCGGACCTCACCACGCTTAGGTCTCGCTCCCGGAACTCCACCAAACCGCAGCACCTGGAAGCAGGCAACGTGGAGGGCATCCTCACTCTGCAGCTGTCACACCCCAATGTGGTGCAGACCTTCAAGGCAGCTACCAGACCACTACAGGTACTCCTGTTGCAGTGCTGCTGAAATTTGACATGCCCACAACACTGAAGGTCTTTGGATTGCGCAGGCATGCGTATACATGAATGCCTGAGGTGTTGTATGCAACCTGCTGTCTAGCTTTGAGACCAGGCTGCTGCTGAAGAGACTGCAATCAATTTCTTCATGAGACTTAAAGCCTGTGCGCTATATACAACAGCCTGAATGTGACTTGCATATGGCAGATAGCAGGCACATATACATATGTATGCGGCGTTCAACTGCCAACATAACACACCTGATCAGGCAGGGGCCATGCCTGTATCTCTGCTGAGGGCCGGGCCCAGGCAGCCCTCCTAGATTCAGCTTATGTCTAGTACTTGTATGCCCTTTCACAGTGCAGAATAGGGCATGCCCCGGCTGGGCAGGGCCCTTGTGTGGATTTGCCCACTTGTTGTCATAGTGTCATACGCTCTGTCAAGATCCTGTCAGCAAGTGCCTGCTGTGAAAAGGTACAGACAGCACCGAAGAGTCTGGGAACCCAAAGATTTTGCCTTGTCAATGGAATGAATTTACAGTCATTAGCTATGCATTGTGTAGTGACGTACCTAGCTCATCATGATCTGAAAAGCAAATTTATATTCATATTTATACTTATAATTATAGTTATCATTGTTGTTGTTATTGTTGTTGTTGTTGTTGTTATTATCATTTTTGTTGTTATTATTATTATCATTATTATTATTATTATCATTATCATTATCATTATTATTATTATTATTATTATTATTATTGTGATTAGCGACAGCCCGCACTGGTGTCTGCAGTCGTACTGCCTGGACGGCACTGAGGAGACCGAAGATGAGCAGCTGTTTGAGACTTGGCTGCTGCTGGAGTACTGTGATAAGGGCTCCCTGCAAGATGCTGTGGACAGGGGCTGGTTTCATGCTGACCAGAACGGCCACATAGACTCTCGAACCAAGCCCAACATGAGAGCTATCAGGTCAGCTGTCGTGGTTTCACGCTGATCAGAACGGCTACATAGACCATTGAACCAAGCCCAACATGAGAGCTATCAGGTCAGCTGTTGTGGTTTCATGCTGATCAGAATGGCCACATAGACTCTCGCACCAAGCCCAACATGAGAGGCATCAGGTCAGCTAGCATGGTTTGTATGCACAGCCCTGCAAGTTGGCCATTGCATAGCCTGTCAGGCAAGTGTTGTGTTGTTGACTGCTTTACAGCTTGTCAGGCAACTGTTGCATGGCGTGCGAGTTGAACAGTGCAGAGTGTGTCAGGCAAGTGTTGCATAGCCTGCAAGACAGTTGTTGCGTGCCAGTCAAAGCAGCTGGTAGAAGCTTCCAAGGGCTGCCTGGCCTTTAGTGCTGTTGTGTGTTTCTCCACGTTCATGTTTTGCAGGATGTGATGTCTGCAGTTGTTTCTGCTTTTGCCGACATGCCATTCATTTGTGTCCAGTCTTGCATGCAGTGTGACCAAAGAGGCAAAAGGTGCTTTGCTGGTGTCATCCTCTGCACTAGATGCCATGCTCATTGCTTTGCAGGCATCTATGCTTTGTTCTGAAGAATGCAAACAATTTACAGTGGAAGTGTTGGTAGAATAGTTGATAGACCAGATGGTGGACCAGATGGTAGACCAGATGGTAGACCATATGGTAGCTTCCTCAGCTTGCCACATTCCAAATCCTAAATCACAATCTGTGTTGCGTACCTACAGGGCAACAGCGCACGAAATTGCCGCAGCACTAGCGTACCTACACAGTCAGGACCTGTTACATGGGGACCTTACGGGCGGTAACATCCTGCTGGCCAGTACTGATGCTGACGAGCGTGGTTTCTGTGCCAAGGTGGCCGACTTTGGCCTGAGCAGAACGCTAGGCTCAGAGCCTGTGGACACCGGGACCTATGGAACTGTCACCCACATGCCTCCTGAGCTGCTTACTACCGGTGAGATGTTTTCAACATCAGTCTTTGCGTCGCTTCTGTCTTGTATCAGGACTGTCATGGACTTTGGACACTGGGACCTACTGGGTATGGAACCGTCACTCACATGCCCCCTGAGCTGCTCACTTTGTTGCTGTCATCGTCAAGTGTGATCTCTTGAGCCTGCGGCAGAGAGTGAGTTGCCCTTCAGCCAGTCAGAGTCCCTTTGTTTGCATGGCACCTGTTTTGTATCTGGACTGTCTTGGACTGTGGATACTGACATGCATGGGACAGTTGCATAGATGCCACCTGAGCTGCTCACTACTGGAGAGATGTCACCAGCCTTCCAATCTGTGAAGGTGCATACATGCAGCTCTGCCATCCATACCATTATTCACAGTCCATGACAGTCCAGATACAAGACAGGCGTGATGCAAAGGTTGGACTGCTCTTGGCTTCTCGTTAAATTGACGCCAGAAGGTGTCGTTTTTTCTTTTCTTTTCTGACAGGACACAGCAGCTAGCCAGCACAAGTGTCGTCATGTCCATCATTTATGCATACTCTGCTCTACAAGCACCCTGTCGAGACACCTATCTGTGCTGCTTTGCAGGCAAGCTGAGCAAATCAGCCGATGTGTACGCTTTTGGGGTGCTGCTATGGGAGATGTACACAGGGCAAAGGCCCTGGAGTGGACTGGGGCAGATGCAGGTCATCTTTCATCTGACTCAGCGGAAGAAGAGGCTGCAGTTCCCATCAGACACACCACCACTACTACAGGTGCTGCCTCTTCTTCTCCTTCTTGTCCTGTACCTCTCCTGCTGCTGCCCCTTCCTCCCCATCTTCTGCTGCCTCTTCTTCTTCTTTTTGTCCTCTACCTCTTCTGCTGCTGCCTCTTCCTCCCCATCTTCTGCTGCCTCTTCTTCTCCTTCTTGTCCTCCATCTCTTCTTCCACTACCCCTACCCCCCCTCTTGCTGCTGCTGCTGCTGCCGCTGCTGCTGCTTCTGTCGTTCCTTGGTCCTTGGTCCGTCTGCTATCAGTGCAAGCTTGCTGAAGAAGTTGTGTCAGTGTGTGCATGCCATCACACGCAGCATCAGACAAGATGTGGTATGCAATTCCGGCTTTTGTGTTAGGCTTCTGAGGGCAATCCTCAAGGGATTCTATCAAGTGGGACTTCTTTTCATTGTGCTATTGATGCAAGTTTTGACAACTGATACTGAAAGTGTGTGGCGGTGCTGTTTGCTTGTCACACGCCTCACTGTCCTTCATATTGATTATATTGCAGGGAGTTCTTAAGCAGCCAAGTTAGCAGCATGGGCCTGGAGTTGTAGTTGACACTTTTCAATGACGATCATGTCTCATTGAGATTACATTGTCATGTCTCAGTACAGAGATTACATTGTCATGTGCTGGGTGTGCATGCATTGCTGCTTGCATTGTTGGAAGCAAACAGCCACAGGGAAGAGTTGCATGAGGTAACAAAGTGTGTTATGGATGTGCAGGCTCTGGGCACGCGGTGCATGTCAGCGGAAGCCACTGAAAGGCCTAAATTTGACGAAATTTTGCGTTTGGTTGACGGACTGGATGTGGATTAATAGTTTGCGCAATACTGCCAGATTGCACAGGTGAATCTCAGATTCACAACAGCTCAGAGCTTGTCTGTTTGCGCAAGTCAGACCTGGAATCAACAAGCAGGCCCTGAAGTTCAGTGCATCCTCACATACATGTTCCCAGACCACCCTGTCAAGAAATCAATGTGGTATGGTTAAGGTTCTATACGATGATTGGTGAGGTTTTATACAATGGTTGTTACACTTGTGTGTCTATAACTCAGATATGATTACTACTTGCTTTGAACGCTTGGCCTACATTACACATTGCAGTGTGGGAAACTCAGGGGTGTTATGGACTATTGTGTATGTTCTGTTTATGCCTTGGTGGCTGCAGTTGGGCCCAGATTTGTGTAGCAGGTGTGCAAATAAGTATCCCGGGTAAGTGGTTGCAATCACATTTTAAGGTTTGATGTTGCTGTAAGCACATTAGTACGCAGGACCACTGTGTATGTTATGCTTTGTTATGAAGAGCAGCAGGCAATAGACACTGAAATGTGATTGGCTGTTCTTTGGTCTTGAGGATTAGTGTGTGACAGATGATTGTGATCAAGATGCATATGCAAGTGACGCTAACTTACCGAATGACACTGCATTCACACCAGTTCAAGGGCCCGTTGACGCATGCGCTCATGAGACTACTTGGCAGGCATCAATGCATGATTTCATGTGCACATGCACTGCAAGGCCAAGCTGCACCTTTGAGCTCAGCAAAAGCAGGACGCATGCAGTGCACAGAATGATAGGCAGCAGTTTGCCAACTGAAATCAATTCATTCACCAGGATGCCGCAAGACCGTCAGTGCATTACAATCAAGCAAGATCAATCAAGCAGCTGAGGCAAAATATTGTACATCTGAAATAGAACGTCAACCTCTGCTAAGAAAACAGTGGCATTATGCATGCTGATCTGAAAAAGCAATGAAAATGTTCACGAAGCTCTTCAATGAAAAGGGGTCTGTGGCAAAATAGGTTTCTGTGAGCGTGGTCATGTCCCTGCTTGTGCCCAAGCTTTAGTGAATATTGTCGTCACAAGCTGTGTTCCAAGCTGAGATGAATCCGGCATCACTGTCCATTATCTGCTTAGTCTCCCTTCCTCCTGAAGCTGCAGCCCTCGGTGAGACGAGCCTTGCCTCCAGTTGGAGTGCACAGGATGGTGCTGCAGTTGGTGCAGGTAACCACTGTCTGGCTGTGGCTGAAGACGGTTGTGATGTTGAAGCATCCCTGGCACTTGACGTCCATGAAGTAGCTGTTGGGTGACTGGACCAACCTCTTCAGCTTGTGCTTTGATTGCTCAACCTCCCTAGGAGGATGCAGAAGATCGATATCGCTAGACAAAACCATCTTGGCCTGTACTTGGGGCTTCTGAGAGTTTGCTTCCGCAAGCTGGGGCCGACAACCAGCAGACCTGTGGTTCCTTGATGTAAAGAGCCAAGAGGGCTTGGCTGTTACGTCGAGGCTGGTGATGACGGCGCTTGCTCTGGATCCAGAATTCCTCGAGCGTAATAGCTGAACCATACCGTAACTAGCTGACAAGGACCACTGACCCTGTGCGCAGCGTGAGCAGCACCCGCGCCAATGCGAGCATCCGATGTCTTTTGGCATTTGTTCGGTAAAAGTCCCTGCGAAAATTGTGTGCTGCGGGGGGCAGTCAACCGTGCGTGCATTTGTTCGAGATCTTACAATAAGTCAACGAAGTACACTTCTGGCGGGTCTTGCAGTTTTGATGCAGAATCACTACTTGTACGATAGAGCGGATCTAGTCAGCAAAAAGGCACAACTGCGATACTTCAAGACTTCAGGCGTAGCTATCAGCCTTCTGCGTATGTCACACTGTTTATAGCCAGTCCTGCAGGCCCCCTTGTGCTCCTGATCACCACAAGGTATTTATTGCTGCATCACAAACTATTCCACAGTTCTTATTCATCAGAAAGGCAGAGTTACTAAATTTCTATTGAGGCTGAGCTAGCTGCAAACACTGTCTTGCCTTTGTCTTGAAGCCAACTGACCACACTATAAAACTTGTTTGGACCAATTGTCAGGTATGCTACAAAGGAGTAATAGAACGTGCCAACCACAAGAAAAGACAGGTCCAACCACCAGGTGTTTCCAAATATGCCCTCAGTCACTGACACAATCATGTAGGCATTGATCGCCAAGATTGCGCCAACCAATATCCAGATGAGCACTTGCAATTGTTTAGATGAAGTGAACAGTTTCCCCATAATGCGTGGCTGCGAGGTCATATAAACGACCTGCAAACACACAATCAACATCTCAGCAACATTTCAAGCAATTGTGCCGGCAATTGTTCCTGAAAAGCAGTTCACACATCTTTCACTATGCTCAGCAATGCTGATATGCTGTGCATGCACTTTGGATCCCTGCCATGACCAACAATGGTCAAGACTGCAACTGGCTGAACACAACAGGACCAGCAATGCAGAGAATGATCAACTATAGGCTTCACCCAGACGCTGAGCAAACTTGCAGGCATGCTTACCGGGATGATTGCAAACGGCAGCATGATGCTCTGCAGAATGTTCAGCAGCTGATTCAGCTGGTCCAGCTTGTGACTGGCCTGAAACACAACTGCTATGACAAGGGTGGGCACGATGGCCACTGTTCTTGTCACACAGGACCGTTTCCATGGCGCCATCTTGAAGTTCAGGAAACCAGACATCACAAACTGACCTGCAACAGCATTCAAAACGTCTGCAGTCTGTTTTGGCTGTTTCAGCATGGCACTGGCAGTCACTCGGCACCTGTTTCAGCTCAAGAAGGCACAGGTTAGCACAATGATCTCTGATGATCTCATGATCTCTGGTGATCTAGAGTGATCTAGCGATGATCTCTAACAAGGCCTGCCGTTTCAAATCAAGCTCGCTTGAGCATGTATGAACACATAGACTTGCACCATGTTGCTACATGTAAGGCGGGCTTGTTTACCTGTGTAAGTGCCAGACATAGTGGAAGCCTGCCCTGCTGCTAACAGCCCTAGGCCCCATATATACTTATAGCTAGCGCCAAAATTGCTTGCTAGGTACTCTCCAGCATGCTGCAAGCCAAAGTCCTCTGGCAGTTCCCGCCCAAAAAATCCCTGCGCGTGCAGAGCTGCACCACAGTTATCTCCAAGTACAAACTGTGATGTAATTGGGAGCTATCAAGCAAAAAAAAAAAAACTATGCCAATCTCAAGGTTATGTAGCTACAGTGTCAGCCTAAACATTGGCTCTGACGGTGTCACGTCGGCATACCTTAGCAAAAACTGAGACGATGAAAAGGTTGATGAGGAAGGAGCAAGCCAGAGCAATGGCGGTCTCGATACGCACATAACGCAGCGCACTCTGCTTTTTCTCAACCTCATGATGGGCAATTGGCCTGCAGCACATAGTCACTACTCAGCCTAAATCCTGGACATGTTGCATCAAGATGCACAGCTTGCATACTCATGAGGAGCAAAGAGCCTTCACAAGACAAGTGACTTGTGATGACCAGCAGGTGTACCATGCTGCACCGAATTTGTCAAGGCAGCAAAGGTGCAACATCCTGGCCAGCAAGACTGCACTCTTCGGGCAGTAGCATGCAAAAGTTGTGGATGGCTTTTACTCTTGTTGCTCAGACAGGTGCTCAAAGCGGGCCTTCGTGCAATTCAGGCAAGCCTGCTGGATGCCTATCAAAGTGAGTAAGTGAGTGAGTAAGTGAGTGAGTGAGTAAGTAAGTGAGTGAGTGAGTGCATGAGCATATGTGTGACACTGACCTAGACTGTACCACAGCTGACTGGAGGTACATGTTGTGCGGCATGATCAGGGCGCCTACTGTGCCTACTGCCAGGGGCAGGGCTGCTTTTGGCAGCCGGGGCAGAACCAGGCCTGCACACACCACACACACCATTGCAGCACACTGTAGCAAGACATCACAGCGGAATAAAACCTGACAAGGCGGCGCAAAGGAGTTGCTTCACAGGCCATTTCAGGTGTTCTCTAACCCACATTGTTGGCAGCTTCATGTCTTGACACAGCAGAGCAGGGCAGGGCAGGGCAGGGCAGGGCAGGGCAGGGCAGGGCAGAGCATGGAACAACAGAGTAGGGCAGGACAAGGTGGGGCAGGGCAGAACAGAGCAGAGCAGGGCAGAGCAGGGCAGAGCACAGTAAAGTAGACAACAGCAAAGCAGGGCAGAGCAAGGTG
>JAABUP010006733.1_pt1 | contig 16053 bp, 9 predicted proteins | sample 5559201 | NCBI WGS metagenome assembly JAABUP01 (sample SAMN10711887, study PRJNA513373) | rock metagenome | isolation source: Antarctica rocks | place: Antarctica
GAGACGTACATCAACTACACCACAGTCACAGGATACTTTCTGCAGGATGAAGCGACGACAAATGCAACGGCCTTCAATTTCATGACCACAAACTTCGGCCTCCTCAACCGTACCTATCCTACCGACGGGAGCCTACACCACCGGAATCTGACCCAGTGGCAGCGTTTCAAGTACCAAGTCACCCAGCTCAACCACGCTGCCCCTCACGGCACCGAGTATAAGCTCCTCTTCATGGGCCGCCACGGCGATGGGTTTCACAACGATGCCCAAGCTTTCTACGGAACCCCCGCGTGGAATTGCTACTATTCGATACGCGATGGCGATGCTACAGTCACTTGGTCAGACGCTCATCTTTCTCCCTTGGGCGTTACGCAGGCGCTGGCCGTCAACGAGTTTTGGAAAACGGAGATTGAGAATCAGAAGATTCCCACGCCTCAGAGCTACTATACGAGTCCCTTGACACGATGCCTGCAGACGGCGAATTACACATTCAACGGACTTGATCTGCCGGCCAAACATCCATTTGTACCTGAAGTCAAAGAGCTGTTTCGAGAGGGCATAAGTGGACATACTTGCGATCGCCGGGGAAGTAAGACTTACATCCACGATAGTTTCCCGAGCTACACGATCGAGCCTGGCTTCACCGAGAACGATCAGCTCTGGGAGGCGCTCCATGGGGAGACGACGATCGATCAGGCAATCAGATCTAAGACCGTACTCGATCAAGTTTTCTCCACGGATAAAAGTACTTATATTTCCATCACGAGTCATTCTGGAGAGATCGCGTCCATACTGAGTGGTAGGTCGAATCCCTATGATTTGCCCATTTCAGCTTTTCATTGACGTTTCACCCTGTGTAGTCCTAGGACATCGAACGTTCAGTTTGAACACTGGCGCCGTTATTCCTGTGCTGGTGAAAGCCCAAACAATGGGAGGTACGGCGCCTACTACGGCTGAGCAGCCATTTACGCCAATCTGTACATGTACATCGCCCCCTGCAATGACAGCCACTACTTCGGTTTGTAGCTATCCTACTCCAACTTAGCTAGGTATATAGTCGTAGATTCCTAGCTACATTGCGACAAGGTTCGGCCGTTGACAGGTTGCAATTTGTTCTAGCGACCGTTTTTATTCACTAGTTGTTGACCTTAAATTTCTTCCTTGTCGCACATTCATTTTCAATTTGATAAAGAACCTCAGATCTTATCAACACCTTAACGTGTACTTCATCATCACCTTCAAATCTCCTCACCGAGATCATTCTCACTCAAATCAATCAAGCGTGCACTTGAACGCGTAAACCTACCATAAAATCGTTCCTCCTTTGGAACTATGCCTCACATACACTTCACCTTCGGTCTCAAGAATTGGTTCACCTTCAGTTTCGAGCTAGGTGTTCAGCTACAATTTGATACTCAACCCTTTGCGACGGACCAGATCTCTAGGATTGACACCTTTAAATCTGGAGATGAGGCTAATGAGGAACTTCCGGGCGGATCGAATTCAAGCACAGCTCTGTTGAAGTCTGGCGATGAAGCTGATACAGAGCATGCGGGCGACCAAATGTGGGATTTACTCTCACCGGACTCGAGCGATGCCCCAAGTACCAAATCTCCTACGCTCATCGAGTCCACGATATCAAATCAGCCTTCATGTCCTCTTTTCAATAAGCTTCCAAGTGAGATCAGGATCATGATATACAAGGAGCTCTTGACCTCAAACAATGTCATTCGCAATGCACACAAGCTGCTGGGCCCAAACCTGTCATTCCTGTGTAGCGACAACGTAAGATTACGCGACATCGATAGTAGGATACTCCGCACTTGCAAAAAGATTCATGACGAGGCTCGACTTATCTTGTACCAAGAGAACTGTTTCGGGTTTCGAACCATTGACGCTATGAAGTCGTTCGCCCATGACGAGATGCCAGATCGATTTTCGGCATTGAAAGACCAGTCCCAAGAAAGCCGCTGGCGCCGCTATGGCAGACTTACCCACGTGAGGATTGTGGTACTGAAGCTTGAGCATGACTCTGACTATGTCGTGACTGGAAGTCGTAAAGATTTGATGCGATACTGGAGCGAATTCTTCGTCAATCCGCGCAGCTGGCATCCCGTGAAATTCCCATCATTGGAGAAATTGCATCTTGATTTCTCGAAGTGGAGTCTCACACCTGCAGAACAAGATTCACTGACAGTCTCGCATTTCATCAAGACCTTGGGCAGATCCGAAGGTCTGCAGCAACTCACTCTGAAAGGGATTACACACACGCAGAACCTACAAGACCTCAAAGACGGCCTTGTGAAGCACGGGGGAAGGTTTCGCGTTCGGGATTCGCAGGATCGTTTGATTGTCGACGTCGTTGTCTCTAAAGAGGAACAGGAGCCAGTATGAGCTGGTAATAACCTCGACGAATGGGCCTTTCACGCAAGCAAGATTGAAGAGCCAGGAAGTGTGAGAGCGCTTCAATATCTCCACCTTTGAGTTTCCGTATTTCGCAGCTTGCCATGACTCGGCCAGAACGGTGATTGAGGCTGCAAAGATCGGGGGCCAAGATCTCTAGGAGACAGTGGAGTGGGGGGACATTTCACCGTTTGCTGTAAGCAGCTACGGTGCTCACGCGAACCCAATATCATCGGATCAGAAAGGCTCATAAGGGAACTACTCTGCTTTCAGGCCTTACAAACAGCTGGAACGGACCACCGAGCTAGCATCATAGAAGTTGACCAGCAAATTCATCGAACCTTTAGCCGCGCCATAATCAAATGAATTCACATCGCCTGATTCAATTTGTCCAATGACACTAAATCAGCCGAGTTCTATGACAGACAACACTTGAGATCATCGTCCATTGTTCCTTTAGGAGCATTCATCTTCTTTGACCTGTGAAGCATACTACTATTCCCATCTTCCCAACTGGATCATCTGTTGAAGTAGCCAGACTGCCATGCAAGCGGACCATCGTTGAGAGCCAATCACAGCATTGGGAAACTGTTGTGCCGTTGTCGCTGCGGCTCAGCTTTTACTGCGGAGACCCGTCAAGTACCTCCCTGCTTTCGACGACTTTCATGGACTCAATTCTTAGTCCTAAGGACCAATTTCGTTCAGAAAGAAAAATGATTCTCAATGGGTGTTAATAATGTCATGGCTTACCACCCTCCGTGAGCTTAGCGAGCCAGAACGATACGATCATTCCTGGGCGTGAAACAGCCGCTGTTGGTGTTCGATGGGTATGTATCAGGAAACTCTTTCTTGTTTTACCACAAGCAGTACGATCAATGGGATCAAGCTCTTACTCTATGCTATAGTGCTCCAATCGCAGTTCTTTCCATTCTCAGCCGTGCATCCTGTGCAACGCAGAGCAAGTTTCGTATGTTCGGCGACATGCACGCAAAGCCTTTCCTACTCTCTGTGCAATCAGCAAGTGACAGTTACAAGGCCTCATGCCCGCAAAAAGCCTAATGTATTGCAAGCTGAGCCTTATTTAGACATATCAGGCATTTACTCTATACTGTTCTAGTCCTTGTTCCCTCACGCTTCACCAAATTCTCCACAGGTGAGGAGGGATGACCATTCGCAGGCCCAGGGAACTCAAGTCCACGGATGATAGATTCTCTTAAGGCTGAGGTACTTCCCAAACCAAACCCTTCATCCATTCCTATGCAAGGAAGCCTTGTCAAACAAAAAGACTTTGTTTGGTCAAAATCTTCAAGCCAAAGGCTATCAGAGGCAAACCTTCACTGCTTCACAACGCTAGAAGGGAGCGTCTAGCAGCTGTCAACACACTCTGTAAGGTGAAGCTAGTCCTTATTTGTAATTTCATCTTTTGTAATGTTTGATCTCTCCGGGGTTGCATTACCCCGACCCAATTTCACAGGAGATGAACGACAATGTTTCATGAAATCGGACATTCTGGCACGCAGCTCGTCACATATCCGAGCACTTTCTATCGAGATCTCAGGATCTTTGTTTCTTTGTTCTTGGAATTTATTTTCAATTCTCAAGCAAGTACCCGCAACCAACACCATAGCCCCTCAACCCAATCAAATCGACACCCAAACCTACTTACAAAATTGCATCTCGCACTCCTCATCTCCGCCGCCTTCGCCGCAATGGCAATCGCACAGGATACTATCGAAGCACGCACTGATGATACGCCCGAGACATGTGTCGGTGGAGGTCCTGAACATGTTTGCGCGCCGGGATACTATTTGGTATGTGGAGAGTTTGTTTGGATTTTTGGTAGCTATGGCTTTGTACTGATGCTTAAGGGGATAGTTTAATGGGCAATGTGTCAAATGTGGTCTTCCGTGTTAAGTGGAGAAGATATGTGTTATTGGGACGGTTCTTCTAGTTAAAGCTTCTATTGTCGTTGGCTGTTGAAAGGTCACTCGTTCAATTTGAAGATGATTCGAGGAGAGGAGGATGGTTGATTTGGACGTTATTGCTTGAGAGATCAGGGGATAGATTTGATTTTGTAATAATGCCTTTCAACAAGGTCAACATTAACATGTTCTTCTCATTTGAAAAGTTGATAGGCAGGCAGTCAGTCCAGCTGTTGACAAGCTCGATGGTGTTGTTTGAACCAATATGTCAAAAGCAGATATCTTATGCGCACTGCAAGACGAGAAAGAAGGACGTCGCTGCCTAAGCTAGGAGACTTTTCAATATTATTCGATTGAGGATACCGCAGACATGCCAGACTCATGCTGAATCTCGTCGCCAGAAAAGCCCATCCCATCTGGCCAATCTCCCGTCTCCTATTAGGCTGTAGCGATTATTTTTGTATCCATCGCATGGCGAATCTCCGTGGCCGAAGATCTCTTTAGAGTACATCCCGACCTCTTTCCTGCAAGAACGCCCGAACGTTCTTTGAAGCCAAGTGGAGGTCCTTATGTCGTACAATGAATTGTGTCCATCCAACGTGACTACGATCGGGCTTCGACCAAAAACAACCCCCGTCTTTCAGAAAACCAAATTTGAAATCACGTAAGTCTCGATCATTGCTTACGCCTACCGCATTCAACATCTTTAAGCCTCCCCGTGGGCGGAGCTTCCTCAAAAATGGTTCTACCTATCCCCAGAAAAATGCATTAGCATACATAACGTCGACAGGCTATCATCGCATCTTACCCTTATCCTCGAACTTTCTCCACCACGCAATTTCCAGTCCCCAAAGTCAAGGGACAAGTCTTCCAAGGCAGGGAAATCAAGGGTTTCTTTCTCTCTCTCTTCTGGTTCGAAGAACTCACACCATTCCTGCCATGGCGTTTCCAGCCGATGTTGCAGCGATTGCGGGAAATCACGGCTATCCAAAAATAGGTAAATACGACGGACGAAGGTAAATCTACCGTGAATCTCTGGCTTGAGGCCAAAAATGTATTGTATACCATGTTCGGTAGCACTTAGCCTAGGCAAACGGCAAGACCGGAAATTTTGAATCTCGGACACACTGCAGAAGAAGAATCGACTATGACCGTACAGAATCGAAAGTGCTTCGTGATAAATCGTACGGCAAGTGCGAAGTATTGCGGCGTCAATATCGGCCACTGGTGGATGGTAAGACACCTTTATATCCTTCTGAGGCGCAATCAGTGTGTGTGCACGCGTGATTGCACCTTCAGACACTAGTGTCGCTTTCCAGATCATGATCCTTACTTCAGGAGGAAGTTTCGCGAATATGCCGATGGAATCTTGCGCTTCATGAGTAGGGGTTTTGGATTGCAAGGTCACGGGGACGTCAATACCTATGGGCGACTCGGGTACTGTAGGACCTTCTATTAGAAGTATGATGCCATCCCTTGGGCTAGACCCCGTAGACGCAAAGGCATTGGAGTCATCTGGCTGCTTCCACTTGTAATTGATGCTAAAGCACAGGTAGGGTTTGAGCCCAAATTTAAGATCCCAAGGCATTTCATCGACCGATATGTGGCAACCTGGATACATCTTCAAATGTCCGACAACAGTATGGATTCTTTAGAGCCTAAGGATGATCATGAAATTTGCTTCGTTTTTGTGACCGGCGGATATGGTGTTGTGAGACTGTCGAAATGGTGAGGATTGCTGGATGCATCATGTCATATCGGCCGTATATATATGTTGCACCAGGATCGCGTCATTGAAGGTGTTGAGAAAAGTGTTCGAGATGTGCTGAAAGTAATGTTGAAGGAATAGATGATGTGAACTCTCTAACGCAAATGTCATCGTCTAAGAGGGACTACCTCAATAGACATCCCAATCATGGATCCTCATTGTTTTGTTGAGAAGGCGGACCAACACATCACCAACGAGAATACCTCAAAATCCACAAGGGAGCCGGAAGAATTGAATTTCACTATATGAAACTCACGATATCCATCTCAACGTTGTAGCTGTAGGGGAACAGGCTTGGGATTTCAAGGATTTTGCAAAGTCTTTCTGCTTAATTTGCTATCATGTTTTCCACAACGGCAAACCACTATGAGCGCGGCAGAATAGATGCGATGAAAAGTCTAGAAGGATCTGCGTCAATGCATGGTATTTGTCAACCTTCTTTGTGACACTGTTGGTGGGCTAAGCTGTGGAAGAACAACATGGGTATCGACGGCTCCCTTCCCGGAACACCATCTCTTGAAATCTTGGTCTCGTCTACAATCACAAGCTTACACTTATGACCTGATTGCGGAAGTCTATGGAAACGAAATGACCTCCGGGCTCAACGTACAGAGTTCTGAAGTCTTGAAAAGCTGTTTGATACACCTTGTCAGGGGCTTTGAATGCTAAAGCGGACACAAAATAATTGATCTAGATCAAAGCTTGTATCAGTGCATATATCGTAGACCTAATAGCTCGTTTACATTTTTGGCAAAAGAGCATGGTGCGAGTAGAGTGGAAAAGAGCAAATTTGCGACAAAGGCGGTAGCGGATAGATAATGATAGACTTACACGCGGCTCTGTTCTTTGCTCGTGGCCATAGGCCCGGTCTGAGAAGTCCAGCAATAACGATTCGAGCGCTGGAAACCCAAGGGATTCATCACATATACCACAAGGGAGGAGGTAAGCAAATCCACGCCACTGGGCCAACAGCATTTCTCTGTGGCGATTTCCAAATTCATAGGCGCATCTGTCAGACACCATCTTCAATACCACCATTCTTATTATGGTCAGTCTTCCGTATGGCGCAGGCCTGAAGTTGAACGTGCGCAGGGGAGTATGATTGTCAGGCGAGTCCAAGAAGATTTGGTGGTGTCCGAATATCTTGATGTCCTTAATTGAGCGGAATGAGAAACGATTCTTCGTATACAGCACTGGCAATGACTCCCTGTATACGAAGAGGCAGGTACGAAGGATTGTTGGGTTGATGTCATAATTTTCTCGTTTGTTGCGCTTATTAGGGGAACTAAGAGATTCTGGAGAGACCAGGAGTTCCTGATATATCATATGACGAATCTCAGCTGGTGTTTCGAGAAAAAGGCATCTCGGGCCATCATTGTTCTGATCAATCAGAGATGTGACAAACTTGTTGGCGATTTCTGCTTCATCTTTTTCGTCAATGGTGAGCTGCTTGCTCGCTGATGCGGAGTCGTGAAGGTTTGTGACAGTAGCTGGAGACATGCCTAGCGATATAGAGGGTCAAGATGGCTGACATTCCCACGGTTTCTGAGGCCCAATACGAGTTTTGAGGCTCAGCTTTTGCCAAATGCCACCCTTGCATCCCTTGCATCCCTTGCAGGGGTTTTGTTTCAAGGTTTTTTTTACCCAAACTCGGCCCGCTCTATTCGGCCGTTTGGCACCTCGCGAACTGAATGCCCACTTTTTGGTATTATGAGACTTTCGATTGACGCGCTGTTTTCGAGCCTGTGCCTGACCTCAAGACATGCCAAGAAGACAACACATCACTGTGCTAGGATGAGATACTTATTTGGGGTATTATGTAAGCCGAAGAGATACTGCCCAGGAGTAGAGTGAGTGGTAAACCAAAAGACCGCGCTGGGCTTCCCTTTCAACGCTTTTCTTTCTCTGAACTTAACCCAGCAGGGCTTCAATCGATACCATGCGCTCGGTTAGACGACCGTTACACGTGATATGCGGCAAGCTCAAGCTTCCATGCTAAGCTTTTGGAGCCGAGCTAGCCAACCTAGCCAACCTAATCCTTATCATTTTACTTCCGAGGGTTCGCTCGAACCAACGTCCAACTCTCTAACCTCTGTCGCTCCTCCACCGTGCCACTCTTAGGACTTGTCAACCGTCATCGATATTTCGAACAGTGGGGAAGGCCTCCTAGCTTGTTCCTTTGCACTCCCTCTAGATTGGTGCAAGCTTTTGATTTGTGCAGAAGCTCAGGAGACCTTCAGGGCCTGGATCCGCCAACCGGCCATTCGAAGCATGATGCTTTCTGATGCGAATTGAACTCTGAAACTATGCTTCCTCGCACTTGCAGGATGACCCCACACTTGAGATCTCACAAACAACATTTTACTAGTCTCTGCTCTCACCTGACTAAGGCTTGCAGTAGAATGGAATTGGCCTGGCTAGAGAGCTTCATTTGCATGTAAAGCGTGTGACGGCGGCGAATAGTCTTACTCGACCGTTCCTTACCTCGAACATCAATGTTGCAGGCCATGCTGCTACGGGCAAGCCTTGCGAGTAGTTCTGACCGTTCCTGTGCTCTAGACCATCATCTCGTACTAAGCAACCCGGATCAATCCTGCCGAATGATCGAGTGAAAAGGTATCCTGGGTATCGAAAGCCTCTTTCAGTACGCTGTGGGTGACCTCTGCTGTGCCATAAGACTATAATCAAACGATTCAATCAGATGTTGGGTGTTGCCTTGTGAGTACTTAAATCGGCTGAAGCTTGTTCTCTTATCTACGAAATTATTGTATTATTCCGATGGGCACTGGGCAACTTATCTTTGACTTTCGCCCAAATTTAAGTCCTGTCACATTTGTTGCAAGCGATCGCTACGGTGTGGGAAGAAATGTGCAAAGGCGTTGCAGCCCCGCGGATCTACTTGTCAGTAGGTCTTGTTGGAGCTACTCACCACATATAAACCTCTTCTCTTTCCCTTCGAGGGACTCCTATTGTTCACCGATCACTCAGGAATCCTCAATCAGTAATCGAGTTTCAGACTGCAGCCTCAATTGACCTTCAGAGAGCCTAGTATATAAGCCTAGACTTGCACGATGAAGCTCATCACTGTGTCTTTCACGTCCCTAGCCATGCTCGCAGGTCTCGTCATGGCCCATCCGGTTGAGGAGCTGTATGAAAACTCAGATCCTTCTTTTTGAATGACCCTCAGGGGTCTTCCACTGACTCCTATACAAGATTTCTCGCAACGACGCCGACGTCTGGGTCATGGGTCTGGATAAGCGTGCAGCGGAAATTCGATGTATGGCTCCATGCGGAGCCGGTAATCCATGCAAATTTAACGCCCCTGGACAATGTCACGTGAGTTCTTTTCTGTCCTTGTTGTGCTTTTATCGATGCACAAAAATTTCGAGGAGTCTTCAAAACCAGCAATAGCTATCATTCCACATCAACCTTACTTTGGCTAATGCCGACCTGTGAACCCTTTCAGTGTGTCAACAATGCTTGCGTTCCTCAAGTCTAATTCTGGAGGAAAGATGGCCCGCGAGGCATAGCAGATTGATGGATTGCCCACTCTGGGGTTCTCACAGGGTCGAGGCGAGATCTCCGAGCAAAGTCTCTGCACTGTCGTTTGGTCTTCCCCAATTTGCACCGTGTATCGTATGGCTTGTGGCCCGTTAGCTGCAAATTGGTGACACTTCTCGTGGATGTTGTGACAATGTAGCGAGGGTCGATCTAGGTCAATTTCTAAAGACACGCCCAGGAATCTTGTACATACCCAGTAGTTGCACATGCGATTTGCAGTGACATCCCCAAGCCAAGGCACGATCAAGGGACCCCGCGACCTCCTGCACAAAAGCTTGTGCGCATCAAGCACCTAAGTGTTTGCTTTGCTTGTAGTAGTGATGAGACCAACACTAGTTTGAGAACCGTCGAAATTAATGCGGGGGAAAGATAAGAATTGCAAATCGAACGTTGACGCCGCGAACATGCGTATATAGTAAAGATTAGGGCGAAAGCTACCCACTAGATGAAAGACCACAAGATTGTTTGAATTTGAGAAACTTTTGGATTGGATCTTACCAGCAGCGATCAGGGATTTTCTCACGGTAGGGCTTGAGTAATTGCTCTGCTTATGCTTCTCGACAAAAACTGTCTGCCCGCATTATCTGACTGCTGCCATCTTGTCTTCACGGTCCCGTGAAGATGCTGGGTAATGGCCGCGGCTACAGGTCCGTGGATGCAGCATCCCAAGAAGAGATAGACACCACAATACCATTCACCGACGAAGACGAGAAACAAGACCTTGAGCCTTTAGTCCAACAATCATCACGGAATTTTTCAAATGGTAGGATCTTGTTCTGGGTATCCCTTGGGATCAATGCCACTCTGTCGGTGATCGTGGTATGGCAATTTCTCCGAACAAAAAGCCCCCGACTACCAATCCCACCATACCCAGATCTCGTGTACTCGCCCGCTCAGCACTTAATCGAATACGAGCAGGTGGACTTTGTTGACGGACTTCGATTCCTCGACGGAAAGCCACGAAGCGTATATCTTGGCCCACCGACCGAGGAGTGCGACGCCGCTAGGGACCATCTCTATGATATTGGAGGCATTAGCCAGATTCCAGTTTCTGAAGCGGCAAAGCTGTCTGAACCGACAGCCAAGGTCCTCGATGAGCCAGGATATAATTTCGTGGGCTTGGATGTGTTTCATCAACTCCATTGTCTCAATTGGGTGCGCAAGATGCTGAGGCCTAAGAGATATGGCCTTGGTATGGATGACTTCACGGAAGAGCAGAGGAATGAGCGTTTCGTGCATACTGGTAGGTCTCCATTTTCATTCGGGATTCCATCGATGCAGGTAGGATTGTGTTGACTCTTTGCACATTAGATCATTGCATTGATAGCATTCGACAATCCTTGATGTGCTCGGCCGATGTCAGCCCTGTGATATGGCATTGGAAGAAGGAGCAGGGACTAAAGCAGGACATGAATAATACGCATGTGTGTAGGAATTTCGAAAATATCAAGGATTGGGCCAAAGACCACATGTTGCAGAGGGAGATCAACTCCAAGCTTCCCGAAGGGCAGACGCTAGACGCCTCCTGACCTCAGAATAATCCACCTCGGCAATGGTTAAGCAAGTACCTTCAGATTGTATCGACTCGGCCCAAAACTTTACCTCCATCCATCGTTACAAGTGAGCCTTGCGTGCCATGTATCAGACTGTGTACGTTGAAAGCGTTTCTGGTCATTCCAAATTCGGCACTATATTAAATCTTTAACGTAATCTCACAGCTATCCTGACATCAGCCGCGCATAAGGAGTCGAGATGGTGACATTGAGTCGCGGCAAATGTCATTGCACACATTGTTTTCAACCTTCCTTAGGATGTTGGGGACGTCGAGGCCTTTCAAAGCACTGCAGAGAGATGATCTGAAAGGCCTAAGTCTCGAAGGAGCTTGGGTACCACGAGCGCCAAGAGTTCAAGCTGGTAAAAGGCCTCCGGGCCGAGCCTTAGGCGCCTTTATCGGACCCTGAGCACCCTATCAACGCCTATCTTACTACCTTATTGGCCCCCACCAGGACCCACCCTGTTCCTGAAGACCATTCGCGTTCCACTCGTGGTGATGAAGTAGTCTCGTCGTTTCGTGACAGTATCAGGTTCAGTACACACTCTCACAGTTCTTGTTCAGAAACGACGACAATGGCAGCTCCACCGGAGAAGACGTTGAAAGATCTCAACGGAAAATGGATCATGGTGCGATATGGAACGGTCTCTCCACCTCACTTCTGCTAATGTACTTGCAGAACAAATCCCTCTCAGATGACACAGACTACATTCTCAAGATGGTAGTCTTGCGATTAGCATATACTCTGCTCCTCAAAGCTGACCTCCTCGTCTACAGCAAGGCGTAGGCTGGTTCCTCCGCAAAGCAATCTCCATGGCAACGATCACCCTCACTATCTCCGAGTACATTGAAGGCGACAAGACTCATATCGACATCAAGAATGTAGCCACAGGCGGCATTTCAGGCACCACAGAAAACCGCACTCTTGACTGGACCTATGGAGATCACACGGATGGAATCTTCGGGAGTGTGAAGGGAAAGAGCAGATGGGTGAAATTGAGCGATGTGGATGAGGACGAGTTCATAAAGACCGGATTTGATGATTTGGAGGGGGAACATGTGCAAGCGTATGTCGAGAGTAAGGACAACGGGTGGACTGCGAATCAGGTCAGTGCCAATTCCATCAGTGGTGCGACAAACAAGGGGGTTAATTGGATGCGAACCTATAGATCTGGGGATTTGAAACCATAAATAAAGAAAGACGACACATCAGGCGTGTAGTCGTGAGGAAGGGAGATGACTGGAAATTGGCGAGACTGGTGTATGATTATCACGGGTGAGTCTTTACACATCTAGCCTTATAGTGAACCCCTAAATCTGTTGGGGATGGAGAGGCTAATCGTGCCTGTATAGCAGTGGAAAAGCCTCGGATGAAGACGATGGCTTAGCGTACGAGTAACGACATTTTTTTACTCAATATGAATGACGAACTCATGGGAATGGTGTGTTGGTTTCAACCTCGAATTGTGACTGTATGTCAGGCATTAGAAATCAGGAAGGTTGCTTTGTCACAATGACGAGAAGCTCATCACCAATGTTCCCCTCGGCCTGATGCAGCAACTGTTAGCGGAATGACCACAACCAAGCCAACATCCCCAAATACCGTCGCAACTGTCGCAGTTTCTCAAGTAGCTAGAAATCCTGGCACTAGCCCGAGGACCCTTGAATTCTTGCAACAGCGGAAATGCACACATCGTACCGGAATGTTGTACGCTTGACAGGAAAATGCTGATTTTCATTTCCAGTATGTGGATTTCAAGTCACAGGGGTATATGATTATAACGCTTGCCAAATCAAAGTTAGTAGGAAATCACATCCTAGGTGGTTTCTATCTCTCACACCATTGCTTTGCTTCACTTGCACATTTTGCGCATCCTCTCCTCAAGGTCTTTCACCCAGTCGTCAACCATTTCTGTATTGGATTTTGTTGTTTTTTCTCCTTGTTCCATGGCCTTTTCGACCTTTCCCAGGCCTTCTCTCCAGCCTTGAAGCTCTTGTTGCATCTCCTCTTGTCGCGATTCCACGTTTGTCAATGTTTGGCTGGCGGTTGCTGCATCTGCATGAAGTGAACGGAGAGACCTCAATCGATCCAGCACTGACGGTAATATGGGCGCGAGCGATTCGATGGTCGACAGGGTGCCGTAAAGAGCATTGATCTTGGAGATTGGCTCGGGATCTTCGATATCGGGAACCTTGGATGCCTCTCCTAGGGAATCTGGCTGGGCATTATTGCTTGACGCACTCAATGCTTCCTGTCTCAATGCCTCATGGGCTGCTTTTGCGGCCTTCCGTGCTTGTTCGAGCTTCTCGGCGTCTTGGGTCAGCTGTCGCACTTTGCGGCTGAAGGTATCAAGAGAAGAATCCGAAGAGACGGTAAGAGCAGTCAACTGTTTGTCGAGCTTGTTCAAGCTTGGTAGGACCGCTTTGGCTTCTCCTTGCTCTTGAGTTGGCAGAGGGATGGTCTCTAACCCAAGCGCGCTTTCAAGTAAAGTCAAACGTGAGTCAAAGTCTGAAATTTTTGACAAGGCGTGGTCTTCCTCGTATTTTGGAGCGTAGGAAATAGTGTATATTGAGTTCTCTCCATTCTGCTGTAACTTATCGAAACCTGTTCCATTTGCTAGCGGCTCCTTCGATGTTCGAGTGGATCCAAGTTTTTGAACTAAGCGTGTGGCGGCACCGATCTCGTTGACAGCTGAAGGTGGAGCAACACTGTCAAGGACCTTACTCAAGGTGTCCAAGGATTCACTCGCGTCCTTGGTCTCTGGAGCTGCGAGGCCCCTTTTTTGCTCTCCATTTTGCGAGCATTGCTCCTTCACCTCGGCGACTTCTCTACGTAGTCTTGCCAACCTTCTTTCCAGACTCTCTTCCTCGTCGTCGCTTGAGAATTCAAGCCCATTGATTAGACCATTAAGCTCTGTGCCATCTTTCCTCCTCTTCCTACTTGAGGATCTATAGGATTTTCGTTTGCTATTTATGCGACTGGCCAAGCTAGGGTCTCTTTCGGCGGCGGGTAGGAAGTGTGTTCGGGCCTCATCTGGATCTATTCGGTGTCGGTCTATGGAATTATCTTCGTCATCTTGATATGGGGGAGATTCGGAGCGGTAAGTGGTAGAGGTCTGGTGATGAGTCAGTATACATGGTATTTCCTCTTTGCTAGTAGCTTACTGGATGCGTGGACGCATCATCTGTAAGTTCAGGCGTCTCGTAAATATCTGGCGCAGGGTCCTAAGACTGGTAAGTCCATATTCAATGTATACGGTCCATCAACAATAGACTTACAAGATCAGGTAGACCTGCGTATTTGCGGACGGTAGACATTCTTTCCGATAAAAGACACAAGGTGAGTTGTAGATTACTCTACTTCTGTCATATTAAATGTCTTTGGCCATGGCTCTCTCAAAGACGCGCTTCGGAAATAAGTCCTTAGCGCCGGCTTTATCCCAAGACGTTGTTCACTTCTGTTCATTTACCATCATGCTGAGAATTTTCTGCTGCTGTGCAGCGTCTGCTGGCTCTGTGGCTTCATCGCTGGAAAGCTATCATTATGTCTGCTTTCTTTTGGCCTACCTCGGATCCATCGCAAGTCTCCTACTATTTTCTGCATCATTACTGTGTGATTAAGTTGTTGTTTGTTGCGTGTCATGTTCCTTTCGTGCCTTTCGGTCTAGACTCCCTCAGTGCTTATCTACGTCACTCCTTTCGCCCATAATCACCCACCCAAAGCCAAGATATGCGGAGGTCTAAGTAAACCCCCGCTTCGTATGTACGCGGGGAAAAGCTTGGGTAGCTTCTCATATTAGTGATATAAATGATTTACGGCTCACACGATGTTGCTCAACGAATGCTCTTTAATTGAACCATATACTACTGACTATGGCAGACAACGAGATCCAGGCAGAGGCTCATCCTTCCCTCAACCTTCCCAAAGGAGATTCTACGGTTGAAGTCCATATCATCAATACGACGACTGACATCGTTGTACCAGCAGGCGCCTTTGTGCAGCCCGTACAAAAAGGTCATGAGACCATGAACATGCCCACCTTTGCGTTCTTGGTCAAGAACAAAAAGCTGGGTAAGACCATCATGTTTGATCTTGGCTGTAGGAAGGACTGGTGGAATCTTTCTCCCGCAGCTTATGCTTCTGTCAAGAACGGTATTCCAGGCCTCAACATTCCAAAGAACGTCAATGAGATTCTGAAGGATGGAGGCGAGGACGACCAGAAAGTCGACGGCGTGGTGTGGAGTCATTGGCACTGGGATCACACGGGCGACATCTCGCTATTTCCTCAATCTGCAGATCTGTATGTTGGACCTGGCTTCAAGGATGCATTCATGCCCGGCTTTCCCGGAAAACAGGACTCGCCAATGCTCGAGAGTGACTTTGAGGGTCGCAAAGTGCACGAAGTCTCCTTTGATCCCAAGACCAAGGTTGGGCCATACCCATCATATGATCTCTTCGGGGACGGCAGCTTCTACCTCCTAGACGTACCAGGCCATGCCGTGGGCCACATTTCAGGATTTGCCAGAACAACCCCCGATACCTTCGTCTTCATGGGTGGGGACGTCTGCCATTTTGGTGGTTCGTATCGTCCCACTGCCTGGGCGCCAATGCCCTCCACGATACCCACTTCAGTTCCTCTCGACTCTCGTTTCCGTACGCCCTGCCCTTGCAGCGTCTTCCAGGCCAGCCACCGCGATCCCAAGAACTACCGCACCAGTTCCTTTTACAAGGTGACACAAGAGGAGGGAGCTTGGTATGTCGACCCACCTGTGGCCCAGGAAAGTGTGGACAAGCTCGAACAGTTAGACGCCGATGATAACGTTTTTGTCTGCGTGGCACATGATGG
>JAABUP010006735.1_pt1 | contig 16052 bp, 26 predicted proteins | sample 5559201 | NCBI WGS metagenome assembly JAABUP01 (sample SAMN10711887, study PRJNA513373) | rock metagenome | isolation source: Antarctica rocks | place: Antarctica
CTACCATCACCACCATCACCACCATCTCCACCATCTCCACCATCTCCACCATCTCCACCATCTCCACCATCTCCACCATCACCACCATCACTTCCCGCTCCTCTCCCCCTACCGCAGTCTAACGGCACATCATCAAACGGCACGTCCGACACGTCCGGCACTTCCGGCACTTCCGGCACATCCGACACGTCCGGCACGTCCGGCACATCCGGAAAGTCCGGGAAGCTCACTACCGAAATAAAGACAAGCAACACCCCCGGTTCAAAACTCGTCACAATCACGACTACAGGCGCAAACGGGGCTTCGATATCGAGTTCAAAAACGCTACATGGTGCAGCTGAGGTGGTGGAGATTAAAATTGCGAGGAGGAGGAGATGGAGTGGCAGAGGGGGGGTTTAGATCAGGGTCAAGGTGAGGCGGGCCCACAATGAAGACACTACGTACGACGACGAGGTGGTATAAAGACGAAGACGGAAATGGGTCGTTTTGTTATAGGCCAACGGCTGGGCGTCGGTGTTTGCCTTCGCAATTTGTTCGTTCTTTATACGTACGAGTACTTGGTACCTATGTACAAAGAAGTTCTCTTCTAGCTTTTCCGCACCTTTGCTGTTTTCGCGAAAATCTCACAAAAACGTGCTTTAATCTACGATAGATGGTACAATTCAACACCTCGGAAGTGAACATTAATAGTGGCTAAAATCCCCAAGAACTTGGTCAAACACATGCGGACCTCCCTGCCCAGCTCTATACACGCACCGTAGCAACAGGCCGCGTGAAGTTACCCATCCTCATCCTCATCCTCACCTACCTACCAACTCTACACTCAACACATACTTCTTCATCAATATCCGAGCATACTCTATCATCACACCCCCAACTAAAGCAACACAAGCAAAACAAAACAACATTCCAAACCTCACAAACCATCACCCATCATCACAATTCCCCAGCCCTGAAAATCATCCAGCCAAATCCCAAGATCGACCATCAAATCAAATCAAATCAGAGTTGTTACTGTGTTTCTTTAACTTCAAATCCGATCCGATCCGATCCGATCCGATCTGATATGCACAAACAGACAGACAGACAGACAAACAGACAGACAGACAGACAGACAGACAGACAGACAGACAGACAGACAAACAGACAGACAGACAGACAGACAGACAGACAGACAGACAGACAGACAGACAGACAGACAGACAGACAGACAGACAGACAAACAGACAGACAGACAGACAGACAGACAAACAGATAGACAAACAAACAGACAGACAGACAGACAGACAGACAGACAGACAAACAAACAAACAGACAGACAGACAGACAGACAGACAGACAGACAGACAGACAAACAAACAGACAAACAAACAAACAAACAGACAGACAAAACAGATAGACAAACAAACAGACAGACAGACAGACAGACAAAACCAAGAAACAAATCAAAGTCGTCCGTACGAACTTCCTCGAATCAAAATTCCGAAACATAAAGTAGCATTGATGTATGTCCGGACTCATAAGTGATCGACACGAACCGAGTCTATCATTCCGTTCTGAAAGAGTACTCATACCCTTTTGTGAACCTGGTCTATGTTACATGTATGTGAAGATAGGTCGTCATCGTGGTTTGGCAGGAGCGGCCTTGCTGTAGTGTGTGTGTGTGTGTGTGTGTGTGTGTGCTTTTCATGGGTTCGGTGAGTGAGTGAGTAAGAAAGAGGAAGGGGGAATGTTCCAGATGAGTTCTATCGTACATGTGTAGGCGAAAGGGGTGGGTTATCTTTGCCTACTACTTTGTATAATATACCAGAACAGGTCGGGATAGGGATAGAAACCTAAGGTAGATATGAAGCGGGGCAAACTTGCGAGATGTCATGGACGGGTAGACTTGGTGGATCGAAGCCCATGATGAAGCGTTCGTACTTGGATGGATGGAAGCTCATGATGAAGCGTTCGTACTTGGATAGGTATACGGATATGGTGACTGATTTCTGGCTAACGGTGAACTCTTCCTCTCTCTATCAAACGCTACAAACAAAACATCACAAACCCCACTGACACCAATTCCAGCACCAAACGCCGCCTCAATTCTACACGCCACTCCAACTCCGCACGCGACCACCCGTGACAGAATCCCGCACAAACCAAACCAAATCAGAATCCTGCAATAAGCATCAACCCATACCCGACACTAACGACGACCGCAAAAGTCATGATACTAGCCGGAATCCCCCTGGACAGAAAATGCTGGACGCGGAGGTAGCGCTGGCCTGTTTGGGGGTCTTCCATCATTATCGCCGCTGTATCCCCACATTAGTCATTACCACCTCTTTCCTTTTGGATTGTTCGTCTGTAAAGTATGGATTGGCTGGATAAAAAAGAAGGAGATAGGGACGGGGACGTACTCATATTGGGAAATCCGCTTGTCGGCAAGCCCATAGCCGCGGAACACATCAATGCGCTGCCCATGACTAACAGGTTTGGATGTGGTTCGGCCATTCCAGCGCCGACGGTCTGCACGAGAGGGAGGATAATCAACGCAGCAACGGTGTGACTGATGAACGTAGAAATGACCAAAATCAGCGCTGCGAAGACGATCAAAACGCCATACAGACTCATGCCCTGGACCTTCTCAGTGATAGTCCCGGCGATGGTATGCAGCAAGCCGGAGGAAGAAACGGCTTTACCGAGGGAAAGACCACCAGCGGCGAGGATGATGATTGTCCAGAGGAAGTTATTGAAGTCCTCCTTTGTGAGGATGCCGGTGCCGAAGAAGAGAATCATGGGGATGATGGCTACAACGCCCATGTCTCCGAAGACGCCTTCGAGCTGATGAGTGACGCACCAGAGGAGGATGGTGGCGAGGGTGACGGCGCTGATGAACCATTGCACGCCGGTGAATTTGTCTTTCATTGGACGGATGGGGACGATGGTGGTGCCTTTGCCCGGCTGGAAGGTGATGAGAAGGAGGACCCAGATTAGGAAGATGGATATGATGCAGACGGGTAAGGCGACAAAGAACCAGGCGCCCCAGCTCGGTTCGGGTTTCATGTTTTGGAGGGCAATGATATTTTGAGGGGAGGCGATGGGGGAGGCAGCACCCCCTATGTTGGAAGCAAGAGCGATGCCAAGGATGAGAGCTTTGGAGAAGCGGGAGTCAGACGGTAGGTTGCGAAGCATAGGCTGGTTGGAAGTCAGCATAGAACCGTAAGTTGCTAAGCCATGGTATTTACCTGAATAATCGAAAAACACAAGACAGGCGCTGCAACATTACTAATCCACATACTTGCTACCATCGCCACAAACATGTTGGTGATGAGTACTGTTCGAGGCCTCGTGCCAGCTTTGCTGAGAACGAAGGTAGCCATAAGCTTGGCTATGTGGTATTTTGACAAAGCTGCAGCGATTGTAAAGCCTCCAAGCAGCAGCATAATGACCGGTGTCCACATTGCTCCAAAGACGTATCGAGTTGCATCCGGTGGGCTCAGTCGGTTATGCGGCTTCTGATCTGAGCGGACAACCTGCAGAATCACCGCTAGAAATGGAATGAGCAGTGACGTTACAAACAAAGGTATGACCTGCAACACCAGTCTCAACACTGCACACGTCAAATTGCCCTGTCTTAGAGCTTACCTCTGTCGCCCATAGTAGACTAACAAACACTAGCATAGCTAGACAATTCTGCTGCTCTGGCCTCTCCATAATTGGGACGACCAGTAATACGACAAAGACCGCCAGAATCCCTATCAACGCGAAAAACGTTGGACTGAACAACCACCTCGGACATACAAACCTGCCCACTGGTGTGACTAGTTCCTTTGTGCCCATCTCGTCGTCATCCCCTTGTAAGCGCGCTTTCGAGGGATCGTTGTCTGCACCCAACAGTGTCCGACGCAAGCCCATATTTGCAGCTTGCGCTTTCCGCTCAATGCCAATCATTTCCCGCCAGACCGTGTTTCGCTCCCATACCACATGTTCTCTGAGATGTAGTCTCAATTCTCGCTTTGCAGTGGGGATGTCCCCTTTCGTAACAACATCCGCATACACCTTTTCTATCTTCTCAATACTCTCTTCCAGATTTTGGGTCCTCTCTTTCTTAAACGGATATGCCGGCGTGACACGGTTCTCAATGTACCAATTCTTTAAATCTCGATTCAATATCTTGTCGAACTTCTTCAAGGCCTTCGCGAAGCCCGTTTTGTTCAATTGAATGAATGACTTCAGTTCACATAAACTCACGTAGAGGCTGATCGTTCGCTTCTTCAGCGTAATTCCAGAATCATAGAGCGCCGAAAAAGCGTGGTCGCTGTAATCGTCAAAGGCTTGGCTTGCTCTTCTCCTGGGTTGTGGTAACTCTCTCGAGCTTCGTAAATCGTCCCAATCCTGCTCAGCATTCCCGTCCACCGTCTTCTTCCGCTCTTTCACTGCTCTTCCTTTATTCAGCGCAGCTCTTTCATCTGCATCATCGTCACTATCCCCTTGCTCATCCTCTTCATCTATCGACGCACTCAGCATACTCGTCCGTCGGGGTCTCCCAACTCCAAAATTCCGAAATATGCTACCCTGTCGTGCTCGACCGCCTTTGTTCATTCCTCTACTGCCTGGCGGCCCATCTGTCTGCTCAAGTTCTAGACCCTCTTGCTCCGCTTCGAACTCCTCTTCGTCTTTGAGTAAATCGCTCACCTCGCCGTAGATTTCAAGCTCCTTAACTTCGTAAAACGTACAGATCTTCTCAAGCTCAGAATCGAGGGCGCGCTTGAAGACGGCATCCGGATCGCTGGCGGAGCCGTGGAGCAGCGGTGAAGCTTCGACATCACGAGTTGGTGCGGCTGAGGCTTGGTTTATTGACTTCTCAAGGGTGTAGATGCTGGCGATCACAAACCGTAGTCAGTCGAGGTGTCATGGTAGCAAAGGTCCAGAGAAGGTAATGTGCCGCATAAGCAAGCGTGCACCAAGGGCTTTTGGAGAGGTTACTCCGGGTTTATCTTACAGCTTCTTCAAATTACTATAGGAAATATAGTGGCTGCTCCAGTCCGGCACCGCATTGAATTGAATGCTGTGCGAAAACTTCATCTCGTCTTCCTCGAGAAGCCTTTGGAGCTTTCGCTTCGCCTTTTTGTCCCTCCTGGCTCGGTATGCTTCTCTTCTCCGCTCAGCGCCGGTCGCGAGGTCAACGAGCTCGATGCTAATGCCGGCGTCCTCTACTGGTCCTAGATGCCTCCCCTGCACCGCTGCGGAAGACAGTGTATCGGCTTGGTGTAATCTTCAGCGCGCACGCTGTCCGTGTGGTCATAAGGCTTCGCCGGGATGTGATAAGAGGGGCGGTGACTGTCCGATATCATCTGACACCTTGTGCTTTGCTCAGGTAGAACATCGCGTCTAGTAAAGTATTTAGGTAGGTAAGGCTTGAATTGACGCCGATAGTTCTTGTGTGACGTGACCTAAATCAGCCTCCATATGCCCTGCGTTAGGGGAGTGTTGCTGTTGGCCTTTCTGATTCGATGAGTGTGCTTTGACGTTCTCGGGTATGCACAACGGACTTACACATGCATTACCTTATGCATTGCATACGTTGCTCCGCTGCGCTGGGCCCGCTCCGAGTAACATCCTCACTGCATAGAGTCAAGAAGTACTTCGTTCACTGTAACTTCAATAACCCTATTGATATAAATATGGAGTAGCACTGTTGTAGATTTTGTTGCGATATATGTTCATTGCAGTCCATCGTTGTCTTCCATGGTCATGATCATATATTCACATCGAGATATGGGTTTGGGCCTGCGTGATAAGACATATATGAAGCAATTAATAGATCAGAATTATCTTGTAACCAATCAGGTATCTAGAGCAACGTCATATATTTACATCGACCATGCTGAGGCACTCCCAGAACGCCTTGATTGCATATTGTCGTTGTACAGTGACCCAACACCCTCATGCCTAGTCTTTATACCTTGGCCTCGTGCTCGAAAGCATCAGAGCTACCACTCATCTTCTCTGGATCAATCACGCCACCTTGACCATGGGCGGTGCTCATCTTCCTTAGGGCCGCAAAAACCTGGGCCTCCTCGTCACCACCCTGACCAAGTCGCGAACCCTTCTCCGTGAGCTTATAGCCCTTTGCGGTGTGATTAAACTGCAAGTCAAGTTCTTCGAGTGTCTTGCCGGCGGTCTCGGGATAGAAGAGATAGATGATCGGGACAAAGGCAGCGTTGAAGCACATCTAGGTGAAGAAGAACTTCCACGCAAGGTTGACTGCATCAACAGGAATAATCTCGACAACAACGAAATTCTAGAGTCAAGGCTGTCCCTTTAGTTGATCTCAGTATGATATTGCCATGGGCCAGCGACCCAGCCGAAGCCGGAGTAGACGGCAATTTATATCATCATGGGTCAAGTATTGGATTGAGCGTGGCAAATCTGGAAAATGTAGGTCAATCATGTGGACCCAAAAAAGGTCGTCAATAAGGTACTTGTAGGGGCAAGTGCAAGATCTAGGACCCCCTATCCCATACGTACTCCGCGAAACTCTAAATCTCGAGCGAGTCCCGCTCCGCGGTCTCGGCAATAACAAATGAGCATCTCATTGGAGCGTTGCGCAAGGAGCATCTTCCGCTACGCCGCGGAACATCAAGACCGTAGCGCGCAACGCTCAGACGGCCATTATCCGCGCTCTACAAGGAGGTACTGCCATCGGTATATTGAAGTAGTGCAAGATCGCTCATGAGCCGCGTTCACTGTACCAGAAAAGTAGATCCTGATCCAATTGTGGGCTTGGCCAATAGTCAGTTCAGCAGCAGCTGTTGTGGAAGATGTTCATATCTGATACTATTCATCCCCTCTCTTCCATGTATCTTGCAATCCATCATCTCCAGTGTCAACAATAATATCTGACCTTGGCATCATTGATATTGTGCCCTTTCACTATCATTAGCAGCTCTTCTTAACATGGCGACCAACGGTACCACCTCCGGCGCACCGCTCTCCCTCCGCGTTCTCGGACTCAACTCCGGCACGTCTATGGATGGCGTCGACTGTGTCCTATGCCACTTTACCCAGCAATCTCCACATGATCCACTCCACCTTAAAATCATCAAGTATGACGACGTCGAGCTGCCTCAAACCATCAAGAAGCCAGTCTTTCGGATCATTCGCGATAACAAGACCACACCCGAAGAGCTTTCGCAGATCAACGTACAATTAGGCGAAGTGTTTGCTGACTCTGTGCACGAGTTCAACAGACGGCATGGTTTCACAATGGACGACATTGATGTGGTGGGCAGTCATGGCCAGACGATATGGCTTCTCAGCATGCCAGAAGAAGGGCAAACGAGGAGTGCTTTGACTATGGCAGAAGGCTCAGTTCTGGCTGCAAGGCTAGGCAAGACAGCGGTTACAGACTTCAGGATATCGGAGCAAGCGGTGGGAAGACAAGGAGCGCCGATGATTGCATTCTTCGATGGTCTAACGTTGCAGCACCCGACAATTGCAAGAGCTTGTCAAAACATAGGCGGAATCGCCAATGTGTGCTTCATTCCGCCCACGACCGCGGAGAATGGAGGTATGGACGGGATCTATGACTTCGATACAGGTCCAGGTAACGTAAGTCATCGAAGATAAACAAGAGTGGTGAACTATCTATCCTAATTTGAGAACAGATGTTTATCGACTTCGCCATGCGCTACTTCACATACGGAAAGATGGAATATGACCGTGACGGGCACTGGGGAGCTCGTGGCAAAGTCTCCGAACATATCGTTGATTCATATCTCAAAGAACACAAATACTTCTCTACATCACCTCCCAAAACCACGGGCCGCGAACTCTTCGGCGATGAGCAGGCTTTCGAGCTGATCAACAAATGCAAATCCGCTGGCTTGTCACGCGAAGACACTGTTGCGACCATTACACGGATTACTGCGAAAGCGGCGATTAACGCATACAAAACCTGGGGTCCCAAGGATAAGGATGGAAAGTTGGATATCAAGGAAGTCTACATGTGCGGAGGCGGCGCCTACAATCCGAACGTCTGGAAGTACATGCAGCAAGAGCTTGGATCCGACGTGCGGATGTGCATGCTTGATGAAGCGGGCGTTGGAGGCGGTGCTAAAGAAGCAGTCACATTTGCGTTCCAAGCGTAAACATTATCCACTCAACTCGTCGAGTCACAGTTGCTGATGATAGAATACAGACTCGAAGCCATTGTCGGCCGCCCTCTAGTCGTCCCGCAGCAAGTAGAGACTCGAACGCCCACCATCGTCGGTAAAGTCAGCCCTGGCAAAAACTACCGCGAGCTGCTCCGCAAGAGCGTCGCATTCGGCGGACATATAAAGGGTGATTACCTTCCTCCGGTCAAGCAGATGGTTCTGGAGTCGTACTATTCTTGAGTACAACCGTAATGGGGAGGTCTCTGTACATATGTACTAGACACAAAACTGCATATTCGGGCGATTGCGGAACAATTGGTGACTATGTATAGAGGAGAGGAGGTGATACACCCACGCTGATTAATGATTTGTGGTCTTAGTGTTTTGTTGTTGGTGTTAGTGACAACGGTGATAGTACTGGCCCCAAGCCATTGGAGATATCGATGCTGGTAATTAAGGTATATCGAAGTCTACGAATCGTCAGGCAGGGCGAGGAGTATCCGTAGGCAGCTGAGACTCTTCAACTTCCATCAGAGTTGAAAAAGTAGGTCATGATTCTAGAGTAAAGGCTATCATACCAAGTCTGTGAACTGCTTCCTGCATCGTCCAGTGCTCTCCAGTGCGGAATACCGCTCGTAATTGTGCTTGTTGTTTGCGTGTCCGCACTGCTGGAAGAAACGGCCTTATCTAACACTATGCGCTAACACCCGATCTGGGCTAGCGGCTGCTTAAGGTATGTAGACCCTAAACTACGCAGGAAAGGCTGAGACTCAACTTGAAGTGCGCCATAATGCTCTTGAGCACTTCTCGTAGCTGAATCCTCAATCAATTACCTGTCTTTTTGCATACTGCCATTAATGCCTTCGGACGAGCTTCAGGAGGAGGTCTTCCTTACCTGTCGCACTCTCTTCGCAGGACCCAATGCGCAATTACGGCGACCAAAGAAAGTTCGCGAAGTATTACAGCAGCACAGGCACAAGATACTTCCTCTGGTGAACAAGCACGGTCTGGACAACATTGCAGATGGCGCTCGACACCTCTTGGAAAAAGGAGTCTTTGAGTCGAACTTGAGAGCAAAGATACAGTTCCCAGAGCTCTTTCAATTAACCCCAGCTCGGGGGGCGCAGCGGACTGCATCGGAGAACGAAGCGGCACGATCTGAAGCTGAAGCACTTGCAGAGGCTGAACCAATACAAGGTGAAGAAATTGAGGATAGAGAGCCTCTTAATGAGATTCTTACAAACGGTACATTATATCATGACATTTTATCCCTCATTCAGGGATACTGAAGCAAGTAGTGGGCGAAGATAACCCTAAAACGGCACCAAACCCTCTCACAGGTTCATCTCCCACACTTTTCCCAGCTTACCTCCCGTACAAGACACAACACCATATACTCACCATTACACAAACAATGCTTGAAGAAGCTTGTTTTGGTTTTGGGAAGAAATGGCTGCCTCAAGTTCTATCGAACGAAAAATGGGACTGCCCAGAAGCTGTCGAGCTTACGAAGTGGACCAAAACATTGGCAAAGCACCGCAATGCAATTCCGCTTTCTGCCGTCAACGCCAGTCAAGGTGAGCTCAGCAATGCCGTTCTATTCTCAACCGACCGGCTTCGGCATGCTGCCGTACATCGACTTCCCACTAGCGCAGGAGGCATCCAAACGATGATCTTGTCGGCGGTGGAGCTTGCCACAATGCTCAACGACACCGTTCGAGCTGCGAAAATGGAGCAGATACATTGCGAACTAGCATCCATTGTCAAGGACATGGAAGTAAATAAGGAATTCCTCGAGAGCAGACTTGACGATGAGCTTAAAGCTGTCGCCGAACAAAGAGCAGAGCTAGACAGGAGGGAGCAACGAGCTGTGGCAACAATGTTGAACGACGATAAAGATTATCAGATGTACGTGAGTTCATTGTTAGATAAGGCAGTGACTGGACTTGCCACTACGGTTGAAGAAGTGCCATGCGCAGAACCATTGCGAAATACCATTGGATCAGCAGCAATCCATGATATTCCTTGCAATGGCAAGGAGCTAGCAGATGGATTCGGGGTCGGTGATGATGATGAGGAAGGTGCCCTGCAATCAAAGGTTGTTGTTGATGTGGAACATGCTGGACCATCGAACTCTGCTGAATTTTGTTCGTAATGGATCGGGCTATGACATAATCAATCAATCACTCGCCGTCAACGATCAGGGCTACGAGGTGGGGTAAGAAAGTATTTGCTTGATTTGAGTGCGAGTACCCAATCAGACACACAAAGCACCGTCATCCCATCCTTCTACTAGCTTTATACTGACCACAATATCACCTTAACAAATGTGATCAGCTATGGGGTCATAGAATGAGTACGCAAAAGCTGTGAATCTGTCATTGTTACAAACGAAGGCATCAGTACTTCATCAAAGAGAAGAGCCTCAAAAAAGACTCTTCAGAAAAGCCTTTCTTCAAAGAAAACTTTCTTCAGAATAACTCTGAGAAGAGAAATAAGAATGAAGACCTAGTTGTGTGAAGTATATAAATGAGCATAAACTTACTGTGCCTTGAAGGACTTTAGGGAGAGATCGCAAGGTACTTGGGTACAGTGCTAGAGTAAAGAGCGTGGTTCACCGAGGACTGGGTCTACGCAAAGCCATAAAAGAACGGAAAGGGGTCAAGGATTATGCATTGTGACGACGGTGCGAAGGCTGGCAGTAGGTGCTGGCAATTTTTGGAGCATAGAGAGGGGTCCAGTAGGTCTCATTGAACTTGATGTATTACTATTAGGTCTAAGATGATCCTGATGAAGTCTTCTGATCCCTCTCTGGAGCTCTTCGCCTTGGCTCAAGACCATGGCCTCCATTCCACTTCTCGATATTCATATTTGGCTGGCACCGAGTTCGCGAACAACACCCCGACCTTTCATTCGGTATCTGATAAGCGGTATAGCAAAAGAGCCCACTAGTCCACATTCTTAGCTAAGTAGGTAGAGCAAGCGCAGAAGGGGGACTCACATTTCAAGTCCACCGAGACCGGCCGCCGCTGCACCAGCGTTCGGTCCAGACCCGTAAATATATACACAATCTAGACAGTTGCTATCCATGACGATAGCTGATTCCCCCGCCAGATATGCGGCGGCCAATATCCACAAGGGGATCGCGAGGTATTCGGCTATCAACCTCGCCAGGCTGGGCTTGATGCAGAGGATAATGACGGTGTAGACGGCCTGTCGGAAATAGTCAGACATGAAGCTTGCAATAATTTCAAAGGGTGGAGCGGCAACGCACAACCAGGATTGGGATCACGAGAGCGCCGACATAGGCACCTCCTCCGATCAAACCGTTTTCCGACAGGAAATTCTCGAATCCCACCAGAGCTGCGATACAAAGGGCGGCGACGATGACGGCCAGAAGGTTCTGGGCGTAGCGGACCAAGCGCGGGACTGGGTCAGCGCGTGCGAGGTGAGCAGAGGTGTTATAAGGAGCAGGGCCGCTGGTCTCGTTGGCCGAGATGCCCGGCTGAGTCTTCATGGTCATGTTCATTTTTGTGGATATTGCTATAGACTATAGAGATGTACAGCTTTTGGAAGATGGTATCTTGCAGAGAAGCAGTTGAAATGAAAGCACGCTGTGAAGAGGGTGCAGCTGCAGCAACAGCCTCTTCAAGTAGTTCTCGGAGAAACAGATGGCAACTTCAGAATAATGACCATACCGTGGGTCGCGCAAGGCTGAAATTCTCCGCTCGTTTCTCATTTCCTGATCCGGAGGTATCAGGATCGGTTCTAGATGCATGTTCAACGGTTTTCCGAACGACAATTCGTCGAATACAGCCGCTGGTTTGATTAATTTGATTGCTAGGCTGAGGCTGAGTGCCTGGAATAGGAACATCTGCATATGCCACCTCAGCTAATCCTAGTGTCTCCAGGAAATGGACGCGGCTGCTTCGCTCCCACCATGAACAACAGTGGCCCAACGACTGGTTGGAAGACCAGGAGCCAATCACTATGCCGATAAAGGCTGATGTGAAGAGCGAGGCAATTCTCAGATTGCGCTGTAAATTGGAGGTCTATGAGGAGATTCAGATGATGCTTGACAAGGCTTGACGTTGCGGTATCAGTCCACCATGCTCGGCTGCCTAAGCGAAGCCCTAGTACTTTATCGCGTATCGGTACTAGCGCTTTCAACGTTGAACGTCTCAGGAAAGAGCAAATCGACGTCGTCCATTTGAAAGGGGTTGGAACTTACCAGTGCAAACGACACATCGCAATCAAGCATTTTACGAAGTCCTGGATTGATATCGACCAGTTATCTTCTTCAGTGGCAATATGTTAGCTACGCCAATAGACTAGCTTCTCGAGATCAGTGCTTCCGACAATGTTGATGAGCTCTTTGTCCTGCCCGCCGTCACCGCATCGCCGCTGCAGGAACTGGAATTTTCTTCACTACAATTCGGGCAAGAACAGACATGCCTGCTTCAGACGCTGCGAGCGACCCGTGCTCGTATCGTCACTTCCTCATTCGTATAGCTAAAGACAGCAATCAATCCCGCTGAACGCAACCATAATCCAACAGTACACTATTTGAGCCTTGTACTGTCTATCCTTAGTTAGACAGCTCACTGGACCTTGATTCTTGGTCTGTTCATCCACGTCTACCCATTTCGTTCGTCATCATCAATATGTATTAAGAAGGACACCAGAGGCTTGCTCCATGGAAGAGCCGCTCAACAGCAGATACTGCCATGGCGGCGTGTATTGATACGAATGCGTACAGAGGTGATTATGCGGTTGCGATAAGTACTACATTCGTTGTCATTGCAGCGATTTTCGTTGCTGCAAGACTTGTGGTCCGCTTGCGTATTGTTCGAGGCGCTGGCGCTGATGACGGGATCATTCTGGGGTCTCTCGTGAGTGTCCTTATCCTACCTAAAGATCAAGCATCCCCTTTGCTGTGCACCTAAAAGCGTCCAATTTGCTCAAGATCGATGTACTGCTGGTCTCATCGCTCGGTGTCTGACACTCTACTGTAGCTTTTCTCCTTAACATTGACCATCTTTATCTGGTCTCGTAAGTTCTCTCGATTCAGTAGCTTATGATATTCATTCATTGTACTCTAAGGCTGATCCCAAACAGAGGTTCAACATGGACTCGGAAGACACCTTGTGACCGTCAGCCACAAAGACCATGTCGCTTTACTGCAGGTACTACGCTATTGCAAGAGACACGACTGCCTACTATCCATCTACTGACACCATGTCGATGATCCAGTGGTTTTGGGCTAGCGGTCTGATGTACAACCTGAGCCTGACCTTTACCAAGATCTCTATCATCCTACTGTACCTTCGCATTTTCGTTGGGAAACCGATCCGCCGCGCATGCTGGATAATGATGGCCATTGTCGTTGCTTACGGCTTGTGGAACGTCGTGGCAAGTGTCTTCAGCTGTTATCCGATTCCCTATTCCTGGGACAAGACCATTGAAGGCGGCAAGTGCCAAGATAAGATGGCCCTTTGGTTTTCGATTGCGGCGTTGAATATCACTACCGATCTGGCTATTTTCGCACTACCCATGCCCGTGTTCGCCTCGCTGCAGCTACCACGGAAGCAGAAGATGTGCCTAATGTTAGTCTTTGCCGTCGGTGGCTTGTAGGGCTTCCATTAGCCAACGTCAACGACTGATTCACCATGACTGACCGTTCCTGTAGTGTATGCGTCACGTCCTTCCTCCGGTTCCGCTACATTTATGTGCTTGCCATCTCCGAAGACATAACCTGGGATAACGTTGATTCCGCTACTTGGTCCAGCATTGAGATTAACGTCGCCATCATCTGCGCCTGTCTACCAACATTGAAACCTCTCATTACCTCCTTCGCGCCGTGCCTGCTGTCGAGCCCACGCTCGTGCTCTTTGTCTTTGGGACTCCGTCAAATGGTCGTATGGACCGCTTCAATGTAAATCACAATGATAGTGCGAAGCCACCTGATGGGCTGTCGTCGCGCACGAAAGAAGTGAAATTCGTTGATGAGGAGGACAACAACCAAGGCAGAACCGGAGGAATCAAGGGTGTGGCAGAATTCGAACTGGAGGTACTCAGTAGAGTATGAGTACGAGCATCACCGAGACGGACTCGGCACGAAAGGTTGCCGCTGACTGTTAAAATACTCTACCAGCACAATGAAGGAGATGGCGAGAGTATTTCTGCAACCTTCTATCATGCGTGGACGATGATGCGGGATTCAGTCAATGATGCCCTGTAGAGATAGCGATGGTATCACAATGAGAATGAATTTGGTATTCCGAACCTAGACCTAGCTTGACTACTTGCTTACTTCTCTTCAAACGTAGGTAAAGCTGTGATGAATCGTAACGCGTCACAATGGTCCTCATCCTCTTGCGTCGGTGCATCTCTCACCAATTGATGGATATCTCCGGACGTACTGTAATGAAACGAGAGCCCGGAGCAAATAAACTTCTGCACAGAAGGATAGGGGGTTATTTCCTACACCAAACCCCTGCAAACTATCGCTTTATCAGGGAAGTAAATCCCGCCTTTGCAATTATCATCCACCAGGGAAATATACGCCACTCAGACCATTTCGCCAGCTCCTAGTATAACCTTTGAGGGTTTCTCCCATGTCATCGAATCGCCGCCCCGATAGATATGTAATCCCGAATAGTAACCACGAGTATCTTGATCCATCACTAACGTTTGACAACAGCCATTGCTATTGCTCACTGGTGCCGACCATCATCAGCCTCTGACCCTCTCTACAGTCCGTACCATTCACATGAACGTTTCGCGTTACGCACACATCAACTCATGCGCATACCTTTTCTTTGCCTACAAACAAGAAACGCCGAAGCAGATCCCCCTTGCCGAGCCATACGCAGCGCTCAACTCATATCCAACTCTTGTCTTTTCGACAAAACATGTACTTGTTAGCACTGACACCCACATAGCTGACGATTAAGAACGGGTCATGTAGGCTTGGAGTGTAGCCTGCATAAGACAACCTGCATTCAGAGAATTGGGCCATTACTAGATTGATATCTGCACGGGCTTAATCTGCAAAACGTTTCTGTCCGAGGCCTGGGTCATCGGGAGGAGAAGATCTAGACTGTATGTAGTGTTGTGAAGATGCACCTCATCATTCCGTTCGTACAATTGCAGAACGGGTAAGACAGGTACCTCAGACACCATCCCCATCCCTGACTGCGTCTTTCTCCAAAATCGACTTTCTTGGCAGGCCCGATCCTCCTGTTCCTCTATCCACCCTCCGTAACTGTATGTCCAGCGGGAAATGCATGATCAGTGCCGTAGATCCGACGGATATGTACAGCTTCGGGACATCAGTGGATGGGCGCATGATAAAGGAGACGGTATCTCTTTGTTATGCAGCGCATAGCGGACTTCGAGGGAGGGGATATTATGCGCGGTGAGGGCTTGGGTGTATGGTTACGATGGTGTTAAGGGGATTAGGAAAGTTGGCGATGAAACTTTGTTCATTGAGAGAATGAAATACTCCACAGGGGCACACGGACAAGACTTAAAGAGCGACCGCAGTTGGATTAATAATGACGACAGACAGACGTTGACGGACTCTGTCCAACGATGACACGCGCTGCCGCAGTACCGCGCTACCCCATCATGATGTTTGACAATGGTGGTAAGCACCGACAACTCGCAATCATTGATTGCACTCAGCCACATCCGCGCTGTCAAGGAATAGTCCAGCTCTTCCAATAATCGCGAGTACCCAGGTTCAATTCGCCGCACGTTACACTCAGAATCCTCGTGTTACGACATCACATCAGGCAACAAGCCCCCATCCCAGTCCCGACACCACTGCCACTGCCAACGGTCGCTCGGCCCCTTGCAATTCCCAGCCCGGCGCCTCCGGCAGAGCGAGCAGAAGGAGTG
>JAABUP010006738.1_pt1 | contig 16048 bp, 19 predicted proteins | sample 5559201 | NCBI WGS metagenome assembly JAABUP01 (sample SAMN10711887, study PRJNA513373) | rock metagenome | isolation source: Antarctica rocks | place: Antarctica
CCAATCTCTCCCCATTAGGCAGAAACTGGGCAAGATCAGCATTTGGGGATCTCTGAAACATGCACGTGGTGTCACCTGGCCGTATATGTTGGTGCTAACATACCAACAATGCTGATGCCGGCTGCTGCTTGACACTAGCCAATCAAGCTGCATGATGATGCTGCTGCCAACCACAAGAGCGCAACATCTGGCCAAGCACTGCAATATTGCATCACCCGTAGAATATGTGATTGCATCCAGCGTGCAACTTGCAACAGCGTGTGATGTTGCTGCTATGCTGAAAAAGTGCAAGGTTGAAGTCGTAAGGAGTGAGCCAGTCAAGTTTGCACTGCAGGGTGTGAAGGACAAGGAGGTCATTGCTGGTGAGCTGGCAGCTGCTGAGGCCTCCCTCAGTGCCACCCCCAGAGGGGCAGCCCTCATGCGCAAGTAAGAGCCTTTCTTAATATGACCACATGGTTGCAGTCATGCATACTGTCCAGCAGGAATGATTCACCTTTTGGACTCCCCCTCCCCTCCCCCCCCCCTCCCTCGGGTTTTATGGTTTCCTGTGATGGACATGTTGATTTTGCTGTTTATCTTGATCATGATCACAAAACTTGTGTGATGCATGATCTGGCAAATGGTTGTGCATGCAGTGCTGCCTGGACATGGTTAAGCATGCACATGATCACCTCATGCATTGTGCATTACAGACAAATGCATGCATGGCTGCTGTATATACTGTCCTTGCCTTTGTGCTGACATGCCATCTGAACGCCAGCTGCTGCATGGCCACTGCACCCTTGTTGCAAACACTGTGCAATGCTGCATTGCACACGTCAGCGAGCCGACAATGTGCAGCAAACACATACCCTAGTACACCTTTATTCCATTTCATATATGTCTGGAGATCCACATCTGCCGCGCTTTATGAGCTACCTTTCAATTTTTTCCTTTTTCATGCTCGTTTTAGTAACTGCTGACAATTTTTTACAAATGTTTTTTGGATGGGAAGGAGCAGGTCTTGCTTCTTACCTTGTAACAAAGTTTTGGTTTACAAGACTACAATGTGCAGGCAAGTTGTACCTTACGGTGTAGTGTGCAATTGGTACTGCAATTGCAGAGAAGATTCATTACTGATCTGCAGATGTGGGACATCAGCCTTCAAGTCCAGCTCAACTGACTGGAAACGCAAGGCAACAGCAGACGCACAGACTCTCAATGAGTATGCTGAGCTGTTTGGCTCAGACCAGGCAGCTGCCACAGAACCTGCCGAAGCAGATCAACCTGCCAGCAATGGTGACATGGCTCATAGTCGTGGGGATGTTGCTGCGTCTGAGGCTGCTGTCATGGCTGACACGAACAGTCCTGAGCTGCCTGCAAAGAAGAGGAAGAAAGGCAACAAAAGAACTGCAGCTGCAGCTGCGGCTGACCGTGACCCAGCAGTTGTGACTGCTCAGCTGGTCCCGCCCGAAGACAGGCAGGCTGTGATCAAGGACAAGAGGAAGAACAAGCAGGCCAAAAAGCAGGAAGAAGACCTTGCTGAACCTGCAAGCGTGTTAGGCACAGATCTTGCGGATGCTCCATGGGCAAATGAAATTGTCCCAACTGTGCTACACACTGAAGGTGTGGGAGAGCCAAATGGCGCTGCTGTCAAGATTAAGCAGAAGAAGAGCAAGAGGAAGGAGGGTGAGAGTGGCAAGGGGATACGAAAGCAAGATGTGAGGGTCACCATTCCCCAGGATGCAAAAGAAGCTCTGGCTCTGTTGGGATTTGCTGCTGCTCAGCCAGCTTCCAAGCAGAAAAGAAGAAGGCAGCCAAGAGAGCGTGAAGGCCTCCATGCTCAATGTTGATGGTGTTGTGCTGACAATTGTTGCATACAAAAAAGAATAACATGATTCACTGACAGAAATAACATTGAAACTGTGACACTGCTGATGCCTGGTTCAAATTGCAAGCTATATATTTGGGTATTGTGCAGATCTGTCGTGTCTTTCTGCCCAATTGTTGCACTGCTCAACTTTTGGCTTTGTAGTCATGCTGCCGTTCAGCTGCATCAATGTATACACTGCCATGTTTGAAGCATGCAAGCTTGGATGATGACGTTGGTATTGCGTATGATACTTGAGCAACAGCTGTGCTGCAGCACATGAGCGTTTTAGCACACCAGTGTGGTGACTTGACAGCGATAAAGCTACAAAGATACCTAACTGCTTGCGCTTCCCACAGGAGATTGCTGTAGTCATTGTAAAGGCAGCAGGCCTTCATTTTGAGACTTATAGCTCTGATGTGTCAGCTAGCTGTGTGTTATCAACAGATAAAGGTCTTCTTGCTGGTTAATCCAGTGCTCCCCAGATCCCAGGTGCACCAACAAGCAATCCGACCATGTCAAGGCCAGAGGGCCAGCTCTTTCCTTGGCTGCAAGCTCCACCTTATGCACAGGAGTCAGATTAAACTCAAGCGGCAAGATGTCTTCAAAATGATTGCAGAATCATGTATGCGTGCAAAAAAGTACTGTACGTGATCGGGTAACACAATTTTGTGTGGACCTGCGCTCCCTTTCCTTGATGCATACGATCTCAGACACATCAACAGTACTTTCCCAAGGATGCACAGGTTTGCAGCCCGGTTGAACGCCTGCGCGCCCTTTATTTGCAACTTGTTGAGCAAGAGCAAGATATCAGAACCTGACCACATTGTTCGCAGCCAATGTAATGCAGTGTGTGAGCTCTGCATGGGCTTGTGTGTGCAGCATGCAAGGTACCTGCGGTGCTAGAGTTTTGTGTAGTATGGTCACGACTCTGGGTTACTGCATCGCACGTGCCCTCACGAGTCCTGTGTCGCAGGCCTGCACGTGTGAAACCAGCTTACATGAAAGGCATCGAGTTGTTCCTGAAAATCGACGACGCACCCACACAGCAAACAGAGTTGTGTTCTGTACGAAGCGCAAGCAAACAGTGACAGACAAGAAGGTATTGACCTGCATGCCATGCTGGCAGCCTGGCTTCTCTGGCAAGCTTGCAGTTGCAGTTGCGGTGATTGCTTGCTTTCGTCAGTGGCACATTCAGTGATACGGACATGGCCATGCCTGAGCCAGCTTGATGCAGAGTTCTTTGCGTTCAACAAGCTTTGAGTTTTTTTCGCAAAACTGCGGGTGCAAGTTTGCCAGTGCAACTTGATCAGCCGGGAGCTTGCACGTGTGCCTGTTCCCAAGCAGTGAACACATCATGCACACTAGGCTCTGTTTTATGCTGTTTGTTTGTGCAAGTCTCACGACAGCAAGCTTCGCGAGTCAACTGGTATGTTGCTGCAGCACTTACATTCGGCTACCATGGCGCCACCTGAGTCGAACGCCGTTGACTTCCAGCAGCCCCAACAAGTGGGCACCTTCGATACGCAGAATTATCAAACACGAATCAAGGAGTATTATCGGAAGCTCGACGGCTATAAGCTGATACCCAAGCATGTTGACACCTCCAGGCTAAGGTACGCCTCGATCACGATCAGCATGTGCAACACGTGACCCGGTATTCAAACCTCCTATGTGCTTGTTTTTTGCTTTATGCGCATGTCCAACTAGCTGTGTGAGATGGCAGACATTTGTTGACTGTTGCGTTCGTACGTTGCAGGGTGTCAGGACCTCAAGGCAAAGTAGAGCCACTCACCATCATAGATGACCCAGCAGATTGGAAAGCAGCTGACTTTCAGGTACTGCTTGCAGCCTCAACCCTGAAAGTCCACTGCCCTTGCCAACCAGAGGCAGTGTCTTCTGCTGCGACCTGCAAGGTCTTGCGTGACAAAATGCTGTGGATCAACGTGCTGTGAGCCAAATTATGCTTGCATGTGTATATACACTCATGCACGGGCACCTCATGCAGGGTCGCGAAGATGCGTACATATATCAACTCACCACTCAAGATGTGGCAGAGATCACTTCAGCCGTAGCCAAAGTAAAAGCAACAGGTGTCAGCACTGAGGAGGACATCCTAAAGGTGTGGAAAACATTTGCATTGCACACTGCAGACATTATATGTAATGCGCAGTCTATATATTATACATATATAGACTGCATGTTTTCATCTGCCCATATCCACCTTGTTGATTGCTATAAGCGCATAGCATGATGCTGTCCTCTGACTGCACTTGGCCACTCCTCAGCCTCATGATACAGTCTGTCACGGCAGAAGCCACAAGATCTTGATACGTATATACGGGGCTCCTCTGCCTGCACACTCCTCTGCCTTCACCATCTGGGCTGCCTGGTGTTCACCACCTGCCTTGAACAAGCAAGTGATACGTGTACAGCTGTCATCATGCATATGTCATGCCTTGTGGCAATGGCCCGAAGTCTTGAGTCTGACATCAAGGCATGCTCGACTGACACAGACACACTCAACAATCTGACAGCTGCTTGCAATCAGATAATGCCTGCATTAGGTCAGCTGGCATGAAATTCTGCACACATGAAATGGTCAACGTCCTCCAGCTGCCTCCCCAGCTGCCTCACAATGCTGCAGTTGACGAAGGAGGACTTTCCACTGCCACACCTCAGGCCTAAGCTGCTGGAGATTGGCAGAGAGGTCAACTCAGGCAAGGGCTTCCACCTGGTCAGGTAAGCTTCTACCAGTGGCGTCACGGCATCCTGCCGTCATGCTTAGTATGGAGACGACGCGCTGTGCTGCATGTGAAGCTGCGTTCAGTGGTTGTATAGGGCACAAGTCTGTATGTGCTGTGTCTTGGCGACGATGTCCTTTAGACTTTTCAGAAGCAAGCGTGCCAATCTGGGGCATATTTTGTCAAGCATGAAGGATGCAGAACCATAATACTAGCACAATGTACCTGCACACATGCGCATACACACAAATGCAAGTCATCACATATGCTTGAGCGCAGCCATGTGCCGCATTCCCTGCTTTGCATGCTTCCAATGCAGGCCGTACAGCAACATGTTGCAACATAGAATTTCCCTTCCTTCAAGCCGAAAGGCAAAATTGGAAGTCCTTGGTCATGCAGGGGCTTTCCAGTGGAGGAGTACAAGCAGGATCGCCTAGGGCTGGTGCTGGCGTTCTGGGCCCTGGGGTTGCACCTGGGGAGGCCCTTGATCTCCCAGACTGACTACAAGGCAGATGGCACTGTCTTTGGGTCTGTTCTCAATCATGTCACTGATGGCAGATTCGTCAAAGGTCAGCAATCTCACTCTTTGATACATATTTTGGATTTTGTGCATGTTTAAATCATATGTCTGTGGTGTTGCATTACCTCGCTGTGCCCACGCTGGCAATGCTACTGCGCATTGCAGATGACAAACATGCGATGCATCAGCCAGCTGAAGTCAAGGCGTCATGCTGTGCTATGACTGCGCACCCTCAGCAGCTTGATCTTGATCCAACCTCGCCTCAAGTAGTCTCTGCAATGATCAGGCTGCAAGCAAAAAGTGTGGTGCGAGTGTTCAGTAATCAGCAGTACTGCACCCGGTCACCCCAACTGCCAAGCTCACAAGTTGCTAATGTTCGTCTAGCATTTCCTGTGTGCAAATGTGCTGTGCAAATGTGCTGTGCTGTGCTGTGCTGTGCTGTGCTGTGCTGTGCTGTGCTGTGCTGGCATGCTGACAGTTGGCTTGGTGCGCTGCAGCAAAGCAGGAGGGGTACACCAAGGTTGACAGGAGTAAGATTGACATCACACGCCTGGCCTTCCACTCGGACCAGGGCGCCACCGACCTCATTGCCCTGCTATCCATCACTGCTGCACCAGGAGGAGGAGAAAGCAAGTGGGTGTCTGCTGTCGCCATCCACAATGAGCTGCTGCGCCTTGGACGCCAGGTGTGATCGCCAGGCAGTCTTTGTAGACACGTGAAGTCTATCTGGGCAAGAATTCACCGTCAGGCTTGTCTGAGCTTGTCTTGAGTGACCTGATGTGGCTTGTGTGTAGCTGGATGCGACGGGCGCTTTCACTATCAAGTGCAGGTTTTGCAACAGCCTATGATTGTTGTAATCATGATGAGTTTTTTGTGTGGTGAGCATGTTGTCTGGCAAAGCTTGCTTTTGCTTGCCATGACCTGGTCAGCGTCACTCTGGCTACGACTGTTGAGCTTGTGTGAGAGGCTCAACTGCAACCTGGTTCGTGCAGGATTTGGTGGAAGCACTCAGCAAGGAGAAGTCATGGTGGACTCCTCGCAAGGCCAACCAGCAGGCTTACGAGCGCAAGCCAGATGGCTCTTTCAAAGGCTTTGAGGAGGAGGTGTGCCAGCGTTCCCGCCTTTTGCATGACAGACCCAGTCTGACAGTGCACAGTGCATACAAGGAGTCCTTCTGTACCGCATCGGCATGCACCAGATTCTGGCATAGTGCTCCTGTGGCAAACATGCATCTCATCAGTATGTCATCTGTGAGCAGCAGCATAGCACACACTTTGAACATGTACTTAGAGCTCTGCTTGATCCCCTCAAACATTGCATGCACACATTACTATACTGCTGCACATAACACTCAACATGGACCCTTTGTGCAGGTGCCGTTTGCATACCATGATGGGTATTTGTCAGTGCACTTTGAGGTGAACAAGTACCAGGACATCAAGCTGACGCCTCTACAGGAAGAGGCTGTCTTGTAAGCAATCAGACTCCTCCTGCTCCTTTGTGCATCATGCACTGTGTCATAGCAACTTCAGGCATCAGTTTGCCAACATGATCTTGCACGCGAGCGTACTTTGGTTCAAGTTTGCGCATGAGCCACAGCACACCTGTGTTGTCTGCAGAGTAGCAGGCCATGCCTGCTCAAACCTGCTGATACCCAAGCTGCATGTGTTAACATCATGCTCTGTTCTGCCCTTTTGTCCTGTGCTTGCATGCCTCCGCTATTCACAGCCCTGCCCTGCCATGCCATGCCCTGCCTGCCCTAACCCCATATACCATCCTGTTTTATGCTGCATGCTGTTGTGCCCTGCCCTGCCCTGCCCTGCCCTGCCCTGCCCTGCCCTGATGCTCTGCTGCGCAGTGTTGCCAGCCCTCATCCTGCTTCAGCCTGCACGGCCTGATGAGCTTGGTTAGCCATCACATCATGACTTGTCGCCCTTGCAGGGCTGTGGCCACCATTGCTGAGGACCCTAAGTTCCACCTAGCAAAGACCCTACAGCCAGGTGACCTGGAGATCATCCACAACCCAACCATCTTCCACTCAAGGGGGGACATCTTTGATGGGGACAGCCATGCAGAAAAGCGCCATTTGCTGCGCTGGTGGGTGAATCAGATGCCAACAAGCGCCCCATTGCGCCCCTGTTTGCCCCCAGGTCCAACGTCCAGCCTACTGGGGGTTTCATTGTCCCAGAAGGGTCTCAAATTAGGTTGCCACTGTACCCATACTCACGCCATGATGGACAAGGGCAGGCACCAGAAGAGTAAAAATGAGCCAGTGCGCAAGATTGATAGCAGCAAAGGGGTAGAAGGACAGTACTGCAAGAGTGTAATATCTGTAATGTACAATGTGTACCGTAAGTTGCCTGCTATTTGATCAGTTGGTTAATCACTAATGTTAGCAAGCTTCTGTGAGGTCGCCGTCATGATTTTGCTACCCTGCATCTGTGCTACTGGAATTGTTCACCAAACATGCAGGGAATTGTATATGATTGCAACACTGACTGTCTGTATGGCTATGAAAGTATTTGCAGATCACCAGCGTCAGTATAGTATAGGGTGTGCAATAGCAAAATTGTAACATTAATACTAGACATATGCAATGCCAGAGCATCACACTTGACAAATGCATGAAGCAGCTACTGTGCTGTGCACGCAATTGAAATATGCATAGCTGCTGCCTTCTTCTGCATGTGTGGTTGTATATACATCTACAGGGTTTCTGTCACAACACCACTGCCATTGACTGTATGGCACACTCAAATGCCTTTAGATACAAACAAGATCCTGCCATCCTGATTCAATACTGGCCAGATTGTGACGGCATGCATTGATATGCTACACACACATTGAGACAGTCTCAATGACGTGCGATAGGGATTATCACACAAGCTAGTTGCTGGCAATCATGGCTACTGCATGCATATGCAAGCCAAGATCCATTCTTGCATCAAAGTCAGTATACATCAATGCAAAACCAATGTCAGGATTTCATGTAAATTGGGCTCACAATGTGGTGGCGTCACCAGACAGCTTGTTGGCTACAGCAATGGCTGACCCTAATTTCTGCTGTACAGCCTGTGTGTGACACTTTGTTAGACTGGGTCCAGATCCAGGTGCTTCAAGTATGAATAAATAATCCATTTAGCTTTGAAGTTGAGACAAGTATATGGCTGCGCATCAGCGCTACATGCAGTAGCCAGCTGCAGCTTCTAGGTTCCTGAAGTCTGGGACACCTCTTGCAGACTTGACTATAATGAGTCAGTGTCACCTGCTGTATGTCTACATCCTTTTCTTCACAGTCAGTAAAGAAACCATACCTGTACAACAAGCCTCTGGACGGTCAAGCAGTAGATCGTCTCAAGGTAACAGTGACACCAAAGACATTGAGAGGCTACAAGCAAAAGTGTATTCAGCAGGGTGTAACAGAATACAATGATTTAAGGGGCACTCAATGCGCAATGTGGGGTTGACCCTACAACGCCCCCATCAGGCAAAGCTTCGAAGGTTGCGCGATCAAGACGCTATTTTGACAAACGTACTCCGAAACCAATTTAGCCTGCGTCTGCTACAGTTACTCTTTCACTCGACGACCATGAGAAGCTCCAGGCCTGCGAATTCCTTGTAAAGCTAAGTTCAGCTGACTATCGGTGCGAACGTCAAGGCGACATCGAAGTACACAACTGTCGTCGCTGATGACCCTGGTTTGATCGACCACTTGGAGGCTCTAAGCTTGCAAAACACGTGACTCGGCACGGCAGATATGGCGGACTTTGCCCAGTATGTAAACGCTTTTGCAGCAGCTCTTGTTGGCTGCAACGGCCGAGACCCTTTCAGCAGCGGTAGGTCTAAGCCTGTTCACAGTAACTTGTTCACAGCAAGCTAAACAGAGTTAGAAGCGACTCATGTTATTGTGCAGCTCGCACGGTAGCAGCCTTAATTCAGACCGGGAGCAGGGAGGTCAGAGCGGCTGTAGAGCAGGTCAGCCACATGTTGTTGTCTGGCTGCGTTTGTAGCAACAAGTCCAGCTACTATGAAAATAACATGCCTGATTTCACTACAGAAGCTGATAGCTCAGCCCAGGTGGACACCAATCAATGACCAGTACAAGCAGATTGCCAACAGCCAGTTTGCAAACTGGCATGCTTTCTTCCAGTACCATGCTCTTTGCATGTCCAACCTTGTGCAAAACAAGCATTCAGATGCATATGAGGCTTCACGAGCAGCACTTGGTCAGTTCAGCACGGTAAGCTTGCAATAAAGCTGTGCATCAAGCTCTTGCAGACCTTACACATGTTGCGTTCCTGCAACCTCTGCATTCCAATCCCTCTGCAACTCCAGGGAAATGTAGGCATGGCACAGACACGTGCACCTGCATCAGGGCATCATCCGGGTGTCACGCACACACGCTCACAGCACCCACAGCAGTTCAAGTGTAACCACGTCACATGACCACCATTGCACATCTGGCAAAGTCACACCTTTCATTCAGCCTCTACATTTGATACACAGATCTTCAGTGATGCTCCCGACAATGCGCGCTGGATTGTGCCCATACACCATGTGGTGGTGCATAACATGGTGGCCATGGCAACTCAGGCTGATCAGACACTGAGTCAGAATGGCAACGCCGCCCCCGGCAAGCTGTCGGCTGCTGCCACCTACCTGCAGAGCTCCATTTTTTCTGACACCCTGCGGAAAGGTGTGTACTCCTGCTTCATCAAGTGGCAAACTCGATTCGTGAGCTGCATCGACTTGTGGTCATACCAGCAGGTGCTGGTGACAGCCATGGCCGTAAGTGTGCAGGCATGCAGCACTATTCCATCCGCACACAGTCATGCTGATCTCTGGCTTGCTTATGCCTGGCATGCCTGGCGTGATCACTGCAGTGCAGCATGCAGTGGAGGCCTTTGCGTACCTGCGTTTGTCTGGCATGTGAGTCAGTCTTTCTGCATGTCAGGAAGAGCACCATGTTTGTGCAGCTCAGAGTGTTATATCTTGTGGCAGCACAGCTTCTGTTGCTGCATACCTGGGCTAGTGAAAAGCAGCAGGCTGCCAGCAACACCAGCTTTGCAGCACTGGATGCGTGACACAGCAGTGAATCCAGGATGTCATTGTAATCTCCTGGTACCTCTACAAAGGGGCAGGAAGAGGCATGCCGTGGTTTCAAAGCGTCCACCACCTTGTCCACGACGACACAAGACCTTGGTGCAGATCAATATACCAACTCTGTAGTCTTTCAGTGCAAGTTTTGTAGTCCAGGAGGAGGGCAGAAGAGGTATGCAGCCCTGGAAGTAGCCAACACGCTCTTCAGAGTGACATTCAGGCTGAAGAACCTGCGGCTGGCGGACAGCATCATGAAGGGCGTGAGCCACAACCTGTCCCCAGAGTCCATAACTCCCTTCAACAACTTCCCCATGTCGCAACAAGTCACCTACAAGTTCTTTGAGGGGCGCATTGCCATCTTCAATGAGCTCTATGTAAGCAGCAGCGCAAAGCCTCATGAACTTATGGACGTCCTATGCTGCATGGTACCTGTCAACACCAATGGTACTGGCCAATTGCAAGGATATCTACGCTGAGTGCCAGATTGCATGCTGCGGACTTCACAATGACAATGGGCCGGCACAATGGGAAGTATAGGTCACCAGGCTGCTGAATGAGCCTTGTACAGCAGATCACTGTCTGCATGCTATATGCTGAGCAAAATCCGGAGTCAACTGCTGTTGGCCTTGTTTGAGTTGTGCTCTGATTGATGTGCAGTCAGTAGCAGCAGAGGCGTTGACATATGCATGCAATCACTGTCATAAGGACGCGCTTCAGCAGAAGACTCGAATCCTGCAATTCCTCATCCCCGTCCAGATGCTCCTGGGCAAGTTGCCATCGGCGGCCATCCGCCAGAAGCACAACATGCACATGTATGACACCATCATTCAGGTGCGTCCTGAGATGTGCATCCATGCCCGGTATGCAGCATGCAACAGCTACCGGACCTGTTGTTTTGGGAAGCTACATGAGACAAACATGTTGGCAGTTTGCAGGTTGATTTCTTCGTCAGCTTACATTGCTGATTCTAATTCAGGCTGAAGATACAGCCATAAACTCACCATCAACAGGCTTTTGCATTTTCGGTGTTTTTGTTGCTTTTGTCGCTCTTCATCGTGACATTTCCCAGGGCTCTCTTAAATTCTGCTGACCAGGCTGCCAGCATGGTTGACACCCAGCAGCCTCACCAGCTTCACCTGCATGACTTGTCATTTGTCGTGTTGAACCAGATGATCAGAGTTTGGAGTGCATGTGTCACAGCATCTGCACAACAATATATGCAGTGCTGCATGCACAGTCACCTATAACCAAGCACTGCTTTGTGCCAGCGCATCTGCTGCACTCTGCGGACAGACAGCAGTGACACGACTGTGTCTATACAGGCAGTCAGGGCTGGTGATGTGAGGACTTTCCAGCAAGAAATGGACTCCAACATGCATACCTTTTGTCTTCAGGTATGCAGTCTGTGCATGGCACTTCTCATGCTATCAAGCCGTTCGTTATTAGCTATAAGACACTGCATTGCTATGCCCTTGGTGGCTGTTGACATTACAGACACACAGAATCCTTTGTCTGGCTTTGCCACACATCCTCAATGGATTGTCTTTTAATCGTAGTACAACAATTGTAATCATGATCACTGTGATGGCTATTGTCATTAGCAGCCCCATCATCATTGTCAGCCTTTCCAAGTTCACATGTTTGTGTTGTGTTGAAGGGCACATTCTTTCTGCTGGAGAAGCTGAAATTGACAGTGCTGCGGCGGCTGCTCATGCGATGCTGCATTCTGCACCTAGAGTCATGTCCCCCTGGCACCCCAAACCCACACCACTTCCCCCTAGGTAAGCTGGCGCCAGGGCTGCTGCAATTGGGACCTGGCAGAAATGCTCCGCCATCTCTTTGCACTTCACCGGTCATGCATAGGTTGGTTTGCAGTGAACACGTCATCCTGAGTGTCTTGACAAAAACAGAGCAGAAAAGCTGTTCTGTGCAAGAAAGGTGTGTTTAGGCTAATTTTCGAAGTCAAGCTGCGTTTGCAAATGCTACCATCCAAACAGCACTCGCTGTCTGCTTTGTTCGGTTGTCAGGAACTTGCAGGGATCTTGATGTGGCATGCAAGCATTTCTCCTTGCCTCGTGAAAGCACAAGGACTGAAGGATGGCTGTTTACTTTTGCAGACAACTTTGCTCATGCCTTGCAATGGCAAGGACAAATGGATGCTGATTTTGAGGGATCCACTTTGACAGTTGCCAACTTGATACATCTTAAATACGTCAAAGGATACATTTCGCAAGCACACCGCAAGCTAGTGCTGTACAGAAAAGCTGACAAAATCATTGAGATGGCCTTTCCACCTCTCGACACTGTTGATATCTCCAAGATTGGTGTTTAGCCTGAAAACACAGTCTGCCAACAGCACTAGGTCTGTGGTGGTCATGGCATTGTGTGATGTATGTGAGATTGCAAGTGGAGGTCTGAGGAGCCACATTTATATTGAACAAAGTGACAGTGATGTGTGGGATGAGTTTTGTGCTTAATGGTATATTACTCACAAACAGTGGCCAAGCCCAAGAGGAATGAATGAACGCCTTTTGTCTTACTACTGACACTTTCTTTGGCATTGAGACATGTCCCTCTTCCAGCTCTTGCAGTGGTCGCTGAAGCACAAATGCTCCGCAAAATAGTCGCCGTCTTAAGGTTAGGGTTTGCTGCCTCTCTGTGAACGCTACCGCATTCTATGGGCAGATGCGTATCTCGTATACGAGCATGAGCGACATCATCATGACTTAACATTGGCAACATGACGTTCAAAGCTGTCTGCAAACTATATGATGGAATATGTATATTTGCTGGAATGTGATGTCAGGGTGGTAAGATTATCCTTGATAAATTGGATTTCACATACACATTTCAAGGATGCACTGATTTGCCTGGTAAAATGCCTGAATCATAGAAGAGTTGTAGCAGATACAGTATGCAGTCAAGCAGGGCCGTGTTAGGCTGTGCGATGCATTGCATTGCATGTCGGAAGCTATAGGTAGTCAATTGGGCAAATAAATTCATCTACTGCCATGAAAAGTACAATTGCCAACCTGAAAGCTGCTAAGAAATATCTGTAGCGTCTGTTGCTGTCTGTGAGGTCAAGGCTGACAGTCCTGACAGCTGGCAGTGAGCACAAGCACAATGCATGTGTGGCTGAGATTGAAGTATGTGACAGTGTGTATACCAGTATCAGAGCAGAATGGTTGTAAGGCTTCCAAGAGGGCTTTTCTTGTTATAACTATATGATGGTTTTCTTTGCACGGACTGTACCTAGTCAGGGTATACTTCAGAACTCACACAATGCAGCCATCATTCCTGTGCCTGTGCCATTAAGCTAGAATCTGCATCAGATGCATTTTGCCAGCAGACTCCAATTGTGAATGGACCAGAGTATTTAGCTGGATAATGCTTTCCCAAATCACCAAAGTAGTTTGGCCACCCAATTCCTTCTGGTGCTTCATTGATGTCAGTATGAGGTGCTGTCCTGAACAATCCGACATATGGTGCCCTTGTGTGCACCACAGAGAAGAGATTGAATTGATGAATCCGGTCCCTAAGCTTGGGCCTTAAGCCTTCAAGGGCTTCTCTATTGTTGCGGGAGGGATGCAGGTACAGTCCAACCATTTCCTGACCTGCAAAGCCAGAGCACAAGCTTCATACGACCACACTTGAAGCTGTCAATAGCAAGACACAGGCTGAGCTTTGAGTTGAGTGGGAACGCTTATGCAAATGGCAAAACATGATCCTGGCCATACCTTCTTTGTGTTCAGGAGTATTGTGCAACTTGAGGTCACACTTGGGTAGAAGAATTGTTTGCCCTTTGCTGTTAACTCCCCACTGCTCTGGAAGCATGATGTTGTGGATGATTCTGACAGGTTTTGTCCAGTCGAGCTTTGATCGCAAAGCCTCAGGCACCAGGTGTTGTTGTAATGCTGGACGAAGGAATGCTTCAGAATCTGAATCCCTATTTTTGTTGACAAAAATCCCAAGGAGCGCATGAAGCTCACTTGGCTGCAGACTTTCCAGATCAATGGCAGAGGCACATCTGCTCCAAGGAAGGCTTAAAGCTTTGAGCAACCCCAAAAGCTGCAGCTCAATGTATGCCCCACGCTGTGGGTGATGCAGTAGCTTGTCACGCCTGTCTGTGTCCCTTTTGTACAAAGACATGTGCAGCAGCTCGTTCAGACGCTACATGTTCTTCGCCCACGGCAGCTTGATGAGAGCTTCAGCAGCTGTTTCAAGGAGAGATGAGAGCCCTAGGTGGTCAGCTAGCTTTGCCAGGCAGATCAGGGCATCACCTGTCATCTTTGGTGCTTGAACACGGAGATAGTCTGCGCAGGCTGTCTCCAGGGAGACAAACTGCACCAAACACAGACAGTCTCTGAGAGTCTCAACTAAGTGGCTAAGAGAGTGCAATCAGAGAAGGGCAACTGCCAATGATCTGAAGCTGTGTCAAAGAGGCAGTTGACTCACCCCTACAGCATTGGCAAGGACAAGAACAGCTTCCACATTGGACAGTGACAAGCTGATCTGACCACTGAGTACGCCAGCAACAGCTTGTTCCACAATTTCTGGTTTGGTGAGCACCGGCAGTACCAAGATCACGGGGGCCGCAGTTGCCTTATGTTCCAATACCCTGTTGTAACCCCATTTGCTGCAAACAATTGTTGCGACACTCCTTCAGCCTTATTTCTTTAAAAAGGATTGAACCAAATTTGTGTATTGTTGCAGACACCTGCACAAAGCAGTCCAAAAGAAGGCATGCCTGCAATATGCCAAGTCGTTATGGGCCATCGAAGTGAAGAGCTGCGGGCTGCTGGCGTCCCCTACCAATCGTACGTTGAACAGGCTGAGGTCGCTCTGCTCCAAAAGTTGTTCACGCCACCAGTCACAATAGTCCTTGGTCCGACCGCCAGCTACGGGAACGACGCTTTCATCTGAGGAGTTTTGCGCTGTCTGCTGGCTGTTTGGGGCGAGTATAGCTTGATGCACATTCTGCTTAGGGTGCTGTGTGGGTGCAAAAGCTGCAGCACTCGGGGCTGGGGAGGCCGGGAACGCTTCGCCTTGGATGGTTGTCAAGGGTATAGATGCGTCATCTTCAGCCACGTTCGCGCTGCAGCTGGACAGTCGAGCCGAGAGCCCTCAGCTGGCACCCGGGTACAGAGGACTTGTATACCGGTCCAGTTGAGGCAGTGTTTGTTTTGGTCATGATCACAATTCAGCCGCATGAGAGTTCTGGTTTTGTCTTCGCGCGACGTTTGTTTGCATGTAAGTAGTTTCTAGCGAGAAGAAAGCAGCAGGTCTGTGTTGCTGCGATGTAACGACAGGGGCGGAGCCATTGCGGAGCAGTGCGGAGCACATTCGAGAACCGACTGTCCGCGCCGGGTGCGGTTATTGTTCGGATGCAGCCCCATAGCAAATTGGGGACCCTGTGACAGGGCGACCCCGCTTCTGGCTACACTCTTCATACCCTTGTGAAAAGCATACATGCCCTACGGAAGGCAGTAAATGGCATAATCCTAGGAAAAGCCCGCATACCTACGGGAGTGACAGGCGCTAATCCTTTGAAGTGTCTCTCAAATCCAGAAAGGAAGTACAAGATACAAATGTATGACTGATGATACAAGGGTGTCGAGCTATATGCATGTGCTTTCGGCCACATGCTCTAACCCCTGCAAAACTCCGGGGGTCGAGCCTGTCCCATTTGCCAACTTCGAAACAGCCTGAGAATGTTGATTGCCGCATTGACATCCCGATTCCAGCATGTGCGAGAACATACTGTGTTGTTGCACAGTCGCACATTCCGGCTGACCGGTCCATCTCTGGGCCCTCTATCTACAAAGCAACACAATT
>JAABUP010006739.1_pt1 | contig 16047 bp, 14 predicted proteins | sample 5559201 | NCBI WGS metagenome assembly JAABUP01 (sample SAMN10711887, study PRJNA513373) | rock metagenome | isolation source: Antarctica rocks | place: Antarctica
GAGAGCATCGCCTGCATCGCGCGTTGCGCCCGGCCGGGGTCCGGGTCCCCGAGCAGCTCCGGCAGTGCGGTGGGCACGACCTGCCAGGAGACGCCGAACCGGTCCTTGAGCCATCCGCACTGCCCCGACTGGCCGCCGTCGCACAGCCGGTCCCAGTAGTGGTCCACCTCGTCCTGGTCCGCGCACGGGATCTGGAACGAGATCGCCTCGGTGAACGAGAACTGCGGACCGCCGTTGAGGCCCATGAACTGTTGACCGTCGAGGGTGAAATCGACGGTCAACACGTCCCCGTCGGTACCGGGGCCACCCGGCCCGACCCGGGTGGTCCCGGTGATCCGCGAGTTGGGGAAGATCGCGGTGTACTGCTGCGCGGCCTGTTCGGCCTGGCCGTCGAACCACAGGCAGGCAGTGGTCGTGGGCACGGGTCCAGCCTCTCTGTCGGGCAGTCCTGTTGTCCTGTCGGAAGGCAGACCCGGACGCCACCGGTAAGTCATCGCCCGGCCCCTGCCGGTCGGGTCGATCGGTTGGAGCGGCCGGCCGGCCGGAGCGGTCAGTCGGTCGACGGAGCGGTCGTGCGGGAGACGAAACGGTCGTAGGTGACCGCGGCGACGAGCCCACCGACCAGCGGTCCGACCAGGTACACCCACAGTGAGGTGAAGTTCCACGCCAGCAGCATCGGACCGAGGGCGCGGTCCGGGTTGGCGGCGCCGCCGGTGACCGGTCCACCGATCAGCACGGCGCCCACGAGGGCGAATCCGATCGCGGGCGCGGCGACGGCGTGCGTGACCCGGTCGTCGCCGGCGGTCGCGATGATCACGAAGACGAGCAGGAAGGTGATCAGTGCCTCGACGACCACGGCCCGCAGCTCCCCGACGCCGGGAGCGGGGAACGTGGCCCCGAGCTGCGCCACGGTCCGAGACCGCTCACCGAGCGTCGCCCAGGTCGCGCCGGCGCCCAGGACGGCGCCGAACAGCTGACAGAGCAGGTAGGTCGGCACGAACCGCCACGGGAACCGGCCGGTGACCGCCAGACCGAGGGTGACGGCACCGTTGAGGTGCGCGCCGGACACCTGCCCGAGCCCGGCGACCATGGCTGCCAGGACGAAGCCGAACGCCAGCGCGATCGCCAGGGAGTCCGCCGGGCTGCCGGCGATCGTCTCGCCCAGGTGTGCTGCGGCAGCCGTCGCGGTCCCCGCGTAGACGAGGAAGAACGTGCCGATGACCTCGGCCGCGCCGGCGCGGGACCGGCTCGGTCCCTCGGGCTGGTCGGCTGACTCGGACCGGTCGGGGTTCTGTGGCTGGTCGAGGGCGTGGGGCTGGTCGAGGGCGTGGGCCGCGCGGGCGCCGGCCGTCGGGGTTGCGCGGATGGAGGACATCGGGATCCTTCGGTCAGTGGTTCGGGCGCTCGGGCCAGGCTCCGCCAGCGCGGGACAGCACCCGGCGGTGGTGCGTCGACGCGGACCCGAGATCCTGGGGACGACTCGTGCCAGGTCGGCAACGCTCCTCCTGCGGAGTGCGGACCGGTTCTCGCCCCGCGACTATGACACCGAGCGCGGGTCGCTGGCGCCTGCTCGGCAACTTCCTGCCCGCTGGCCGTGAGGATCACGCGGCTGCTGCGTCGAACATCTCGTACACAGCCAGCCCCCGCAGGGTCGTTCGGCCCGTCTCCCGACAGATCAGTGATCTCGGTGATCACTGCTCGCGGTCGGGGCCGGATTGACGCTGCGCGAGCGTCGTTCTCGCCGCACAGATTGACGACGTCGGACCGGCGACCGGTGGCCCACCGTCGCAGCACATTCACCGCGCAACCTTCTGGAGTGATCATCATGAGCTCGACGACACTTACCCCCGGCTCGCCCCGCCCGACGGACGGTCCGGGTTCGGCGGGCGAGAGCGGTGCCGTGCGGGCCGATGCTGTCCCCGCCGGCGTGGCCGGCAGCGGTCACCGGCTGAACGCGGGACCGGACCGGCAGACCGTGGTCGCGCGGGAGAAGGCCGAGCACGGCGGCATCAAGTTCGGGTCGGCGTTCTTCGGGTGGTTGACCGCGACGGGGATGGCGGTGTTGCTGACCGCGCTGCTGAGTGCGGCCGGGACCGCCATCGGGGTGGCCACGACGACCGATGTCGGTCAGGCGGCGGCGAACGCGACCCGGAACGCGACCACCGTCGGGATCGTGGGCGCGGTCGCGCTGCTCGTGATCGTGCTGGTCGCCTACTACTGCGGTGGCTACGTCGCCGGGCGGATGGCCCGGTTCGACGGTGCGAAGCAGGGTCTGGCGGTGTGGTTGTGGGCGGTGCTGGTCGCGGTGGTCGTGGCTGTTCTCGGTGTCATCGCGGGGAACAAGTACGACGTGCTGGCGAATCTGAACAGCTTCCCGAGGATTCCGGTGAACGAGGGAACCCTGACCACCGGCGGGATCGTCGCGCTGCTCGTGGTTGCGGTCGCGGCCCTGGTCGGTGCGATCCTCGGCGGCCTGGCCGGAATGCGCTTCCACCGCAGGGTCGACCGCGCCGGCCTGGGTGCGTGAGCCGGCGATGACCACTCCGCAGACGCGGTCCGGCCACGACGACCCGCCCCTGATCGTGCTCCACGAGCAGCGCGACCGGGTCGGCGTCGAGCGCGTTGCCTGTGGGATCGTGCGGTTCCGCCGACGAATCGTCACCGAGACCCAGCGGATCGAGGTGGTCGTGCGCCGTGAGGTCCTCGAGTTCGACCCGCCGCTCGGTCCGGCGGCCACCGGCGCGGACGAGGTCTACGACGTCGAGGCGGATGTGGCCGCGGACGGGCCCGAGGACCCGAGCGGCCGCACCTTGGTCGTCGACCTGCATGCCGAAGTTCCGGTCGTGAGCGTGCAGCTGCGGCCGGTCGAGCGAGTCCGGGTCGGCGTCCGCCGCGTCCAGGCCACGGACCAGGTGCCGGTCACCGTCGCGCGCGAGCAGGTCCAGGTCGACGCCTGGGCGACTGATCGCTGAGACGGACCGTCGCCCCGTTCTCAGTTGCCACCGTTCTCGGTTGCCACCGTCCTCGGTTGCCAGCGTCCTCAGTTGACAGCGGGTGAGAGCGCGGCGGCGCAGGCGGCGAGGTCGTCGCGGAGCCGGTGCTGTTGAGCGGGGAGAAGCGGAGCGAGCATCTGCTGCTCGATGGCGCGGACGGCGACACTGGCCGCGCGCAGGTGCCGCTGGCCGGTGGAGGTGAGCTGGGTGGGCAGTGCCCGGCCACGCGGAGCGGTGGCCGGTCGGGTCACCAGCCTGCGCTCCTGGAGCCCGCGAAGCACCCCGTTCATGGACTGGCGGGTGACGAACGCGCCACGGGCCAGCTCTGCGTTCGACAGGCCCGGATGCCGGAGCAGCAGCTCCAGGCACGCGTACTGCGGAACGGTGAGTTCCAGCGGGCGCAGCGCGGCGTCCATCGCCGAGCGCAGCGCGCCGGCGGCCTGCTTGAGGACGTAACCCACCGCCTCCTGCAGGTCGTATGCGACCGGCTCCGCTTGACGCATGTCACGATCCTGACACACACTGGTCGATGTCAAGGTACTGACACTGCCCAGGAGGATCACATGACTGTCACCGGACCGGACTTCGTCGCGTTACAGGTCCGCGACCTGGACCGCTCGGCCGCGTTCTACCAGAACCGCCTCGGGCTGCGCCGGCTGCCGACCAGCCCGCCCGGCGCGGTTGTGTTCGACACCGGCCCCACGTCCTTCGCGGTCCGCGAGCCGCTGCCCGGCGTTGACCTGGACGCCGCCGCGCCGCGGCCCGGGGTGGGGGTGGCGCTGTGGCTGCACGCGGACGACGCGCAGGCGCTGCACGATTCCCTTGCCGCCGCCGGTGTCCCGGTGCCCGGCGCCCCCTTCGACGGGCCGTTCGGCCGCACGTTCAGCTTCAGTGACCCGGACGGCTACGTCGTCACCATCCACGACCAGCCCTGACCCCCCAACAGGCCTGAGGTCAGACCGGAGACACGGTGACGAAGCACCACGAGGTGGCTGTCGAGGTGTTCGGACCGTGGTCGCTGGCAACCAGTCGAGCGTTCTGGGAAGGGTTCTCCCCGGCGACCCTGATCCGCCAGGACGATCGGTCGCAGCTGCGCTCGGTCTTCCGCGTCGAGGGCGACTGGTCACGCGCCGAGCTCGCCGTGACCCAGCGGGGCGACATCGCGCGGATCGTGGTGTCCGGCGATGGCGACCTGGACGCCGCGGCCGACCAGGCTCGCCGGTTCCTGTCCCTGGACGTCGACGCACGGGACTGGCCCGGCGTCGCCCGTCGCGACCGGGTGATCGCGAATGCCCAGCGGCAACTGCCCGGGCTGCGGCCCTGTGGCTTCCATTCCCCCTACGAGGCCGCCGCCTGGGCGGTGTTGTCCCAGCGCATCCGCATCGTGCAAGCCGCCCGGCTCCGCGACGACCTCGTCCACCGGCACGGTGAAGCCGGCGCGTTCCCGGCCCCCCACCTGCTGCGCACCCTCGACCTCGACCTGCCTGGCCGCAAGGTCGACTACCTGCACGCCGTCGCCGACGCCGCCCTCGACGGACAGCTCGACGGGGCGGCGCTGCGGGCCCTCGAGCCCGAGCAGGCCGTGCAGGCAGTACGGCGGATCAACGGCCTCGGGCCGTTCGGCGCCGAACTCGTCGTCGTCCGCGGCGCCAACGCCCCCGACGCCCTGCCCGAGCACGAGCGGCGGCTCGACAGCGAGGTCGCCGAGCTGTACGGCCCGGACCGCACACTCAGGGAGATCGCGGAAGCCTGGCGGCCCTTCCGTACCTGGGCCGCCGTCCTGCTACGCGCCCTCCGCGAACAACGGACCCACGAGATCAGCGGTCCCCGCTGCACAGCTGGCTGACGGTCGCATACCCGCCGGCGCGGTGAACAGCTCCGGTCCGGGGGTGGCTCCTTATCGTGTAAGGCTGTGCCTCGCAGTCGTGGCCGCGAGAGCGCCTCGCCCACGCGCGAGAAGGAGCAGCCGTGATCAGGTTGGTCAGGGAACCCACCGGACCGCAGTCCCGCGCCACCGGCATCGGATCGCGGGCCGGGCGCCGTGCGGGCATGTCCCGACGGCCCCAGTCGCGGATGACCACCGATGATCCGCGGCCCGACGTCGAGCTCGCCGCACTGGCAGCGGCCGGCGACGTCGCCGCCTACGAGGCGCTCGCCCGCCGCCATACAGCCCGGATCCATCGGACGGCTTACCGCGTCGTCGGTAATCGGGAGGACGCCGAGGACGTCACCCAGGACGTGCTCATGACGCTGTGGACCTCGCTGGGTTCGTTCACCGGGTCCGCGCCGTTCACCACCTGGCTGCACCGGGTCGTCGTCAACCGCGCCGTCTCCCTCGTCCGGGCTCGACGTTCCCGCGCGCGGACATCGCCGGACGTGGTGAGTACGTGGCGGGAGTGGGACGGCTCCGCCGACGTGGAGCGTGCGGTGCTCGCCCGCGAGCAGCTGAGGGCAGTCGCCGACGCGATCACCGCTCTCCCCGCGTCCCTGCGGTCGGTCTTCTCGCTCCACCAGGTACAGGGCCGCACCTACCAGGAGGTCGCCGACAGCCTTGCCCTGCCCGAGCCGACCGTCCGCGGTCGACTGGCGCGTGCCCGGCGGCAACTCACGGCCAGCCTCCGGGGCTGAGGGACCCACTGGCTGGCCAGACCTTCGGACCGGTGGGCCGCGGCTGCCTAGACTTCGGCGCAGCCCACCCGCGACGCCGTCCGCCGCATCGCCGGCCGCGCGATCCGTGCGCGCCCGGCGCCGAGGTGGTGGCGCTGAGAGGTGTTCCGTGGCCGGCGAGGAGATCGACCGTGAGGTCGTGGCGAAACTCGCCCAGGGCAGGGCGATCCCGCACGGGTCCCCGCCCACCCCACTGAGCTACCAACGCGTGGTCGCCACCGCGATCGCGCTGATCGACGACCGCGGCGTCGGGCAGCTGACGATGCGCCGGATGGCCAACGCGCTCGGCGTCGAGGCGATGTCGCTCTACCACTGGGTGCCCAATCGCGAGGCGCTGCTGGACGCGGTCATCGAGTCCGTCGTCGGGCAGCTGTTCGAGGACCCGCTGGGCGACCCTGGGGCGGCCTCGTCGTGGCAGGACTTCATCAGCCGCCTGGCGACCGGCATCCGGAACGCCGCCCTCGCGCACCCGCGGGTGTTCCCGCTGCTGGTCACGCAACCGGCGATCGCGCCGTGGGTGCGCCCGCCGCTGCGCAGCCTGCTGTGGGTGCAGACCTTCCTGCACGGCCTGATCAGCCGGGGGTTCGCCGACGGATCGGCGGTCACCGCCTACCGCAGCTTCACCAGCCTGCTGCTGGGCCACCTGCTGCTGGAGGTTGCCGAGCTGGACGGCGACTTCTCCCCGCTCCCGCGCTCGGAACCGGCCCTGTCCGACGAGCTGCTCGAGCCGTTCCCGGACCTGGCCCGGCTGCGCGGGCAGCTGGCCGAGAATCACGCGGCCGACGAGTTCGCGGACACCCTGGATCAGCTGATCATGCGCATGGAGCTGATGCTGCCCGGGCAGTGACGGCACTGTTCGCCCCGGTTGGGCAGCAGTTCGTCGCCGGGGGTGGCACCGTGCCCCCATGGACACGGACGGTCCGCCGCTGAGCGACCCCGGTCAGGACGGGGCCGGGCTGGCCGAGCTGCTGGCGCCGGGCGGCGACCGGGCGGTGCTGCAGCAGGGACCCGCGACGGATGCGGTCCTGTCGGCGCTGGCCTCGAGCGGGCACGAGGCCGGCCTGGCCGGGCCGGCGCCGAGCTGGCCGGCGGCGGACCGGAACCGCCTGGTCGACGAGCTGCTGGCCCGGGACGACCCCGCCGGGGACGCTGCGAGACAGGTGCTCACCACGGCGGTGACGGCCCGGCTGGCCGATCCGTCGACGTGGCCGGGGCTCGGCTTCCGGCCGCTGCCGCCGGGAGCCGACTGGCCACCGGCGGAGCACCCGGCGCCCCGCACGACTGAGTTCTCACAGATCGGCGACGCCTACGACGTGGTGGTCGTCGGGGCGGGCGCCGGTGGCGGCGTCGTGGCGTGGGTACTCGCGCAGGCGGGAGTGCACGTCCTGCTGGTCGAGCGTGGCCGGTCGCTGTCGCGCACGGCGCTGCCACTGGACCACCTGCGCAACGCCCGCGTCAGCACCGGCCGGGCCCGGCAGCTGGACCCGGAGCCGGGGCGCAACCCGCGGGTCGTCGGCCAGGACGTCGTGGACACCCCGGACCCCCGGTGGAACGGCAACGCCAGCGCGGTCGGCGGCGGCACCCGGGTCTACGGGGCTCAGGCGTGGCGGTTCAGCCCGGCGGACTTCCGGATGGGCAGCACCTACGGAACTGTGCCGAGCACAGGCGCGAACGTCGAGAGCGGCAGGCCGGACGGGCGGGGCGGGCCGGACGAGGGGGGCTGGCCGGACGAGGGGGCCTGGTCGGACTGGCCGATCGGGTATGACGACCTCGAGCCCTGGTACGACCGCGCCGAGCACGCCCTGGGGGTCTGTGGGCCGGACGGGCAGCGTGCGCACGACGGGCCGCGCTCCCGGCCCTACCCGATGCCGCCGTTCGCCCCGTCGCTGGCCGAGGGCGTGCTCGCCCGCGGCGCGCGGCAGCTGGGGATCGCGACGGCGGCCGTCCCGCTGCTGATCAACTCCCGGCCGTTCAACGGACGCCCGGCATGCGTGCGCTGCGGCACCTGCGTCGGGTTCGCGTGCCAGGCCGACGCCAAGAACGGCACCGATGCCACGCTGATCCCCGCCGCGCTGGCCACCGGGCGGTGTGACCTCGTGGCCGAGGTGGTCGCCGAGCAGCTGCTCACCGGGCCCGGCGGCGCACCGGGATCCGGCGGTGCGGGCGGCGGAACCGTGACCGGGGTCCGCCTGCGCGGCCCGGACGGCGCCCGCCGCGAGATCCGGGCTCGGCACACCGTCGTCGCGGCCGGCGCGGTCGAGTCTGCGCGGCTGCTGCTGCTCAGCGGGGTCGGCAACGACCACGACCAGGTCGGCCGGTACCTGCAGGGTCACGCCTACGCCGGCGCGGTGGGCACCTTCGACGAGGTCGTGCAGGACTGCGTGGGGCCGGGGGCGTCGATCTCCACGACCGACTTCCGGCACGGCAACCCCGGGGTGCAGGGCGGCGCGATCCTGGCCAACGAGTTCGTGCCGACGCCGGTCGAGGCCTGGGGGAAGCTGGCCGCGCTCGGGCTCGTCCGGTCCTGGGGCGCGGACGGGATGGCGGACCTGCGCCACACCTACCCGCGGACCGCGTTCGTCGTCGGCCCGCTGCAGGAGCTGCCGCGCCCGTCCTCCCGCGTCCGGCTGGCGGCCGGGGTCACCGACGCCGCGGGTCTGCCCGTCGCCCGGTTCACCGGGCAGGGTCCGCACCCGCAGGACCGGATCGGCGCCGCCCGGCTGGCCGAGGTTGCCGCGGGCTGGCTGCGGGCCAGCGGCGCCGGGCGCGTCGAACGCACCCGACCGGCCGCGGCCAACGCGCTCAGCGGCGGCCAGCACCAGGCCGGGACGTGCCGGATGGGCACCGATCCGCGCACGTCGGTGACCGACCCATGGGGCGCGGTCTGGGGCACCGCAGGGGTCACGGTCGCCGACGGCTCACTGCACCCGACCAACGGCAGCGCCAACCCGGCACTGACGATCATGGCGATGGCCTGGCGGATCGCGGACCACCTCGCCGCGCTGCTGCGCTGAACGCAGAGGTGCCGCGCAGGCTCCGCCACCGGCGCCGCCGCGCCCCCCGTCGGTCACGGATGGTTACGCTGACGCCCGGCGGAGTCCCGTCGCCCCCGTCCACGAGGAGTCCCATGACCATCGGCGGCAGTCTCGTCCTGATTGCGATCGGCGCGATCCTCAAGTTTGCGGTCACCGCGCGGGTCTCGGGAATCGACGTCGGCACCGTCGGGGTCGTCCTGATGGTGGTCGGCCTCGTCGGCCTGGTCATCTCCATCATCTGGCTGCTCAGCCAGCGCCGCCGGCTCGCCGCGCCCGTCGTCGAGCAGCGTCGCTACGTCGAGCCGGTCGCTCCCGAGCGCGTCGACCCCGGGTACCGAACGCCGCCGGCGGACCCCGGGTACCGAACGCCGCCGGGGGAGCGCCCCGACCCCCGCGACCCGTACGACCCGCGCGTCTGACGATCCGGCCCACCGCACCGGACGGGCGCCGCGCCGATGATGTCCTGGATGTTCACGCAGTGGCGCATCGCTCTGGTCGTGGTGGCCGGGCTGTGTCTGGCCTACGCCGTGCTGGTCGGGTCCCTGCTGGTGTACGCCCGCGCCCACCCGGAGATCACCGCGCGCGACGCGCTCCGGCTGGTGCCCGACCTCGTCCGGCTCGTCCGCCGGCTCACCGCGGACCCAGCCGTCGCCCGTCCGGTCCGCGTCCGACTGGTCCTGCTGCTGATCTACCTGGCCAGCCCGATCGACCTGATCCCCGACGTCGTACCGATCCTGGGTCAGGCCGATGACCTCGTGCTCGCCGCGCTGGTGCTGCGCTCGGTGGTCCGGCGAGCCGGTCCGGAGGCGCTGGCCCGGCACTGGCCGGGCAGCCCAGCCGGCCTGGCGGTGATCCGCCGGCTCGCCGGCGTCGCCGAGAGCAGCCGCGCAGCAGTCGGGGCACCCGCCCGGGAATCGACGGTGGACGGCAAGAGTTGAGTTGAGCAGACTCAATGCGGGCAGGCTGCCGTGCGGTGAAGGGAGCCGCCCGGCCCCGACCCCACCCGACCCGACCGACGCGAGGGACGCGATGAACCCCGACCAGCTGACGACCCGGAGCCGCGAGGCGCTCGCGGCGGCCATCGAGGCGGCCACCGCCGCCGGCAACCCCGACATCGAGCCCGCGCACCTGCTCGCCGCACTGCTCGTGCAGACCGACGGCACCGCCGGTTCGCTGCTCGACGCCGTCGGCCGCGCGACCGAGAGCCCCGGTCTGCGGAGCGCCGTCGCCACCGGTGCCGATGCCCTGGTCCGTGCCCTGCCCAAGGCGCGCGGATCCTCGGTGGCCGCGCCGACCACGTCTGCGGCGATGCTGCGCGTACTCGCCGACGCCGGCCGCCGCGCCCGCGAAGCCGGGGACAGCCACGTGTCCACCGAGCTGCTGCTGGTGTCGGTGGCCGACGTCGACTCCCCCGCGGCGGACCTGCTGCGCCGCACCGGCGCGAACGTCGCGGCGTTGCTCGCCGCCTTCGCCGCGGTCCGCGGCTCGCGGAAGGTGACCGGCCCGGAGGCCGAGTCCGGGTACCAGGCGCTGGAGAAGTACGGCACCGACCTGACGGATCGGGCCCGCGCCGGTGACCTGGACCCGGTCATCGGCCGCGACTCCGAGATCCGCCGGGTGATCCAGGTCCTGTCGCGGCGGACGAAGAACAACCCGGTGCTGATCGGCGAACCCGGCGTCGGCAAGACCGCCGTCGTGGAGGGACTGGCCCAGCGGATCGTCGCCGGTGACGTCCCCGAGTCGCTGCGCGGGCGCCGGGTGGTCTCCCTCGACCTTGGTGCGATGGTCGCCGGGGCGAAGTACCGGGGGGAGTTCGAGGAGCGGCTGAAGAGCGTGCTCGCCGAGATCAAGGACTCCGACGGTGAGGTCGTCACCTTCATCGACGAGCTGCACACCGTCGTCGGGGCCGGGGCGACCGGGGAGAGCGCGATGGACGCCGGCAACATGCTCAAGCCGATGCTGGCGCGCGGCGAGCTGCGACTGGTCGGCGCGACGACGCTGGACGAGTACCGCAAGCACATCGAGCGCGATGCCGCCCTGGAGCGCCGATTCCAGCAGGTGCTGGTCGGCGAGCCCAGCGTCGAGGACACCGTCGCGATCCTGCGCGGGCTGAAGGGCCGGTACGAGGCGCACCACCAGGTGCAGATCGCCGACGCCGCCCTCGTCGCCGCCGCCGCGCTGTCCGACCGCTACCTGACCGCCCGGTTCCTGCCCGACAAGGCCATCGACCTGGTCGACGAGTCCGCCTCCCGGTTGCGGATGGAGATCGACAGCCGCCCGGAGGAGATCGACGTCGGGCAGCGCGCGGTCGACCGGCTGCGGATGGAGGAGCTAGCGCTGTCCAAGGAGGCCGACCCGGCGTCGCTGGCCCGCCTGGACCGGTTGCGTGCGGACCTCGCCGATCGGCAGGAACGGCTGGACTCCCTCAACGCCCGCTGGGAGCGGGAGAAGGCCGGACTCAACCGGGTCGGTGAGCTGAAGAAGCAGCTGGACGAGGTGCGGGTGCAGGCCGAGCGCGAGCAGCGGGAGGGCCGATGGGACGCGGCGGCCGAGCTGATCTACGGCCGCATCCCGGCTCTGGAGGCGGAGATCGCCGAGGCGAACGAGGCCGACCCCACCCGCTCCGGCGGGCTGATGGTCGCCGAGGAGGTCACCGCCGACGACATCGCAGCGGTGGTGTCGGCGTGGACCGGCATCCCCGCCGGCCGGCTGCTGGAGGGCGAGCGCGGGAAGCTGCTGCGAATGGAGGACGAGCTCGGCGACCGGGTCGTCGGACAGCGGGCGGCGGTCGTGGCGGTGGCCGATGCGGTCCGCCGGGCCCGGGCGGGAATCGCCGACCCGGACCGGCCGACCGGCTCGTTCCTGTTCCTCGGCCCGACCGGGGTCGGCAAGACGGAGCTGGCGCGGGCGCTGGCCGGGTTCCTGTTCGACGACGACCACGCGATGGTCCGCATCGACATGGGCGAGTACGGGGAGAAGCACTCCGTCGCCCGCCTGGTCGGCGCACCGCCGGGCTACGTCGGCTACGACGAGGGCGGCCAGCTCACCGAGGCGGTCCGCCGCCGGCCCTACAGCGTCGTGCTGTTCGACGAGGTGGAGAAGGCCCACCCCGAGGTATTCGACGTGCTGCTGCAGGTGCTCGACGACGGCCGGCTGACCGACGGGCAGGGCCGCACGGTCGACTTCCGCCAGACGATCCTGATCCTGACGTCCAACCTGGGCTCGCAGTTCATCGCCGACCCGACCCTGACGGCGGACCAACGACGGGAGTCGGTGATGGCCGCGGTCCGGGCCTCGTTCAAACCGGAGTTCGTCAATCGCCTGGACGAGATCGTCGTCTTCGACGCGCTCGGTCCGGACGAGCTCGCCCGGATCACCGCTCTGCAGGTGCGGCGGCTGGCCGACCGGCTGGCCGACCGGCGGATCGTGCTGGACGTGTCGGAAGAGGCGACCGACTGGCTGGCGCGCACCGGGTACGACCCGGTCTACGGCGCCCGACCGCTGCGCCGACTGGTCCAGTCCGCGATCGGGGACCCGCTGGCGCGGCTGGTCCTCGCCGGCGACGTCCCGGACGGGGCGACGGTCCGGGTGGGCGTCGCCGCGGACGGCCACGGACTCACCGTGACGGCCGGCCGCGCGTCCGACGTCGACCGGCCCGGGGAGGCAGTCGCTCTCCCGGCCTGAGCACGAGCCCATCGTCGACCTCGTCCGCGGCACCGTCGTCGGGTAGGAGGCGCTGGCCCGGCTGGGCGCCGAACTGGACGCATGCGCCGTGCGCTGCCTGCCCTGAGTTGCCAGAGCGACGCTCTCGGGCCGACCTGGAACGACTGGCGGCACAAGCCTTGCCCTTCCGGTCACTCCTGGGCAAGATCGGCCACGGCCCGCGCGTGGCCCGTCACGTTCAGCACACTCCAAAGGAGGACCTGTGCCCCGTTCCCATCCCCGTCGTCGAATCCGAGCCTTCTCACCGTCCGCCCGTCCGGCAGCCCTGGCCGGCTTCGCCGCACTGAGCGTCCTGGCCGTCGGGGTCGGCGCACCAGCCGCTGCCGGCGCATCCACCGCCGCCGGCGTGCCGCCCACTGCCCGGGCGTCCGGACCGGCGGTCACCGCCAATCCGGTTCCGACGGTCTCCGCCAATCCGGTTCCGACGGTCTCCGCCGAGCCGGTCACCACCGTGGCCCCGGGTGCGGTCGCCACCGTCCCGGTCACCCTGGCCAAGGCGGCCGGCACGTCTCCGGTGACCGTGAGCTGGTCCACCGGCCGTGGCAGCGGTGTTCCCGGCCGCGACTTCCGGCCCGCCTCGGGCACCGTCACCTTCCCGGCCGGGTCGCCGGCCGGCAGCACGCGGGCCATCAAGGTCACGACGCTGCGTGTCCCGGGCGCCCAGACCGCCCGGACGATCCCGGTCCGCCTGCGGGCCACCAACGGCAGCGTCGCCGGTACCCAGCCCACGGTCGTGGTGAACGCGCACGGTCTGCCCTACCTGGACAAGCGCCTGCCGGTCGCCGCGCGCGTCCGGGACCTGGTGTCGCGGATGACACTGGCCGAGAAGATCGGGCAGATGACCCAGGCCGAGCGCGCCGCCGTCGATACCAACCGGCCCCTGATCAGCACCTGGAACCTGGGCTCCCTGCTGTCCGGCGGTGGGTCCACCCCACCGACCAACGACCCTGCTGCCTGGGCGGACATGGTCGACGCCTACCAGTCCTACGCATTGGAGACCCGGCTGCAGATCCCGCTGCTCTACGGCATCGACTCCGTCCACGGCCACGGCAACCTCTATGGCGCGACCTTGCTGCCGCACAACATCGGGCTCGGCGCCACCCGCGATCCCAAGCTCGTCCAGCGGGCCGAGCACATGGTCGCGAGCGAGACCCGCGCCACCGGCATCCCGTGGGTCTTCGCCCCGTGCCTGTGCGTTGCCCGGGACACCCGGTGGGGCCGGACGTATGAGTCCTTCGGTGAGGACCCGTCGCTGGTCATCAAGATGGAGACCTCCATCGACGGGCTGCAGGGCACCCGCACCAAGGACCTCGCCGCCAGCGACCATGTCCTGGCGACCGCGAAGCACTTCGCCGGCGACGGGGACACCACCTACGGCAGCGGGCGTAACAGCGCTGGCGCGAACGGCAGCGACTACCCGATCGACCAGGGCATCACCCAGCAGAGCCGGGCCCACTTCAACCGGATCGACCTCGCGCCCTACCTGCCCGCGGTGCGCCAGCACCACGTCGGGTCGGTCATGCCGTCCTACTCCAGCGTCGACTTCACCGACGACGGTCTGGGCAACCCGCTGAAGATGCACGCCCAGAAGGAGCTGATCCAGGGCTGGCTGAAGGACAAGGTCGGTTTCGACGGGTTCGTCATCAGCGACTACAACGGCATCGACCAGATCGTGCTGCCGACGTATGCCGACAAGGTCGCCGCCTATGTCAACGCCGGTGGCGACATGGCGATGGCGCCGTTCAACTATCAGGACTTCCAGACCGCGCTGACCGCACAGGTCGGTGCGGGCAAGGTGTCGATGGCCCGCATCGACGACGCCGTGTCGCGGATCCTCACCAAGAAGTTCCAGCTCGGCCTGTTCGAGCGGCCCTACTCCGACCGTCGCCACGCCGGGGAGATCGGCGACACCGCGCACCGCGCCGTCGCCCGGCAGGCCGCCGCGGAATCCCAGGTGCTGCTGAAGAACGCCGGCAACGCGCTCCCGCTGCGGCGCAACGCGAAGGTCTACGTCGCCGGCCGGAACGCCGACGACCTGGGCAACCAGGCCGGTGGCTGGACCATCACCTGGCAGGGCCAGTCCGGCGTGCACACCCAGGGCACGTCGATCCTGCAGGGCATGCGGCAGGTCGCGCCGGACGCGTCCATCACCTACAGCAAGGACGCCTCCGCGCCCATGGCGGGCAGCAACGTCGGCGTCGTGGTGGTGGGTGAGACGCCGTACTCGGAGGGCTTCGGTGACGTCGGCGGTCCGCAGTGGGCCTACGACCCGTCCGACAAGGGCGTGCCGCGCGAGCCCAAGACGATGGAGCTCAAGGCCGAGGACCAGGCGACGGTGAACAAGGTCTGTACGACCCTGCCGAAGTGCGTCGTGCTGGTCGTGTCCGGTCGGCCGCAGATCGTCACCGGCCAGCTCGGCAAGATCGATGCTCTCGTGGCCTCCTGGCTGCCGGGCACCGAGGGCGCCGGGGTGGCCGATGTGCTGTTCGGTCGCAAGCCGTTCACCGGGCAGCTGCCGCAGTCCTGGCCGCGCAGTGCGGCTCAGGAGCCGATCAACGTCGGTGACGCCCGATACGCGCCACTGTTCCCGTTCGGCTGGGGGCTGACCACGAACGCTCGCGGCGCCGCCACCGTTCCCGCCAGCGCGAAGGGCGGCGCCAACGCCGACGTCGCGTCGACGGCGGATCTGCGGACGGCGAAGCGCATCGTCGCGAGCAAGGTGGCTGGAACCGCGGGTGAGGAACAGCTCATCGCCCGGCTCCGGATCTACGTCCAGCGGCAGGTGCTGAACCCGAGGACCGGCGTGCCGGCCAGGGCGGCAGACCGCATCGCCCGCGCCGACGTGGCGACCCTGCAGGGCCGCTACCTCACGGCGCTGACCCTGCTGCTGCAGGCGCTCCCCCGGTAGCCCGGCGGGTCAACAGGACGGCGACGGCCGCGTGGGGGACTTCCCCACGCGGCCGTCCGACGGCCAGCACCCGCTCGGCTTGCCTCGACCGCGGCGTCGGCGCAATCGGCCACGGGCGATCGGCTGCAGTCCGGCGACGTCGGCGTAGGACTCGTCGTATCGGGTGAGACCGGCCTCGGGCGTGAGGCGGACGTGGGTGAGCCGCGGTCCTTCGGTCCCCGTGATCGGGAGGACCGCGAGGTGGCCGAGCCGGACGTTGACGGGGTTCACGCTCATGACGCGGCCGGGTGCTCTCGGAAACCGGGAAACCGGACGTCCCAGATCTCCCCTCGCAGCGGTTCAGCGCGCGGCATCAGCCGGCGTGACCTCGCCGGACGGGCCTTCGACGTCGTCGTCAGCCTCGGGACCGACCACCCCGACCGGCAGCGCAGGCGGGACGTCGCCGTAGAACTGGTCGATGTTGCGGGCCATGCGCTCCTCGGCGGCCCGCCGGTGCAACAGCGCCAGGGCGGCCTTGACGATGTCCGTTCGCCCGCTCAGCCCGAGTACCTCGGAGTCACTGCGCAACTGTGCGGCGAGGTCGCGTCCGGTCCGCGAGTGAGTCCCCCCGAGTGGTGTAGGTCGGGAGCCTGAGCGACGGGCCGGTGTGTCGGTCCCGGACGTGCGAGGGCCATCGCGTGAGGCTTCGTGAGAACCCGCCAAGGAACTCGCGAAGGAGACC
>JAABUP010006740.1_pt1 | contig 16047 bp, 23 predicted proteins | sample 5559201 | NCBI WGS metagenome assembly JAABUP01 (sample SAMN10711887, study PRJNA513373) | rock metagenome | isolation source: Antarctica rocks | place: Antarctica
TTATATGTTTTACAAGTAAAGCTTTTTTATATTTCTTTTTTGCGAACGCTTAGAAAGTATGAAAGATTATACTTTGCTCCAAACTTTGTAGTGTCCATACCTGGTATCCCTTCCCTGCCCCTTTTCTTGGAAAAGGGGTGAAAAGGTATGGACACAAGTTTTCTAACCTGGTATCCCTTCCCTGCCCCTTTTCTTCGAAAAGGGGCAGGGAAGGGATACCAGGAAGGGACACAAGTTTTCTAACCTGTCCCGTAGTTTTTGAAGGGACACAAGTTTTCCTTCGGAAAACCTAAACAAAAATACCATTTTTGTTAGGAAAACCAAAACCTTGTATCTTTTCAATAAATGGTTGACAAAAAAAAGCTTTTTGAAACAAAAAATGCAAACAAAAAAAGCTTTTTTTTGTCAACCATTTTTTGAAAAGATACAAGGTTTGTGTCGTGGCCCTCCCTTCAAATACCATTTTTGTTAGGAAAACCTTCCCTGTATCCCTTATTTGTGTAATTTTTATTTATATTTTCTTAGTAATGTTGTAAAAAAATAGGTACCCCCATAATGAGGGGTCAGGGTGTTTGCCTTGAAATCATGCTGTCTGAATGGCTCGCTGCAAAAGGCAGCTTTACTTGCTTATGATTGTTTTCAGCATGCAGCAGCCTTACCAAAAGGGTCCAATTTGGTCGGCAATATCCCATTGAAATGAGTTTGCAACATGCCATGAGACATTCATAGGTGGACGTGCAGGCTGAATTTGGCCTGACTGTACATCGCTGCTCTGCAGTTGATGCTTTGTGTGAGCTGGGGGCAATCGACACTCTGCTCAGCAACTTCATAAAGCCCCTGCAAGGCAGCGAGATTGCCACAAGAGATAGCGCTGGAAATCTGGAGCGCATCCACTGCAGCTTGAACATCAACACTGAGACCGGCAGGTTGTCAGCTCGCCGCCCAAATCTACAGAACCAGCCTGCTCTAGAGAAGGACAGATACAAGGCAAGCAAGCCCTGCAGACAGTTTTCCAAGCTGCCTCCGCCAGGCCCTCATGCTCTAGCACATGCCTTATAATGCATCTGGCACTGCAAGCGTCTGGTTGTGCCTTTGCACTGCTTTTGAGTCAAAGCTATGCTGTTTGCCCACACTGTGCTGGTGTGAGAGTGTGTGTCACTGGTGTGACAGCTGCTGAACCAAGGTGACTGTAGTGAGCATGGCAGCAAGAGTTTGCGCTCCACAAGTTGTTACTCAGCAGGATCCTTACTACGGTGTATCCATGTGATAGGTGAGGAAGGCCTTTACAGCAGATGTGTCCAAGGGACACACCCTTGTGGTGGCAGATTATGGTCAGCTGGAGCTGCGTATATTGGCCCACATGGCGGAGTGTAAATCCATGATCAACGCCTTCAAGCTGGGTGGTGACTTCCACTCAAGGACTGCTCTAGGCATGTATGATCACATCAAAGAAGCTATCCACAAAGGTAAGCGACATTGTAGCGAGTACATTGTAATGAATGCACAGCATGCACACAGACCACCTTCACAAACACACACAATCCGACAGACCAGCTGTGCAGAACGCCGCTGCTGCTTTTTAGGCCGGCACATCACACAACTCCTGGCTGCCTGACGAGCGTCAACCTCCTTCTTTTTGCAACAAGGATGACATTCAGGAGGACGTCGCTGCGTACAAGGCAGCCTGTGTGTGTGTGCGCCTAGGATAGCAACAGTATAGTTGTCCTGCAACCATTCTGCTACAGACTGCCACTGGTTACACAGCCTTCCATCATTCTCACATATGCTGTTTTGACAGCTACCAAATGTTAGAATGCTGCTACAGCACTTGCAGCATTGTCATCTGTGCTTGTCAGCATAGCTGATGCTGTGTGCACGCACGGGTGTTGCTCAAGCAGTCAGCATGCATCTTAATCCTTGATGACCGCGCCAGAAAGTCTGCTGCTGCTTTGCAGCGTCGTCCATGTTGCATGTGCATGCTGCAACAGGGCATGGTGGCAGGCAAGCAATCCTGTCTTGGACCTCACACAGGGAATTACTCATGACTGTATGGACCTGACCCTAGGGGAGACGTGAATCGAAATAGCAAACATATAAATAATAAACAAAATAACAATCAATTGAAATAATGAATAAAATACAGTAAACAATTAAAATTATGAACGCATGAATGAATGTCATTCTGCCTGTCTGCCATGCAGGGGAGTGCATGCTGGAGTGGGATGGGGAGGGCAAGGCCCCAGTGCCCCTGCTGAAGGAGATGTTTGCCAGTGAACGCCGTAAAGCCAAGGTGCTCAACTTCTCCATTGCTTATGGCAAGACGGCTCATGGGCTGAGCAAGGACTGGAAGGTCAGCCTAGAAGAAGCCAAGGACACTGTGGAGCGGTGGTATGCTGACCGAATTGAGGTCAGCCCACATTCTGCTGTCGCTGCTGCTGTCTTGTCCTAATGTGCTGCAGTCTGATGCAATGTCAATGTGCACACAACGCTGATCTCACTGATGAAGGCTTTTGCACAGACCATTACGCCCGACCCTAGCGAGTACAGGCTCCCAGGTCGCCACACTGCACAGCTGCCTGAGCTGGTATGAGGGAGCAAATGCTGTTGCTCCGCAGCAAGGGGCTTTGCACACAGCTGGTCTTCGCTGCAACTGAGACCTATACTGACTGCTACAGGTGAGGAATTGGCAGGACAGACAGCAGAAGCAGGCAGCGAAGCAAGGGTATGTGTGCACACTGCTGGGGCGGCAGCGGCAGCTGCCAGATGCAGGCAAGAAGGGTCCAGGCACAGGTGCAGCCAAAGGGCATGCCATGAGGGCTGCCATCAACACCCCTGTCCAGGGCAGTGCTGCAGATGTGGCCACAGCTGCCATGATCAGCATCAATAAATGCGGGAGGTTAAAGGAACTGGGCTGGAAGCTGCTCCTGCAGGTGCGCATCCTGCTGTTTGAGCCAGCAAACACGTCTGCACCAAGCCCAACATGCTTTTGCATTCCGGCTGCCTTTTGGTGCAAGTGAATAGTGTTTGTCCTATGGCAGCATGTTTGGCAGAACGTCACGGCTGCACGTCTTGCTGCCTATGCTGCTGGCTGGACCCTCATCAACAGGTTGGGCGTCTGCCAAGTACGCTCTGGCAGGCAGCATTGAGGCTGCAGCAGCAATTGTCAGATTTCCAGACTGACACTTGTCAAGTGTTATCACAACGCTGTGCTGCAGTGAGCGTGGGCTTTGTTGTAGGTGCATGACGAGGTGATTCTGGAAGGTCCAAAGGAGAGTGCACAGGAAGCTCAAAGGCTGGTGCTTGCTTGCATGGAAAGACCATTTGATGGCAGAAATCCCCTGCTGGTTGAACTAGTTGTAGACTCAAAGATTGCAGATACCTGGTATGAAGCTAAATAGACCGTGTCAAGCCTTGCAGCCAAATTCGACAAGTTGACATACAGATCTGATTCTAGAAGACATTTCACAAGCACCAAGCACCACAAGGCTAGTTGATGTAGCATGCAAGTTTGCTTCCAGTGACACTTGGATGCTGCTCACACGGCCATCACAGCTAATCTATATGGTGGTCATTTAGAACCATTTTACTGCAGCCCCTGCATTTGTAACTGTTACACTTTTGGTACAACACGCTGCCGAGTGAGATGCTTTTGTCTGTGCAAGCATGTCTGATACATGTACAGTAAAATGATCCTCACCTGAATAGGCACATCGGACACTTGCACAATTTGGTGGGAAGCTTCACAACTGCTTGTACTTTGACGCAATTTAGCCCGGAGCCAGCTCCTTGTAACACCATTTATCATGAATTCATTTTTGCACTGCACACACAGTTAGTAGTCAAATGTTGACATTGACCATCTGCCAGGTTGGCTTCTGTTGCACAGCAACGCTGGTCAAAGCGTGCCCAACGTGTGAGGCTCTGCCATGTGGAAAAGTTGTGAGTTGCGCTCTGCATCGATGGGTTTCGCTTTGCTGTGACAACAAGAATGTGCAGTCCTTGCGCTGGTTGAAAGTAGTTGATCCTGTTTTGCATATGCTCGTCGTTAGGTCATGGCACCGTCAGCAAGCTGGCCAAGCCTGATGGCCATCATCATGAGACGCGATAGGCTGCTCGCGCTGCACTGTGTTTGTATGCTCTTGGTCCTAGGGCCAGCTGTAGGTGAAGTAACAGTGGTCAACAACGAGCTTGAAGCACAGAAACCGGTTCAGCTGACGGCAAGCAATTTCGACAGTGAGATCCGAAGAGTACCCTCTTCGTATGGGCTGCTCATAGAATTTTACGCTCATTGGTAGGAGTCGCTTGACTCTCCTGTCCAGCACACTCTCCCCTTGTGTAAGCGTGCATGCTGAGGGACTGGTTGCAACCTGCAAGGTGTCCAAGTTGTCAGGCCTTCCAGCCTGCGTATGAAGCCGTTGCGTCCTATTTTCATGCAGAGCCAAAAGTGCAGCCTGAAGTATGGGTTGCCAGGGTTGACTGTGCTGAGGAGGTGCGTGAAAGCCTGTACATGTTCCTGGCATGCATGCCTGCATGCATGTAACATCGGCATTGTTGCATACAACTTTACAATGGCTATGGTTCTTGAAACAGTAAACAGTGCTGTACATCTTGAACTGAGCCTGTTTGCAGACCAAGGTTTGCAATCGATTTGGCATTAAGAAGTATCCCACCATGAAGTACGGGCATGCTTCTGACTTTGAAGAAGGAAGCGAGCAGGGCTTGGCTGAGATCAGCGGCAAGCTGACTGCCGAGGAGGTCATCAAATGGCTGTCTAAGCGGCTGAACACGTATGTCACAGAGCATGCCCCCTAAAATGACGTATGCATTAGCTGCAACCTCAGTAGTTCAAGACAAATACATGACTGCATTCCAGATCTACACTTGTGTCTTGTCTCAGAAAGCCTTACACTGCCTGTGCAGGCAGTATGATTACGGCTCCAACAAAGTCATTCCTCACACAGTGAAAAACAGCAGTGATGCGTCATCTGCAAGCGGTAATGCAGATACTGCTGACAAGGTTAGTTTCAGTGGCGGCCTTCGCATCCTCAGAGCACTGTGCACAATATATGCACTGAGACATTGCAAAGAAGTTGCACTGCAGAGCAACGTCGCCAGGTTTCTTTTGTGAATGCATGGCTTGGTGTCTTTGTGTAGCTGCAAAAGCTGCTCAAACAGGCACAGCTTGTTGGTGATTTGTGGTGATTGGTGCAGGCAAGTGCCACAGACATTGAGAGCGCAACTCGGTTAGCATGGAAGTATATGATGGACAGCGGTGATCTGCTGAAAGGCTTAGATGCCAGACAAGCATTCATGGACTTTGTGGAGCTCATGAGTGCCAGTCATCCCATCGCGAGGTAAAAGCGGTCATGTAGCGTTGTGTCAGGCAAGCTGCTCAGACAGATACCCCAAAATGTCACATGAGCAGCCTTCGGTGATACTGCTTGTCAGATCAGCTTTGCTGAGTCACCACCTTCATCATGGAGTGTGTAGTCTGCCTGCGTGCTGATGCTCAGCGCAGTGTTTGTGTGCTCTTCTCAAGTCTGCAGTGTGGTCAGCTGCAAAGCATATTCAATAGTAAGGCTTGATTTTGCAGTTGCAAGCAAGGCAGTCACAGCATACTTCAGCAGGCGCCGAAGCTCTGGCCAGCTGAGGAGCTTGCAGGACCCTTACCTGAGCTGCAACAGCTGCCCCTCTGTGGACCAGGTGAACCCAAAGAGGTATGCAGCACTGAGCAAGCGTACCCTTCTGGTTGTCTCTTCACCCTCCTCTATCGGCACAGACTTTCATTGCTTCATGTAAACCAGCATGACGCTCGGCCCTCTTGTGCTGCATTTCTCACATTGACTAGCAGCAGTTCAGCCTTTCTGTGATGGAGTCGCTATGCAATAGAAGTGAGGGCTGTGACGATTTACTATGTGCCAACAATGAGTCACAGCTGCGCAGCTGACTCTACTGAGTCTCGGAGAAGAGACTCTCTCACTTGCTTCTGCTCCTCAGGTCACTGTGGATGTGTTCTCACTGACCAGATGTGCAATGCCGGCAGGAATGGGATGGTTGCAAGGGCACTAAACCAGGGCGCAGGGGGTACACATGCGGGCTGTGGCTACTGCTGCACAGCCTGGCTGCAGAAAGTCGGCCGGAAGAGACAGGAGGAACCTTCTGGATGACTGCTGTCAAGTATCGTTCAAAATCTGTACTTTCTGTCATGCAGCATATGTGTGGCGTACTGCTAAAAGCTTGCGGTGCTGGATCTACAAGAGGTGTTGCTTTGCTGTCCAGAATCTGATCTGCTTGAGGAAGCAGACAGATTGACTCAGCTGGAAGCTACATGGTCCAGGATCATACCCACTATGGCAGTGTGCCGCTTGCCTATGGCAAGTCTGTCTGGTACATAAGCATTACCACATATAGCTTCAAGAGCGAAAGTATCTCGTCAACAGGCTGTACTTGTGCAACACAAAAGAATGCCTATCGTGCAATGCTTGTGACTGACTGTGCTGCTGCACTGCAGGGGCTTCATACAGCATTTCTTCCAGTGCTCAGCATGTGCAAACCATTTTATTGAAATGACTGAGCAGGCTGAAGCCGAGAGTGTGAGAAGCAGACGAGATGCTGTCTTGTGGATGTGGAAAGCTCACAATCAGGTGCTGCTCAGTGCTGTATCTCAGCACAGCTGTACAGCTTATCACACCAGGATGACTTTATCCCTTTTGGTGCTTTGTATCTCCAGCTAAGCAAGTTAGGTATACTTTGTCAGCACAAGCTGAAGTAAGAGGTTAACTATCTTGACAGACAAGCTCAGCAAACAGTTACAACCAAAAAAATGCTATAGCGCTGCATCTGCCTCTCTGCGCACGGTAAATACAATGCAAACAAGGCTTTCAGTTGACCTGCAGCTGTTATGATTCAGCGTTTGTAGATACAGTTCTTGAATTCAATTTGTTAAAGCTGGGCACCTTCTGAAGCAGCTGCTGTCACTCAGGTCAATGGGCGGCTAGAAAAGCAAGAGGAAGAGGGTAAGGATGGGGACCCAGCTTTTCCCAAGCAGCAATGGCCTCCCTCCAAACTGTGCCCTTTGTGTCACCCCCCAACAGCCAGGTGAGGCTGCATACCTGCACGATTCTTAAGTTGGAACATGCACCCAGCAACATTTGCTCTCCCTGAGGGTATGGACTCATGAACAATGTGTTGCATTACAGCTTGGTATAAGCTGCCTGCACGACCACCCTGCGGTTTTCTCTCAAGAGCACATGACATGTTTTGGCATTGAAGATAGATATCAAAACATGTAACAAAAGCCATTGTGGTTGTGCAGGATACGGATCCCAAGTGGAATGAGGATGAGATATATCGTTTCTTGCTGAAGTTTTACAGTGAAGCATCCATTGCCAAAAACACCTCAGACAGCTTCGACCCTCAAGCAGCTGTCAAACAGCTATATGATATAGGCCGGTAAGCTCACAGCTACAATGTGTAGCAAGAGCAACATCTGCTGCGCTCATGCACCTGTCAATCAGTTGTTGGCCAACCTAGGTTGTCCTGTCGGACACAGTGCTGAATACTTTGTGTGCGTATGTGTGCAGGAATTCAGCCCGAGGATCGCACGCACTGAAAATATGGCTGGTTCTGCTTGGCTTAGCTGCAGCTGCCGTGTTTGCTTGCATACGCACACAAAAAGCTCCTAATCGCAAGAGCAGAAACACCTTATAACGGTGGCGCCCATGGGGTGCGGGCAAGAAGTCTCGTAGGTCTTCAGCTCATGGGCTACCTGTATGGAATAATGGCCGAACTCAGGCCAAGTCTAGATGGAGCAATGGTGGTGCTGGTCTCTCCAAGTACATGTAGTAATCAGCATCATGATCATACTGACATGCACATGCAGCATGAACCATTGCAACTGTATTCCACCGGCTCAAACATGCAAAGGGTTTCTGCAAACGATTCAAGTTTCAAGTCAAAACAGCGACTTAGGTTGCAGCTGTGAAAATGATTCATACATAGCACTACCTTCGCAAGCCCTCCCTTTTACTGGCAAAGCAGACGGCAAATGACGGACCCGTCCAAAAGCAGAACAAGGTACCGATGGCCGCCGCTTGTAGCAAAATCGTCCAGACGCTGAGCTCGCCTACAGCGGGTTGCTATGCGTTGCAATGTGCAAGTCTTATCTCTGTTGTGTGCAGGGTGGTGGCAAGATTCAGGCCGCAGTCTGCCAGAGAAGTCAACGGCCGCTGCTTCAAGTCGCTGTCTGTAGACACCGTTGCCTTCAGCAGCCCTGAGACCAGCAACAACTTCACTTTCGACCGCATTTATGGCGAGGCGAGCTCCCAAGAAGACCTGTTTCAAGATGTCAGGCCCATTGTGCACGCCGTGCTGAATGGCTACAACGGGACTGTACTGGCGTACGGCCAGACTGGCTCTGGCAAGACTCACACCCTGCTAGGCAGCATTGAGGATGTGGCTCAGCGTGGTATAGTACCAAGAGCAATTAGAGAACTGTCTATGGGCATCTCCAGCTGCAAGACTGGCTGCACCTTCCAGGCAAGTCGTGGCTTATTGATGACAGCAATTAAAAACAGCACAAGGTCAACAAGCTGTCGTTTGACAGCCTCATTGTGCAGGTGACTGTGTCAGTGATTGAGATATATTGTGAGCGCATACGAGATCTGCTAGATCCTGGCAATGACAACTTGCAAGTACAGCAAGAACGGCTACGTGGCATCACTGTGGCTCATGCTACAGAGGTCCCGGTTGGGTCTGAGGCAGAGTTAGTACAGGTCATGCAACAGGGCATCAGCAACAGAGCAGTTGCTTCCACAGCCATGAATGCAGGCAAGAAACCAAAACTTTATGCCTGCCTGCCTCTGCATCTGTGTCTGTAAGATTCTGTTGTCCATTGGATGCTATATAGCCATATATGGCAGATGCATTGTGCTACTGCTGACACCCACAGCACAACACATGATGAGCTGGTTGAATACACAAATCACATAGCAGGTGCTGATTGCAGGGAGTAGCCGATCTCACTGTGTAGTGTACTTGATGGTTGAGAAGAGCCACCCAGACGGCAAGCTGGAGTATGGCAAGCTGTGTCTGGTACGCCGTGCTGATGTCCAAATGCTTTTGATGTGCATTGCGTGTTTGAAATGTCAGCAAAGGTCTCTTATAGCGGCAGTCTGTGCCTTCCTCCCTGACAGCCTTCAAGACCAAGCTTGGTGCAAAAGCAAAGCTGGCAGCTTGCAGCACCACTGGATGCTGAAGATTTTTGCTGTCATGGCTGTATCTGACTTTGCTGAGCACCTTGAGAAGCTAGGCTGTCCACAACCCCCCAGGGTGTGCCTGAGCATGCCTGGGCTGACCTCATGCTTTCCGCGCTGGTTTGAAACAGAATCTGCTGAAATACAGGTAGACCTGGCTGGAAGTGAGCGGCAGACCAAGTCTGCAGCTGAAGGGCAAACCCTAGAAGAGGGGAAGCTGATCAACAAATCTTTGAGTGTGCTTGGCAATGTTGTGAATGCACTCACAGACGGCAAGTCCGGTCATGTGCCGTATCGTGACAGCAAACTGACCAGAGTCCTTCAGGTAGACACAGTGTTTGTAGGTTGAAATAAATGTTGTGTCCAGTTAGGCATGCCAAATTGAGTGTCAGTCTGCATGTCTGTTGTTTGATTGCGATTGACGATGCAATAAGAAAGCATGGGCAGTCACTATACAATCACAAGCAACCAGTACGCAAATGCGTCTTTCTAGGGGCTCAAGGGCTGAGTATGATGCTATGCAGGACTCATTGGGAGGGACTGCCAATACAGCTTTGATCATCTGCTGCTCTCCTTCTTTAGACAACGCAGCAGAGACACTCTCTTCCTTGAGATTCGGGGTCAGAGCAAGAGGCATTGTCAACTCTGTGCAGGTGAATGCTGTGAAGCTGCTCAGGCCACCTTCACAGCTTGACACAGCCAAACAGCTAGAGGTTAGCAACTGGTTCAGAACGCATTTCGTTTGGATCCACGCCCAGTGCTGTACCTGCTCTGGTTTCACGCAGAGTACTGTATCTGTTCTAATTTCATGCTCATTGCTGATCTGAAGCAGCTTGTGAAGGAGTTCAGTGTGACTTGTGGTGCAGGTGATCACAGCTGAGCGCAACAGCCTCCTGGCTGAGGTCCATATGCTGAGCAGCAAGCTGCAAGATGCTACATCTGTCAGTAGCGGCTCACAATTAGCAAGCAAGGCAGCCAGGCACCAAGGCACAAAGCTGTTGATTCACAGCTTACAAGTTGCCATTTGTATTGCCTATTTCATCTGCGAAGACCATGTCTGGAATACACAGTGCAGATAAAGCAGACAGTCAACCCATACTGTACCCCTGCCATGGTACCTGTGTAGCTATATCAGCAGAACATTGGTCCCTTGCTGGTGTGCTCAATTGCACTTTAGCATTGCATAATGTCAGTGGGCTTGCACAGATATCAACTTACATTAGGTGATACACAAAATGAGGAACAAAGAGACAAATTACTTTTTACGCCCTCCACGTTCCTTGACACCCAATGTAAGCTGAATATCAGGCGATACATTGTAGTGTGCCAGAGTCAGCTCGTCTTTCAAGAATCCAAGCTGATCCCGACCAATCTTCTGCTTGTTGGCAGCTATACCCACAACTTCTGCCAGTCGGCTCTTCAGTTCACCAACTGTATCTTGCAAAGATGCAACCTCCACTTCCAACAATTGGCCATTCAGCATTTCAGACTCATCAGTGTTAGGACACAACAGCAGGACCTGCAGGGGAGACACACACCGTCATGACCAACTTAGAACAGCTCAGTTCGGTGAGTGATCATGATGCTGTCTGTAAGCAACACTGTGCTATGACTGTGCAACTTAAAGCAATCAAAGTACCTCCGATTGCAAGGCAACTGTCATTAAAAGGGCATGTAGTCCAGTCATACGCAACCAGCAGGCATTGTTAGCACAAAGTGACACCTTTGAAGGACCAGGATACTTCTGAAGAAACTCCTCCTCTGGCTCCAGCACAAGTCCTTCTCTCCTCTGTCTCTTGGCATCTGGTGGGCCACCAGGTGGGGGCCCCATGGGCGGGGGCCCAGCTGGAGGAGCACCCATAGGCATTCCTGTATCCATGATACTTGCATGAGGATTCAGGACCAGCTGTAACCAGGTGTAACATGTCATGGCTGTCAATGGCTGCCATGGCCAACCCACAGAGTTGGACAACACGTGAGATGAGCACAGGCATGGCAGGCTTGGATGTGCAAACAATTTGTGCAGGTGACACTTACACAAAACATGCTTGCCCCCCCGCCCCCCAATCATGCTGAAAGTACAGAATCAAACAGTCTCACACAATTATTCTGGGCTTGCATGCAGAACGCTTTCTCAGCCACACCTGCTGATATGGTAATGACCACCGGAGCTCATTCAACTTGCACCGCTCAACGAACAGCAAACTTGTCCATTAACATACCAGGTATCATGGGTCGGGGTGGTGGCAAACCTCCCATCATCATAGGGGGCATTTGTGGTGGGGCCAAAGGGAAGCCCGGGGGGCGCATCTGTGGTGGAGCCAGCTGTGGTGGGCCCTGAGCGGGTGGTGGCAGCTGTGGTGGTGCCTGCGGCCTTGGGGGCATGACTGGTGGAGGAGGTAGGGACTGAGGGGCTGCTCCTGGAACCTGAGGGGTTGGACCAGCCCTGGGGGCAGCAGGGGTGGGTCGCATAACAGGAGGAGGCAGAGAGGAGGGTTGCGGGGGCTGTGGACCCAGCCTGGGTGGTGGTGGCAAGTTGGCATCTGGCTCTTTCCTTTTGCCAAGCTCACTCTGCACAGCGAACACAAACTTCGTTTGCTTTGTTGGTTAATCATACAAACATTGTGTCGTGACCCGGATATTGTATCAATCAAACAGACATGGTACAAAGCACTATTGTGCTGCAGGAATGCCAAAGTACAATGTAGTGTGCAAGACTTCCATGGCCAGGGCTTTGACACTGACCACAATCAATGCTTGCAAAAGGTCACATGCCATATGTCACAGGCTTTCAGACTCACATCATCCACCACACTGCAGTTGGCTACGGCCTTATCCGCCAAGAGAGAACTTGTATTGACAGCCACTGCTGGACCAGGGAAAAGATGGACTAACCTTGGAGTCCTGTATCTGCTTGAGCTGGTTCTGCAGGCCAGCACCACTGCGTGTCTCACCATCCCATGCCACAGGCCGGTCACCACCACTGATCTTGGAATCATTGATGCTCTGCTGGACCAGTGCACCCATCTCTTCTTGAGTGGACCCTGCAGTACACATGATACATGCTGTCAGGTTGTAGACGCAAAAGCTGTCAGCCTTACATACTGAGATGTGTGAGGTGTACAAGAAAACATGCCAACGTGCTGCCAGGATGAGCAAGAGCAGAGGAGCAGACTGGCAGTTTTCTCAGCGCAGGCAGCATGAGCACAACAATAGTGTGAACACTAGTCTGAATTCAAGCACCGATTGGTGGGCTGGGCAGCCTTGCAGATCAGTGTACAAGAAGCAAAAGAAGCTAGAGGCAGGTGAAACCTCCGATGTTACCTATGCCACAAACACACTCCATTTGATACTTGGAACAAATTGGAGCATAGAGTTCTAGCTGAGTGTCATTTGACTCCAGCCATGTATGATACCTGGTATGTCAGCGGGCACATGCAAGCATGAGGCATGAGACTGACCAAAGACATCAGGACGCTTGCGAGCAAGACCAATAAGGTTGCGCCCAATCTCATCATCGCCGGCTTTGGTCGTCTCTCTGATCTTGGACATCATGGCTTCGCGCTGCTGCTGGAACTTGGGATCGATCAGGCTGATGCGCATGTGCTCTGCCATCTGATCCACAGGAATGAGCTCACCAGTGATGGGTGACACTGCAACCCTGCTAGATTGGTTTGCCCTGCACTCATCACAACAACAGGTTGCTATACTGTCAGCCAGAGTCAACAAACTGCTGTTGCATCACCAGCCTGACTGTATTGATGACAAGGGCACACACCTCACGAGTGCTATTGCAGATGCACATTGTGACAGTTTGAAAGATTGCATTGCTAAAGCAACCTGTCGCTACAACGCACCTCAGGAGCATCCAACCAAACATCCCGCATGCAAGCTGAACAAGCTGAAGTTGTTTACGCAGTCTGGGCGGCTGTGCCAAAGGTAGGTGGCAGTGTGCACATGCAGTTACCTGGCATCATGCCGCTGGTAGTTGCGCACGATGCGCATGGGCTCCTCATCCACATCCATGTCCATGTCCTCATCTTTTGCCCCCTGCAAGCATTGCACTCCGAGCATTTGCCTATACAAACGTGCTTGGCATCAACAGCATGTGCTGTGCATGCCTAGATTGGTAAAGCATTTGGAAGCACAGCTCAGGAACACACGCAAAACATACGTTGACTGCACAGGCAATTTGAATAGCACTTCAACAGCACAGGTGTCATCAAGAAGGAAGCTAGTTTGCTGTAAGCATCAGCGAGCATGAGCCCATGCATGAACATGAGGTGTGGGCAAGCCTTGAAGACAGGTTGTATGTATGGCCATTACTTTTGAGTGCAGTAAGCTTGATCATGCATACTCACCTGTGGGGCTGGGGCTGCTTCTGGCAGTTGTTGCTCTTCAACTGCTTGCTCAGCATCCACTCCTTCAGGTGCTCTGTCAGCTGCTGTGGTGACAGGAGCAGCTGCTGCATCAGCTTCTGCAACCATGGCCCGCTCTTCTTCACTCATCTCAACAGGGTGTGCATCCCCATTGGCTAGCTGAGCTGCAGGCTCTGCAACATCCTCCTCTAGAGGGCCAGCCTTGTTCATGAGCACCACGTCTCGCTGTGTCAACAGCATTGGCAGCTCATCATCCTCATCCTCATCAAACTCGATGGTTTCTACCACCACAAAGTCATGCCTGCACAGCAGCAGCCGGTCACCCCTCACTGGCCAAGAAGTTGCTGCAGATGAACATGACTGTGCTTGCAGTGAGCACCAAACCTGTTATCAGACAACACCGCCCAAATGACAGTGACAGTCTTGGCATGTTCTGGTATCTTGACAGGCTTACTGTGCTTTGTGGTCAAGGCTTTGACGTCATGCAACCCTGCCCAAGCTGCAGCTAGGGATAAATAGTGACAGGGGCACTCACGCACCAGTCAATGCTCTGCATGGCCATGCGCTCTGCTTCTAACTGGTCAGCTTGCGCTTTGGCCGCAGCATCCTGAGCTTTGTCAAACTCCAGTCGACGCAGACATCTTTCCAAAATTGCTGTCCTGCAGCCATACAAGGACTGTTGGCGTCAAGCTGCAACTGATCAGGGCTGTTATTGCGCATGACTTGTTGTATGTACTTACCAGCTTCAAGACTGTCAGCATGATGCCTGTGTATCTGTCTCATGTACAAGACACAATGGTGTGATGGCAGCAAAACACACAACTTTTGCTGCTATGCATCATTTGCTTGCATGACACTGAGTCACACGTTATTGCTGACAGAGCAAGCTTGCTAACAACTTCTCAATCTGAAGAGTATGGGTGTATGCACAGGAGTCACATAGGAGTAGCAAAGCTGCTGAGTGTACCTATCTGACGCATCCTGGTGCAACTTCAGCATGAGGCCCTTGTCAGGCATGAGCACTCGTGAGTATGCATCACACAGGGATGTAAAGAACCCAAACATGCTGTGTGTGGGCTTGAGGAACATGAACTGAGGATTGGAGTGTTCTTTGCCGGCCAGACCTGCAGTAGCAGCACCCCAAAACATCAAACCAGGCATGCGATTCACAAGGCTGATGCATGAGACACTCTCTACCTGTGCATGCCAAAGCTTCAGTATCATATGCTTGGCATGGAGACGCAGAAAAAGCTTACGATCATGTTATGGAAATCGCAACTCATTGAAATGATCATTGAGCCTTGCAAAGCTTACGTGCTGACTAACTTAAGCTTTGCAAGGCTGAGTGATGGCAGCGCACCTGTGAGAAAGCCTTTGCCGTTACGTGCAACAAATTGAGCTGTCATTTTAATGAGGTCCAGATCAAAGTATGTCAACCCTTCTGGCACATGTACAGAGTACTTCTCCTCCTCAGGAGGTTCAACAGCTACTGCACCAGCAGCTGGGCCTGCTGCGAGCTGTTGTTGCTCTGCTGTCTGCTGATCTGACTGAGCTGCTGCTGCTGCTGGTTTTGCACCATCTGTACCTTTCTGGCCCTCTGTGACCTGCACGTTCAGGAAACCTGCTTGTTGAATGCACAAAGAAATACACGACATGCTGCTGTTGCACAGGTTGACTGCAAACACAGTAACTTGGTTCCCTACCATATGCCTGTAGTAGGCATGATATGGATCAGCAGTGCGCAAAAAATTGAACTTTGGGTTGTCCTTCTCGTTTCCCAAGATTCTGCCCTCAAACTGGGTGCCTGCATGAGGACGTCACCCAGTCATGCATGTGAAAGGTCTCAAATGACATGTCATTTGCTGTAGCGAGGCTTCCGGTTCCGCACCATTCTTTGCCACAAACTGTGCTGTCTTGTCAATGACGGCTCTAATATCAGGGGGTGGCTGGATGAGACCGATAGCCCTGGTTTGCGTGTCAACCTTGACTCCGACAAGGTTGGGAGATGGTAGAACGCTTTTGACGGGGCCCGCTGGTACAATAGCGCCAGGTCCAGGCAAGGTTTGCTGATCGTTAAAGGCGTGACCGTTTTCAGTTGCCTGCACCATCACTGCTGTCTGTGATTTCACAGATCACAGCGCTGTTACGGCCGCTCACGTCACAGTTACCCTCCTGCTGCGTATCGTGAAGAGTTGCAAGAGCAAGGAGCTGAGTCTGAGGAACCCTAACATTTCATTCATTCATTCATTAGATTTTATAGGTCGTTGGGGCCAACCATGACCATTGAACCAGTAGACTGAAAGTGTCAGACAAAGATACCCAAATGTTCTAAAGCACTTATGAAAACATTAATGTTCACAGCTGACGCACTCTAAGCTAAACTAAAGGGTATGTCCAGATTGTGCTGCCACCAG
>JAABUP010006741.1_pt1 | contig 16044 bp, 18 predicted proteins | sample 5559201 | NCBI WGS metagenome assembly JAABUP01 (sample SAMN10711887, study PRJNA513373) | rock metagenome | isolation source: Antarctica rocks | place: Antarctica
TCCACCAATATCAACGATTCCCAAAAAGAAACAAAGTCAATATATCTGAGGATCTACAACCACTAGAAGACCTATATGGTGATCTAATTCTTCATTGCACGCAGCTCTTCTTGCCTACCACGAGAGCTTTCACACCAATGGGCTCATCACGTTTCAAGACTACGACTAAAGACATGACAGCAGAGCCGAGTGAAACTATCCAAATTTCAGACACTTCCAGTCTAAAACACCATGCAAAGGAGCCAGAGTCGGGGGCAGCTCCAAGCTCGAAAGGACTCGGTACTTTGATCGACTCTCTCCCGAGATCCGAGAGGTGATATATTACCTCGTCCTCGCTCCAGGAAAGCAAGGCTGGGTACGCTGGAAAGAATACATGGATCCTCGGGAGAACCACTCGAGATGGCATCCTCAACATCCTGTATACCTCGAAAGCCATCAAACAAAGAAGCAGCTCCTTGCTTCTTCAAGGAACGAGTGTGCCGTATGAATTTACGCTATGGTCACTATACATCCCAGTATCCCGGTCAGAGTCTCGGAAACCGTTTGCAAGATATTAGCCTCAGAATAAACTATGACGACCATTGAGACCCTAAAATCGGCCAAAACATAGCCTGCCTCCAGCATCTTCGCAAGTCCACGGGACCCCAAATACCCCGCAAACCCTATGCGATTCTATTTGAAACGCAGTGGGCTGCACGACATTACTATGATCTGAAGGTCATTGGTACCGTGAAACTATCCATAGATTTCAAGAAGGTAGCCCTTGAGACTCCTAAGCCTCTTCACTATATGCATCGATTTCGTCCAGCAAGCGACACTAGTCTGAAGATGCCGACTGGTAATCATTATTTCGATAATTTGTTGCGAGGCTTCAAAACAGTGAAAATAAATCTAAAGCACACGCTGGGCCCGGCAGAGCTGGGTTGGGGGTGGAGTTCTGGGAGGAGACGACTCTTCGTCAGATCTATTATCCACGCAAGCATACTGCAGCCACTATGAAGATGGCGCGGTAGCGATGTAACTGCTATCAATGAAAATCCTTTGCAGGGGAAAGCATGCATCATATGAACCCATCAGAGCACAGAAGCAGAACACACCATTTACAAGAAAACTACCACGTCCAATTATCTTATAATCTATACCTCTGAGACTAACACTGAATATCTGGTTCTTGATAACTTCTATTCACGCCTAGGCACTTCGGTCGATCAACTTGTTGCCCTTGTACACAACAGGTTCGCTAAGCACAAATAAGCTATGAAATTACGTCAAGTCTAAGGATGAACGTGACATCTTATAAGTATCAAATGGTACTGTAAAAGGGCAACAAGTGTCTAGTCGATTCGTCCAACCCATCCAAGCGGAGGGTTGAAGACCCTGCTGACGGCGCTTATAGAGTGTCAAGCGAAATTTCATTGCCTCCCATTGCAACGCACTTGCAATTATGTGACTATACAGATATTGGAGGATACTAGTACCAGAGCGGCAATGTACCACCCCGGCGCTGGAAGACTTACTACGAGGTATTGGTGTAATACCCTGATAACCATTTCTTTGTGCGTTTTCACAGAGTTTATTTTCGCATGTATGATCCCTTGTCTTTGTTTGACCATGAAGAGCCGTGCTCGTCTATAAAGAGTACCCAGATCATAATTCTACTACCAGTCTTCTGATTCAATCTTAATACACGCGCCTCGCAATCAAATTGTGCTACGTTCTAGTATTTATTCCCGTCTGTTTAGGTAAATAGTGAGCTGTGTTATTATCTACCGTACTCTTACACCATGGACTGTGCAGGGGTTGTGCCGCGTCTTGGGGGTGACACAATGATATCAAGACATCACACTTTGACGCAACACAATGTCTTTACCATTTGTCTTTGACACTCATGAAGGCCTCCCAATCATGTTTTCCTCGGCATCTGACTTGCACTTTCGATCATCCTTCTGCAACCACATCCCTCCAATCACACCACTTCAACTAAGTCGCTTCAGTATTTCTCTTATTCAAGCTTCGACATACCAACCATGTCGGATCAGGCCTCCAGGAGACTTGGTGCCCTAGGAAAACTTCCGAGAGAAATTCGTGATATAATATACCGCCCTCTGATCTACGCCCACGAACTCAACATCCTCCAAACATCAAAGGCAATTAACGAGGAAGCATCAGATATCTTTTACAAGGACAGAGCTTGCCGAATGAATTTTGGCTACAACATACGCACACCAACGTTCTTCCCGACTCAAGCGTTAGCCGACAAACTTCAAAATGTCCGCTTCAACATCAATTATCGATGCCGTGGTGGCTCTGTGTTCGATGGCCGTTTCTCCTCGTATGGCCTCTGGGAGTCCTGCGATCGCAAAGACGTCGAGCAGCACATGAGCAAATTCACCGGTTCCAATACCAGTCGAAACCTTTGCATGGTTTCTTTCGCCGTCTACGCGAGCGCTGTGAAGATGTTTGACCCTCAAGTCCTGGAATTGGTGAAATTACTTACTGGCTTCGAGACGGTGGTTCTGGAGGTTCGTGTCGAGTTGCTGGAAGGAATTCCATACTCCCAGTCTCACGTTATGAAGAGTATCTCGCTTGATGCTCGGTTCGAAGAGAGCCTCGAAATGGCGAAACAAAAGCTTGAGCCTACTTTGGGTCCAGCAGTGCTCGCAAATGAGGAGCACAGTAGAGAAGGAAGGTTCCCTTATCGACAAGTCTATTACCCACGAAAACATGCGGAGAATGTTGCGAGAAAGTCGGTAGAGGGATTGGGTACACTTAATAGACTCCCCTTGAGGTCCGAGAGGAGATCTAATATCGCTCCTTTGCCACATGTTGAAACTGTTCACTGGCCTCGAGGTTATTATCGAAGTTCATAGGGAGAAGCATCTGCCACCAAGGCGCCGTGAAAGTCAAGAAGTGGCATATGAGGACATGTGATAGAAACTACAGTTGGTCAATTATACCCTGGAGCCTGCTCTGAGCAGGGCGACGTCAGGCCTTGGAAACGAGTGTCGAGTGAATGGCATTCGCCAGATCTATCACGCACGCAAGCATGTTCCAACTCTTGCGAAGAAGGCAACGAAGGCCTAGCGTACCATGGCTGTTTCCCTGGCGAATGATATTGCCGGCAAATTGGCTCAGAGTGGGATGGGCAGGTTAAACTGATTTCGAGTACTCAGAATGAAATTTGTGCGTACGTCTTAGCAGAGAGTAAATTTCTACTCAATTGAATTCCTGTTCAGCCATAGCGGAGTTTCAGATTATCTCAACCACGTTTGGATTGTATCGAGTCACAACAAACGAGCCTGAAAGTAGCGTGCATACGGCCCAACACACTAGAGATGAGTTCTGCTGGCAAAACTTGTGAAGCAACCTGTGATCCGCCTCATTGAATGTTACCTCGGGGACTGTTGGTAACTTGAATGAAACTAAAAGCTTAACACATTGACACTCGACAGCACTCTTCAGGCCTGTGAGCGTGTCCACACTTACCTCAACACTCCGACTCTGACACACGTAAGGGTACTCCTCACTCTTCATCCACCCAAATCATAGTCTTTGACTCAACCAACTACCACTACACAATATCGGGTCAAATTCCAAATCCTGAGTTCTCGAAGCATGCCTTCAACACCGCTTAGAACTCCTGTCACCCGCAAGAAGCCTAGACGAAGCCCGAACTCTGCTCTTGCCAAGATCGTTGTGGAGGCACTACAGTCCTCACCAGTCCCCTCGAAGGCGCCTGATAGATCATACCTTGAACAATTATTCGGAGACCTAGGTGTCCTCGACGAGCCGGCGGAAGGCCCAAAGCTATGCGAGCTGAGCACGGGACTGGGTATTCTTTTCAAAGTGGCACCAGAAGTTCGACATATCATCTACCGCCAACTCATTACAAGCAGCGATCTTGCCATCCTCGGAACCTCACGACGCATCCACGAAGAGGCGAAACATTTCCTCTTCGAGGATGGAACTTGCCATATGACAGTCGGCATTCCGAAGCGCCCGCCACCGTGGAGGCAGGACTTATCCATTATATTCTCGAGGATGGACCTGACCAAGAACATTCAGCGTGTCAGCCTAAGGATAAAAAGTAGACACGGTGAGATAGAATCCGGACTTCATGACTATGAGTTTCTCAATTTGTTCACTGGATGCGAGATCCCTCGCAAGACGTGCAACGTGTTAATTATAGCTTACCCGAGCACGAAGAAGATGGTTAGAACCTGGATCCTGAGAAAGATGAAACAGCTCACTGGCTTTGAGAGCGTGGTCTTGAATGTTGGTATCGAGTGGATTTGGGAGCCTTCTCTTGCCATTATTAGCGAAGCGGAGAAGCTGAAAATACAGAATCGACTGTTTTGGGGCGGCAGGCTCGCGGAAAGGATTTTGGGCCCTACACTAGGTCCTGGGTACTTCTCCTTAGGCTTAGTGGAAGGTGTGGCCAATTGGAACAAGAAGGCTCTGCGTCTTACTTTCAATCCGCAGCGGTACTTAAGATCGGAAGTCGAAGAAGTTCAACGTGGGGATAAAGTCCTTGAGAATTGATTTTGCAAAGGCGGTTGGTACTATACTCTGGACTAAGACAGGGGCCGAAGTTGGAATTATGCGCCCGACTTTCCTCCGTTGAAGTACTGCGGAAATTCTTTGGTGGAAGCTGACCCAGAGACATTGGGAAAGTTTCCAACCTTCTCAGGCGTGCAAATATGAAACGTTAGCGAAAAAAGTAACCACGGGAGATGGCAAGGATCAATTGTTGGCAGTCATAGGTGGCTGGGGGTCAAAGTAGATTCTAGCTATCGATGCAATACTTTTTGCTTCTTGCTGTTCACGCTAAGGACGGACTGACCTTGTGTATCCACCGCCAGAGCCGTGACATTAGGTATAACAACAGCAGGGTCAACTACGTCCTTAGCATCATCCAATGAACTCTGCAGACTCAGTCTGGAACAGCCGTAGTATTTTGGACCATCGTTGCGTTGTCTATCTCGAGCGCCAGGCTGAGTAGATGCAGTATCTCTAATGGCTGGCTGAAGTGCTAACCATAAGGTGGTCTAGGAAGTTGACCATCTTTTGTGATTGACTGCCGCAATTCTGGATCTCGTAGTCGCCACTCAATACTGAACCTGGGACAGTTTTCAAGTTTCAACATGTCAGTGATGGCGGAGTTCAAAGTATGAGTTCCGACCCACCTTGTCGTTCTACGAGGATGTCCAGCGCTGCAGAAAACACACAATAGAAAGCGAAACAAAGCAGAAGGTATAGTCTCATGGTGGTCTTACGAGATAGCAAACAATGGCTGTAGCCAATGATACGTCGGAGGACATGAAGTGCACCGTTTTAGGCAACCCTTTGTACATGACAATCGCATGATGCGCGAATAGCATGGATGAGTCGCGAGCAGTACAGGCGGTCTCCAGAGCAACGGATCGATGCTAAAGGAATGGAGCGCGTGCAAGGTCCGACGACCCACCTATTGGTCCGTGAGCAAAAGATTGTGAAATCATGCCCGTGACCGCTTGCCGAACATAGAATTCTTCCTGAAGATATGCAGGCCACCGGCGTTGGCGTTGAAATACGGCTCAGCGATGTTGCATCGTAATGTCGCAAACACTCTCGAACAAAGCGTATGCTGATGCCGAATCAGTGGCGGAATTCAAGTTTATATAAGACCTCTTATCCTGTTATGCTGTTCCAATCTATCAAAAATTCTTAATTCACATTTTCCACATTAGCCCGTTTGAAAACATGAAGATTGCTCATGTTTTCAGCCTCGCTGTGGCTTTCGATCTTGCTACAGCAGCTGCAGTTCCAGATGCTAGTGTGAAAGACCCTGTGAACCGCGAAGGAGACACCATTTTGACTAGAGAGGCCGAGCCGGAGAACATTGCTCGCGTGGCTTGGATCGAGCGCTACACTGTTATATAAACGTCCCATCTCTCCCTTTTTCACAACGAAAAATGGTGTTGATATCTATGATTAGGAAGGGGGAGGCTGAAGCGGAGCCGGAGAACATCGCTCGTGCGGCCTGAAGCGAGCATTACACTGTCAAATAAGTAGGCGGTGAGTTCTCTGAAGTATCCACAACAATAACGAGCATGAACAGGAAACGCGAGGCCGAGGCTGAGCCGGAGAGTATCGCACGTGCGGCATGGAGCGAGCGCTATACCGTGTGAGCGTTCGCTCGATGAGCTTGATACGCCCTTGCACGTGTGATATTACCGGCGAAGGGGTACAAGACAGCAGTGCAGCCTAGACTTGTTCCGACTGGCGCCAGACAAGAATAAACAGCAGCGTTCGGTACATTGATTGTTCTTTACACGCACCCCGCTTCATAGATATAAGTAGTATTGTTTCTCCTAGGTTTTATATTTACTTCAAAGGCTTCAATTAGTCTCATGACTCCCTACTGACCTCATCAAGAGCAAAACAAAACTCAAGGTCATTTCGACGGAGCGACTGACGTGGATCGCGCAGTACTTTGAAGGGTACCCCTTTTGGCCTGATTTCCACTTCCGCGCTCTATATCAGGGTGTTTGTGTACTTTCATGTATGGCTTTCTAGGGCACGTAGCCTAGAGAACGACTTCCTGCTGATGGTACAAGATTTACCCAATTCGTTTGGTCATTTTTTTGAAGGCAAGCTTGGTGGCAGCGCAAGTACGGAGCTTATAGCGAGTAACGACGGCATTTGAGGGTCACGCTGTGCAGACTCGACAGATATTCTCGAAGATTGCTATGAGACGTGGATCTTTCACTCTTGGAAGAGTTGTGGAGATTTGGTAGAGGCCAAACGCATAATGTCATGGAGACAACATCCAAACCTGATATACTGTCGCTCTCAACACAGGCTCAAGTAGAGGATCGCGCTGAGCTATAGAAACATCCTTGGTGTATATTGATTACTCTGGACAACTTTTAGCAGCATCGCATTGCGTTTTCCAGCTGCGCTGCCAACATCTGAACGTGTGAGGCTGAGATAAAAATTAATTATATATCTTGCTATTTTTCCCACAATGAGCGTCAACTTTAAAGAGCGAGCGGCGTGTATTTAAGTATCAAGAACATAGCGCTTGAAGTATCAGAACAGTGCGGTGCTCATGGAAGTTGCGCTCGCTTTAATGGCGTCTTTGGTGGCTGTAACCTTATGTAGAAGAGCACCGGTGGAGCAGAAGCGATATGTACTTTGAGTCCACGACACGGTTTCATTAAGTGGCGAGCAGCGCTGGCTTGGAGACATGAACCAATAGTCTTTGACAGTCCTTTGACCAGCGCCCAGAAGCTCTGGGTATCGCCTTATCCATATCGTCGGCGCCGCGCCTTGTACTGTTGTAGTATTTCTGCAGCCACCAGCCCCTCAATTTGTAATCCAATCGAAGGAGGGCAGTGCCGATCTAGGAACTCAGTGAGGATTCTTGAACGGTCCTTTGACCAGCGCCTAGAAGCGCTAAGTATCGCCTCGTTCATATTGTTGGCGCTGCGCCTTGTAGTGTTTCTGGAGGTACCAGCCCTCTACTTTATAGCGTAACTCGAGGGAGGGTAGCGCCAATTTAGGGACTTCAGCAAGTACTTTTAAACGGCCGTTTATCTAGTATGTAAAAGCTCTGATCATCGCTTTATCTATATCGTTGGCGCTATCCCTCGTAGTATCTATACGAGTACTAACCCTTTATTCTATAGCGCGACTTAAGGGTAGGCACTGTCAAGGAATGTGACCTCGAATATGCCTCAACCTAATGTATCCGGCGCCGCGGTACAAAAGTCTTTTGGATTATTCTCACCTTTTCTGGCACCGCTGATTTATGGCTTTTGACGAATATTCTTTAACAGCCTTTAATCTAATTTCTAGAAGCTCTAATCCCCGCTTTATCCACATCGTTAGCGCTATCCCTTGTAGTGTTCATACGAGTACCATAACCAACCCTTTATTTTGTAGCGCGACTTGAGCCTAGGCAGCGCCGGCCCGTAGATTCCTGTAAATAGTCTCTAGAGGCCTCTGACCCAGTATTGTAAATTTTGAGCTGTCGTCGTCGCTGTAGCTAACGCGCTGGTCTACGCATATCTGGTGAGGGGAAAACGAAGTCTTTTTGAATTTAGCGCCAGTAGTACAATTGAAAGATGTGCTTCTTCAGCGGGAGCGTAATATCTTGAGAACTATTCGGCCTGGCGCTGTATTAACCTACATCCATCCGATAAACACCATCTGCGCGCTTGTCGTAAACAGGTTGTTAAGTCCGTCATGACTCATACCTTTCGAGAGACACTTATCCCGTCTCGCAGAATAATGGTCTTCTGAGACGACGCCTCAACCTTTTAAGCCGCGCGCAACGAACATGACCTCTGCTGGACTGAAGAATCTGGACATTTGCTTGCTCTTTCCGGGACACCTCAGTAGCCCCGGCTCCGATTTGACGCACAAAGGAAGCCAATCGAAAATCTATCGGCAGCCTGTCATTGTAGGTTCAAAGCCAGCCGTCATGACAGTACTTCCGAGTTTCTTCTTTATGGCCAATGCAATGCTGACTGTCAAGGGACGCAAAGACTGCTGCGAGCTGCACCCAAACAAGAACAGAGTCGGAGATCCCTTCGATGTTATGCATAACTATAATATCATCTGTACCAGGAGGCTGTCTGCGCAGAGCCCTAAGGAATAGCACTTTTGATGGCTGTATCCTTCGGAGTGGTCCTTATGGGGGGCTTCAAATTTTTCATCAATAAGGCACTTGAAATCTTTTTATCTTGAAACCTTTTTTGAGCCTTGATATGTATTTCGGGAGTGATATCATGGGTTCCTAACCCCAAATTACCCCTAAGATAGATCTAGCTACTCAACTTATCATCTTAAGAAGTAATGCTGACTCCGAAAGACACCTGATAGGGTATTTTCTGTGCCTTTTCCTCCCTGTTTGATACCATTTCCGGGGTCTCAAGATATTTTCTGGAATGGCGTCGTGTGTTGATATGCTAAGAAGGTTACTCCCAAGATAGGTCTAGGTACCCATAAAAGATCCCTTTCCTAGAGTATATAGGCGCCAAAACCGCAGTATTTTGCAGGGTTCCACATCAATACCTACGTTATGCTAGCACTGTAGCTGCTTTGGAACAAGTCGGGCGCTGGGTTTCTTTAGCTGCAGCAAGGGGCGGCTAGCGTAGAAAGGGCGAGAGCTGACATAACATGGCTGGTGTGAGGAGATCTTACAGCTTTGAAGAATGGAGGGCAACCGCACGAATATTCAGAAAGTAACTTGGCTAGTTCACGAGAATTTGCACGTCCTTGGAGGAAAAATTATAGCTCATGTTTCATTGCGTAAAAGAATGAAAAGTCTTGATAAAGGAAATTCAGTCAGCCTCCTGCAATCTCCATCAAGATACCTGCCCTCATATTCTATGCTCTAGGTTGCAACTCAACCATTCCTTCCCTCCTCACCTCTTCGCGAAAAGGCAAACGCACCAATCTCCGTAACAGTGCGTCATATTCGAGAGACTAGTGAGCCAGTGGGTGGCGGTCCTTGGAATGAGTAGCCCAAGCGTTTCGGTTGTAGCAACCGCCGTAATGACATCCAGCTTCAGGGCAGCGTTGCCACCGTACGAGCTTCCCATCTTCGACAGAATTCGGATGGTATTCCTTGTCATGAGCATACCACGCATCTTCATTATGGTGGCCGGCATGGGTACAGCCATAGTTTATGACGCAGCGGTGGTACCCAATTAGTCTCCCGTTCTGGAGTGATCCTGGATGGTCTTCTTTGTAATGAGCATCCCACATGCACTGCTTGTAGTGGCCATTGTAATTACAATCTTCTATGGTACAGTCCTTCCATGGGATAACCTCCCCGTTCACGAAAGACTCCGATTGGAGTTCCATTTAATGACTCTCCCACACCTCTTTGGTGTAGTGGCCCTCGTAAGTACAGCCCCTGATAAGGCAGCTTCTCCATGGGACAACCTTCCCATTCACGATGAATTCCGGATGGCAATTTTTCATATGTGAGATAATCTTATCTTCACGATAGCTGCCGGAGTACTTGCACCCTTCAACATGACAGAAGTGTTTTCGCGACTCTGGATCATGCTTATTAGCATGTCGTCGAAGGTCGGAGACGCGTGAAAAGGTCTTCTTGCAAACTAAGCAAGTTGAGCGGGGTCGCTTGCTGCGTTGTGTGGTGGAACTAAAACATTGATCCTTCCAATGATTGCTCATTTCAGAGCTGGCCGCGGGGGCCTCTTTGTTGTAGCCTTGGTGCCATGCAGGTTTTTGGTCATAGCCATGGAACGTAGTTGACAGCGTTGAATCTCTTATGTTGTTGGTACCGTAAGACAGAGCTGCTGTTGCTCTAGGACTCCCAAAAGCGATGGTGAACGGATAGTGAAGCTGATCGGCCAACGCCTCTGCTCTGATAACGGGGTTGAAATCGAGGTCGAGGTAGGAAGCATTTTGGCCAGAGGAGTTAAGTTCGCCGTACGGAGCAGCCAAATTGCCATCATGATCGACAAGGGTGGTAGCGGGTAGGTCACCATACTGTACGGCCGGCGAATGACTTCCAGTGTATATCGTGCTGGGCGCTGCGAAGCTGCTGACGATAATCGAATTGCGCAGCAGATTATTACTTGCAGTCGCCCCTTTCTAAAGTTAGCTTTTTCTTAACCGGACTCACCAAGCTGCATCATAGAGCTGCATGGTGTGTCCATCTTCCTCGGGATTCGTCCATTTTGGATCCATGGCTGAAAAAGGGCGCCGGGGCGTGCAGGAGAAGGGCGCTAGCAGGAAAATGAGGCAGCGAATAAGAACGTCTGGAGTTGGCGAATTGTCGGTGAAGTAGGCTGAATGGTGCGACTTTGCGGGCGAAAAGATCGGAACTTCTGCGGAAGTGCAGATAGCCATGCAGCTTACCAGGTCTGGATATTTTGCATAGCCTGAAGTGGACTCAAGCCACTGGCAGTGCTTGTGAATCAAAGTAGACACAGACAAAGTAGCCAGTCGATTCTGCAGTTGTCTACGTAAACATTCCTCATAGCTGTCCTCCGACATCAAAGTAATACCATCTTCGAATCGCGCTTCTCATCAAAAGCTCAGTTTCACTTTTGACCTCTGTGCTGGACTGAATACCACAATCAATTCAACGGCAGGAAGAAAGATTACAAGAGTAGCCCAGGACCGCAGCCTCCACAGGGTGGTCGCGCATGACGTGGTGTTTCAGCCAATACAATTTGTTAGCGCGGTCTGTATGATCACAGCCCATTACCCTGCGCTTGAGTGTTGTGCGTTGTCTCTGATCGGTGAAAAATTCCGGATGACGATTCCTGATGTGCGATACCAATTTATCACTACGATAGCTGCCCTTGTAGTCGCACTCAGAAATCAGACACTCATGAACGTCCCCATCTAGCATGTGATTGTAGCTGTGGCGACGTAGATCAGAGGCACGAGAGAAGGTCTTTTTGCAAATAACGCAAATGGAGCGGGGCTTTCTGTTTGGTAGTATGGGGGTGCCAGAGCCGCACGGCGCTGAATCTTTGTTTACGTCAGAGGCAGCCCCAAGTATCGGGGTACCAAGGCTTGCATTTGAAGACATCCTTTCTGATAGACATCTTGAGACGGAAAAGTGCTAGCGTTGTTTTGATCTATGGTGTTGGTGTAGGAGTAACGACTGCCAACCGTCATAGGGTCCGAAGAATCGAAGGTAGAGACTGAAATCGGAAGGTCGGGGACAGCGCGGCAGTGACCCTGATGGGTTACCCCATTGGTAGTAGCAAAGCTGTTAAAGACAGGGTGGACGAAGTCTTCGCCTTGGCGATCCTCCTGGTAAGTAGCAGGGAATTCGTCGAATCTAATGGCGGTATTCTGGTAGGTTTGACCGTGAGCTGAGTTGGCAGTAGAAGAGCAGTCGAGTCGAGTATTGACTGGTGGGTAGCTTGCAGCTGACTGGGAAGTACAATGGACCAGTAGCCTTGGCCAACCGCTACCTGGGGTATGGTAAAAGTGTCAGAGTGGACAGCTTCATTTTGATAGGCATGATATTTAATAACGTTCGATGCATCAAAGACGTCAAGCTTTGAGCCAATGAATACGTTCGGAGCATCGAAGTCATACGATGCAGGTAGATTAAAATCGCCTGGGCCGCTTCTGTGATTTTGCGCCCTTTTCTAAGACTAGCTGTATTTTCCATTGAACTCATCTAGCTGCATCATAGAGCGGCAATGTGTGTCCATATTCATTGTAGCCGGTGAACTGATCGGTCCAAGTCTGATCCATGGTTTGAGAAGGGCGTGGAGGGTGTGCAGGGCGCAGGCACTAGCTGGAAAACGAAGCGAGTCATGAGAATGTTTTCGCGTAATGTCGGTGAGCGGTCGAAGATGGCAAGTTTCTGTGAGAATGGTGGGCGAAAAGGTTTGAAAGACATCGGGGGCATGAGAGGGTCTTATAGACGTACCATGGTCTCCAGGAAGAGGGCACACTGCTGCTCAGGCCGTAACCGTATCGTCCTGGGATGCCCTACGCTGGTAGCGTTGCATTATTTTTAGACCTAGGTTCCTCTTATGCAAGCAATATGATAGATCAAGACGATATATGACAGATACAATAGACGCAGGCAAACATCGTATTATGGGTAGTCGCGATAATATACAAAATCATTCCTATGTTCGCAGATCGCTCCACCGATGGTTTCAACAAGTCATTCGGCATGCTCACTTCGGTTAGTAGTTACTGTCGCAATCATACCTTCCTCACCACATCACAACGCCATAGCAAGCCCCAATAATCCAGCTGCACCAGCCAAACCCACAGAAACCGCACCGGTAGCTTGAGCGGCACCAGCCTTCGCACCCGAACTGGTAGCACCCCCGGCAGCCGCCGAAGTAGCCGTGTTCGCTTCTGTTGTGGCCACCGATGTCGCACTTGTAGCAGCCATGCTAGCTGCTGAAGCCGAAGACGCAGACATCACACTCGCAGCGGAAGCACTGGAACCCATCGTTGTGGATCTCCCACCTGTAGCCGCCGTTCCAGAAGCTCCAGTGCCCAACGCATGGATTCCAGAGCCGCTCTCCGCGCTCTGCACATTCTTGATGGCGCCTGCGGCTGTCGCCAAGCCGCCGAATCCAGAGTACGTGTGCAGATAACTCCTTACGTCCGTTGGTAAACCGTTGAACCATGAAGGCGAATTGCCGGCTGAGAATTGAGATTCGAAGGAAGCAGCGTATGAGGGGTCGTTTACAATTGAGGAGACGAAGCCGGATGGGGCTGCAGTGAGGAGGACGGCGAGGACAGAGCTTGTGGGGAGGGCGGAGGCGAGAGAGTTGGCGAGGGGCCCGAGCGCGAGAAGGGCGGCAGGGTCGGTGGGGAGGGCTGTTATGCCTGCCAGGGAAGCTCTGTGAATGGGCGTTAGCAATAGTCCTCATTGTTAACTGCGATGCTGGATCTTCATGGGGCAATCTGGACGTACAACTGCAGTAACTGGTTGACATCAGCTTGTCGCTTCGTTATCTCCATGACATGCCGTTTCTCTATGTACTCGGTTGGAGTCGTCCATGCTATCGTTGATGCCACGAGGGCGAAGAGCGCGAGACCGGATTTATACATCGTGAACGCGTTATTGAGGATCTAAGGGGGAGGGCGGAGCAATGAGTATCTGGGAGATTTCGTGAGATGGATATGAGCTCGTCGAACGTAAGTACAGCAGCCGAAGAGAAAAATATGCGAGGAAGAAGAAAAGGAGGTAATTCTTTATCTACACGCGGGAGATGATGCTTCTATTCCAAGTTTTGGCCCACTTTGGATCACCGTTATTGCCGATCCTTGGCACTCAGCCACAGTCTTGGCCGTGGCTTGCGTGGCTCAACTGGCGTTAGTAAACGCTAGAATCCAGACTCCAGATTCGTGATCTTCGAATTCGGTGGTTGCTTGACTTAGATTGACCTTTCAACGGATGTGGACGGTAATGCGATGAAGCTGCATGCAATATTTACAAGAGGGTTGCACAATGTCCTACATAGGAAGGTCCTTCGGCAGCGGGCGCATGATTCGGCATGTGAGCTGCTGAATGACGTACAATTGACGTAGATTTCGATGTTTTGCATCCGCTCAAATTCTTTTCAATTGCTTTACATTGTTGAGCTCACAATGTTATCTCGTACCACCAGAATTGCCTCCTCAAGACTCACACAGCTTTCCAGCCAACTCCCCTCAAGGACATTCTCCATAACAAACAACACAATGGCAACCCTTAATACCAAGCTGCCTCTGAACACCGGCGCTGAGATCCCAACCGTGGGCTTCGGGACGTGGCAAGACGCAGACGCCCAAGAAGCAGCTGTGACAGAAGCGCTCAAAGCAGGCTATAGACACATTGATACCGCCCGTATCTATGGCACGGAGCCCGCCGTTGGCGCAGCCATCAAGAAATCTGGTATACCACGCTCTGAGATCTTCATTACGACTAAGCTATGGGTACATACTTTGCGCAATCATTCTCCTGCATCAAAAGGACGTCGAGACTGACCACCACCCTCGCAGAACAACTCCCACCACCCTGATGATGTGGAGCCCGCTCTAGATGCCTCCCTCAAAGACCTTGACACCGATTATCTCGACCTCTACCTAATGCACTGGCCCTCGCCCTTCGCCCGAGGCTCCACACTAACGCCAAAAAAGGACGGCAAGATCCAAACCGGCGACAGCGACTACGTCGACACGTGGAAAGCCATGGAAGCAACACTCAAAACTGGGAAAACAAAGGCAATCGGCATCTCCAACTTCTCAAAAGCAGAACTTGAGCGCCTCCTCTCCCACGCCTCCGTTGTACCCGCAGCGCATCAAATCGAATGCCACCCCTGGCTGCAACACCACGCCTTCACTGCCTTCCACAAAGAAAAGGGCATCCACATCCAACAATACTCCCCCTTCGGCAACCAGAACGAGATCTACAGCTCCGGGCAAAACATTGGTAAACTAATCGAAGACCCCACCATCCTCGAAATAGCCAAGAAATACGGTAAAAACGGTGCTCAAGTCGCCTTAGCCTGGGGTATCGCGAACGGCCACTCGGTGTTGCCTAAGTCAAAGACGCCGGAGCGGATTAGGAGTAATCTGGAGGGGGATTTCAAGTTGGAGAAGGAGGATTTGGAGAAGCTGAATGCGATTGACAAGAAATTGCGGTTCAACGATCCTAGTGGTAATTTCGGATGGGAACTCTATAAGGATTTGGAGGGGAAGAAGTGAGTGAAATTTGGAGACTTGCGTCTGGCTTGTATCATATCGAAAGTATTTGTAGAATAGAAAGGTACCCCAAGATCTGATCATTAATGGAGCAGATTGTGTGCTCGTGAGCTCCAAGTTGATAGACAGTTGCGTTTGAAATCCGGCACTATCTTGTGAATCCACTCTCGCATGATCGGATCGATATAGTGGAGGTGCATGAAGCATGGCATGGGCAATTCCTTGCAAAGACATTTTGCTTGCACGAGACGGGACCCTGATGTAGGAGACCCTGATCTACGTGATGTGGAAAGATCACAAAAACGTTATTGGAAAAGCGAGAGGCTTTGTTGACAGCGACGTTATCCGAAAAGTCTCAGCTTCAATTCTGGGGGAAGAAGCTCCAACGCCAACTCATGAAAGAAGACCCAGATAGGATTATACCATCGTTGAAAAAAGAGCAGGGTGCAGAGTGAAGAAAAGTGTATTGTCCTAAATCTAAGCCAGACAAGCCAGCACCCAGAAGCGAAAATTAGATACGCAGTTGAGCGCAAGCAATCCACCCAGTTGAAACAACGCAAGCAAGTCCGCAGAGCCGGATACACAAGTAGAAAAGTCTCTCCTCCGCAACAAATAGGTATATCTCCAATGATGATGAATTAACGCCATGCTGTATGCTGATGAAATGAATTCTCGATACGAAATGACAGTGTTCTCTCCTGATGACTCCCGCTCCCGGTCATGTAGATAAGGCCGCCTTGTGACGTCGAGAATGGCCACCCAACTCGCCGCCTCGTCTATGCAATATTGTAGAGTAGAGGGAAAGTGTGCTGATGAAATTGTATGATGATGTGAGAT
>JAABUP010006742.1_pt1 | contig 16043 bp, 15 predicted proteins | sample 5559201 | NCBI WGS metagenome assembly JAABUP01 (sample SAMN10711887, study PRJNA513373) | rock metagenome | isolation source: Antarctica rocks | place: Antarctica
TCTTTGTCCCCAATGGCTGGGCTCCTCCGGCTTACGATTATCATCCTATTCTCCGTGATGATGACCTTGAAGGAGGGGCTACCATGCCCATTGGCTTCACTCAAGCCACGGAGGACGAAGCATCCGTTTCTACCACGCCTGGCGAAGCGAAATCGAAGGGACAGAGAACTTTCGATTGTGCCATCTGTCGGGAGGACATTGATGTGCCGTTTATTCCTGCCGGAGGCAGTGATAGCGAGGTTGCCGGAGGTTTCGGAGGCAATATTTTTGGCCGAAGAAGCTACATGGTCACGCCTTGCAGACACATATTCCACAGCGTTTGCTTGGAGGGCTGGATGAGATTCAGACTCCAATGTCCGATCTGTAGGGAGACATTGCCACCTCTCTGATCTGCCAAGTATGTGGTACATCGAAATTGTGAAGCCAACATGGGGACCTCCAATGCACTACTGCATGAATTCCCGCTCTTGGTCACCACTCGCTGGATTGTTTCTTGACATGCTGTAACGCCAGGAACATTCGGTCTGGAGTGACATCTTGCCCATCATTGTCTGGAAAAGCTCTTCGAAGGCACTTCGGATACTCCGTTCTCTACAGGGACATATCCTCCAACCACGGAAATACCACGAAGTAGGCTCCATCCGATGAGCATCCAAGTTTGCAAAGCTGGAGTCTTGGCCGAGCCGAAGTCCTTCCAGGCTGTCTCAAGAAGAGTACAGCCCTTGCCTTCCATCTCTTGTACTTCTACACCATATTCTGTAGCACAGTACAAGCATCGGCGGAAGCCACTGCCACTCATGCACGATCCTGGCTGTCGAGGTTTGCGGGATACATGACTCACCGCACATGCAGCTAGGTGCCTCAAGTGGTTGTCAAGGCCACGCACACACGTCACAAGTCTCAAGCAGTGGAGCTCATACATAACCTTCCCCTCGAAAGCTGACCGGCAGCTTATACTGCAGTTTCGCCAGAAATCTCTCGCCGACAATCGACGGATGGAAGCTGAAATTGAGAGAGTATTCACCTGTCCTCATCTTGCAACGGTGAGACAATACATCCAACCTGATTCCATGGCGCGGAGAGAGGCGATAGCCCCTCATTGCCAGCTGTACCAGCTTGTAGGTCGAAGATAATGGCTGCAGAAATACTTTCCGCCCGCTGCTTGTCACACTCACGCTATCTCCTGTACAATGCGCGCTCCGGCTTCTCAACTGGATCTCTTCAGTTGATTCTCACACACTGACCGCACGGTGGATAATCAAGACAAAATCTCTCGAGATACAATATGAGTTGCATCGTTTCGGCCTGTTGATCCTCGTGTTGCAAGATATACCAGTACTGGGTGCCAAGCATGTGACAGAGGAGTTTGCCGGAGAACGAAAGAGACGCTGCGGAGCTGATTGGTAGGAAGCTAGCTATATATATGTTGCAGAAGTTAGAGCGCAAAGGAGAGAGTTTTCTTGTATGTCGATGCTGCTGTTGGTGTGCTCAATGGGAGCTTTCTGCAGACTTAGTACTGCTTGATGTATGACAGAGAGGATTTCTTCAACGTCGCTGGCATTCTGAAATGGCTGTCGATAAGGAGGCCAAGATTGGAGTGCATGAGTTTGCGACTTTTGTAAAGGAGATAAATTGGTCTTCTGAATATGAACGAAATTCCGGGAAATAGAAAGCTAATTGGTCTTTGCTTCAAGCAGATGATTTTTCTATCCGCAGGTTAGGGAAGACCTGTGTCTGTGAGTAAAAACTCTCAATCAAGATCTATCGAGTTTGAAAAACATCTAAACATCTAAACATCTAAACATCTACCCATATCTACGGGCAAGTCACTATTTCAAGCAACATACTAAGTATTGCATGAAAGCAAAGCGACATGGAACTCTACCTAATAAGGTACCTTCCATCCAATCGTGTTGATCACCTTAGCAGAGTATACAGAGTACTTCGTATCGTTGGACGAGGAGTTTCCGGCACAGGAGCCAGGAACAGAGATGACCAGAGGATTAAGTCAAAGGGCAGGGTGCTAGGTGTGGGGGATAGTTGTAGTAGCCATGGCAGGCCCCTCGTTCTAATGGGACTCTGGTCCGTTACATATGCTTGTCTGCGTATGAAAGTCGTTGGATGTCGAAGATTGGTGAAGTTATTGGGCGGATACTTACACGATCATTGAGCCTCGACGGCCGGCAATGGATCTTCAAAACACGCACCACGGGGTCCCCGTGCGAACCATGGCCACCGTCACGTTCAGTGCTTCAAAAATCTTCATAAAATAGGCATACACCCCTCGCCCTATTCCTCCGTAAACTTCCTGTACTCCTCCGCCCCCATCAGCCCCTCCACCTGCTTCCCATCCTTCACTTTGATCCTCGCAATCCACCCCTCCCCTTCCGGCCCCTTATTAATCGTCCCCGGCTTCTCCTCCAGTACACCGTTCCCTTCAATGATACTCCCCGACACCGGGGTCATGATGTCCGACGCTGACTTGACGGATTCAACGGCGCCGATCGAGTCGCCGGCGTTGACTTCGAGGTCGGGGGTCGGGAGCTCGACGTAGACGACGTCACCGAGGGCCTTGGCGGCATAGACGGAGATGCCAATGGTTCCTGAAGGGGGAGTTAGGTAGGTGTTAGAGGAGAGAAGAGGGGGGAGGGTACCGGTTGAGCCGTCATCGGAGAGCTCGATCCATTCGTGGTCCTGCGTGTATTTCTTCTCCTGTACTGTAAAACATGTTCAGATTAGTATACTTCAGAGTACAATCCATGGATTCGTCACACTCCCTCTGTGTACCTAAAGCTGAGCTACGAAACGTCCTCGCGCTTTCCCTCCCCACGACAGGCTTGATATTGAAAGCCTGCCACCGAGCGAGACTTCGTAGAGTAGGCGGCGCCGGTGATGACAGGACACTAGAGCGTAAGGGTCGCGCAACTCGAGCAATGGCCGCCATATTACGAACTGGCCGCTGAATATATACCTGAAATCTTGCAGCTAGGGTTGACGTACCAAGTTGGCGAAGCTCTGGCGGTGATAAGATTGGCCAATCGGAGCTCACCAGGAGTGGTTAGTCAGCAGGTTTTTGACAGACTTTCTGGACTATTGAATGGAGGAATGCTGGAGACACCCATGAGATGCTGTACGAACTGATCGCGGTCGTAAGTCTGGTCTCAGTGCAGATATTTTGCATCTTCAGCTTCTAACGTTTATAGGTTCGGCCGGGCCAACTCAATGAAGTCAAAGAGTATGCCGCAGAAACATCATACCTTTCACCAGCTCTCCTCTCCGTCGCCACCTCTTCCTGAAGGAACCATCATACGCCGACCAACTAACGTTTCTTAACTCCAGAATCGCCAAAACAACCGGCTCCCTGATCCTCAATTCCGGCGGCGTGATCCGCGGCATCAGCAACTGGGGCCACTTCCTCCTCCCGAAACCCACACGCAAGCATCAAGCCAAGCACCACTCGGGCTACTACTTCATCATGCGCTTCGACTCCTCGGGGGAGGCGCAACAGATGGTCAGGACGACGCTGGGGCTGGATCCGAGGATGATCAAGTTTAGCGTGGTGAAGATGGGGCGGACGTTGGAGGAGATTAAGGATGTGGCGGGGAATGTGGAGTGGAAGAAGGGGGAGGTGGGGGGGAGTATCGATAATGGGCTTTCGTGACGGGGAGCGAAATGAGTGAAGGGTTGGAGTTGGTGTAGATTAAGTCGTAGTCATGTGGATTCCAAAGGTTCTAGCACTGAACGAGCAGGCCGTTATTGGAATACAATGGATGGGCTGCGCGATATGCCGTGGTGATGGGCCGGGGAGGTCCGATAGAAGGTCCTTCCTATTCCTAGGATGGACACACGGACTCGATCGTTGATGCCGTTAGGGCACCTCTATTATCAGCATCTCGAAGTCCTCGGCACCGCTACTGCTTGTTTTGGTTCCTAGCTGAACGGCTTCATCCCATCCATCGTTTAAAATAAGACAGAGTCACCGAGAACAACCGACCAGTCAAGCAAACCAACACCAAACCCACCAAAGACCACGCTCATTCAATTTCTCAACCTTCAAAGCGCGGTTCTATATCTTTACCCACACCCCGCCCTTATCGTACATTCTTCAGGCCCCTCATCTAACAGATTCCTTCCCAAGTTGGCAAGCTACCAGAATTCGCCGCAAACATTGCTGAGTACGACTGTTCCGACCCGAAATTGCACAGAAGATACGAAGACATAGCGTCATTCTACGCATACTTGATAGCTTGCGGATCTGCTCCACCATGATGTGGGTTGTGGTCATCTTGCAAATCGCAGGGACGTTGATGGTCCGATTGTGGGAATTATCGGGGTCAACGCGAAGGGTGAGGATGTAGTGAAGGTAAAGTCAGAGTACAGGGAGGTGAGTAGGATGCCCAGACGTGTGAAGGTCCTGACACTGCAAGATCGGATGAGTGTATTGTTCCATAATTTCTGCTTGGTGTTATAATCTTAGGATATGCTCGCGGCTTGATCTGACGGGTGGCACGCCAATAGCAGGGATCCGACAGAGTCAAGTGGGATATTATTGCCTCTAGTACATACTAAGCTCGACCCCAGAAAGCTCCTGGGTACGTACCCATGCAGTTGGTATAGAAGTTCCGTTCATTCCCAACTCCAATCATGCCAGATACGCTTGAATGCAATTTCATTACCGCAGTATATCAGAACAAGCTCCATCCTCTCCCTCTCTCCTTGGCGGCCGAAGCAGTCTGCTGCGCGTGGGCAGCCGATCTCTTCTCCTTACCCTCTAGCTGCCGCAGACTCTCCATCTTCTCGAGCACCAACTCCAGCATCCCTTTCCGCTTGATGACATCCAGATGTCTCCGTACCTTCGGATCCTCTCTAGCGAAGCGCTCAATGTCAGCTTCAGACAGGTGGCGACCTAATCGGACATCGAGTTCTCGCGGGAAGTTGTAGTAGAACTCTGAGAGGAGTTCGACGTTGAGGAAGAGGACGGCGGTGGAAGTGAGTTTGTCGGCTACGACGTCAAGGAAGATTTCAGGGCAGTAGTACTTGTTCTTCTTGTTGGTGCATTGTTTGGATTTGATGGCCATTAGCCTCAATCGTAGAATGTCGGCGCGGTCGCGGAGGAACGCTGCTTCTCGACCTAGATGGATCATTTCAGTAACTTTTAATCTTTGATGACTTCGAGCTTTTCTAGTTATGCGCTTACCTTTTTGTAGCAATGCAGCACTAAAGCCTCCAGCCCCGCCCGTGCCATCACCTTCAAGCACGACCTCTCCTTTCCGTACTCGGTCGACGAAACCCATGACGTCCTTCAGCTTTCTCTTTCCTCCAACGACATCTTCCACACTCTTAACGGCGGCTTCGCAAGCCTTGAGCTCGTCTTTCAACACGCCGGAGACGTTCTCTCGACCTTTTAACCATTCTGGGTCTTCAACCTCAATTTCAAATTTGTAAGGCTTGATACAATTCTCTACTTGATCGCTAGTGCTGTAGAACCGCTCGTTCAGAATACCTGAGGAGGCATCGGTAATGGCTTGGCGAGCGAACGGATGCGCGGAGAACGTTGACGCCGAGATAAGGCGGTCGATATGTGATTGAAGGGCATTTGCCACGACGGTTGTTGCTAGACGGCCAATGCCAAGCTTGGTGAGCGATGATGTACAGGCATCAAGCTTTCGATGCCAAAATAAAGAGTCAGGTTCAGCATGCGGTAAATTGCTGAGAGAGTCTGGCTCAGGTGGAGATGGCGTCAAGTCGTTGATAGGCTTGTTCCAATACCGCTGTGCCAACAGATCCAGTACACGTTGGTCAAGCTCTTCTTTCAGCAACTCTCGCACTTGCGGCCGCCCAAATTGTTCTGTGAATTCCTTGAAGGAGTGCTTGAACGCATCCAGACTCTCTGCTAGATAGGATTCCGCGCTTAGCGGCCGGTCATTGTATTGAACCTTGAATTCGTAGGTTGCTTCTTCCAGCTCCTGATGTATAGCGTCGCTAGTGCTTTGCAGACTCGAGGCCATGGTTTGCTCCAGCACATGCATCAACTTTTTGCGGAGAGTTGATGTGCCTACGGCCAATTGTGATTCGGGACCAAATTCGTGGGGATGGGCGGAGAAGAAGTTGTTCTCGTTCTTTGTGATTGCAGTCGTGATATTGCTACTTCCTCGTGAGAAGAGGCCGGATGTATGCGGCGCACGACAGACCACACCAACGTATCCAAGTCGCAATGGGTATCTCCTATCGCTAAGGATACTTGCGCCTTGTTGGGGATCGACAAGATCCATCTTGGTCACCACCCCAATCGTCCGCTCGCCTCGAGGGTCCACTCTGCGGCTCGCCCGCAATGCAGTCGAGTTGGCCAGATCGACATCCGCGGCAGAAATCGCCAAAATGACATTAGGTGGTAGGAGGTACTTATCACAGAGATCTGAGATCTTTTGCTTCAGCTCCGTTGGCTGATCCAGCCCAGACACTTGTATATAGCCAGGCAGGTCTATAAGCGAAAGATCAGGAATATTCGGAGAATATATCGAAAGTTGGATGGGGTCGTCTGATATGCAGTCGGCCTCAGGTACAGCAAGATTGAGATCTGTCAGTGTCTTCTGGATATGAGAGAAATCCGTGATTTTTCCTAGCCCTAAGGCGGGGAACTCTCCATACTCTGCTTTCGCACTAGGGGTATTGACTAGTGTCAACTCGATTGGTCGTCGCGTAACCATATTCGAGCCTTTGGGTAGAAACTCGTGGCCTACAATCGCTTCCAACACCGAACTCTTCCCTGATGACTGCGACCCGATGACCACTATGGACGGCAAAGTGAGCGCGTCCGACTGACCCACGGTTTGTAGTATGCTCCTAATCTCAATCATCTTCTTCGTCAATAGCATCATCTGGTCGTCCCTGGCAGCTTGTTCGCCAGATCTCTCATCGTCCTCCGGTGATTGAGTATACCCAAACGCAGCCCCTGATACAGCGGCTGCAGCGGCCCCAGACCCGCTTTGTCTTGGCGATCCACCACCCTCTGATGATCCACCACTACCTGATGATGATGACTCTTCGTTTGTCCGCAGGATCTTCTGCAACCATACCGGAAGTTCCACGTTGTCCTTCGTAGTCTCCCAGCCTTTCCGTGTCTGCTCCGCTATATCTTTTGCCCCACCAAAGATGCTCCCTGCGGCTCCAGTTGCTGTCTCACCGGCTCGTCTGAAAGCATCGATCGCATAATTACCAGCCTCTACGGGGAATCAGCAAACCTGACTTCTAGTAATCCATGGTTCGACACTTACGGGTAGCTTGGTACTGAAGATATGCGAGCCCAGCAATCATCGCCCCACCAAACATTGCAGGTATTCTCGCAAACTTCAACACCAGCTTCGGTAGCACACGCGCAAACGATATTGTTCGTACCGCTGGCACATTGTGCATGGAGTACGAGCCAAGCGGCCACGCCCTCCGTCTTCCTGTCCGTATCGCCACGTCTGATCGTAACAGTCCTCCAGCAGCAGAGCTTGACTGATGCGCAAGTCGACGGGTAACATCAGGGAAAGGTCGCCGAGCGAAGGGCGCCAGACGAGATGATACAAGTCTACCGCTCATCTTAATTCTGATCACAAGGTGACGGTTAAGCGTTGGCTGGATTGTTCCCTCATCCCATGATCACTGACAGCTACCACCGCCCTGTTCCTGTGTTTGACTTGCGCGAGAGCCGGAAGTTAAAGTTGGCGATGATGTCCGCTCGCACTAGCATTTATTGGTAGAAGCTCCGTTGCCAGATAGGGCTCCATTGCATGCCGTACAACCATTAAATTAAGGGCTGGAATAGCGATAAGGCTGAGGATGCGATTTGCATCCTTACAACAGATTTTTTCAGATGGGGTCAATGGCTCCTGATGTGCTGTATCTGTGTGCTGTTCCTGCATATGACATTGAAGTAATGCGCGATTCTGTCTTACGTTGAAACCTTCACCTGAGCTTGTTACTTCAAGATTACGAAAATGCTCTGATTTTCCTTCTATGCGACACCTGACTTCCACTCCAAAGCAATTACGTGCATTTTTTTTTTGGAAATGTGTAGATTCCTTGTAAGCATTCTGTGTCGTTAAATGCATTGATTGCATTCGTCAATTACGATATGTAGGTCTACAAAGGCAAAGACGAGATCCTTCTCTCCAAGCTCATCCTCGAGCCCACTCACTCGATTCTCACGCAGTCTTACGATTCTCGTCTCAGACTTGTAAGCTGAATATCGAGCTGTAGTCACACCTACAAATCACTCATTACGACTTTATAGGATACTCGAAGACCACATAACGGTGACGGCTTTGGAGTTGGTTACTATACTCATCCCAAGCTCGGTCCAGAGCCCTGCATCTTCACTTCCACGATCCCAGCATGGAATTGTATCAATCTCGAACGCCTGGCCTCGAAGACCACCTCTTCTCTGATCTTCGCTCATGTACGCGCGACGACAGAGGGCAGCCTGTCTGATAGCAATTGCCATCCTTTCCGCCATAAGAGCCTGATGTGGATGCACAATGGCAATATCGGTGGCTGGAAATATGTCAAGCGACGGCTGGCAGAGTCTGTCGGAGACCAGTGGTTCCTCGGTGTACAAGGCAACACTGATAGCGAATGGGCTTTCGCACTTTTCTTGGACAGTATGGAAAAGGAGGGCTTTGATCCGAACTCCGAGAGGGAAAATGGCGGCTTCGGGCATACGACTCTAAGAAAAGCCATGCTAAAGACCATCCAGCGGATCAATCGATTCATAGCAGATATCCCGAGTGGATATCGTAGTGAGGGAGACCTGGATACAAGAAGCCTGCTCAATTTTGCCGTCACGGACGGGCATAGCGTAGTGTGTACCCGATATGTCAGCAGTAAGACCGATGAGGCGGCCAGCTTGTACTTCTCATCTGGGACGAGCTGGAAGGAAGGTGATTCGAAGGGAGACTACAAGATGGAAAGGCGAGATAAAGGCGCAGATATTGTCTTGGTAGCCAGCGAGCCTCTGACCTTCGAAAGGGGTAGGTTCTTCCATATACTCCTCTACCATGATAAGCTACTCACTAGTGCTACAGATAATTGGGTTACCGTGCCTACGAATTCAACGTTGACGATCCACAAACAGACAGTCATGATTCATCCAATCATCGATGGATATTACCACCCAAATCCTTCATATTCTCGCTCGTCCGGCTTCGCAGTTTCTAAAGGTCTCGTAAGCAATGCGCCAGGTGCTGCTCAGGGCTTGACACCTGTCACTTCTGGAGGGGTCACCCCGGCCGTCACTCCAGGTATAGAGACTGAGAAAGGTGAGGTTGCTAAAGACAGGCTTGAAGAGCTCACTAGGAAGGTTGCTAAGATGCAAATGGATGGGGAATAAGCTAGACATCTCAATAATTCCCAGGTTGCCGTTTCATATCCTGATAACTCACGCCATGGGTTCTCCATTGTTTTATCCGCTTTGTTGATTTGCAAAATGTTTGAGGAGTGACTAAAGCGTCTCCTTCAAACCAGATCCGTATAAGCAAGAAGGCGAGTGTGCCACTCTCTAGGTCACATTAGATTTCATGCTTCTTCCATGCCCTGCCAAATCTTGCCGCGGACCCAGGCCTCCTCCTTCGAATCCTTAGCACCCACGATGTCCACCTTCTCCCGCGAATAACCTGCTATAGCCTGCAGCCCAGGGATCGACCTTATTGCGTAATCACTTCGGCAGCACCTGTCCGGACAGTAACAGTTCCCCAAATCTATGATAGGCTCGTCCAGTGCCAAACCTGAACTGCATAGATGGTCCACCTTGAGGGCCCAAAACCTCTCTAACGCCACCTTCCGCCTGTCATGATATGTTTGCAGGCGGATCTCAGCTGTCACATCGCCAAATGTCCCTAGAAGTCTCAATCTTCTTGCCGCTCCCATGTTGGCATGCCCGCGATCCTCGCCACCCATTTCGAATCTGCTGAATCCCACTTGTAAACGCCGGATATAACGGACGCGCTCATCGGTTAGAAAACTAGCTTCGAAAATCCGATCCCTCGAGCGGCGATTGTAAGCGTTGTCAGTGATGACGACGAGATTCTTGCCGAAGTAAATGGAGAGAGCTTCGTCCCGGATGTGACGACTGCCTGCCAACAGAGCTAGGTTTGGAGGTTCACCCTTGTTCTCTCCGTTTCGGCCCTTGTACATAACCGAGGGGATGTCAACATTTCGCTAGGAAGGTTGATGGTGCGGCGATGAGGTTCGATCGAGCCGCGGTAGAGGGCAAGAGTGTGATCATGTCCCGGACTTCTCGACGAAGTTTCAGGAATGCAAACATCTTGGAGCCAAGTTGGACCGGTTGAAGATATTCCAGAGAGTGAGACCTTTTAATCCGTCAGAGAAGTTCGCAAGCTACATAACGCTGCGGTAGTGTGTCGGTATTACGCCGTCAAAGTGAAAACTAGGATGGATAAAACACCAGTAGATTTATGGTCGAATGCGGACTTCATGCAGACAAGCATGCGGCAGTAGCTTTGAAGTTGCGCCTAATATCTTGTCTCGTGGTTTCCGTGGTCAAAGCTTGAGTAGGCTAGGACAGTCGAAGTGGTAGGTGAGTGTGAGCGTGAGCGGTAAGATTGGCAGCGTAACAAAGTCGATGGTACTTTACTCGCAGATGTATTGTGTAGGAGATCAGTGAATTCTCAGAATCTGCCAATGCGCAAGATATTTATGTAACGTTTGCTGAAAAGGGTGAAATCGTAGCTCCTGGGACTGAGTAGTCTTGTAGAGCACAACGCTCTGCCCGCACCTAACGAGATGCAACTTCTGCAGTATTCTAGCCCTAAAGACATTGGAGCAGATCATGGGCTCGCGGCCGGCTCCATCGTTCGTACACTACAAAAGACAACGCAGCCGACAGTAACCTCGTTTGAGTGAAGGCTGACAAGGTGTGATGCACCATTGGAACACATAACAGGATTATCAACATTGAGGATGACTATGTTGATGATCCTATATATCTTCACCGGATATCTTCGCATGCTTGAAATACTTCATACCTACCCAAGCCACCACGACCCAAACCCAAGCCATGACTGCCGTCAGAATAATCAGCGCCGGATAATATCCAACAATTGGCAACGTCGGGTCGTCTTCCAACTCTGGCGGAGCGTAAGGGGTCTCTCCAACGTCCCATGCCCAGCTCCACACCCCAAAGCAGCTCCCCATACCAACAACGAATACCACCCACGTCACGACCAAGACTACCCAGCCCCACCATTCGGTGTCGGAGTAGTCCCATTCTTCGGAAGGCGCAGTAGCTTCGCTGGCCAATGTTGCGAGGGGTGATTTGGGCTTGTTGCTCGAGCGTCGGCGTTGCACAGGGATGTTTTGTGGTGGAAAATAGGATTCTGTGGCCGAAGACAAGGGCTTCTTGAGGGGAGGGACCGCATTGGCAGCGCTGGAAAGACGTGGGAACGTTATCATGTCATCCTCATCGGTCGTTGAGGTATCTCCGGGGATTGGACTTGTGGCTGGGGAATCAAAGACCTGGTTTTCGGCGCTTCGTGCTTCTGTCCTAACAGAGTAGACATGTCCGTTTAGGTACGGGTTTTTCGACTGCAGTGGACTCGGCGCATCGAAGGCTTTCTGTGGGTTTGGTAGGTCGTCTGGAAAAATGGCAACCCGATGACTACCTTCATCGCCGTTGCCATGACTATAGACGTCTCTCTCGTGTGTATCATGCAACGACCTGACCTGCTCAAGGGTTGATCCCCTTCGTTCTCGACCTTCCAGACGCAGTCTGCCAGTGCCAAGAAGCGCAGTCTTCCTTAGCGATCCTTTCCTTTTCCTAGTTTTCTTCTGCTGTTGTACCACCGCCGTCATGGCTCCACCGCCGTTCCGCTGCAAGCTGCCAGTTTCACCTGTGCCATCGGTTTGCGGTAACTGCGGAAGGGGCTCGCTGTCACCTTGGTTTGGCCGCAGGAACGAGAGCTTCGATAGTATGCTGCCAGATAGACTCCTCTTATGACCACCAAAGCCACTGAGGCTGCTCTTCTCTTTGGAAAATCTCATCGTTTCTTCATCATCCTGGTTATGGGGGCCGTCTCCGTCGCCGTTTGAGACGACAGATCCATTTTCCATAGTACCTTCCTTTGCAACCCATCCGCATCCACTGTTTACCCTCTCCGTCTGTCTCCTCGTCCGCCAGTATCTTTATGGCAACTGCTACAACGCTCCCGCGTCTTTGGATTATATTGCATCCAATAAATTTCGTTCATGTGCCAAAGCTCGCTTTGTTCACTTCGACTTGCTTCCCATATAGTGGAGTGCGAAGTACGAGTACTGTAAAGTTTAAGGGGTTCCCGCTCCAAAGTTCTACCGAGATTCGCGAAGTCAAATCAGGACCAAACCACATTGAGCACAAAGAATGCAAACATCACAACTTGAATCTCGTTCGTGATTAAGCCTTCCATTATCGATAAAATCACCGTCCGGTCTATGTTTCATAGTTGATACCCTTATCCTCCGCCATGTCTAACGGGTTTCCAATTCCTGACCCACCACGAACGCCAACCCCCCCTCCTGAGGATGAGAGTCAAACGGCGGGCTTAGGCTTGGAAGGGGTCATGACCTCTCCGAGAAAGGTCTCCTTTGACCCTAATGCGTTGTCGCCAATGGTCGAGAATTTCCCCATAGGAAGATTCGGTTCAATGGCTTCGGCCACGACATCTCCAGGAAACCCATTGAGTCCTGCCAGTACAAATTCGATATACAGTCCGATGTCAGTTGATAGCGCTGGCAATCCGAAGAGTATGTCAGGAGAAGATGTCAAAGAACCATTCAACTTCCAGACTACGACGCTGGCGAAATCCCCCGTTGCGAGATCAGTACGTCTCTACAGCCAAGGTTCTTGGTGAATAAAGCTAATTGTGCTGTCACAGAGCGTTGGCCAACGACGCGGTCATAAATATAAACACAGCAGTGTGTCGCACCAGATCTTTCTCGAGCCTCCTCCGCGCGCACCATTAACTTTACCAAACTCTCTACCAATTCCTACCTTCCAAGAGTGCCGAAAAAGCATGTCACGAGAGCAAAAGACCCGGTTTTGGTGGAGCATATGCCACATGGCTGTAGCAGCATACACTTTATGGAGTGCTCAGGGATCGTTAGCTTTAACCGCACTATCACATCTGATACTCTTCGACTCGCTCGGGGCCATGCTGTGCGTCGTTGTGGACGTACTGGGAAATTTTGAGGTGTGGAAGAGATCGAGCATACGACATCCGTTTGGCCTTGAGCGCGCAGAAGTGTTAGCAGGATTTGCCATGTCGGTACTCTTACTGTTCATGGGCTTCGATCTCATCTCGCATACTTCTCAGCATGTCCTTGAAAGCATTGGTCACGAGCCGCATCACCAGCATGACCATGAGCGTGTGTCACCTGGAAGTGTCGATATTGCATCTTTACTCGCGATTGTCTCTACCCTCATATCTGCTCTTGGCTTGAAGAATCATGCTCGAATTGGTAAGGCGATGCGATTCGCCTACATAGAGTCACTGCCTTCTATCCTAGGCAACCCATCGCACTTTCTCACTTTATCGTGCTCCGCGCTCCTGCTTCTTCTTCCGCTGCTGTCTATCCAGATGTACATTTGGCTTGATCGCGCTCTGTCCGGTACAATCGCCATATCGATGTGCATCCTCGGAGGCCGATTGGTGACAACCCTCGGCTCTATGCTCTTGATGTCTTATTCTGGCAGCGGCGTATCGGACGTTTTGAGAGATATAGAGTCAGACCCTTCCGTCACTGCGATCGACGAAGCTAGGTTCTGGCAGGTACACTACGGACTATGCATGGCAAATCTCAAGCTCAGAGTAAGGGGGACCGAGGAAAACCTCACAAGACTCAGGGAGAGGATTACGAGTCTGATACGGAATCGATTAGGAGGGGGCTATGGAAGTGGTGGGCAGAGGTGGGAGGTCTCGACGCAATTGAGCGTAGAGAAAGCTTGAGTCATCAGCTGGACTGATTAGGGTTGTTTTGAATTACTTCGACTGTTTGGAGTATGACCGGGTACGATCGATGTTAAGTCATAGCATAGCGACGGAGTAGTCGTTGGCGAAAGAAAGTGTTCTAGCTGGTTTCCATCACGGCAGCTGCCAAGGACGATATGCAGTCTTGTGTTAACATAAACGATGTGATATTCCATATCGACCGTATTGCTGACTGAGGAATCCTGCCACGGAGGCCCGAATGCTGCGAGTTGCTGCGAGTCACCACTGGTATTTCAGGAAATCGTCAGCTACGGGACTGATCCAAGTCGGTGGACCATAAGGCCCGCCAAGACACGTTGGCCCCGGTCAAAGCATACCGTTGGCCGTCGAGAATCAACAGCGGACTCCATCGGTCACTGAAGATCTCGCTGCGGCAAGTAGCGGTGGACGCCAACCACCGTCTGAGGAAAGCTGAGCCACGGTCCTCTACCGCTGGCTTTCTTCACAAACACTCCAAATCAGGTCATTGACGGTCTATGTGGAGCTGATGATGAGCAGCGTGCAGTGATGACGCGGCTCTTTCAACCAACACCAACAAGGGCGTGCAGACGCATAAGATCACACAATTATATCTGACAGCTTCTAAATTTTTCGAGACTCTGCAAAGCAGGAACGGTCAACCGCAGAGGAAAGATCACCTGCTCTTTTTTGCTAGGTATTGGAGCGCTCCATGTATATCTACATCTAATCAAGCTAGCTAAGCTAATCGCCACATAAGCCCTACTAGATCTGACAGTCGGACAATCCAGGACCATTACTCGAATTGCCTGCGGCATCTGATCATGGGGCTCTCCTGCGACCACCGAGAGCTGCAACGAATTCCTCTCCTGACTAGTAAATGACATTAGCCGGCTTTTGGTGATGGCTTCCTGTGTCTACTGTCTTGGATCTAGACTGCAGCACGAGGAGCAGCAGTTGCTAACTTAGCTGTCCTCTGGAAGCGGTTCGGGATCATGAACTATGCGTCGAGTACGAAGGAATTGTGTTTGCGGTCGGTAGTATGATAGCGGGGGTGCGAGGAAGGAGACTTCGCTGCAATCGCATTGAGAGCGATGGTAGAAATACCTCGAAGACGTGAGGTGAAGGCGTCGGTGGAGTCAGTGCTGCGAGCGCTCCTTGGTCTGAAGACGAGGTCTTGATGAGGGCTTGACAAGGGCTTGATGGGAGTTTGATGTGTTGAACTTGTAGCGCCGAGAACTTGAGGATGTATCTTGTTACGTCCTCGTGGCATGCTCTGAGACCCGGTATGCCGCATTTGGTGGCTGTTGAGACCTCGGGATCTCCACAGTGCGTTTTTCATCGAGCCACATCTTCATGGGAGATATGATGCACCTGCGGTACAATTGACAGGTCAAGGTGTCAAGTTCACTCTTCTATCTGCGCCGACCATATGATCAAGCCTTGAGAAAATCTCGTCCAAAATTCAGCTCTCACTGGGTAAGCGTGACATTAGGGTTGCTCCCGAGAGCTAGGGTCTCAGTAAGCTGGACGTCCAGGGGCCGGCCATATCCTCGGAATTCAGAAGTAGCTGGCAGACTGTGGGGTTCCGCCATGCTCCGCGCCAGTCATCATGACGGATCACGGTCTTGAGCGCTTGGCTTCTTGGATCAGTGAGTGGAGACAGTGGGAAGAAGATAAAGGAATGATGATCTGCGCGGAAATGCATATGTGACCGAAGAAACCTCTGTGAGAAATCAACACCACAGAAATGGATGAGCCCGATACTGGGATAGCTAACGAACTGCGAACTCTTTCGTATAGTCATCTATTCCCATGGACCCATACATCATACTCCCTTAACCCCACCGCATCCGTCCCAATCATTTCGAACCCTCTCCTTTCCCACCCTAAGTCAGCCCCAACAGCACTCTCCATACAAGCCTCCAACCATCTCGCAAAGCCCCTCGTCACGCTCCCAAACACACTCGCCTTCTTCACGCCCCGTATCCCGGCGAACAGCTCCAGCACGTGGAAATCGCTATTTCCAAAACTCGCCTGAAACACTTCGACCTCGAGCTC
>JAABUP010006743.1_pt1 | contig 16041 bp, 13 predicted proteins | sample 5559201 | NCBI WGS metagenome assembly JAABUP01 (sample SAMN10711887, study PRJNA513373) | rock metagenome | isolation source: Antarctica rocks | place: Antarctica
CTGTATACATTTCCACGGGTAATCGGCTTCGCTAACAATAACATGCCTTCCTCCGGGTTCGCGCTTCCCCACTCTTTTCACAAGCATTTATACTTGTACCTTAGCCCAGCGGTCCGAGCCGCCAGAGCCGGGCCTTACCTACATGTACCTTCAGCACGCACGAGAATCTCAAACGGGTAAACGTGTTCTTCACAAGGCATGGAACCACGCCACGGTCGCGTGAATGCGGCTTTCGGATGCAACGGCGCACAATTAGCCCCATGTACCGTATCAACCCGAGGACTCGAGACAATTATCCATATCCATGCCGGAGATGCTCCGAGGCCTCCCGATGTGTGACTCAGGGCGACTGGATTGAGATTTTGGGATTTACTCGTAGAATTTAGAGGTAGGGACGACGCACGTCGAAGGACGAGGGGTTCAAAGGAGGGGAGGCGGCAAGCTTCGGCTGTCGCATCTGCTGGCTCGCTCACGAACGGTGGATTGACGACGGTGGGGAAGATGGCCAGATCAAGTCGGTCACTACTACTGGCGGACTTGGCCAAGGCTGCCCAGTTTTGTGGCGACCGGGTATAGTAAGGCAACAACAGAAGGAAATTCCAGGTTTTGGAATAATATTGTCGTTCGATTAGGTCACTTGTCTCCTACGTTCAAGAGGTGCGCATACGGACTCGCGCGAGGATGGAGAAATCTGAAAGACAATGGTAGGTCTGGAGGGAAAAAGTGGAGGGCTGGAGTATCCAATCATCTAGCATTGCTGCCTGAGGTAAAATCAGGCGGTAGAAGTCACGCTTCATGTGCTAGGTACACAGCGTTCATTGCTTTGTGGCAAAATCCTCCTACGCATAGCCCTGGACCCAAGTAGACGATCGTTCATCCGAGTGGAAACCTACCATCCGGGCTTCGCCTTTCTCTACTCGTGCTGGTCCCGAAGTGCGATCTGCAGGGTGCCTTGAAAGATTGGAGCAGCAAGAGCTCCATGCAGGAACCCCGTTCTTGTAAATCGTGAGGACGGGCTAAACTGCTCAATCCACACCCTCAGACCTTGAGGCTGGCCGCACGTCGACGGCATCTCTTGCATTCACTATTTGGAACGGATGCGCCGAAGGCGTGTTGATGCCTGACGGCGGAACGTGGCACTCATGTCATATCTAAGTTGACACAATTCATATCGGATACTTCAGCCAGAATATCCGTGTGCATTGGCCGTGTGGTATAAGGGAGGCGCAGCCGCCACGGTTGATGAGCCGGTGAAAGGCGCTCCACTCGTTATGCCGATACAAGACATGCTGCTGGTCAAATCTGGGAAGTCCAAGTCCGTTGTTGATGGACTTGAATATGGGGTCGAGTCCGAAGATGCTGAGCTCTCGTAGGTCTCTCGCAATCGCTCGTCGACAGGTAGTAATGGCAGCGAGTGCGTGACTGGGGCAGCCATCGCCGGAAGTGCTTCATTGATCTTGGCCAGAAGAAGAGGCAGGTAGCGCGAGTCACCGCCTCGTAAGGTGGAAATCAGACCAAGAAACTGGTTCAAGTAGTCTCGAGGTCCAACTTTGAAGGAGTTTGTCTCGATTGGTACGCACGACATCACATCAGTGAGCGTGCAAGCTACGTCAAATAGCTTTTCAATCTGCCGACCTGGTCAACGATTGTCTTATTTGAAGATGTACTCTTGGATCTTGGCATACTAGACCGATGCCATGTACTTCCATTGAATGCTGGGAGAGATTTCCGGTCACAGCTACAAGATCTCGTGAGATCTCAATCGGGTACTTGAATGTCATCGACACGTCAGCGGAAGTCGAAGACAGGTAGCCATTTGTTATAGACAATTGCCACACCATAGTTCGAAGCCATTGTTGCGAGGTTCTAAGATCAGCAGCTTGGCTCTCGGTACTGTTCAGGTAAGTTGGTAAAGCATCCATGAGCTGTTTCTGCAGCTGAGCAAGCCATGCAGTAGAGCAACCTGCACGCGTTCTATTCCAAAGCCCGAGGAAGGTATCGTCGAATGGGCGGTATAACTTGACAAGATGGATGAAGCCTGAGATTGCTACCGTCTCGCCTGGATCCTCGTCTAGCGTAGGCAGCTCGATTGTTGCATGCAACGTGAGCGGTCGGTGTCTCTGCAAAGCATATGCTCTAGGTCTGGTATTAGCAATGCTGACGAAGTCTTTTGAGGTGTGTCATGGCTGCTCACCTTTCAGTAACAAAGAGAAGCCAGTAAAGCCGCCTTCTCCGCGAACATTCGACCAGGTCCCCTGTTCTATAATTGCTCTCATCTTGCATGCCCAGGATTTGAGCCAATGTAGTCGCCTCTCGAAGATAGAACCATGCAGTGTTGTGCTTGTCAAGGCCGAAGTAGCAGCCAAATAGGAAGAATGAAGTGATGACTGTCGCTAGCGTTGGACTCTCAACGTACTCATAGCCTTTCCGCACGCGTAACGCTTCGTCAAGCAGTGTTGTTCCAGTCGCAAAACTGACTGCTGGGCCAGTCTCTCTTCGCGCCGCATGACTCTCCGGGACCTCCACGCCTGGCTGTATTATCATGAAGGCGCATAAGGAAGCAATTAAACAGTATGTCTCGACGTAACTGTCCATGCCCATAACCATGTGTTGCAAACGTGATCGGTGAAGGATGGGCATTGTCGGATACATGTGGTCGAAGAAGAATTCGATGCAAGCACCAACCACCTCCGGAGAGAGCAATCCCGGCGTTCGAGAAAACGGAGGAGACAATGGCGGACAATCCAAGCCATGGAGACGGGTTTGAAGCTCCTGGATGAGGTCCGAATGCTTCTGTGTCTCTCTCAGCTCCGAGATGACCTTCGCTCTGCTCCCTTTCGGACCTTTTTTCTGTGGTACCGCATCGTATGTGCAGACCAGGGCTGCTTGACTGCAATTTCGACAGGGGTGCACTCCATTGCAGCGTACCTGACACAAAACCGTCAGTCAAGGAGTTCGTCTTCTTTCTTGCTTTGAACAATCGGACAAACCTTGCGGCGATGACACGCGTCACAGGCTCGTTTGACGGTAGTGGGCATGTCTTTAATGGATCTGGGGCTCTGCCCAACAACACCACGCAGTCTTCGAAACAGACGACGTACTCAGTGACATGATGATCGCAGACAACATGATGGTATTTGAAGATTTTGCAGGCACCAAATGTTACACATGGATGGTTCGCCTGTTTTACCAGTGGCTGACCTTTCACAAACAATTACCAACACCAACCCTACCTTACCAAGGCAAATTTTGGGAAGAGAAATACTACCTTGTCCTGCATCCTGGAGGCCAAAAGATAGACGATGTAAGGATGCATCCGAAAGTCGAGGTAACCCAACGTCCCAACATGATTTCCGAGGCCATAGCGTTTCCTCGGGTTCTTCTCTTGCAGGCTTCTAGCGGGATGGAAGGCCTTCTAGAAGCCTTTAGCTGTGGCCAAGAGTCAGCCACCGCTGTACCGGACGCTAATGACGACACTAGAAGATTTTTGTTGCAATACCAAAGGGCGAACAAGCACCCCTGATTATATCGATCAACGATGGGTTTCACGAAGGAAAGGAGAGACTAACGTCAAGTCACTCGGTTGATCTGACCTGACCCTACTCCAAGAGATTGATGATTCGGTTGCCTGCCACCGCACAACGAAAGTTCTACCATCATCTGATGGCCTGGCGTAGGTACGGAGGACAAAAGTACACGCCGTCGCAAGCTCAGACCAGACCTGGGAATGTGACCCACTCAAGCTGAAAGGACCTTGAACTGTACCTTAGCGGCAATGATTGAGCTACCGATTCAAAGGCCACCAAAGCCCATAAATATGGTCAGTACGCTGAAACACTTTGGACTGTCAGTCATGGCATGTTTCGGCTTTGTCAATCCTAGAACTCCACATCTACCTTGAGCATTGCTCTTTCTTTCGTTGATAAGCTACTCGCGAATCCAAACACGGGTTCCTGATATTAAGACTACGATCCGCGTTGCTATCTACTCCTCAGCTCAATGAACAACGGATACACTCTTTACGGCTTATCCTCAGAGGAGCGCAGTTCTCAGCACTCCTAGGTCTAGCCGCGGAATGTTCCGCGGCCCTCGAATCCGTCGAGATGCTAACAGTTTAGATAAGACGCTCTGATGCAATCTGTTTCCCATCTGTCCATGTACTTATCTAGTCGGATTTCGGTTATGCTGCGCTTATCGGGTGCTGTTGCTTTCCCTCTGCTTGTTCCGAGAAGACTTTAATACCCTACCTGTTCATGGATCTCCAACACGTACGTGTATAGTTATCACGATCGTTGTTGGCAACGCATTTCCTTTCCCTCACAACCTGCAGAGTGAGAACGAAGGTACGTTCTGCAACAGTGGAGGCATCTGTACCGTAAGGGCTTCGTCTTCACGCCGTCGATCGAAGCCAATCCATAGCATTCATACACGGTTGACGGCCCAGTCCTGCCATCGCACACTCGAACATGACTCCTGTACATGGGAAAACAGCCATTGGACTCATCAACCAACCACTGACTCTCCCATGCGGTCTGTTACTTCCCAACAGGCTTGTCAAGTGTCCCATGCAAGAAACCCTCGCAGTGGCACCGTTCTTCGACCCTCCAGTTGACAAGTTTGTGAACCTCTACACGAAGTGGGCAGACGCCAATTATGGGCTCATAATTACGGGCCAAGTCCAGATTGACATTCGCTTTCTCTCCATCAAAGGAGACGTTGTGTGCCACGAGAAGGCAATGGAGGAACCACACTTCAGCAAGTGGCGGCAGTGGGCGAAGATTGCACAAGCGGGAGGCACACCGTGTCTGGTACAGCTGGCGCATCCAGGAAGAATGAGTCGCCTAGGGGCAGGGAACAGGCCGGCAGATATGGCTACTTTGTGCCCAAGCAGTGTCCCGGTCAAATTGGGAGATAGCTGGCTAGATAAGATTGTATGCCATATCTTTTCGTATCCTAGAGAGACCTTAAAATACTGAAGGTTGCTCTAGGCGCTCGATAAGGTCCTCGGTACACCTCGAGCTATGGAAACTGAAGATATTGACGCTGTAGTAGCAGACTGGGTCCGTGGAGCAAGAGTGGCAAAAGAAGCAGGCTTTGCCGGTTGTCAATTGCACGGCGCACACGGATTTCTACTCTCTCAGTTTCTCAGCCCTCATACCAATCGAAGAACGGACTGTTACGGAGGCACCGCCGAGAGGCGATTGCGCCTTCTGAAACGCCTTGTCGCTGAAATTCGGGAGATCTGCCCTCCACCGTTTTGTCTATCTGTGAAATTAAATTCGGCGGATTACATGGCAGAGGGCGGCCTGATGCAGGATGAGGCTTTAGAACAGGTGAGATGGTTGGTAGCCTGTGGGATGGTGGATTTTGTGGAGATCTCAGGCGGAAACGCCGAGAACAAAACATCAAAGTTGCACAGTATGAGCCATGTAGCAAACATGTTCAGTGCTCAACTCATCCCGTACAACTAGATTCATTCGGCTCAAAGTCGCTCGAGAAGGCACCGCAGATGTCAAAGTCCACGCGAATCAGAGAAGCATACTTCACTGAGTTCGCGGAGAGGGTTCAGAAACTCGACTCAGAAGTCCCCATACAACTGAGCGGAGGTCAGGACTTGGATTGACAGTCGGCAGTACCGTTAAACGTGTTGACCCTTTGTGACAGGCTTCCGCTCACGAACGGGCATGGCCGACGCGATTGACTCCGGCATCTGCTCTCTCATAGGCCTCGGCCGCACCGCCGTCCTCCAGCCCGACATTCCACGCGCTCTTCTTCTCAACGCTTCCGTGCCCGACGACGCAGCGCTGGCACAAACGCACATTATCAATGGGCTATGGTTCGCCAAGATGATCCCTGTGAAAGTCGTCGGTGCCGGGCTGGCTCTTCAATTTTTCTACCATAATATGCGGAGATTGGGAAATGGGTTGAAGAGTGATCCGGATGTCAGTATTCCGTGGGTGATCTATAAGGGGTTGATGGAGACTTTTCGAAGCGGGTTGATGCAAACGTTACAAAGGGTGTTGCAGACTCTGCCTGTGGTTGATAAGGGTAAGGGAGATTAGAGGTGAACATCATATCTTTGTAAGTGTATGTGTAGATAGCGTTCGTCACATCAAAGTATGATACATTTGAGCGCAACTGCAACAATGTCGTGGCCTGTGTACGACGGTAGAATGAACAGTGCCAAGTTATTCAAGCACTGGCTACTCCCTCGTCGAATCTCTGCGTGTACTTTGCTTCGTATGTCTTGGAGCTGAAGCTCGCTGGGCCAACCGTTGCTCTTTGCTACGGATGAGCTAGCGCACGATAGGAAAGTTGTGGATCATTTTCTCCGCCACTTCGAATCATCATTCTAGCAAACAAGGAACTACGATTACTTTCCTTGAACCTTGCTTCGATCCGACTTGAGAGAGTCATAGCCGTGTGCGACGTTGAGATTTCTGCTGTTGACGGAATCTATTTCATCCAACCTATCTTATTCAAGCTACGAGGTACCGTATACGGTCGACGACCCATAGCTTCACCGCCGGGCCTAAGTCAGCTCTGGAGCTAGGCACCGCGGTCTCCTTATCGTCCAGAACTATACCTATATTTTCAACATCAAATTCGAAGCATTGGAAGCCAAATTGAGCTGTCGCATGGTGCCTTCTTCCACGTTGGAGATCTAAAGTATCTCCCCCCACATCTCGGACTCCTTCCATCCACACTCCGACGTTGTCTCATCTGAATTTTGAGCATTTACTTCTTCAACTATCGTTATCATGTCGCCATCGCCGCAGCTAGCTCCAGCGGGGAGCAGTACATATTCTTCAAATACAATGTTCGTTGGTGATGGAACATGGGACACACAACGGAATACCTTTCTGCTGCCAAACTTGGTAGGGTTCAACTTCGACACAATGCGCTACAATGGTAAGCTTCGGATTTTCCAATAGCAGTCTTAGTGCATTGCTGATTTAGTTAGGCATGGGCAACCGATTTCGAGACCTCACTCAGTACCATTTACTCATCCGCGGCCATGGCGTAGTCGCAGCCCTCAACTTTCTCCTTATCGTCCCATCTGCAATCATGATAGCTCGCTTCTATGTTCGGAGTCCACGCTGGGCATTGCGACTGCATATATGGCTGCAGATCTTGACGGTGGCTTTGACAACGGTGGTGTTTGTGCTGGGATGGTTTGCAGTAGGACCAGAGCGGAGCTTGACGAATCCCCACCACGGCATTGGCTTGGCAATCTATGTGCTTGTGTTGACGCAGGCAATCGGTGGGTGGTGGGTCCACGGAAGGGAGAAAGGCAAGAGAAGGATGTTTGATCCACTGAAATTGATGGTAGGTCTTCAAGCCGCGCGTAGTGATCCCGTCCTGTTAATGATGAATCTACTAACAATCTCCCAGTTTCATCAATGGCTTGGGCGGATGATCGCTCTCCTCGGCCTTGCACAGATTCCGCTCGGTCTTACGCTCTATGGTTCTCCGGCGGTCTTATTCGTTCTGTATGCCTTGGCAGCTTTTGCTCTTTTCGTCGCTTACTTCGTCTTGACGTATGCACGTGGGCGGCGTATGGGGTACGACTACGATAGTCAAAGAAGTTACGGAACTGGCAGCGAAACGAACAATGGCCAGCGGCAGCATCGAGGGCTGAGGGATATTGCGAAAGCTACAGCGGCCGGGGCCGGATTGTCAGCCTTACTCCGCGGGCGATCACGAAGCCCGAGCCGGAATCGAAACCGAGCCGAAGTAGTTGGATCTCGACGACCATCTGGATCCTATATCGCGGAGGAAAAATACTCGCAGTATGGACGAGATCCTGGCAGGGAAGGTGGAGGATGGACGGACAGACTACTGAAGATTGGAGCAGTGGCGGGAGCGGCAACGCTCGCCAAAAATATGTTCGATAGGAGAAAGGATCGACAAAGGGATAGTGACGTTAGGCGTCACAACATGCCCCATGGTGGAGCTCAGAGCATTAGTGAAGACAGCCTTGCCAGGTTGGAGGAGGGGCGACCTCTACCAAGTCGACAGCATCCACTCAATCAACCTCTGAATCCACCTCTGAATCCACCTCTAAATCCACCTCTCAATCACCGTCGAAGTCACAGCTCGCTTTCTTATGACAGCTACCTGAGCGACGAAGGAGCCGGTGCACGAGGTCACAGATTCCGTGATGGAATCGCTACGTTGGGTGCTGCCGGCCTTCTGAGGAACGTCTTCAAGAATCGCCGAGAAAGAAAAGAACAACGAAGAGTGGAGGAGTTGCGCCGGCGCGAGTTAGAGGAAGAAAGAATAGCACGGGCAAACAGTCAGGGACGCTATACTGGCGATGGCTTTCCTACACGTGCTGGCAGGAGAGGATCGTTGACCACAAGCACTGACTTTACTGGGAGTATCAACAATCGACCTCGGCCTAATCATGGCGTACCTCCACCTGTCCCAGCTGGTGTTCTACCGGCAGGAGTAGCTGGTGCGGCTCTGTCCAACGGGAATCGACGTGGCAATACCACTCTCGGCGCTAACAATCCTGTCATCACTGGAGCCGTAAATCATGCAGTCAATATGCCTCCGATACCTCCAGATCCACAGGGGCTACTCCACCAAGACACATCTGGCTCCGAGGCGTACATATCAGCAGGTGGTAGACCTCATCGCCGTCATCACTCTGGTAGAGACGGACTTGCACCAAGTACAGCAGCGGGCACAGGCGCTGGCTTAGCAGCGTCCGAAGCCAATCGACATCACAGCACCGGAGACGACAGTGTAGCTTCTCCACCTGTGAGTGTGAAGGTCAAGATGCACCGTGATGGTCGGCACGTCACTCTACGGCGTTTGCCAGAAGAGGAGGCTGCTGCAGAGCGAGAAGTCCGTCGTCGAGAGAGACAAGGAAAGCACCACAGGCGGCGAAGTGCAAGTTCGTTAGGTGGTACCGACGGAACTGATAGATGGCGCCGTACAGAAGCTCTCGAGAGGCAGCAAGCGGAAGAAATGAAGGGGCAGAACGAGACAGGCGCCGAGCAAAGGGCTGAGGGCTTGTACCCTCCACCACCGCCGATTCCGAGTAGTGTCCTTAGTCCTGGGACAGGGAGCGTCGGAAGTCCTGGGACTTACGACGGAACCGGTACCGAGGGGAGCGCGGACTATGCGAACAATCGGAGAAGGAGAAGGGCGGAGAGGGCCCAGGCGAGACAGGCGAGACAGGGGAACCAGGTCGAGTTTGAGTGACGAGCTCGGTTTGGGGAGACAAAGAAGACGAAAGACTTCCGGGGTCAATAGTAAGGAATCATGATTTAGCGCGGCGTTCTTCTTCGCACTTTCCAAAGACGGTACGAGCATTTTGGAGAATTTCTGGAACTGTATCGCATAGTTAGAGGCGGACATGGAAAATGCATTCAGGATCGCCACGTCAATACCAACGAGAACCACGTCAGTAATAATATTGCGGACTTTTGAACCTGACAAACTGTTCTATAGCACCTGGTTCTGGACTCAATAGTGTAAGACTATATTTTCTCCCCGCAGCTCTAAAAGTAATTGTAAATTCAATGACAACGGAGATGTGCAATTACTTGCCTACCCCTGACCTTCTCACATTTCCTTTTCTGATGCGATGTCCCTGTACGGAGGTGGTAACCCCCTTGAATCCTGCTGCCCACCCAAGCATCATCCATCATTCATTCACGATGACATTCTGAACTTCCCGCATCACAGTATCTACTCAAGCTGCGTGCCGATGGCGTAGTGGCGATTTATCATCATGTCTTCTGCAGCTGTCCAATCCAGCTGCGGTAGATGCATCGTTCGTTGCTGGAGCCTGGCTATCAGCGCTCTCCCAAGTTTGGGGGCTGTGTGCAATTTTCGTTTCTATTGGCGCTGTGCACCGCCACGAAGATCTGAAAGGCTCAATACATTGAGAGGCTCACAGCGAGGCTGAAGGCTGTCACTAGTTATGGTCTCAAAGTACATGATCTCGACTTAATTCGAATTTGAAAGTATTCAAATTCAATCTACTACTAATTGATTTCCGCGGAAGACGTTTCTCACAGACGTCGTATTTGTGTTCTAGTGCAACTTAACCCGCGTTGCTGTGCATGCTACATCTTTACTGCGTTGTGTCTAGGACCACTGATTTTGGAAAATCCAGGAACCTGACGCCGCGTTTCGAAACACATTGTGGTACCTCTAGCATTGGCAGTGGAACCTGATCATGGCAGACTCCACTCCGGACTTGACGGCGCGTCGATGCGAGGAGATGGAGGACGGGAACGTTGACGTGACGCTGAAAATCGAGGAGTTGGACGAGGATGCGATGGAAGAGATCAAGGAATCGCCGATGTCCGCCGGTCCAAGACCACCACCGATTGGTGCACCAGTTAATACGGCAGGCACCAGGAACCGTGGACGACTTGGAAACTCTCCTTTGCCATCATCAGATAGTCATAGTATGATTGCAAAGAGTCGGTCAAAGATGGGTTGCATCACCTGCCGACGGCGCAGGAAGAAGTGTGACGAGACGAAGCCATCCTGTAAGCGCAATTAGTAGCCTTTTATCGGGCGGCATAGCGACCTGTCTTCTTTATTGATGAGTTTTGTCCTGTTTAGTGTGTGCTGATAAAATACAGGCCTCAATTGTCTGAAGATTCCTGTGGTATGCGAGGGGTATCCGCTCAATGAGCTCTGGAGAAGCGGGAAGCAGAAGCACGCAGAAGGTATTAGCCCTTACTACATGTTTCCTTTTCGAACGGGATCTTACTAACATAACACAAACAGGTCGTGGGTCAGAGTGTTACATGGGAGCAGACTTTCAAAAGCCTGAGGTGACAACAGCGAACAGCTCGAACCAAGGATATAGCGCAGAGGGGGGCATGTTTAGATACGACCAAACAGGCAATCTCCGCAACTTTCGGTTGGCTACCATGGAGAAGGAGAAGGAGTTTCAGGACGGATTGGACCGACTATATCGATATCCCAATATTGCCGACGCAGACGCAACAGCCGCAGCTAAAGCAAAGGTCGAGGCTGAAGCAGCAATCAAGGTGAAGTGTGATAGCAAGTGCTTCTCCACCTTCGGCTTTTGCCTTAGCCATGATCTCCTTTCTAAGACCAAGGCTGATGCAGGAACAGCAGCAGCCATCATTGAAAATGCAGAACGGAAGAAGCCCTTAAAGTTCAAAGACGCAATTGGGCGGAGATTCAGCTTTCCGTTCCATCTCTGTAATACTTGGCATGTGAGTCACGATCAAGCTTTCCAACATTACTGAACGATTTAAGATTCTTGGCTAAGAAATTTTTGATTTATCTTTAGGGTATAGAAGGTCTTATCCAACAAGCATTCGTCCATGTTGAGACCATCGGTCCACATGTAGCGGACGGGCACTATGACCTGGTTCGCCCGAGTGGAAAAGTCATCCCGCCCCAGAAGTGGGAGATTATGATACAGCCCGATTGGACCATCACAATGCACATGTGGCCCATGCTTGAACGATCAAAAGCTGTCGATCCGCCCTCTGCAACAACCGCTCCGGCGGTAATAGCCAGGAGACCTTTCCCATGAAGCCCCAGGTGCGTGAACCCCTTCTTTCCGTTCATGGATGGGGCAGCGCTGCCTCCTCTGCCTCCGCTCTCTGATGACCACAATTTGTGGTCGTCAATCGACTCTCCCTTTACCCCTTAGACCCACACTACTTCCGCGCAACAGACTTTCTTTTCATCGCTTTGTCCAACAAGTTCAGCCAGATATCTTGTCGGGGACGTACCGCCGTCGACCAAAACAGCTCTGCGCTACCACCTGAACCAAGAAGCCAAATCGTCAACGCAGCAGATCCTCTTCCAATCACCCTGATACCGCAAGTCAACCAGTTCCTGCTCTATGACTGGTCGAACAAGGGGAAGAAAGATGCAGAAGTTCAGGATGACGTGCAGATCAAGCAGGAAAATACTCCAATTGTGATTAGCTCCGACGAGGACGAAGAGGAAGATGTTGATCTTGAGAATAATGAAGGTGTGCATGTTTCAGTTCGAATTGTACATGTCGTCCCTCGTTGAGATCCACGCTCATGGCTCCATCCCTCCCGAATCCCGCAAAGACGAATATCGCTACCGTCCCCTTCCAGCTGAGGGAATCCCACCTGTTGGAGAAAATCATCTTATGCACCTCTTCAACCATCCTGAAGACGCGGATGAAGAGGTGGTGTGTCTTGAGAAATTCCCCAAGAGACTACGCGAAAGGTTATCTGTTTGCTCAAATAAGAGGACGAATCTTGGGTGAAGAATCCACTTTGTCGAGGGCCTTTATCGATTAAGGGGTGTGGTTATTCGGGTTTCTAGGTATCATCCTTAGTGCGTTATTTGGTGTATTCTGGTCAGTGTGGAAACATGACATCCAAGGTGGTTTTGCCGTTGCTGGGTGTATGATGGTTTGCTTTACGTTTACTACAGGCACGGTACAGGCGGGCTTTGAGTTGCAGTAGCAGTATGGTGTTGTTACTGGCGGATACTCGGCGTTGAACGGTGGCGAGGAATTGCTTCACTGAGAGGAGATACCCTAGCGCAAAGGAATGGTGAGATACGCTCAAGACCGGTGAATACATGACACTCGTTACCGCTGATCGTTTGACTTCCTCATTCACTGTGCAGTCTTTCGTCTATATAATCCACGCCAGCCACTTCTAACCACTTCTCCTTTTTATTTCTTCCCACTATAACAACACCTCGGTTAGTAGACACTGCACTATACTATGATAACAGAGGCACCTTACTTGTCATCCCTTGAACTCTGCATATGATGGCTGTCTTTTCTCTCTCTGGGATTGTCTTTTGTGTAGCCTCGTCGTATCTCACTATACCTCATCTTACCTCATCTTACCACTAATCAGTACGCACTGAGCTGAACCCTTTCTCTCTGTCTAGATAACTTCATCAAGCAATCAGACGAGTCATGAGTGTTTGCAACTTTCACTATCATCAAAGATATACTAAAGCAAGATCGAAGGCGTCTAGCAGAAGCTCAGATCAAAGTTGAGAGGCTGGACAGGAAACTCAGCGAAGCGGATGAGAATATGACCAATCTTTGACGCGTAATGAAAGACCTCGGAGACATCAAATGGTTGATGGGAGATTGATGACTACATCTTGAAGGGTGAATTGTTGGGACCTTAGATTTGACATAAGGGAAAGTGGCAAGTATGTGAGTACGGGATTGTAAGAGGCATGAATCAGAAGACAAGTGCTCATTCGTGCAACAGGCTTTCGACGACCAAACTTGAAGGTAGATTCTCTCCTTTTCAGCTAGGGTTTCCTTCTCCAGCTGAATTTCGATTATTCGCTACATCTTCCCCTTCGAGAGAAAACCTTGCGCCAACTTGGTTGAGAACCTCACGATGAAAATGGACCATACAGTACAGGACTAGCCTGTTTCGATCGATACGCACAAGCTTTGAACGGATGGAGCGGAACGGGTTGGACTTCGAACCACCGTTGATCTACGACAATAAGAGAAACCCAGCCAGTCAAGCTGCTGAAGAGTGAAGTTCAACAGAGAAGGCATTTTTCAATCATCCCGCACCTTGTTCTTCACTGAAGAAGAGTAAGAGCTCTCTGTCGCTCTTGTGATGGAGTGTTATAAGAGACTGCCATGGTCATTCTTTGAGAAGCTGATGGACTTACCAAACACGAACTGATCAAAGAAGAGAGCAGAGACACTGCAAGAACAAATCAGACAAGAAACGCAGAAGTGTGGCAGCTTTGAGATGCAGAAGAACGAATGGTAGAGAAGATGAAGATAAGACTCAACACGGATCCACAGAATGGAGTATATTAAGAGCACAACATCATGTTACGAAGAAAAAGAGCCGTGGTTTGTGTTGACATGCGCAAGGAACTACTTGTCAGGCGATGCGCAGTACAACAACTACGCGGAGAAGATCGATAATGCGTGTCCACCTATGAAGACTGCACTGCAATCCCTATACCCGAGATGTCAACGTTCACATTATGATGCTGCAAATAAAGAGGGCATGAAGCACGTCAAGCAGCTCGCAGCGGTGGAAGTTGCCACCATCTCACAGGCCAGAAGAGACCAGCAATAGGCTGGTTTGCAATTTATCTCATCTCAGCTGCCAATCCGGCAGCAGGTAAAGCTGGAAACCTTCCTCATCTCACTTAGTTTTCACCTCCTGGTCACGGCCAGGGGTAAGTTATACTTGCTTTGCAACATCTGGCGCAATTATTCTTGAACTCATTTTCGCCCTTCACCAGACCAGGCGTCAAAGATCGATTAACCTTTAAGTATTACGACAAAGGGACAAGATTAATTGATGAATTTCAACACCAGCCTAAGCCAGTTGTTCCACAACGTACCACGCCCGCTGTCGACACCATTGAGAATGCACCTAGAAACGATCTGACTATCTCAAAGTACCTCAAGCCCTTTCTAGCGGAATCCATTAGAGGTGAAGGCATCTAGTAAGGTGGAAAGCAGGAAGAAAAAGGTGGCCAAAGAACCGTTGAAAGACAAGAACCCAGTCAACAGGGTGAAGAACACAAAACAGGCAGCCAAAGCCAAGAACTACCGTTTATGTGCGTATTCACTGGCTTCGAGCGGAGAATTCGGACAAGATATAAGTAATATAAGAAAGATGGCTATTGTTGCGCTCCGTCAGAAGGTCCAGGAGCTCGCATTGGAGAAAACCCAAGGTGTTCGCATCATCGGGATATTGACTGTCTGCTCGTGGTGGCAACCTCGACTAAGGGCTTGTACAACTATCTCCTCTCTTCTTTGAGGAGCTATTACAAGAGTGACTGAGTGGTTGACTCAGTAGAAGAAGAACTATGCTACACGAAGAGCATTACGACGCCGCAACTGACCCTGGTCTATGCGCACGAGGTGATCGCGCGCAACCAGGCCGGCCTAGATGCTGAGTACGGCAGTGAGTCCAAGGCCTTGCTTTCCCTTCTCTGTTTGGCACTGTGTCCCTGCTGGCCATCGTGAAACCGTGACAACGGCATGGCTGACGGCCTGAGTGGCACCGCACAGACGATCCAAACAACCCGGCAACCTACAATCCCGACAAGCCAAACTTCCGCCACTGTGTTCAGGCCGCACAGGCCTCACGTGCGAGCGGGAGCTTGTTTCTCGTGGAAGGGAGAGGGACAGCGGCTCAAGCGGACACTTAGTCGGCGGAAGAACCGCGTTCCCCACGATATTAATCTGGATTACGCCCAACTTCGCTCCTCAGGGCCTATCAACTTCATCGCGAACGCCTTAAACCTCCTCTCGCGGCTCAATGCAGTTGGGACCTCCCTAAACACGAACCGCATACGACACAATAGACTTAAACTGACGGCGCTTGTGGGAGAGATTAGAACCAAGAATGAAGAATTGAAGGAGACGCTGGGGACGCTGGAGGCAAGGATTGAGCTGAATACCAGCAAATTGCATATCCAACTCGACGCCGCCAATGACTGCCTCCGGCTCTGGTGGCCTCGTCAGACACAACGGCGAGAAACCCGCCACTGTATCTGTCCACGGCCTGGCATACGCTGAAGGATGCGAGATGATTATGTATTGCGACTTTTCTCTAGAGCGTCCAGAACTTGGAAGCGGGAAGGAAACTATACCTCCTCCGGTTTTTCACTTCTTCCAGCGAGCTCATATAGTGAAGGTCCGAAATTCTTGGTCGACCATGAGAAATTTCTACATCGTTGACGACCTTGTGATGATCCTCACAGAGTACGACAAGACCGAATCGCGGACTGAGACCCCTAAGCTTATCCCAAGGTACCTTTCTGCCGCAGCCAGTCCACTTTTCATCACTTTTGTCACTGATGTTCAACCGTTCTTGAACTATCTCCAGCACTCAAAGCAGTTTGATCCAACAACTTCTCGTGAACTTCTCTGGGTTAAGAACAATCTTCCTCAATCCACCGAGCACTTATCTCGCATACTGGGAGGCCTGACAACCAAACACCTCGGCGCAGGGCTGAGGTCCCCCTACGCCTGCTCCCGCTCCCCCCTCTGCGGCTTGGCCCAGTATTTACTCCATACTGCAC